>MDTB01181550.1_pt1 | contig 94582 bp, 90 predicted proteins | sample 811161 | NCBI WGS metagenome assembly MDTB01 (sample SAMN05326650, study PRJNA326480) | marine metagenome | isolation source: seawater | place: Mediterranean Sea | collected 2009
AAAGTAATTGATTTGTCTGCTGATTTTCGAATGAAAAATGTAGAAGTTTTTCAAGAATGGTACGGAATTAATCATTTATGTTCAGAAATCTTGTCACATGCTGTATACGGTCTTCCTGAAATAAACAAAAACAAAATAAAAGATGCTAAAGTCATCGGCCTCCCAGGATGCTACCCCACATCAGTTCTACTTGGTTTTGCTCCTTTAATATCTGAAAATAAAAAAATATTTAATGAAGACTATTTAATTGCAGATTGCAAATCTGGTATTTCTGGTGCTGGAAGAAAATCAACATTATCAAATTCATATTGCGAGATATCAGAAAACTTTTTTGCTTACGGATCAAGTGGTCACAGACATCACCCGGAAATAGTTGAAGGTTTGAAATCAATTTCAGGAAGAGATTTAAAAATTGTTTTTACTCCTCACGTAATCCCTATGATTAGAGGTATTCACTCAACTTTATATGTTAGGCTTTTAGAAGATTTTGAATTAGAGAAACTTCACAATATTTATGTGAATTTTTATAAAAATGAACCTTTTATTGATGTAATGCCACCAGGATCTCATCCAAAAGTCAGTTCAATTAGATCAACAAATTTAGTACGTATTTCAATAAATAAACAAAAAACTTCAAAAATAGTCATGATTTTTGTAGTGATTGATAATTTAATTAAAGGAGCAGGTGGTCAAGGTATTCAGTGTATGAATATTATGTTTGATTTAGATGAAAAAAAAGGTTTAGAAAACATTCCATCTTTCCCATGAAAATAATTTTTTTCTCCTCAAATTTTGATTTTTGTGTCCTGGGATGAATAGAGTTATAATGTTTATTTTAACAATAGGTGTTTAAGCAAATGGATACAAAAATGGAAATTCATGATCCAATAAAATTTTCTGAAAGTGCTGCAATTAAAGTTTCGCAATTAATTGAAGAAGAAGGTAACCCAGATCTTAAATTAAGAGTATTTGTTCAGGGTGGAGGGTGCTCAGGTTTTCAGTACGGCTTCACCTTTGACGAAATAGCTAATGATGATGACACTGTTATGTCTAAAAAGGGTGTTCAACTTTTAATTGATTCTATGAGCTATCAGTACCTCGTTGGAGCTGAAATTGACTATAAAGAAGATTTGGAAGGATCCCAGTTTGTTATTAAAAACCCAAATGCTACTACTACTTGTGGTTGTGGATCATCATTTGCGGCTTAGATTTTATTTGAATGCCTAATTAGTTTTACTTAAACTACCTAAAATTCTTTTACCTTTAGCTCCTGTTACCGTTGGTACATTTCCTGTAAGTCCTTCACAAAATCGCATTGCTAGCCAAGCAAACGCCATAGACTCAACAAATTGAGTTGGAATACCAAGAGTGTCAGTTAAACATACGTTAATTTTTGTTTCATTTTTTAATTCTTGTAAAATGTATTTATTTAAAGCCCCTCCTCCACAGACAAAGATATTTTTTGAAAGTGGTGCATATTTTTTAATCGCGTCAGAAATTGATTTTATTGTTAATTGAGCTATCGTTGTTTGGATATTTGTAGGGTTTTCATATTTAAAATTTTCAAGTTTTTCTTTTAACCAAAATTCATTAAAAAGATCTCTGCCAGTACTTTTCGGAGGTTTCCTGAGAAAATATGGATCTTTTAGCATTTTATTTAATAACTTTTTATTTACTTTTCCACTTTTTGCCCAGTAACCATTTTTATCGAAACTTTTTTTTTGGTTTTCGTAAGTCCAAAAGTCCATAAGAATATTACCTGGACCAGTATCAAATCCAATAACTTTTGATTTTGGCCTTAAGATAGTTATGTTACTAATTCCACCTATATTTAAAATTACTATTGTAAACTTTGAATCATTAAAAAATTCTTTATGAAAAAGTGAAACCAAAGGTGCTCCCTGTCCACCAGCAGCAATATCTCCACTTCTAAAATCTGAGATAACGTCAATTCCTGTGAGTTCTGATAAAAGTGAGGGATTATTTATTTGTTTAGAGTATCCAATTTCAGGTTGATGACGAATAGTTTGTCCGTGGGCTCCAATAGCTTTAACTTGTGATTTGTCTATATTAGCTTTTTGAAGCAGCATTTTTACACATTTAGAGTAAAGTTTTACTAAATTAATTGATGCAGTTGCTTCCCTATGAATTTCGTTTAAACCTTTTGATTGCAGAGAAAGTAAATCATTTTTAAATTTTTTTGGAAAAGGGACATGAAAGGTATAATGTTTTTTTTTGAAAGAGGTTAATATCCCGTCGATTCCATCTAAGCTGGTTCCACTCATTAATCCAATATAAAAAGTTTTTATCATTTTTAATAGAAAATTTACTTAAAAATCTTATTTCGATGCTAGAAAAATCACTTGACTAGATATAATATTTAATCTTCTAGATATTTCTTTAGATACTTTTTTGTAGTGAAGAAGTGATGCACCAGATAGTATCTCTGATCTAGGAACAACTATTTTATTTGGATTTTTTGGTATTCCATTAACTCTAAATTCATAATGACAATGAGGGCCAGTTGACCAACCAGTAGTACCGACATAACCTATAACTTGCCCCTTAAAAACTTTTTTCCCTTTTTTTATTTTTTTGTTAAAGCGACTCATATGAGCATACGCTGTCGAGTACTTCTTCCCATGTTGAATTATAACCATTTTTCCATAACCTCTTTTGGAACCTTTGAATTTAATAATCCCGTTTCCAGTAGCAAGAATAGGTGTGCCAGTTGGTGCTGCAAAGTCGATACCTTTATGTTGTTTCCATTTTCCGGAAATAGGATGTTTCCTCATAGAAAAACCAGATGTAACTCTAGAAAATCTTAATGGCGATTTTAGAAAAGCTTTTTTTAAAGATCTTCCCTTTAAATCATAATAACCTCTTAAACCTTTTTTCGAATGACCAAACCAAATTGCTTTCCATGCTTTTTTTTTATTATAGTAACCTGCTCCCAGTACTCTACCATTTTGAATAAAATTGCCATTTACCCATAAAGTTTCGTATATAACTTGAAAGTTATCACCTTTTCTTAAATCGGAAGCAAAATCGATTTTGGACGAAAACAAATTTACTATTTGATTTGCAATAGAATTAGGAATATTTGCAGAATCAGTTGCAGCAAATAAAGAAGAAATAATTTTTGCTGAGCGCATTTCTAATCTTTTTTCTAATTTTACAGGATATTTTTTTTGTAAAAAATTATTCCCAACTCGCTCTATGGTAATTTGATTTATTTTTGATTTTCTATTTTTAAAGATAGTATCAAGCGACAAAAATCTACCTTCCCCGTTTAATGTGATATCAAACTGCTGGTTTTGTTGTATTTTTCTAAAAAATCTGATATTAGTTTTTTTCTTAAAATATTTTTCAGCTTGATCGTCGTTAATGCCTAACCTTTTAAGGAATGAGTAAACATTTTCATTTTTTTTAAACTTTCCAGAAATAGAAAATTTTTGTATAGCTAAGTTTTGCTTTTTTGCATTTACTATAAGATCTGGGAGGGGTATTTCTTCTAAAACAAGTTTTACGGGTTTTTCTGAGGGGTCTGCAACTAAAGCCGCAATACATGCTGCCCCAAAAGCAATGAGTGTTATACCTAAAGCTACAGCGGGAATGAGTCGAGTCGAGGGATAAGCTAACGACTTATATAAAAACAGCGAAAATTCTTTAAAGAATTTAGTCTTGTAATCCATACAATAAATTAAAAGCGGCTTTTTGTAGTAGCAAAGTACAACATTACTACTTCAAATTATGTTAAGAATATCTTTTTTATATCAAAGAAGCAAATTTATTTTTTGAAATTTGGAAATAATTTTTTAAAATATTGATTTATTATTGTAATAGGTAAAGTTAATGTCTATCAATTTAATCAAAAAAGGTATTGATGAGTTAATTATTGAGACAGAATTTATTCAAAAACTTAAATTATCAAATCAAAATAATAAACCCTTAAGAATTAAACTTGGACTAGATCCAACTGCTCCAGATTTACATCTTGGGCATACAATTGTTCTTAACAAATTAAAACAATTTCAAGATCTTGGACATAGAGTAATTTTCTTAATTGGCGACTTTACATCAATGATTGGTGACCCATCTGGTAGAAATATAACAAGGCCACCTTTAAGTAGAGAACAAATTGAATTAAATGCAAAAACATATTTTTCTCAAGTAAGTTTGATTTTAGATCCAACAAATACAGAAATTAGATATAACTCTGAATGGTGTGATAAGTTGGGATCGAGAGGAATTATTGAACTTTCAGCTAAATATACTGTTGCAAGAATTTTAGAAAGAGATGATTTTACAAAAAGATTAAAGTCTGGATCGCCAATATTAATCCATGAACTATTGTATCCGCTCACTCAAGGTTATGACTCAGTTGCTTTAAAAGCTGATTTAGAAATAGGTGGAACTGATCAAAAATTTAATTTATTAGTAGGAAGAGAGTTACAAAAAACTTTTGGGCAAAAGCCTCAAAGTATACTAACAATGCCACTACTTGAAGGCTTAGATGGTGTAGAAAAAATGTCTAAATCTAAAGGAAATTTCATAAGCATAACTGAATCTCCAAATACAATGTTTGCAAAAATAATGAGTATTTCCGATAAAATGATGTGGAGATATTATGATCTTTTGTCGTATATTTCCAATACTAAATTAAATGGTTTAAAGAATGATGTTAAAAACGGCTTTAACCCTAAAAATGTAAAAATTATGCTTGCCAAAGAAATTGTAGAAAGATTTCATTCTCGAAAATATGCTGACTTAGCTTTGGAGGATTTTAATATTAGAGCTGGTGGAGGAATTCCAAATGAGATACCAATTGTAAATTTGTCAGGAGCACCTCTTGGAATAGGTCAGCTTTTAAAGCAAATAAATTTATGTGTTTCATCATCTGAAGCTTTGAGAATGGTAGATCAAGGAGCAGTAAAGATTGATGGGGTAAAAATTTTTGATAAAGGTTTAAAAATTCAATCAGGATCATTTTCAATTCAAGTTGGAAAGAGAAAGTTCGCGAAGGTAAGATTGTCCTAAGTTTAATAAAATAAAAGGATCTTTAATGGTAGAAATTTTGCTTATGAGACATGGTGAAACATCGTGGAACATTGAAAGACGTATACAAGGACATAGAGATATTCCACTTAATAAGAGGGGAAAAAATCAATCAATATCTTTAGCTAAGGTTTTTGAAAAAAAGAAAATTTCATCTATTTACTCTAGTGATTTAAAAAGAGCATCAGAAACAGCATTACAAATTTCAAAAGTAACTAAAATTGATGTCGATACGAGAATAGGTTTAAGAGAAAGATGTTTTGGTCTATTTGAGGGATTAAAATATGATGAAATAATAAATTACTTTCCTAAAGAGTTTAAAGCATGGAGATCAAGAAATCCAAATTTAAAAATTCCCTATAAAAAAGAAGAGTCTGAAACATTAATTGAATTTTATAATCGTTCGATAAAAACTATTATTGATATTGTTAAAAAATATGAAAATGAAAGAATTGCTGTTATTACCCATGGAGGAGTTCTAGATTGCATGTTTAGATTAGCAAAAAATAAACCTTTAATTGATAAAAGAGATTTCCCACTTTTAAATGCCTCTATTAACAGTATAGTTTGGAATGGCAATAAATTTTTCATAAAATATTGGGCAGATATTTCTCATTTGGGAAAATCCCTAGATGAAATTGATATTCAACACCCAATCTACTAACAAAAAAAATGAAAATAGCTTCTTTCAATACTAAAAATAATATTTTTGTTGCACCAATGGCGGGAGTAACTGATAGGCCTTATCGTCAATTATGTAAAGAACTGGGAGCTGGCTATGCGGTTTCAGAAATGGCTACATCAAATCCTAGACTTTGGAAAAGTGATAAAACAATGAGAAGAATAAATCATGATGGAGAAATGGAGCCCAAAGTTGTTCAAATTGCTGGTGCAGATCCAGAGTTTTTGTCAGAATCTGCAAAGTTTAATGTAGATAAAGGCGCTCAGATTATTGATATAAACATGGGATGTCCTGTAAAAAAAATTTGTAACAAGTTTTGCGGTTCAGCTTTATTAAATGACGAAATTAAGGTGGGGAAAATACTTGAGTCTGTAGTTAACTCTGTAAGTGTTCCTGTAACTCTTAAGTACAGAACTGGATGGGATCATAAAAAAAAAATGCGACAAGAATTGCTTACATAGCAAGAGAATGTGGTGTTAGTATGTTAACTTTGCATGGTCGAACTCGATCTGATGGTTTTTCAGGAAATGCTGAGTACGACAGTATTGCTGAAGTAAAATCTCTTATTGATATTCCAATCGTAGCAAATGGAGATATTAATAGTCCACAAAAGGCTAAGTTTGTATTGTCTTACACAGGAGCAGACGCAATAATGATTGGAAGAGCTGCTAAAGGGAATCCGTGGATATTTAGAGAAATCGATTTTTTTCTAAAATATGGAAAGCATTTACCGAAACCTTATATAGATGAAGTAAGGATGTTGATGCAGAAACATTTAGACGCGCATTATTCTTTTTATGGTCAGGAATTAGGTGTAAAAACAGCTAGAAAGCATATAGGTTGGTACGTAAAAAACTTATTTGGTGGAGAATTATTTCGAAGTAAAATGAACTTAATTGAAAATTGTTCTGAACAATTAAAAGTAGTTGATGCTTTTTTTGAAAAGCAAAAAATTTTTGGCAACAGGCTCAGATATATATGTTGAATAGATTTATGAGTAAAGAAAATATCCAAAATGTTATTAAGATAAGTCTTGAAAAATATTTTCGGGATTTGGGCGAACAAAAATCATCTAATGTTTATGAAATGGTAATTTTTACTGTTGAAAGACCAGTTTTAGAATGTGTCATGAAATTAGTAAAAGGAAATCAATCACAGGCAGCAGAAATACTTGGGATTAATAGAAATACTTTGAGAAAAAAATTGCAACAACATAAATTAATTTAACAAAAAAAAGCTTACACTATTCTTCCATTCATGATTAAACAGGCTTTGATATCCGTCTCAGACAAAACAGGTTTGTTAGATTTTGCCAAAAATCTAGTTGAAATGGAAATTAAATTAATATCAACTGGTGGAACGGCAAAATTATTGTTAAATAATAATATTCCAGTTATTCAAATATCTGATTATACAAATTTTCCTGAGATTCTTAGTGGAAGAGTTAAAACTTTGCATCCGAAAATTTATGGTGGTATTTTAGGAAGGCAAAATAATAAAAATGATTTAGAGACTTTAATTTTAAATGAAATACCTATAATAGATTTGGTAATTGTAAATCTCTATCCTTTTGAAAAAATAATATCACAGAAAAAATTTTCAAACAACGAAGCAATAGAAAACATTGATATTGGTGGGACATCTCTTCTAAGGGCTGCAGCAAAAAACTATGAAAATGTAACTGTAATTTGTAATCCTTCTGATTACGCTAACACGCTCAATGAAATGAAAGAAAATGAAAAAATTGTAAGTCTTGATACAAGATTAAATTTGGCAAAAAAAGTTTTTTCTTACACTTCAAGCTATGATACTAATATTTTTAATTACCTTAACTCCATTAATCAAAATAAAAAGAGTGATAATAATAAAATTTTTCCAGAAACACTTGTTATTAAACTTAATAAAAATCAAGATCTAAGGTATGGTGAAAATCCTCATCAATTAGCCTCGCTTTACAGTAGCAATTTTGAAAAAAATAATTTCTTTAACTATAAGCAATTACAAGGAAAAGAGTTATCATTTAATAATCTTCTTGATATTGATGTTGCTTGGAATTGTGTTAATAGTTTTGAAAAAGAGGCTTGTGTCATAGTCAAGCATACAAATCCATGTGGAGTGGCATTAGCTAAAACTTTAAAACAAGCTTATCTTTTGGCATATGAAACGGATCCAACTTCTTCATTTGGCAGTATTTTGGCTTTTAACGGAAATATTGATGAAGATGTTGCTACTGAAATAGTTTCTAAGTTTGTTGAAATTATTGTTGCACCGTCTTTTGATTCGAATGCATTAAAAATTTTCTCAAAAAAAGAAAAGTTAAGAGTAATGTTAATACCTAACAAGTTAAATAATAATAAATTTGATTTGAAATATGTAAATGGTGGTTTTTTATTACAAACATCTGATTCAAAAAAAATAAATTTTGGAGATTTAAAAATTGTTACAAAAATAAAACCTAATTTTCAACAAATGCAAGATATGTTATTTTCATCGATAGTAGCAAAGTTTGTTAAATCAAATGCTATAGTTTTTTCAAAAAAAGGAGTCACTCTTGGAATTGGTGCTGGACAAACAAGCAGAGTTGATTCAGTTAGAATAGCTTCACAGAAAGTACAAAATTTTGGAAAAAGCTTGAAAGGTTCGGTTGTTGCTTCAGATGCTTTTTTCCCTTTTAGAGATGGTCTTGATGAAATTGTGTCTTCAGGTGCAATTGCAGTAGTTCAACCAGGAGGTTCTATTAGAGATGATGAAGTAATTAGTGCGGCTAATGAAAAAAATATAATTATGGCTTTTACGGGAGTGCGAAATTTCAAACATTAAAATTTTTTTAAAATTAAAGTTAATATTATGAAGATTCTTGGTATTGATCCTGGTTTAAGAATTATAGGTTTTGGTGTAATAATTAAAGAAAAAAATAATCTAAATTACATAAACTCAGGAGTTATTCGTATTCCAATGGATAATCTCCCTTTTAGGTTAAGATTGATTTACAAGAGTGTTGAAGATTTAGTTGAAAACTATAAGCCTGATTATGCTGCTATTGAGAAAATTTTTGTAAATTTAAATCCTCAATCTACTCTTAATTTAGGGCATGCACGAGGAGCAGCAATTTGTGGTCTCGTCAAAAATGGTTTAAAAGTTTCAGAATATTCAGCTCTTCAAGTAAAAAAAGCATTAGTTGGTCACGGAATGGCGAAAAAGAGACAAATACAAGAAATGTCAAAAAAAATTTTAAATCTCAGTTTTACTCCTAAGACTGACGCTGCAGATGCTTTAGGAGTAGCTATTTGTCATGCTAATAGCTCTACTTATATGTCTGTTTTAAAAGATACAGGTGTTGATGTTTCCAAAAAAGGAGCAAGAATTCGTAATGGCAGATTAATTCTTTAAAAGAATAAATATGATTGGACGTATATCCGGTATTTTATTAGAAAAAAATCCATTATTAGTCTTAATTGATTGTGATGGTTTAGGTTATGAGGTAAACATTCCAATGAGTACTTTTTACAAGTTACCTGCTATTGGAGAAAAAATTGTTTTAATTATTCATTTTCATGTTAGAGATGATTCTCAACAATTATTTGGATTCAATTCAATAAATGAAAGAGAAATTTTTAGAGATCTAATTAAAATCAGTGGTGTTGGAGCTAGAACAGCATTATCATTATTGTCAGGACTGTCTATTGATAACATAGCGTCTGCAGTTATAAATCAAGAGATTGATATGTTAGTAAAAATCCCTGGTATTGGAAAAAAAACAGCTGAGCGCTTGCTTTTGGAATTAAAAGGAAAAGTGAATATGATAGGTGATAGTGATTTTCACAGAATTTCAGGTATTAATGAAGATATTCTAAAGGCACTCATTACTCTTGGGTATTCAGAAAAAGAAGCAAGACAAAGTATTGAAAAATTACCGAAAGATATTTCAATTTCAGATGGAATAAGAAGTGCACTTAATGATCTATCTAAGTAAATAAAAAATAATATTTTAAAAAATGAATAATGGTGATAATTTTGACGAACAAAGATTAATTAGTTCAGAAATTAATTCAAATAAAGAAAATGAATTTGATCAATCTTTAAGGCCCAATAAATTTTTAGATTATATTGGTCAAAAAAAAATACTTACACAACTAGAAATTTATATTAAGGCAGCAAAAAAGCGAAACGAGCCGTTAGATCATACTCTTTTGTTCGGTCCTCCTGGTTTAGGTAAAACAACATTAGCTCATATAATTTCTAAGGAAATGGGGGTTGATATGAGGCAGACTTCAGGTCCAGTTTTAGATAAGGCAGGTGATTTAGCAGCAATACTTACTAATCTCGAGGAAAATGATGTTTTATTTATTGATGAAATTCATCGTTTATCCCCTTTAGTAGAAGAAATTTTGTATCCAGCTCTTGAAGATTTTCAAATTGATATTATGATAGGTGAAGGAGTTTCTGCTCGTTCTATTCGTTTAGATCTAAAACCTTTTACTCTTGTTGGAGCAACAACAAGAGCCGGAATGTTAACTAATCCTTTAAGAGATAGGTTTGGTATTGTTGGTCGATTAGAGTTTTATTCAACTGATCAATTATCAAATATTCTAAAAAGAAGCGCCTCACTCCTTAATGTTCCAATATTAAATGATGGTGCAAAAGAAATAGCTCGACGTAGCAGAGGAACTCCAAGGATTGCGAATAGATTATTAAGAAGAGTTCGTGATTATGCTCAAGTTAAAGCTGATGGAGAAATTACAAAAGAAATTGCTGAATTAGCATTGAAACTGTTAGATGTTGACTCTGCAGGATTTGATTTGATGGATAGAAAATTAATTGAAGCAATAATATTTAAGTTTGATGGAGGCCCTGTAGGATTGGACAATTTAGCTGCTGCAATAGGAGAAGAAAGGGATACGATTGAAGATGTTTTAGAACCCTATTTAATACAGCTAGGCTTCATGCAACGAACTCCAAGAGGGAGAGTTGCTACATTGCAAGCTTATGAGCACTTTCAGGTTTCCAAGAAAGAAAAAAGTCAAACAAAAAATTTATTTGATTAATCTTACAGTAACTTCTAATCATTTTAATTAAGTTTTGCCAACTGTTCTTTAATTTTATTTAAATTTTCAGAAAATTTTTCTAATCTATTTTTTTCTTTAGTAACAATAGATGAAGGTGCTTTACTTAAAAAATTTTGATTTTCTAATTTTAAATTTGATTTCGTTATTTCAATGTTGATTTTCTGTATTTCCTTGTTTAATCGATCTTTTTCTGATAAAAGGTCAACTTCAATTTTTAACATTAGTTTTTTATTATTAATTATTGAAACAGGTGCAAGAGAGTTAGGTAATTTTTTTACAATGTGAATTTCTGAGAGTTTTGCGAGTGATTTTATATAAGGTATGAAAGATATTATTTCTTCTTGTGAATCACATTCAATGAAAAGCGGTAACTTGAGGGCTGGAGATATTGACATTTCTCCTCGAAGATTCCGGCAGGAATTAATGATGTCTTTTAGCTGAATCATCCAAATTTCAGAATCACTATTAATTTTATTTGACTCATAATTTGGATATTCTTGAATCATAATTGAGCTATTATTCGAGTTAAGTTTAAAATTTAAATTTTTTGAAACTTTTTGCCATAATTGTTCAGTTATGAAAGGAATTATAGGATGAGCGACTCTTAAAATTTTCTCTAAAACTTCTAAGAGAGTTTTTTGTGTTGCAATTTGTTGAGAGTTTGTACCCTTAAGTTGAACTTTCGCTATTTCTAGATACCAATCACAATACTCATCCCATATGAATTTATAAATAGCAGAAGCAATATTATCAAATCTATAATTTTTAAAACCCTTTTCAGTTTCAATAATTGTTTTTTGTAATATAGAATTTATCCATTTATCAGCCTTTGAAAAAGATTCTTTGGAAAAGTTTTTATCAATCTCTGAAAAAATTTCAGTGTCAGTATTCATTAAAACAAACCGAGTTGCATTCCATAGTTTGTTACAAAAATTTTTATATCCCTCACATCTATTTAAATCAAAATTAATATTTCTACCTAATGAAGCATAGCTTGCCATAGTGAATCGAAGTGCGTCAGTTCCATAAGCACTAATACCTCTTGGAAATTCTGAAAAAGTCTTGAATTCTATTTGTTTTGCTTCTTTTGGGTTCATTAGACCTTTTAATCTTTTTACTACTAATTCAGAAGCTTCGATTCCATCAATTATATCGATTGGGTCCAAAGTATTACCTTTTGATTTAGACATTTTCTGCCCTTGAGCATCTCTAATTAGACCATGAACATAAACTGTTTTAAAAGGGACAAGTCCTGTAAAATAAGTTGACATCATTATCATTCTTGCAACCCAAAAAAAAATTATATCAAAACCTGTTATCAAAGTTGAAGAAGGAAAAAAAAATTTAAGATCATTTGTTTTATTTGGCCAACCTAATGAAGAGAAAGGAACTAATGCTGAAGAAAACCAAGTATCTAGCACATCTTTGTCTTGATAAAGTTGACTTTTGTTTCCAGTTGCCAAAGCTTTTGATTCAGCCTCTTCCTTATTTTTAGCAACAAAAATATTACCAAATTCGTCATACCATGCTGGAATTTGGTGTCCCCACCATAATTGTCTTGAAATACACCAATCCTGGATATTCCCTAACCATTGGTTATATGTGTTTGTCCAGTTTTCAGGTATGAATTTAATTTCACCTTTGGCAACTTTTTCAATTGCAACTTCTGCAATAGACTTGCCAGCAAATAATTCATTTTTATGTGTCTGTTTTGACATTGCAATAAACCATTGATCAGTTAGCATTGGTTCAATTACCGCTCCTGATCTATCTCCTTTTGGAATAATCATTTTATGGGGTTTTATGTTTTCAAGTAATTTTAAATTTTTTAAGTCACGGATAATTTTTTCTCGTGCTTCATATCTTTCTAAGCCAATATATTGTTTAGGGCAATTCTCATTAATTTTTGCGTCATTTGTAAAAATATTGATGGGAGAAAGATTATGTCTTTGACCAACGTCATAATCATTAAAATCGTGAGCAGGAGTTATCTTAACGCATCCAGTTCCAAAGCTTCCGTCAACATAAGAATCAGAAATCACTGGTATTTTCCTGTCTGTTAATGGCAGATCTAGTTGTTTACCAATATATTTAGAATACCGAATATCATCTGGATTTACAGCAACAGCGACATCACCAAGTAATGTTTCTGGTCTTGTAGTAGCTATTATTATAGAATCTGACTTATCTGATAAAGGATAACGAATGTAATACATTTTACCTTCTTCTTCTTCTGAAATAACCTCTAAATCTGAAACAGCTGTTTTTAATTTTGGATCCCAGTTAACTAATTTCTTCCCTTTATAAATTAAGCCATCTTCATACAATTTAATAAAAACATCAATAACAGCTTTTGACATTTTTTCATCCATAGTAAAATACTCTTTGGACCAATCTGTTGAAGTTCCCATTCTTCTCATTTGTCGAGTTATCTGACTTCCAGAGTGGTTTTTCCATTCCCATACTTTTTTAAGAAACTCTTCACGACTTAAGTTATTTTTATCAATATTTTTTGACTCAAGCTGTCTTTCAACAACAATTTGAGTAGCAATTCCTGCGTGGTCTGTCCCAGGTATCCAAGCTGTGTTATAACCTTTCATACGATAGTATCTAACTAGTCCATCCATAATTGTTTGATTGAATGCATGGCCCATATGAAGGGTTCCAGTAACATTTGGTGGTGGTAATTGAATTGAAAAAGAGGGTTTTCCAGGTATTTTTTTTGCGCTGAAATATCCTCTTTTTTCCCATTCTTTAGACCAAAATTCTTCAATTTTTTTTGGTTCAAACGATTTTGAAAGATCCATTTATTTCCTGTATATTAATTAAAATTTTTGTAATTTTATGATTTTATCCTATTAAAAAGGGTAAGTTATAATATAAATGTTTTAAAGTAATATTTCCGCTAGGGGTCTCTAAATTATTAGGGTGAGAAATACCCTTGACCTGATCTGGATAATGCCAGCGAAGGGAAGCGAAGTTGCCTTGGTTGTGACTACTTCCTTTTGTTAGAAAGTAAAAGGATGCACATGAATGCAAAACAAAAATTTTCAGCAGTTAATGCTCAAGTAGATTTAGAAGCAGTAAAGCCTCTTCCATCATCGAAGAAAGTTTATATTGAAGGGTCAAGAAGCGATTTAAAAGTCCCTATGCGAGAGGTTCACCAAACTGATACAACTGTTACGTTTGGTTCAGAAAAAAATCCTCCTGTTTATATTTACGATACTTCAGGACCTTACACGGATTCTAAAGCTAATATTGACATTCAACTTGGGTTAAAACCAATTCGTCAAAAATGGATAGATGAAAGAGAAGATACGCTTGAATTATCTCAACACTCGTCAAAATATGGTTTACGAAGATTAAATGATTCAAAGCTAGACGAAGTTCGTTTTAAATCAAATAGAAAAGTTAGAAAGGCTAAGGAGGGAAAAAATATTACTCAAATGTACTATGCAAGAAATGGAGTAATTACACCCGAAATGGAGTTTGTTTCAATTAGAGAAAATTTGCAAAGAAAAGAGTATATTGAATCATTGAAATTAGCTGGATCAAAAGGTCTTAAGCTTGCAGAAGTCATGAGTTATCAACATAAAGGTAATTCTTTCGAGGCTAATATTCCAGAAGAAATAACCCCAGAATTTGTAAGAAGTGAAGTAGCTAGGGGTAGAGCAATTATCCCGAATAACATAAATCATCCTGAAACAGAACCAATGATTATAGGAAGAAATTTTCTAGTAAAAATTAATGCAAATATTGGTAATTCAGCTGTTACGTCAACAATAGGAGAAGAAGTTGAAAAAATGACTTGGTCTATACGTTGGGGAGGTGATACTGTGATGGACTTATCTACTGGGAAAAATATTCATGAAACCCGTGAATGGATCATTCGCAATTCACCTGTTCCTATAGGCACAGTTCCGTTATACCAAGCTTTAGAGAAGGTCAATGGAAAAGCTGAAGAATTAAATTGGGAAATTTTTAAAGACACTCTTATTGAGCAAGCAGAACAAGGTGTTGACTATTTTACTATTCATGCAGGAGTTTTATTAAGATATGTGCCTTTAACAGCAAATCGTTTGACTGGAATAGTTTCTAGAGGCGGTTCAATTATTGCTAAATGGTGCTTAGCTCATCATAAAGAATCTTTTATTTACGAAAATTTCGAGGAAATTTGTGACATTATGAAATCTTATGACGTTTCTTTTTCTTTAGGAGATGGATTAAGACCAGGTTCAATTTATGATGCAAATGATGAAGCTCAATTAAGTGAATTAAGAACTTTAGGTGAGTTAACACAAATTGCATGGAAAAATAACGTTCAAGTTATGATAGAAGGTCCTGGTCATGTTCCAATGCAACTAATTAAAGAAAATATGGATTTGCAGATGACTCACTGTGATGAAGCCCCTTTTTATACTCTTGGACCACTAACAACTGATATAGCGCCAGGTTACGATCACATAACATCTGGAATTGGGGCTGCCCAAATTGGTTGGTATGGAACAGCTATGCTTTGTTATGTAACTCCTAAAGAGCACTTAGGGCTGCCAAATAAAATTGATGTTAAAGATGGAATAATTACTTATAAGATAGCTGCTCATGCAGCTGATTTAGCTAAAGGTCATCCTGGAGCACAGATTAGAGATAATGCTCTTTCAAAAGCTAGATTTGAGTTTAGATGGCAGGACCAATTTAATTTAAGTCTTGACCCAGACAAAGCAAGAGAATTTCATGATGAAACTTTACCGAAAGAATCCTCAAAAGTTGCTCATTTTTGTTCTATGTGTGGACCAAATTTTTGCTCAATGAAAATTACTCAAGAAGTGAGAGACTATGCTTCAAAAATTGGTATAAGTGAAAATAGCGCTTTAAAACATGGAATGAAAATTAAATCTATAGAATTTAAGAAAAATGGCTCTGAAATTTACTCGAAACAATAATGATCAAGATTAAAATTAATGGTCAAGATCAAATGATTAGTTCTGAAAAAAGTATTAAAGATTTAGTTGAATCATTGTCACTAGATGGTCAACTAGTCGCTGTTGCTGTTAACAGGGAAATTATTCCTAATTCTAATTGGGACAATTTTTTTTTAAAGTGAATGATAATGTTGATATAGTTCGAGCTATTGGTGGTGGATAATATCCTGATAAATTATATTATTCGTATAATTTCAAAAAAGGTTTAAATTATGAAAATCTTAAAAGATGATCTGGTAATTGCTGGGAACAGATATCAATCAAGACTTTTGGTGGGAACTGGTAAATATAAGGATTTAAATCAGACAAAGTTTGCAATTAATGCGAGTGGCGCTGAGATTGTAACAGTAGCAATTAGAAGAATTAATATTGGACAGAATTTAAAAGAACCAAATTTATTAGAGGTGATATCACCAGAAAAATTTACAATACTTCCCAATACAGCTGGTTGTTTTAATTCTGAGGATGCAGTTTATACACTTCAACTTGCAAGAGAAATTTTGAATGGACAAAAATTGGTTAAATTAGAGGTTCTTGGTGATAAAAAAACATTATTTCCGAATATGCCAGAAACCTTAAAAGCAGCTGAAATTTTAGTTAAGGACAATTTTGATGTGATGGTTTATTGCAGTGATGATCCGATTCAATCAAAAATACTTGAAGATATTGGTTGTGTTGCAATAATGCCTTTAGCCTCATTAATAGGTTCTGGCATGGGGATTTTAAACCCGTGGAACCTGTCTTTAATAATCGAACAAGCTAATGTCCCTGTTTTAGTAGACGCTGGAGTTGGCTCAGCATCAGATGCAGCTTTCGCAATGGAGTTGGGATGTGACGGCGTTTTAATGAATTCTGCAATAGCTTGCGCTAAAGATCCTGTCAAAATGGCTAGCGCAATGAATTTTGCAATTCAAGCTGGTCGCGAAGCTTTTTTAGCAGGAAGGATGCCAAAAGAATTTCAATCTTTTGCGTCATCGCCAATGGATAATTTAATTTAATGAATCGCTCATGTGTTTTAATTTTTTCAGGTTTAGATCCTAGTGGTGGTGCAGGTATTCAGGCTGATATAGAAGCAATTAATAATCTAGGTTCCCATGCGTTACCTATCATAACTACTTTAACTGCTCAAGATAATGATAAAGTTTTTGATATTTTTCCAGTTTCACACAAAATTATAAGTCAGCAGGCGGAAGTATTAATTAAGAAAATTAATATTTCTGCAGTAAAAATAGGTATTACTGGGAGTTTTGATAATGTTGATGTAATTATCAATATTATTAAAAAACTAAAATTATTAAGATCAAATATTCCAATTATTTTAGATCCAGTTCTATCAAGTGGAAATAATAATAGTTTATCTAAAGAAAATATTCCAAAAATGATTTTTCCGATTCAAAATCTTGCAACATTAATTACACCTAATTTAATCGAAGTTGAAAAACTATATGGGGAAAATTATATTACTAGATTTAAAAATGATTTTTTTAAAAAAAATATAAATTTTCTAGTAAAAGGCGGACATAGTAATGAAAAAATTGTGAGAAATTTTTGGTATAGTAGGATTAAAACAAAAGAATGGAAATGGCCTAGATTATCTGGGAATTTTCATGGCTCTGGTTGTACCTTAGCATCTGCGGTTTCTGCATTATTGGCTCAAAATTTTAAAATGGAAGATGCTTTAGAAAAAGCACAAAACTATGTTCAGAATTGTTTGGAAAATTCATACTCAATTTCTAATGGTCAAATAATTCCTCATAGAAATTCTATAAAACTTCGGGATTTTAAATGAAAGGTTTATATTTAATTACACCTGATTGGGAAGATACGAATAAAATTTTGTCTATTACTGAAATTGCTCTTAATCAGGGTATATGCTTACTACAATACAGGAATAAATTTGCTTCGAAATTATTACGGTTGGAACAAGCAAAAAAATTATTAAAACTATGTAAAAAGTATAATATCCCACTTATTATTAACGACTATGTAGATCTATGTCTGGAAATTGACGCAGGTGGAGTTCACTTAGGAGGTGAGGATGTTTCCGTAAAAGAGGCGAGACATATCTTAGGAGAAAACAAAATCATAGGAGCCTCATGTTATGGTAATTTTAATAAGGGGCTTTTGGCAAAAAAAACAGGTGCTAATTACTTGGCATTCGGGGGGTTTTATCCGTCTAGGGTGAAAAAATATTCCTCTGATACTCCAATTAACATTATTTCAAAAGCAAAAAAAGAATTATCTCTTCCAGTTTGTGCAATAGGAGGAATATCAGAAACTAATGCAGAAATCTTAGTAAAAGAAGGCGCTGATATGATTGCGATTATTAGCTCAGTATTTATGGCAAATAATCCTGAAAAGGTTATCAAGCAGTTAAATAATTTTTTTTTGTAAAGATAAATGCAAAATCTATTAAAAAATTTAAATGAAGAGCAGTTAGCAGCAGTTACTTTACCAGCTCAATCAGCACTAATTTTAGCTGGAGCTGGTTCCGGTAAAACTAAAGTTCTTACTACAAGAATTGCTTGGCTTATTCAAAGTGGTCAAGTTTCTACTTCGGGAATTTTAGCTGTGACTTTTACAAATAAAGCATCAAAAGAAATGTTAAATAGACTCTCAAATATGCTTCAGATATCAACGAATAGTATTTGGGTTGGAACATTTCACGGTTTATGTAACAGATTCTTAAGATTTCATTATCAAGATGCTGGATTACCAAAATCATTTCAAATATTGGATAGTCAAGATCAAATTTCTGTCATTAGGCGATTACTAAAAAAGTTTAATATTGATAGCGAAAAGTACCCTCCAAAAGAACTAATGTATTTTTTCAATAAAGCAAAAGATAGAGGGTTGAGAGCTAATGAAATTGAAATAATTGATGATGTTCAAAAACAATATATAAATATTTATTCTTTGTATGAAGAACAATGTAATAAAGAAGGAAATGTAGATTTTGCTGAATTATTATTAAGAAGTTATGATCTACTTCATATGAATGAACCATTACGCAATCATTATCAAAATAGATTTAAATACATTCTTATTGATGAGTTTCAAGATACAAATGATCTTCAATATAAATGGTTAAAATTATTGTCTGGAAATGATGGTAATGTTTTTGCTGTTGGTGATGATGATCAAAGTATTTATGCATTTAGAGGAGCAAATGTTGATAATATGTCATTATTTAAAAAAGATTTTAGAGTTAAAAATTTAATTAAACTAGAGAAAAATTATCGTTCATTTGGTCATATTTTAGATACTGCTAACTATTTAATTTCGCATAATAATCGAAGGTTGGGAAAAAATCTTCATACTGATTTAGGCCATGGAGAACTAATAAGAATTTTTGAAGCTGAAAGTGATTTAATAGAAGCTAAATGGTTGATTGAAGAAATTTCGTATTTAGTTTCTTTAGGATGGTCAAAAAAAGATATTGCTTTTCTTTATCGTTCAAATGCTCAGTCAAGAATCATAGAATATGCACTTTTCTCCGCAAGTATTCCATATAAAGTTTATGGAGGACTCAGATTTTTTGAAAGAGCAGAAATAAAATATGCTATTGCATACATCGCATTAATAAATAATCTTAATAATGATTCTGCTTTTATGAAAATAGTAAATTTTCCATCAAGAGGAATTGGCATGAAAAGTTTAGAATATTTGCAAAAAACGGCCACTAATTCAAACAATTCTCTTTATTCATCAATCCCTTTTTTGGAAGGAAAACCTCGTTTTATTTTAGAATCCTTTAAAAGTTTAATAGAAAATATTTCTAAAGCAAGTAATGAAATGTCACTTCCTAATTTGATTGATTATGTTTTAGCTAAAAGTAAGTTAATAGATTATTACAAAAGTCAAAAAGATGGTTTAGATAGAGTCGAAAATTTAAAACAATTATCCAGCGCTAGTTCAATTTTTTTATCAGAAGAAGGTTTTAATCAGGATTCAAATGCGAATGAAAAATCATTGGAAATTAATGATGCGATAAATTTAAATAATGATTCTAATATATCAGATTTAATATCACCACTTGACGCTTTTTTATCATACGCATCTTTGGAAGCAGGTGATGCTCAATCAGATACTTATCAAGATGCCATTCAGTTAATGACAGTTCATTCTGCAAAAGGACTTGAATTTGATGCAGTTTTCATTACTGGTTTGGAAGAAGGTTTATTCCCTCATGAGAATAGTGAAAAAATTGAGGATGGAATTGAAGAAGAGAGAAGACTAATGTATGTTGCAATTACTCGAGCTAGAAAAAGGTTGTATTTAAGTTTTGCTCAAAGCAGAATGTTACATGGTCAAAAAAGATTTGGTATAAAGTCAAGATTTTTTAATGAGCTCCCTCAGGCTTCATTGAATTGGTTGAATCAAAAATATCATTTTGAAAAAGATGAAGATAATAATATTTCAGATTTAACAAGAGGTTTTGCAGGTGAATTACTTCCAACAAAAAATAAAATTGGGAGTTTTTCTTGGCAGATAGGTCAATCGGTATTTCATAAAAAATTTGGTGAAGGTGTAATTGTTAATATTGAAGGAAATTCAATTTATGGTCGAGCAAATATAAATTTTGGAAGTAATGGTATGAAATTATTAGATTTATCAATAGCAAAATTGGAAAAAATTTAAAAAATTTTAAGCTTCAACAATTAAATTGTCTGGATTGTCAAATATATCAGTGTATGTTGGATAGAATGAGCAATACATAACTATTGTCAAAACAATTGATAAAGGCATGAGTATTATTACTGCAACAAATGCATGGCCTAGGATTAATCCTAATATTCCACTAATAAATGCAGGTAACGTGATACCGATAGTGATCCATCCGAGAATATAAATTATAAAAGCTCTTCCGGAATTATAAACAGCAAAAAAACTATAAAAAATAGACTTTAAAAGACTCATTCTTTGCCAAGTCGTTAATGGAGCAGCGTACCAAAAACCCATTGCGAATGGAATGTAAACAAAAATTGAAAAGAGCATTGACAAAGGTAAATTTTTGAAATCTTCATTTGCTATTTCATTTGATTGAATTTGTCCTGACATTAGTTTCCAAAACATACCTCCGTCAATGATACTTGAGGCCGCAATTGAAATTATTGCAGCTAGTAAATAAAAACCTCCTAAAGTAAGTAGAGAGATAATTGCAGGATCTCTTAAGATGAATAGAAATAAGTTGGGATTTACCTTTTCCTCTTTTTCAATTAAAACGCATGCTTGCATGAAACTCATCGAAAATAGGGGAATTAAAATGAAGGGAATTAATTGCCCTAAGATAGGTATATAAGATATTAAAAACATGCTTAACATATAAATTAAAAAAAGTAGACTTAATTCAGTAGGTTGCTTTCTGAAAAGTCTAAATCCGTGTTTAATCCAAATTACTCCATTTTTAGCTGCTATTTTTTTCATTTTAATAAAAGATTTTCTGAAAAATTTATAATTCTTTGTTCTAAAATTTGTTCAAAATGCATAGGATCATGTGGTGTTAAAAGATGAGCCTCTCTAGGGACATAATAATCATACAATCTTGATAACCAAAATCTAAAAGCGGCTGCTCGAAGAATTGATGGCCACGCATTTTTTTCTTCTAATGAAAATGGTCTAATTTTATTATATGCTGATAACATAGATTTTGCCTTAATGTCATCTATTTTACCTGTTGAAAGTTCAATACACCAATCATTAACTGCAACAGCAATATCAAAAAGCCAAGTATCAAAACCTGCAAAATAAAAATCAAAAAAACCTGACAGCTTTTCTTTATCAAACATCACATTATTTCTAAATAAGTCAGCATGAATAGGTCCCTTTGGGAGAGATTTATAAATCATTGAAGAAATAAAATTTTTTTGAAAGCTTAATTCACTCTCTAGTAAATTTTGTTTTTTCTTTGTAATAAATGGTAAAACCTTGGGTATTGTAGAGTTCCACCACGCAAGACCCCTAAGATTTGGTTGATATAAATGATAATCTAAAGAAGCTAAATGCATTTTTGCAAGCATATCTCCAACTTTTTCACAATGAAAAAAAGTCGGTGCAGACTTCCAATTCCCCTCAAGCTTTGTAACAACTGTAGCAGGTTTACCATGAAGTGTGCTGATTATTTCACCACGATAATTAATTATTGGAGCGGGCACAAGAATTTTTTTAACTGCCAAATGTCTCATTAAATTAATACAAAAAGCCAATTCCTTTAAAGATAACTTTTCAAAAATTGTAAGAACATATTCACCTTTATCGGTACTTAGAAAAAAATTACTATTTTCAATGCCAGACTGAATATCTTTTAAGGAAATAATATTTCCAATCGGGAATTGACTTGCCCACGGAATTATTTCTTTTAAAACAACTCTTGTAAATACAGCCATTAGGATATTTTTTGAAAAATTTTCTCTATTTGAAGAAGCTTTTATTGAAATTTGTTTTATATTGTTTTAGTTTAGTATTTTATTTAATAAGTTAACGTGAAATTTTATATTGTGCAACTATTTAAATCTTAAAATTTAGAATGAAAAAAAATTTACTCATAGTAGATGGCTCTAGCTATCTTTATCGAGCATTTCATGCAATGCCTGATTTAAGAAATTCTGAGAGATTTCCTACAGGCGCAATTTATGGAATGGTCAACATGTTTAGAAGATTATTAAATCAATATAATTCTTTTTATATAGTTTGTATTTTTGATGCTAAGGGTAAAACTTTTAGAGAAGATATTTACTCTGAATATAAAGCTAATCGGCAAGCAATGCCTGAAGATCTAGTTCTTCAAATTGAACCTATTTATAAAGTTATTTCTGCTTTAGGATGGCCAATAATTTCATTAAAAGGCGTTGAGGCTGATGACGTAATTGGAACCTTGGCTAGTCAAGCATCTAATGAGAATTTTCATACAATTATTTCAACAGGTGATAAAGATTTAGCTCAATTAGTAAATGGTCACGTAACATTAATTAATACCATGACAAATGAAAAGCTTGATATAGAGGGTGTTTTTAAAAAATTTGGAATTTTTCCAGAGCAAATAGTCGATTATTTATGTTTAATTGGTGATCAGGTTGATAATATTCCAGGTGTTCGAAAAGTTGGTCCAAAAACAGCTGTTAAGTGGCTCCAGGAATATAAAACTTTAGAAAATATAATTATAAATGCCAGTAGTTTTAAAGGAGTTATTGGTGAAAATTTGCGAGAATCTTTGGCTTGGCTTCCAGTAGCAAAAAGATTAATTACGTTGAAATGTGATTGCGATTTATCTGACTCTTTAAAAAAAATAGATGAAAATTTTGTTAAGAAAGAACCAGATACAACTTTCTTACTAGAGTTTTTTACGAAAATGAACTTTAATTCTTTTTTTAAAGAGTTAAAAAGACAAATCGAAAAAGATAATACTAAAATTTTTAATATTAAAGAAGAAGAATTAAAAAATAAATCAGAATTAAAACCAAAATATGAGACAGTGTTAACTATTGATCAATTTAAAAAATGGTTGGAAACTATTGAAAATGCTTCTTTAACATCAATTGATACTGAAACTACATCTTTAGAAATTATGAATGCTGAATTAGTTGGTATTTCACTTTGCGTAGATGAACATTTTGCGGCATATATTCCACTTAATCATAATTATATGGGCTGTCCAAATCAACTATCAATAGATTATGTATTATCAAAGATGAAAAGTTGGTTAGAAAACCCACAAAAACCTAAAATAGGCCAAAATATAAAATACGACTCACATATATTTTTTAAATATGGCATAAGTCTTGATGGAATACTTCACGATACAATGATTCAATCTTATGTTTTTGAATCACATAAAAAACATGATTTGAATAGTCTAGCTTTAAGATGGCTAAATTATAAAACTATTACTTATGAACAAATTTGTGGTCAAGGTTCAAAAAAGCTAAATTTTAAAGAAGTAGATATATACGAGGCTACAGAATATGCTGCTGAAGATGCTTTCGTGACTTTTGCACTTAATAAGGTTATTTATAATAAATTAAAAAAAAGTAGTAAGTTAAGTTATATTTATCATGAAATTGAACTCCCTGTTTTAAAAGTATTAGTAAAAATAGAGAGAAATGGTGTTTTAATAAATTCTCAGTTGCTAAGTAAACAATCATATGATTTAGCGAATCGTTCGGCAGAATTGGAAAAAAAGGCTTATGAGTTAGCTGGAAATTCATTTAATTTAAATTCTCCTAAACAACTCGGAGAAATACTTTTTCAAAAACTTCAATTGCCAATTGTAAAAAAAACTCCGAGTGGTGCTCCGTCAACTGATGAAGCAGTATTACAAAAATTATCTGAAAATTTCCCTTTACCAAAATTACTTTTAAATTACCGAAGTTTAGTAAAACTAAAGTCTACTTATACAGATAAACTTCCAAAAATGATTAATTTGAAAACTGGAAGAGTACATACAAATTTTAGTCAAGCTAATACTGTAACTGGGAGGCTATCATCAAATGATCCAAATTTACAAAATATCCCAATTCGAAATTCTGATGGTAGAAGAATTCGTGAGGCCTTTATTGCGCCATCAAAAAAGTTAATTATTTCTGCTGATTACTCTCAAATAGAATTAAGAATAATGGCTCATCTTTCAGGTGATCAATGTATGTTGGAAGCTTTTTCATTAGGAGATGATATTCATAGAATAACCGCTTCAGAAATTTTTGGTATTAATGTAAAAGAAGTTTCAAATGAACAAAGAAGGCATGCAAAAGTGATTAATTTTGGATTAATGTATGGAATGAGTGCTTATGGTTTAGCTAATAATTTAAATATTGATAATAATGCAGCAAAAAACTATATTCAAAACTATTTTTCAAGGTTTTCTGGAGTAAAAAGCTTTATGGATGATATTCGTATGCAAGCAAAAGAGTTAGGTTATGTTGAAACTTTATTTGGAAGGAGATTGTGGATTCCAGAGATTAATTCTAATAATGTACAAAAAAGAAATGCTGCAGAAAGAGCTGCAATTAATGCACCGATGCAAGGTACAGCTGCAGATCTAATAAAACTTGCAATGGTTTCTGTTCAAAATTGGATTGATTTATCAAAAGTAAACTCAAAAATAATAATGCAAGTTCATGACGAATTAGTTTTGGAGGTTAAAGAAGATGATAGCGAACTTGTAAAGCAAAATTTACCAAAATTGATGGAGAATGTTGCTAAATTAAAGGTTCCACTTATTGCAGATGTTGGTTTAGGAAATAATTGGGAAAAAGCTCATTAAAATTTTGTAATTAGATAAAATAGGAATTATAGATATAATTTTTTTTAAATTTTAATTTCGACTCTTATTGATGGCTTGATTAGTATCTCTGTCGATGTCATTTTTCATTTAAGTTTTTGTCAAAAATAATAGAAAAAATGTTTAGCTTATTAATTGGACTGCTTTTAGCAACCGCATTGATAATTATTTTATCTGAGGCTTTTAGTTACTGGAGAATATTAAAGAACTATTAGTAGTTTGATTGTCTGGTATGTTAGGTTTTTTATTTTTAAGAAATTTATTATTATTTGTCATTTCCATAACTTTTGTGATAAAGAAAGAAAAAAACATTAATTAAAAATTCTCAAGACTTTGATGAATCTGGATTGATGATTTTAAATGGAGACGGATTACATAATTTAACTAAAAGTATTTTGATTGCAGAAGCCTTTTTATTTGATCTCAAATTAGGTATTATCACAACCATTTCAATTACAGCTCATGAGTTGCTCCAATAAATTGATAATTTTATTATTTTAATCATTGCAGGTTTTTCAAAGACTCGAGCTTTCATCTATAATCTTATTTATGGTTTTATGGGGATTATTGGTGGTATTTTTGGTTATTTTTTTTTTAAAAGTGAAGTATAATTTTTGCCCTATCTTTTGGTTTTAGCCTCACAAGGCTTTATATATATTTTCATTAGTTATCTTATGCCAAAAGTAAGAAAGATTTTTTCATTGAAAGATTTAATTCTTTAGTTATTTTTAATTTTTTTTTGGTATTTTTATAGTAGTATTAATATCAACTTATCATTCAAAAGAAACTTAGTGTCAAAAATATAAAGCAATTTAAATAAATTTCAAATAAAGTAATTTAAAAAATGTTCAGAAAAAGTGTTAGAGACGGTAAATTAGCCGCAGGATTTCCGGATTGGCTTTTAAAACCACCCTCGAATTTAGTATCTGGTGATCGAGCGAGTATAATGGAAACATTATTTAAAAAGGTTTTTTCTAAAAACGCCATTAAGGGAATTGAAGTTGGTGTTTGGAGGGCTGCTGGTTCAACACAGATTTGGCTTAATAATTGTGCTCCAAAGTCAGAGTTTTTTTTAGTTGATAGGTGGGACCCTGATGCTTCAGAATTCTTGAGAAAAAATATGGAGTTTTCTGAAGTCATCATATATATGAGTCATAATGCAATTGCAACAGATAATTATTTAGCAGCACTCTTAGCAATTAAGGAAATAGAAAAAACAAGAATTAGAGATTTGCTTGATATACATTTAATTAGAGGTCAGTCTAATCATTTTCTTGGATCTTTAGATCGTGATTCTTTTGATTTTATTTATTTAGATGGAGATCACAGGTATGAAAATATAAAGTCTGATATTAGGCATTCGAAAAGATTAATACGAAAAGACTTTGGAATTATTTGTGGTGACGATCTTGAGAAAGCTCCAACTTTAGAGTTATATAATGAATCAATTTCATTCAAAGAAGAAGACTTTCTTCGTACTCCAGAAAAAAATTATCATCCAGGAGTTGTGGCAGCTATTTGGGAAGAATTTAATGGACAAGTAGACATTAAAAACGGATTTTGGTGGATATGTTGTGTTAATGGAGCATTCAAAAAGGGATATATTAATATTTAATATTCTTTTTCAATAGGTTTAGTGGGATCATTGCACCACTCACTCCATGAACCAGGATATAGGCCCACGTTATTAATTCCAGCGTGTTTCATTGCGAGTATGTTGTGACACGCTGATATGCCAGAGCCACACTGAATTACAGTGATTTTTTCATCAATAATTTTTTTATATTCATGAAATAGTTGTTTAGGATTTTTAAATAAACCATTATCTTGTAAATTATTTTTAAAATAAAAATTTATTGCACCAGGTATGTGACCTGCTTTAGGATCAATTGTTTCGATTTTGCCTTTAAACCTCTCTGATTCTCTAGAGTCTATTAAGTTAAAATTCTTTTTCAAAATATTAAAATGTACATCATCAATTGTAACTGTAAACATACTAGTATCTTTTAATTTTAAATTTCCGAAAAAATTTAATTTTTCAATGTTATTTGAAATTTCACCAATTTTTAACCAAGCTTTTAAACCACCATCTAGGAAAGAAACAAGGTCATGACCTATCCACTTACACATCCACCACATTCTTGCTGCAAAAATACCATCACAATTATCGTAAACAATAATTTTTGAATCGCTATTTACACCTTTTGTTTTTAAAATTTCCACAAAATCATTTTTTCTTGGTAGTGGGTGTCGTCCAAAAAATTTTTTTTTAGTATTAATAGTTTTATCGGATAATTCTAAGTGAGGATCAATATATTGAGCTCTTGGAATATGAATAGAATCAAAATTATTTTTTCCCACTTTGTAATCAAGTAAATCTGAAGAACAATCAAATATAACTAGATTTGGATCGTTAATATTTTTTTTTAACTCTTCAACTGAGATGATCATTGGATATTGATTATGCATTTTTGTTATGACTAATTAAAATTATTACTATTAGTATTTTTACTTAATAAATAACGAAAAAAAGTAGCACCTAAACCACTTAATAAAATTATAGATATTCCAAACCAACTTAATATATTTAGTGTATCTTTCCAAATTAAAATACCCCACAAACTTGAAAATATTATTCCACTATATTGCAAATTTGCAGTTAAAAGCATGGAACCATAATGATACGCTTTAGTCAATGTTATTTGACCAATTGTTGCACTTAATCCTATGCAAAGAATGAATATTAGATCATTAAAAGTAATTTTTTTTTCGAAAAAATAATTTTTTCCGTATGCTTGATTTTCAACAAAACTACCAGCAATACCAAAAAAAAAGCAAATCAGTGAAAAATAAAATACTACTCTAAATTCAGGTTCTCCTAATTTTCCCAGCTTTGAAATTTTAATATATGCAATTGCAGTTAAGAAACTTGATATTAGAGCTATTAACCCTCCAAAAAATTGTTCGGATTGAATAGAGGGTTTTAAAAGAAAAGCAACCCCAAAAAAACTACATAAAATTGATATGGTTAAACCATAGAGCATTTTTTTAGAATAATTTGTATTTGAAGAAAAAAATATAAAGGAAGCTATCCATATTGGAGACATATAATTAATAGTCATTGCAGTAGCTAGAGGCAGTATACTAATCGAGTAAAACCATAACCACATTGCAATCACTCCAATAATTCCTCTTGAAACATGATGCAAAGGAAAATTCGTTTTTAGACTAAGATTTTGAAACTTTGATATAACCAAAATAATAATTATCCCAATTGCTCCTCTACTCATAACTATTTCTGAGATAGTGTAGGTTACGGAAGCAAGTTTTACAAAAACTCCCATTAATGAAAACATAAAACCTGCAAGAAGCATCCAAAGGGATTGCATAAAGTAAATTAAACTTTTTTATTAGATTCTAGAAATATACCATTCATGAAAATGGTGCATTCCATCTTCCATGGGCGATTGGTATGGACCAATTTCATTTAAATTTTTTTCCATTAAAATTTTTCTCCCGGATTCTATTTTTACAGCAATAATGTCATCTTCCTGACAAGTTTCAAAGTATGCTTCACGTTCTGCATCTATTAGTGATCTTTCATAGGAAAAAATATTATCTGGATAAAAAAATTCGACAACATTAAGTGTTTTATTTGTAGTAACTGGCCACAATGTTGAAACCACTAAAACATAAGGATACCATTCCAACATAATGTTTGGAAAAATTGTAACCCAAACGGCACCATACTTAGGAAGATTTTCACCATTAATTTTTAAAATTTCTTTTTGCCAAGCTTCATATTTTTTTGAGCCGAAATTTGTAAATTTCTCGTTAATTCCAACTTTTTGCACACTAAAATCATTTCCAAATTCCCAAATGAGTTCAGAACAATCTACAAAATTACCTAATCCTGGGTGAAATGAATTTACATGATAATCCTCTAAATAAACCTCAATAAAAGTTTTCCAATTATAATTACATTCGTGATATTCAGTATGGTCATAAATATAATTTTCAAAATTAAAAAGTTCTGAAACAGAAAAGTTTTTTAGGATGCTTTTGATATGTGTTTCTTTTTTTTCAAACAATAATCCGTTCCAATTGCTTAATGGAGTATCAGATAAACTTAAACAAGGAATTTTTTTAAAATTTGGTGCACCTATTAATTTTCCTCGTAAATCATATGTCCATCCGTGGATTGGACAAACTATATTATTAATATTGCCACGGCCACTTAAAATTTTCGCTTGTCTGTGTCTGCAAACATTTGATATTAATTCAATTCCATGTTTATTTCTTATTAAAATTCTTCCTTCTTTCTCCCAATAAACAGTATTGAAGTCACCAATGTTTGGGATAGTAAGTTCATGTCCAACATATTTTGGAGCTGCAGAAAATATTTTTTCTTTTTCTTTTTTTAAAAGTTCATCATCAAAGTAATATTTAATTGGAATTTGTGGCATTTTTAAGCAATTTTTGAAAACTTTGTTTTGATTTTATTACACAAAAAAAATTTAATACAAGCATAATTAATAATAATATAATTTTAGTGAAAAACAACTAAAAATTAATAAGTTTTAATTATGACAACAAAAATAAATTAATATTTTTATCAATTAAATTATAATCAACAATTACATTTTTTTTTCTAAAATTTTAGTGTTTTCTAATTGTAGATAACATTAAAAAATTAGAATAATATTATAAAAAATTTATAGTGAAATTTATGTCCAAAAAAACTTCCCAAAAGAAAGAAAAAGTTACATTTGAAGAGGCAATGGCAGAATTAGAGTCAATAGTTCATAAAATGGAAACTGGTAATTTGCCTCTTGAAGATTCTGTAACAGCTTATCAAAGAGGTACGGAATTAGTGAAATATTGTGCATTGCAATTAGAAAATATAGAAAACCAAGTGAAAATAATTGAAAGTGAGATGCTCAAATCTTTTGAAAATTTAAATGAGGAAGACAGTAAATGAATAGCAATTTCACTCAATGGTATGGTGAACTGTCAAAAAGAATTGAAAAAGAGCTTGAGTATTACATTAAATCTAACCCATCTCAATCTTCGAAATTACAAGAAGCCATAGAATATGCTGTTTTTGGTGGTGGAAAAAGATTACGACCACTTTTAGTTTTTGCAGCAGGTGAATTATTTAATACAGAAAGAAAATTACTAAATAAAGCTGCAGTCGCTGTTGAACTTATTCATACTTATTCTTTAGTACATGATGATCTTCCATGTATGGATAATGATGATTTCAGAAGAGGTAGACTTTCTTCACATAAGAAATTTGATATTGCTACTGCTCTCCTTTTGGGCGATGCATTACAGTCATTAGCTTTCGAAGTTTTAACTTCAGAAAAAAATAATTATTCATCAAATTTTGTTTCAATATTATCTAGTGCTTCCGGAAGAAACGGTATGTGCGCAGGACAAGCTATTGATTTAAACGTCACTGGTAGATCAATCTCTTTGCTAGAACTAGAAAAAATGAATCATCTAAAAACAGGTGCTCTTTTAGAAGCATCTGTGTTGATGGGCTCCAAATCAGAAAGTTTATTAACTAAAGAAGAATTTTTAGCATTAAAGTCTTATTCAAAATCAATTGGTATCGCTTTTCAAATTGTTGATGATATTCTTGATGTGACCGCTGATTTCAAAACGATTGGGAAGACTCCAGGCAAAGATTATGAAAATAAAAAACCTACTTACGTTTCAATGCTTGGTTTAGAAAAATCAAAAAAATTAACTGAAGAATTGAGAATTGATGCTCATAAGTCTTTGGTATTATTTGGTGAAAATGGGAAGCGACTTAAAGAAATAGCAGATTTTATTATTACGAGAGAAAAATAAATCATAATGAAATTTTTAAAACAAATTGATAAGCCTGAAGAATTAAGAAATTTTTCTCGAAAAGATTTGAAAATTCTTGCAAGTGAATTACGTCAGTACCTTCTTGAAACGGTATCTAAAACTGGTGGGCATCTCTCATCTAATTTAGGAACTATTGAATTATCTATTGCATTACACTATGTGTTTAAAACTCCCAACGATAGGATTGTCTGGGATGTTGGTCATCAAACTTATGCTCATAAAATTCTTACTGGAAGAAGAGAACTGATGCATACATTAAGACAGAAAAATGGATTATCAGGATTTCCACGACGAAGTGAAAGTATATATGACACTTTTGGAACGGCACATTCATCAACATCTATATCTGCAGCTTTAGGTATGGCTCTTGCTGCAAAAATTAATAAAGAAGATAGACATTCTGTAGCTGTTATTGGAGATGGAGCAATGACTGCTGGTATAGCTTTTGAGGCATTGAATAATGTTGGTATTCATCAAGATATAAAACTTATCGTAATTCTTAATGATAATGACATGTCAATATCTCCTCCTGTTGGAGCTTTAAACAGATACCTTGCTAGACTTTTATCTGGAAAGTTTTATGCAGCCGCAAAAAATGTCGGGAAATCTGTTTTGCCTACATCTATGCTGGGTATAGCAAAAAAAATTGAGGAACACGCAAAAGGTATGATCGTACCAGCAACATTATTTGAGGAATTTGGTTTAAATTATATTGGTCCTATTGATGGTCATGATTTAGATTCGTTAGTTCCAACTTTAGAAAACCTGAAAAATCTTAAAGGGCCTCAATTTCTTCATGTTGTTACAAAAAAAGGACAAGGTTACAAACTTGCAGAGGTAGATCCAGTTCTTTATCATGGACCAGGAACATTTAATCCTTCAGAAGGAATAAAGCCTTCTTTACCAAAGATGACTTATACCCAAGTATTTGGTGACTGGGTTTGTGATATGGCAAAAAAAGACAAAAAACTGGTAGCAATAACACCTGCCATGAGGGAAGGTTCTGGTTTAGTTAATTTTGAAAAAAAATTTCCTGAAAGATATTTTGATGTTGGCATTGCCGAACAACATGCAGTAACTTTTGCTGGTGGTTTAGCTTGTGAAGGATTAAAGCCAGTTTTGGCTATTTATTCTACATTTCTTCAAAGAGGATATGATCAGTTAATACATGATATTGCAATACAGAATCTTGATATTACATTTGCTCTTGATAGAGCAGGACTTGTTGGTGCAGATGGGGCGACACACGCAGGAAATTACGATATTGCTTTTATGAGATGCATACCTAATATGATAGTGATGGCAGCAAGTGATGAAAATGAATGTAGAAAAATGCTCACAACAGCATACGAATTTAAAGGACCTGCATCTGTCAGATATCCAAGAGGAATTGGAGTTGGTGCAGTAATAGAAAAAAAATTAGAGAAGCTAGAAATTGGTAAAGCAGAGATTAAAAAAATTGGAAAAAAAATATTAATTTTGGCATTTGGTAGTATGACAAAACCCTCGTTAGTTGCAGCTGAATTTTTTGATGCGAGTCTAGTCAATATGAGATTTATTAAACCTTTAGATACTGATTTAATATTAAAATTTTCTAAAAACCATGATTTAATTGTAACTATTGAAGAAGGATCAATTTTAGGAGGTGCTGGTTCTGCAATTATTGAATTTCTTTCGGCAGAAGGAGTTGAAAAAAAAATTTTGCAACTTGGTTTACCAGATAAATTTATAGATCATGGTGACCCAAAGCTGCTGCTTTCAGATTTTGGTCTTGATTCTAACGGTATAATAAGATCAATTGAAAAAAAACTTTTACAATAAAAAGTATAAATGAAATTTATTTTTTCCAAAAAACATCTTTTTTCCCAGATTGCTTATTAAATACCCTTGCTAAAATAAATAAGTAATCAGAAAGACGGTTTACATATTTTAAAGAGTTTGGATTTATTTTATCTTTTATGCTTAATGAAACTAGAGATCTTTCTGCCCTCCTACAAACAGTTCTAGAAACATGAGCTTGTGAAGCAGCTGATGTGCCAGATGGCAAAATAAATTCTTTTAGTGGTTCTAATTTATCGTTATGTTTTGATATTAAATTTTCAATTTCTTTAATTTGGTTTTCATTTATTATCGATGAGTTTGGTATGCTTAATTCTCCGCCCAAATCAAAGAGGTCATGTTGCATAATAATTAACTCCTTCTTAAGCAAATCTGAAATTTCCATACTTAATAATAGACCTAAATTAGAGTTTAATTCGTCAATATCTCCTATGGCTTGAATTCTAAAAGAATTTTTTTTAATCCTCGTATTGTCTGCAAGACCAGTGGAACCATTATCTCCAGTTTTTGTAGTAATTTTTGAAAGTCTATTTCCCATTTTTTAAAAACCGTATATCATTTATTAAGGTCACTATTTTATAACGTTTTTAATATGAAATTATTTTCATAAAAATTTTTTTTTGAAAAGAAAAATAAAAATGAATTTTCCATCCATTTCAAAAGAATTTACAAAAACTTTACCAGATCAACTTTTTAAAATATTCTTAGAATATTTTGGAGATAGATTTACAACTAAAATGTCATTAAGAGAGCATCATGGAAAAGATGAGTCTTCATATGATCCTGCTCCTCCAGATGCAGTTATTTTTGTTAAAACAACTGAAGAAGTTATTAAGGTAGTAAAACTATGCGATGAATATTCTTATCCAGTAATTGCTTTTGGTTCTGGAACTTCTTTAGAAGGTCATATTCTTGCACTTAGTGGAGGCATATGTATAGATTTTTCTCAAATGAATTCGATAATTAATTTTAATTCTGAAGATTTGACAGTGACAGTTCAACCCGGAGTCACTAGGAAACAACTTAATAATGAAATAAGAAACACTGGATTTTTTTTCCCAATTGACCCTGGCGCAGACGCCTCTATTGGCGGAATGACAGCAACAAGAGCATCTGGAACTAATGCAGTTTTATATGGCACTATGAAAGAAAATGTATTAGCACTTAAAGTTATATCCGCTAAAGGTAATATAATAAAAACTGGAACCAGAGCCAAAAAATCTTCAGCTGGATATGATTTAACAGGATTATTTGTAGGAAGTGAGGGAACATTAGGAATCATTACAGAAATAACTTTGAAAGTCTACCCTCGTCCTGAATCAGTTTTATCAGCAATTTGTTCGTTCGATATGATTTCCCAGGCAGTTGATACTGTTATTCATATTATTCAAGTTGGAATACCTATCGCTCGAGTAGAATTTGTTGATGAAAATTGTGTTAACGCAATGAACAAGTACGATAATTTAAATCTCCCTTTAAAGCCACTATTATTATTTGAGTTTCACGGAACTGAAGCAAATGTTAATGAACAAGTTGAATTAGTAAAAGAGATTTCTTTAGAAAACAACGCAAATAATTTTAAGTGGGCGTCATTGCCTGAAGAACGAACAAAATTATGGCAAGCGAGACATAACGCATATTTTGCAATGTTACAAATGCGACCTGGTTCAAGAGCAATTACAACTGATTGTTGCGTGCCAATTTCTCGACTTACGGAATGTATAGTTGAAACTAAAAAAGATTGTGATTCAAATGATATTGTTTTTGGTATAGTTGGACATGTTGGTGATGGAAACTTTCATGTTCAAATGATGGTAGACACTTTTGATAAAAATGATGTAGCAAAAGCAGAAGCAGTAAATCAAAGAATGGTTAAAAGAGCAATTTTAATGGATGGAACATGTACTGGAGAACATGGTGTAGGCATTCATAAAATTGATTTTTTGATTGAAGAGCATGGAGAAAATGCAATAAATATAATGAGAGTGATAAAAAAATCTTTAGACCCTAAAAATATTTTAAATCCCGGTAAAGTAATACGAATTTAGTAATTTTTTTGAAGTTTTGCATTAGTCTCTTATTAAAGTATTAGTTCATGATAGAATTTGATTTTATTTTTATTTTATTTTATTTATGAATTCTCCGGAAAGTATAAAACTTGAAATGCCTGATCAATTAGAGGTTGTTAAGGCATTAAATAAAGTTTTACCAAAAGAATCTATTCTATTTAAAGAAGAAGAAACAAGGCCATATGAATGTGATGGATTGTCAGCTTATCGACAGTTACCAATGGTTGTTGTTTTACCTAGCTCTGAAGATGAAATAATTGAGATTTTAAAAATTTGTTTTCGATTAAATATAAAAATTGTTCCTCGCGGAGCTGGTACTGGATTGTCAGGTGGTGCAACCCCTATAGCCGATGGAATAGTTTTATCAACAGCAAAGCTAAATAAAATTTTAAAGGTTGATTCTTATTCTCAAACTGCCATTGTACAACCAGGTGTTCGTAATATAGCGATTTCTCAAGCTGCTGATCCATTTGGCCTTTTTTATGCTCCTGATCCATCCTCTCAGATTGCATGTTCAATTGGAGGTAATGTAGCAGAAAATTCAGGTGGTGTTCATTGCTTAAAGTACGGTTTAACAATTCATAATGTCTTGAAACTTAGAGTTGTTACTATTACAGGAGACGTAATTGAATTAGGTAGCGAGTCTCTTGATAGTCCAGGCTACGATTTGCTTTCAATTTTTATTGGATCTGAAGGAATGTTGGGAGTAGTTACTGAAGTAATAGTCAAATTATTACCAAAACCAGAAAAAGCTCAAGTAATAATGGCTTCTTTTAATGATATTGTTTGCGCTGGGGATGCTGTCTCAAATCTTATTTCAAATGGAATAATTCCAGCTGGGCTTGAAATGATGGATAAAACAAGTACCCGTATGGTAGAACCTTTTGTAAATGCCGGATACGATACTAACGCAGAAGCAATTCTTCTTTGTGAGTCAGATGGCACAGTTAAGGAGGTTAATGAAGAGATAAAACGTATGACTGAGGTTATGAACAATTCAGGCGCTTCATCAGTTCAAGTAGCAAATAATGATGAAGAAAGAAATAAATTCTGGTCCGGTAGGAAAAATGCTTTTCCAGCAGCTGGACGAATTTCTCCTGATTATTATTGTATGGATGGAACAATTCCAAAAAAACATTTATCAAAAGTTTTAAAGCGTATTTCAGAATTTGAAAAGATTTATGGTCTTAAATGTGCTAATGTTTTTCATGCAGGTGATGGTAATTTGCACCCTTTGATTCTTTTTGATGCAAACGCTCCTGGGGAATTTGAGAGAGCTGAGAAATTTGGAGCTGCTATTTTAGAACTGAGTATTGAAGTGGGTGGAACTATTACTGGTGAACATGGAGTTGGTATTGAAAAAATAAATACAATGTGTAAACAGTTTACTGATATTGAAAGAGAAATTTTTTTCTCGGTAAAAAGATCATTTGATCCTCCCTTTTTGTTAAATCCTGATAAAGCAATTCCAACTTTAGCTAGATGTGCAGAACATGGATTGATGCACGTTCACGAAGGCTCTCTAAGTTTTCCCGATATCCCAAGGTTTTAACTTCAGATGCAAGAATCTTTGGAACTTTTTAAAGAACAAATCCTAGACGTAACATCTAAAAAGACAAATCTACGTATTCGGGGAAGTGGTACAAAGGATTGGTATGGCCAGGATTTTGTTGGAGAAATTTTGGATACTTCCAAATATTCAGGTATATTATCATACGATCCGAGTGAACTAGTCCTAACTGCAAAATGTGGAACAACTCTAAGGGAAATTGGGAAAAGTCTTTCATCAAAAAATCAAATGCTTGCATTTGAACCACCAAGATTTGATGGGCTTGCAACTCTTGGTGGCATAGTAGCCTCAGGGTTATCTGGACCAAGGAGATTTAAGGTCGGTGCAGTTCGTGATTTTATTTTAGGTTTGGTCTTAATGAATGGTAAAGGTGAAATTCTTAATTTTGGTGGTCAGGTAATGAAAAATGTTGCTGGATACGATGTATCAAGATTAATTACTGGATCATTAGGAACTTTGGGCTTAATTTTAGAAGTTTCAATTAAAGTATTACCTAAACCTTTAAAGCAAAGTTCCTTAGAATTTGATTTGACTGAAGAAGAAGCTATTAAAAAACTAAATATATGGGCAAGTAAACCATTACCAATTTCAGCTTCTTGCTGGACTAACGGACATCTCATAATTAGACTTTCTGGAGCTGAATCTGCAGTTAACTCTGCGCGAGAAAAATTAGGTGGCGAAGAATTACGTGACTGTGATAAATTCTGGAATACAGTCCGTGAGCAAACACATTCTTATTTTAAATCTATTAATGAAGGTTTATGGAAAATTTCTATTCCTGCTTCGTCTCCACCATTAAGAATTTCTGGAGAACAATTAATTGAATGGGGAGGCGCACTTCGATGGTTAAAGACATCTGAAGAAGCAAAAAAAATTAGAGTTTTAGCAGAGAGTTTAAAAGGAAGTGCTACTTTATTTAGAGGAGGCGACAAGTCAGTTGGTGTTTTTCATCCTTTAGATACGAAAGTAAAAAAAATTCATAAAAATTTAAAAAATGTGTTTGATCCATCAAGGATTTTTAATATTGGAAGAATGTATAAAGATTTATAAAAATGCAAACAAATTTAGTTGATTTTTTTAAGAATACAAAAAAAGGTAAGGAAGCTGACTCAATACTTAGGAGCTGTGTTCATTGTGGTTTTTGTAATGCTACATGCCCAACTTATCAAATTTTAGGAAATGAACTGGATGGGCCGAGAGGAAGAATATATTTAATTAAACAAATTTTAGAAGGCAAATCCGCAACAGCCAGCACTCAAAAGCACTTAGATAGTTGTTTAACCTGTAGAAATTGTGAGACAACTTGCCCATCTGGTGTTAATTACGGAAGATTAGTTGATATAGGAAGAGAAGTTGTAGAAACTCAAGTTAAAAGAAACCAAATATCTTCTTTTATAAGATGGACTTTAAAACTAGTATTAACAAATAAAATTTTGTTTAAATTTCTTTATAAAATCGGTCTTTTTTTTCGACCTTTTTTACCAAACATAATAAAAAACAAAATAATTATTCCACAAAATTCAGGAAAGGTATTCAGAAATAACCACAAAAGAAAAATGCTTTTGTTAGAGGGTTGCGTTCAACCAGCAATTTCTCCTAATATAAATGCCTCAGCAAAGAGAATATTGGATTACTTAGGGGTTGAATTAATTGAAATATCAAATAGTGGTTGTTGTGGAGCTATTCGACATCATTTAAATGATCACAGCGGTGCTTTGAAAGATATGAAAAAAAATATTGATGCTTGGTGGCCTTATATTGATAAAGTTGAAGCTGTAATTTCCACAGCTTCAGGGTGCGGTATAACTTTAAAAGAATATGGTAATTATTTTGAGCATGATTCAAGTTATGCTAAAAAAGCTAAGATTATTTCGAGTGTAACTAAAGATTTATGTGAAATTTTTCCTGAATTTCAGTCAAGCCTTAGAAAAAAAATCAATATAAGCAAAAAGGTTGTTTTTCATCCGCCTTGCACATTGCAACATGGACAAAAGATTAATGGAAAAGTCGAGTCATTACTTCAAGATTTAGGAGTTGATGTAAGATTATGCAAGGACAGTCACTTATGCTGTGGTTCAGCAGGAACATATTCAATTTTACAACCAAAAATAGCAAATAATTTAAGGAATCAAAAAATAAAAAATTTAGAAGAAACACAGTCTGATGTTATTCTTTCTTCTAATATTGGATGCTTGTCTCATTTACAACCTGGGACTTCAACTCCTGTAATTCATTGGATAGAGTTTCTAGATAGTGAACTTAAAAATAAGATTCATTAATTTTGTCAGTTAAGAAGTTTTCTAATTTCATCACTTAATTTGGAAGGATTTGTAGCAGGTGCATACCTAGTTATTACTTTACCATCACTTTGGACTAAGAATTTTGTAAAATTCCATTTTATATCTTTAAACCCTAACATTCCTGGAGCTTCAGTTTTGAGATACTTGTAGAGTGGGTGAGTATTTACTCCATTAACGTCTATTTTTTTAAACATTGGAAAGGATATGCTGTAATTATCAGTACAAAATTTTTGAATTTCACTTTCCGAGCCAGGTTCTTGACTTCCAAATTGGTTACATGGAAATCCTAAAACCAAAAAATTGCTATCTTTATATTTTTGATAAAGTTCTTCCAAACCAGAATACTGAGGGGTAAAGCCACATTTACTTGCAGTATTTACTATTAATAATACTTTCTTTTGGAAAGTCGACATCGAAATAGACTCGCCAGTGATTGAATTAACTTCTATGTTATAAATATTGTCCAAAATAACTCCTAAAATTAGATTATAGTCTAAGTTTTTAAATAAATCATATTAAAACTTTATTGAGTATTTATGAATATTGTCTCTAATTATTTAAGGGTAAAAGATTTAATTGTTAAATCAGTTAACGAATGTGAACGAAATATAAATGATATAAAGATTTTAGCAGTATCAAAATCTTTTAGTCTAGATTCAATAATTTCAATTGCTGATGAAGGACAAATAGCATTTGGAGAAAATTATCTAAAAGAAGCGCTAGAAAAGATTTTTATTTTAAAAAAGAAGCGTCCAGATTTAAATTTAGAATGGCATTTTATTGGTCAAATTCAAAGTAATAAAACCAAATTAATTGCAGAAAACTTTGATTGGGTTCACACTGTTGATAGATTAAAAATAGCACAACGATTATCAGATCAAAGGCCAAAAAAACTAAAAAATTTAAATATTTGTATACAAGTCAAAATTGACGCGGAAAATACGAAAAGCGGAGTTACTACAAGTAATTTATTTGATTTAGCTTTACCAATAAATAAAATTAGTAAATTAAATCTGAGGGGATTAATGACAATACCTAAATTAACAAACGATTTTCAAGAACAAAGAAGAATATTCTCGAAATTAAGTATGCTTAAGTATCAATTAAACAATAAGGGAATAATTTTGGACACTCTATCAATGGGTATGACAAACGATTTTGTCGCTGCTATTTATGAGGGGGCAACAATTATTAGATTGGGATCAGCTATATTCGGGAGTCGAAATTATGAAAAAAAAACATAATATTAGTTTTGTTGGAGGCGGGAATATGGGACAAGCCTTAATAGAAAGTTTATTAAACTATGATAGTAATTTTTTAAATATTCATGTAATAGACCTAAATCCTGATTTATTATCTTTTTTATCAAAAAGATTTGCAATAACTACATCAAAAGAAATTGACTCGAAAATAATTAAAAGTGATGTAATAGTTTTAGTTATTAAACCTCAAGATTTAAGTAAAGTATGCAAATCATTAATTCCTTTTTTAAAAAAACAATTAATTATTTCATTAGTTGCAGGTATTAATTCTGATAATTTAAATAAAATGTTAAATGGATACAAACATATTGTAAGAGTTATGCCGAATACGGCTTCAAAAATAAGGAAAAGTATTTCTGGAGTATTTTGTTTGCCAGAAGTATGCGAAAATAAAAAAAAATTTGTTGATATCATTTTACAGGCCGTTGGAAAAACTATTTGGTTCACTGAAGAAAGTAAGATTGACACAATTACTGCAGTTTCAGGAAGCGGACCAGCATATATTTTTTATTTTTTTGAGGTAATTGAGAAGGCTGCAATTCAGTTGGGATTATCAAAGAAAGAGGCTAGGGAGGTTGTTCTAGAAACTTTTATTGGTTCAACTGAAATGATAAAACAAATAGATAAAAGTCCATTCGAACTCAGAGAAAAAGTGACCTCTAAGGGAGGAACTACTTTTGCAGCAGTTAATTTCATGGAACAGGAATTAATTGGAGAAAAAATAATTAAAGCTATTCATCTCGCAAAATTAAGATGTAAAGAAATAAATGAAGAGTTCGGAAAATAATATTAATTTAATCTAAAAAACCAAAAATAAATGAAAATAAAACAGCAATTCCGATAGTTCCATTTTGATTAAAAGCAGTAAAACATTTTTTTGGATCTCGGTTTCTTATCAGAAAAAAATTATATAAAATTAATATACTTGAAATAATAATTCCAATGAAATAATAATTATTTAAATTTTCAATATAGCCAATAAATATTAATATCCCTATAAACAACACATAACAAAACTTAATAACTAAGATATCGTGTTTTCCAAAAAATATCGCTGAAGTTTTAATTCCAATTTTTAAATCATCAACTTTATCAACTATTGCATATTCTGTATCGTAAGCTATGGTCCAAAAAATATTAGCTAAAAGAAGAAGCCAAGCCGTAGTAGTAATTTCATTTAATACTGCTGTAAACGACATTAATATACCGAAACTGAAAGCTAAACCTAAATATGCTTGAGGCATAAAAAAAAATCTTTTCAAATACGGATAAGTAATTGTTGTAAAAACCGCAATAATTGACAAAATTTTCGTAAAATTATTCAAATACAATATTAATAAAAAAGACAAGAAAAGAAATAATAAGGTAACGCTGATTACTTCAAATGAATTAATGAGACCACTAGTCAAAGGTCTTTTCTCAGTTCTCTTAATATGTTTATCAATATTTTGATCAACAAAATCATTTATAGCACAGCCAGCAGAACGCATAAAAATTGTTCCTAATATAAAAATAATTATAAGATCGATTTCTGGATGTCCATTTGAAGCTAACCACAAACCGGAAAGTGTAGGGCTAATCAATAAAAAAATACCAATTGGTTTATGTATTCTTATGAGTATTAAATAAAAAAGAATTTTTTTAAAAATTTTATTAAATAATGTCATCATAAAATATCTTTATGAATCATTAATTTTTTTAATTCCATTAAGTTTTGTTAAAAGAATTGTTTTTTTTATAACATCTAAAGTTTCAATCCTTGTAAAACTTTTTCTAAATGCAATTACTATCCTTCTTGATGGAACTGGATTCTCAAAAGGAATATATTTAAGCATATGTTCTTTGTCTGTTTTTTTTGGTACAGAGCTAATTGGTAGAACAGTTATTCCTATTCCAGATGCAACCATATGTCTAATTGTTTCAAGAGACGAACCTTCAAAAGTTTTAGCAAAACCCTCTTTATTTGATGAAAAACTAGACATTTCTGGACAAACTTCTAAAACATGATCACGAAAGCAGTGACCAATTCCCAGAAGGAGCATGGTTTCCTTTTTTAATTCTATACTACTGATTGATTTTCTCTTTGCCCATTTATGATTACGAGGAATAGCTACAACAAAAATTTCATCATAAACTTCAATGATATTTAGTCCTTGGTCATTAAATGGTTGAGCTAAAATTATCATATCAAGATGTCCAGATTTCAATAATTCTAAAAGTTTAATAGTGAAGTTTTCCTGAAGTATTAGTGGCATTTGCGGATAATTATTAACAATAATTGGAACCATTTTTGGCAATAAATATGGAGCAATTGTATGTATAACTCCAACTTTGATATTTCCAACTAAAGGATCTTTATTTTTTTTTGACAAATTTTTAATAATTGAAATTTGTTCAAGGATAAATTCTGCTTTGTCAATTATTTGCGATCCAAGGTTTGTAACAGATATTTCATTACTTTTTCTTTCAAAAATAGGAACACCAAGTTCTTCCTCAAGCTTTTTAATAGCAACAGAAAGTGTAGGTTGCGAGACAAAACAAGTTTCAGCTGCTCGTCCAAAGTGTTTTTCTTTAGATACAGCAACAATATACTTAAGTTCAGTGAGTGTCATAAGATAATTTTTTAATTAAAACATCGATTATAATAATTTTAAACCTTTGAATATTCTGTTTTTAAACCAAACCAACGAATAAGATGCTTATCTGCCATTTTATTTTTTTCGTAGAGCATGTTGTTAGCAGTTTTCTTAGCCTTATCAACAAGTATTTGGTCAATTTCTAAGTCTGCAAATTTTAGCATTTCTAATCCCGATTGTTTAGCACCCAGGAATTCTCCTGGACCTCTAATATTTAAATCTCTTTTAGCTATTTCAAATCCATCTGAAGTTTCTTTCATTGTGATTAACCTTTTTTTTGCAATTATACCCAGAGGCTCCTGATACATTAGCACGCAAAAGCTATTTGTTTTTCCTCGACCAACTCTACCTCTTAATTGATGTAGTTGAGATAATCCGAACCTTTCAGAATGTTCAATTATCATTAAAGATGCATTTGGGACATCAACACCAACTTCAATTACAGAAGTAGCGACTAAGACATTAACTTTATTTTTTTGGAAATCCTGCATGATCATTTGTTTTTCTTCTGATTTCAATTTACCGTGAATTAGACTAACATTAAATTCATATAAATGTTCCTTTAAAGTTAAAAAAGTATTTGTAGCAGTTTGAAGCTGAAGTTTTTCTGAGTCATTTATTAATGGACAGACCCAATAAACTTGGTGCCCTTTTTTTGCTATAATTTTAACTCTTTCAATAATCTCTTCTCTTCTTTTTTGAGAGATTAATACAGTTTCTATTTTTTTCCTTCCTGGAGGCAACTCATCTATTATAGAAATATCTAAATCAGCATAAAAGGTCATTGCTAATGTTCTTGGTATAGGTGTAGCAGACATCATTAACTGATGAGGAACAGTATTAGTACCTTTATTTCTTAACAAAAGTCGTTGTGAAACTCCAAATCGATGTTGTTCATCAACAATTATTAAACCTAATTTATAAAAATCTACATCTTTTTGAATAAGAGCATGTGTTCCAATTATTAAGTCAGCTTCACCATTTTTTATCATATTTCTTGCATGATCTTTGTCTTTCTTCTTTAAACTTCCGGTTAACCAAATAATTTTAATTGTAAATTTTTTAAGCAAGTTTTTAATTTTAATATAATGTTGCTCAGCAAGAATCTCAGTAGGTGCCATAATTACAGATTGATAACCAGAGTCAATTGTTAAAGTAGAAGCTAGAGTGGCTATTATTGTTTTTCCACAACCAACATCTCCTTGAAGTAATCTTTGCATAGGTATGCTCATATTCAAATCAGATCGAATTTCCTCAAAAACTTTAATTTGAGAATTTGTAAGAGTAAACGGTAATAATTCAACAAGCTTTAATGTTAAATTACCTTTTTTTAGAATTATTGGTGCCTGATTATTTTGTTTATTAATTCTTGCTTTTTTCATTGAAAGTTGTTGAGCAAGTAATTCATCAAATTTAATTCTTTTCCATGCGGGGTGACTACGATCTAACATAGAATTAATATTAGTGTTTGGAGAAGGATTATGAAGAAATTTTATCGATTTCTCAAAAGATTCAAGTTCAAGAGTAACTCTTGTTTTTTCTGAAAGTGTATCTGTTAAATCAACTTTTTTAAGTGCTTCGTGAATTTTTTTTCTTATGAAATTTTGTGTAATTCCACTTGTAAGCGGATAAACTGGTGTCAAAGAATTAGGTAATGGTACATAACCACTAATAACTCTAAAATTTGGATGAATCATTTCAAAATTGTTTTTAAAAAATCGAATTTCACCACGAGCACGAATTTTTTTTCCGATTGACATTTGTTTGACTTGATTTTGATAAAAATTAATGAAACGAAGACTTAAAAAATATTCTTCCTCACCTATTACTACTTGAAGTTGTCTTCTAGGTTTATATTGAATTTTTGTTTCTAAAATAAAACTTTCGACTTGGATCACTTTTCCAATGAAATGCCCAACATTTTCTAAAGACTCAATAGTTGTTTCATCTTCATATCTAATTGGCAGATGTAAGGCTAATGCTATATCATTATTAAGTCCTAATTTTTCAAAGTTACAGGATTTATCCTGCTTTTTGGAAAGTTTGCTTTTTCTATTTTGTGGCATATTTTATTTATGTTCAAGTTTAATTTTAATTTTTTCATAAAATAAATATTATATATATAAAAAATGGTTTCATTAAAAAGTTATGCTTAATTTATCGGATTTTGATTTTGATTTACCAAAGTCGTTAATTGCTCAAAAACCCCTACGTAATCGATCTGAGTCACGATTATTAAAAGTATCAAATAATGAGTTAAAAGATAAAATATTTAGTGAAATTGTTTCTGAGTTTGAACCAGGAGATGTTTTAATATTTAATGATACGAAAGTAATGAATGCAAGAATGTTTGGAAGAAAAGAAACAGGAGGAAAAATTGAAATTTTAGTGGAGAAAATCTATAGTAACAAAAAAATTTTGGCAAACTTGAAAACTTCTAAAGCCATTAAGCCTGGATCAAAAATAATTTTGTCAGATGACTTAAAATTAAATGTTTGTGAAAAAAAAGGAGAGTTATTTATTTTGAACTCTTCTTTAGAACCATTGAGCATTATTGATAGATTTGGTAATTTGCCATTACCTCCTTATATAAATAATAATGAAAGTAAGATTTTAAAAGATAAATATCAAACCGTATATGCTAAAAATCTTGGTGCAATTGCGGCTCCAACTGCGGGACTTCATTTTGACAAATCTATAATCAATTCTTTAATCAAAAAAGGTATTCAATGTCATTGGCTAACTTTACATATAGGATCTGGAACTTTCAAACCGGTTAGATGTAGAAATTTATTTGAACATAAATTACATTCTGAAAAGTTTTTTTTACCAAAAATAACATCAGATGCTATTGAAAAAGCAAAATCACAAGGAAAAAAAATTATAGCTGTTGGAACCTCATGTTTAAGAGCTATAGAAGCATCTGTGAAGAATGGAAAATTAGTCTCAGGAGAAAATGAAACAGATCTATTTATTAAGCCAGGGTTTGAATTTCAAATAGTCAATAGATTATTAACTAATTTTCATTTACCAAAATCTACTTTATTTGTTCTTGTCTCAACTTTTGCTGGTCATAATCAAATAAAGAATGCTTATCGTCATGCAATTTTAAATAATTACAGATTTTATAGTTTCGGAGATGCAATGATTATTGATTTGTATTCATAAAATGAAATTTTCTCTTATTAAAAAAGATAATTTAGCCCGAAGAGGTCAAATAAAACTTAAAAATGGCTTAATCGAAACTCCTATTTTTATGCCGGTTGGAACATATGGGGCTGTGAAATCAATATCTCCCGATGATCTAAATGAAATTAATGTTCAAATAATTTTAGGAAATACTTTTCATCTTTGGCTTAGGCCTGGATTAAATGTGTTAGAAAAATTTGGAGGTTTGCATAAATTTATTAGTTGGTATAAACCAATCCTAACTGATTCTGGTGGCTTTCAAGTTTATTCTTTAGGAAGATTACGAAAGATAACTGAGCAAGGAGTAGAGTTTTTATCGCCTTTAAATGGTGATAAAGTTTTTATGTCTCCAGAAATTTCGATGCAAATTCAAAATGTATTGAATTCTGATATCACTATGCAATTTGATGAATGTACACCTTATAAAAAAAATGGTCATATTATAAAAATAGATGAGGCAAGGAAATCAATGGATTTATCAATAAGATGGGCAGAAAGGTCTAAAAAAGAGTTTTATAGAATTGACAATCCAAACAGTTTATTTGCAATTATTCAAGGTGGAATGTTTGAGTCTTTGAGAAAAGAATCTTTAATAATGCTTAAGGAAATAGATTTTCATGGATATGCGATTGGTGGTCTTTCGGTTGGGGAACCTAAAGAAGAGATGTTAAGAATTTTAGAATTTCTTGGTCCACTTTTACCTAACGATAAACCTCATTATTTAATGGGAGTAGGCACACCAGAGGATATTGTTGAAGGAGTAAAGAACGGGATTGATATGTTTGATTGTGTGATGCCCACAAGAAATGCAAGAAATGGTTGGTTATTTTCAAGATTTGGAGACTTAAAAATCAAAAATTCCCGTTATAAGATGGATAATCTTCCAATTGATTCGAGTTGTTTATGTTACACATGTAGAAATTTTTCTCGTTCATATTTACATCATTTATTCCAATGTAAAGAAATACTTGGTGCAAGACTTAATTCAATACATAATTTATATTATTACACTAATCTTATGGTAGAAATTAGAAATGCTATTGATTTGAAAAAATTTTCAACCTTTTACAGAAAATTTTTGGATAATAGAGCGCGTGGAGTTTAATAAAAAATTTATTTTATATAAATAGTTTTTAAAAAAAAAAATATTAGACCATAATGTTAAAATTAAATTAGTAATAGTTTTTTGGAGATGCTTATGTTAATTACTTTTGCTTATGCTCAAACTGCTGCTGCACCATCTGCGGGTGGAGGATTTATCAGTTTTCTTCCCATTATTCTAATGTTTGTTGTTTTATATTTTTTAATGATTCGGCCTCAAATGAAAAGGCAAAAAGAAACTAAGACAATGATAGAGGCTTTAACTAAAGGTGACGAGGTTGTGTCTGCTGGTGGAATCATCGGCAAAATTACAAAGGTTTCCGAAGGATATATAACTTTAGAGATAGCAGAGGGAATTCAAGTGGTAATGCAAAAAAATGCCGTTACTCTTTTACTTCCTAAGGGAACAATGAAAGACCTTTAATAATTCAGATTACTTTAAATTTAATGTTATGAATCGTTACCCAATTTGGAAATACATTTTAATTTCAATTATTTTGTTTCTAGGAATCATTTATACAATTCCAAATTTTTTTGGAGAATCACCAGCTTTGCAGATAACATCCTCGAAAGCTGCAAATAAACTTGATATCAATAATATGGACATCATAAAAAAAATTCTCGATGAAGAAAGAATTATTTTTACTAAAATTTTCTATGAAAATACAGGTAAAAAAGAAGCGATAAGAATTAAATTTGTTGATACAGATTCTCAATTTAAAGCTAAATCAATATTAGAGCAATTTTTTAAGAGCAAAGAAAAGTATAAATTCATTTCTATAGCATTTAATTTATTGCCAAATACACCTAGCTGGCTACAAAATTTGAATGCTTTACCAATGTATCTGGGTTTAGATTTAAGAGGTGGTGTTCATTTTTTGATGCAGGTTGATACTCAAACAATCATAGAAAAAAGAATCTCTGGATTTAGTTTATCAGTAAGAAAAATTTTGATGGAAAAAAAAGTAAGATTTTCAGGTATAGATGTAAAAAAAAATATCATTTTAGTAAACTTTAGAGACCAAAAAAAAAGAGAAAATGCTCTAGAGATTTTAGCAAATCGTTTTCCAGAATTATTATTTAGTGATGATGATGAAAAATCAAAGATATCAATTTCTCTAACAGACGATTTTTTGTCACAAATTACTCAAGAGGCTATTGAGCAAAACATTTCTACTTTATCAAAAAGAATCGATCAGTTAGGAGTTACCGAGCCTATTATCCAGAGACAAGGGGCAGATAGGATAATAATTCAATTACCTGGAGTTCAAGATGTATCTAGAGCAAAAGATATTATTGGAAGAACAGCTACACTTGAAGTTAGATTAGTTAACGACAAAGTAAATTTAAATTTTGATCAAAATTTTGTTATTCCTTCTGATTCTGAGCTTTTTACTGAAGGTAAAAGTACTCCCGTTGTCTTATTTAAATCAAATGTCATAACAGGAGATTATATTTCTAGTGCTGGAGCAAATTTTGATCAGAACCAACAGCCTATTGTTAGGATAGACTTAGATGGCGATGGTGGAAGAAAGATGCGTGAAGCAACAAGGGAAAAAATTGGTAAGCCAATGGCTATTGTCTTATTTGAAAAAGGAATTGGAGAAGTTTTAACTGTTGCAACAATAAGAGATGAATTAGGTTCGCAATTTCAAATCTCTGGAATGGAATCACCTTCAGCAGCGTCTGATTTAGCATTATTATTAAGAGCTGGAGCTCTGGCCGCGCCAATGGAAATTATTGAAGAGAGAACAATAGGACCACAATTAGGCTTAAAAAATATTAAGAAAGGCTTTAATTCAACTCTTTATGGTTTTGCAGCAATAGCATTTTTCATGATGATTTATTATGTTTTATTCGGTGCATTTAGCGTTATTGCATTGTCGGTAAATATGATGCTCTTAATTGGTTTGCTTTCTGTACTTCAAGCGACACTTACACTTCCTGGTATTGCAGCGATAGCTCTTACATTAGGTATGGCTATTGATGCAAATGTACTAATTAACGAAAGAATTAGAGAAGAATTGAGAAACAAAAGCTCACCTAGTATGGCAATATCTAAAGGTTATGAGAGAGCATGGGGTACTATTTTAGATTCAAATATAACTACATTGATTGCTGGAATAGCTCTTCTTACCTTTGGATCTGGTCCAATCCAAGGTTTCGCAGTTGTACATTGTTTGGGTATATTAACCTCAATGTTTTCAGCAGTTATAGTGTCTCGAGCCATTGCGAATTTATTTTACGGAAGAAGAAAAAAACTTTTGAAAATTTCAATAGGATAGGTAATTATTTTTTTTGAAGGATGCTTTTAATGGAATTTTTTAAAATTAGAAATGATATACCATTCATGAGATATGCATTTTTTTTCAATATAATTTCTATTTTGACTTTTTTGGCTGCAATTTTTTTTCTATTTTACAAAAACTTAAATTTTTCAATTGAATTTACTAGTGGAACTGTTATGGAAGTTGAGTATTCTGAGCCAGTAGATTTAGAAGAAATAAGAATTTTAATTGAGAATTTAAATTATAAAGATAGTCGTGTTCAAAGTTTTGGTACCGCTAGAGATGTTTTAATTAAATTGCCATCAAAAAATAATGAAGAAATGGGGAAAATAAGTACTCAAGTTTTTAAAGCTTTAAAAGATAAGGACTCTTCAGCTAAGCTTTTAAGGGTTGAATTTGTTGGTCCACAAGTAGGGAAAGAACTTGCTGAAGATGGTTTAATTGCCCTTGGATTTGTAATAATTGGCATTATGATTTATTTGGCAATTAGGTTTGAATGGAAATTTGCAGTTGCTGCTATTTTTGCTAATTTACATGATGTTATTATTATTTTAGGATTTTTCGCTTTTTTTGAGTGGGAGTTTTCATTAACTGTTTTAGCTGCGGTGCTTGCAGTTTTGGGATACTCTGTAAATGAATCTGTAGTTGTTTTCGATAGAGTTAGAGAAACCTTTAGAGACAGAAGATTTAATAAATTTTCTACACCTGAGGTCATTAATCATGCTATTACAAGAACAATTTCAAGAACAATAATTACTCATGGATCTACACAGCTAATGGTTTTATCGATTTTAATATTTGGTGGAGCTGCTTTAAAGAATTTTTCGTTAGCCTTGACAATTGGTATTCTATTTGGAATTTACTCTTCAATTTTTGTTTCTTCTGCTATTGGAATGTGGCTTGGTGTTAAAAGAGAAGATTTGTTAAGACCTATTAAAGAAAAAGACGATAATGATGGGGCTGTTGTTTAATAAGATTTAATTTTACATGCTAATCTTTGAGCTATTCCGATATAATTTTCAGGTGTTAATGAAAGTAAATATTTTTTTGCTTCATTAGGTATTTTTAGTTCTAGTATGAAATTTTCAATATCTTCTTTATCTAATTTTTTTCCGTGTGTTAATTCTTTTAGTTTTTCATAAGAATTTTTTAATCCATGCTTTTTCATAACTGTTTGTATCGGTTCAGCTAGAATTTCCCAGTTATTCATAATATCTTTTTTTATTATTTCTTTATCTGTCTCAATCCTATTTAAGCCTTCAATAATATTTTTATATGCTAACAAAGAGTGACCAAAGGAAACACCTACGTTCCTCAGAACGGTCGAATCTGTCAAATCTCTTTGCCATCTTGATATTGGAAGTTTTTCTGATAAATGTTTAAGAATAGCATTAGATATTCCTAAATTACCTTCAGAATTTTCAAAATTAATTGGATTAACTTTATGTGGCATGGTTGAAGACCCAATTTCACTATTTTTAATTTTTTGTTTAAAGTATCCAATAGAAATGTAGCCCCAAAAATCTCTATTTAAATCAATTAAAATTGTATTAATTCTTGAAATTGCATCGAATAACTCAGCCATATAATCATGTGGTTCTATTTGGACAGAGTATGGATTAAAAATCAGGCCAAATCTTTTTTCTACTACTTGTTTAGAAAATTTTTCCCAATTAAATTTTGGATAAGCAGAGTAGTGGGCATTATAATTTCCAACTGCGCCATTCATTTTCCCAAATACTTTTATATTTTCAAGAATTTTTAATGACTTATTTAATCGTGAAACAAAATTAGCAATTTCTTTTCCTAAAGTTGTTGGACTTGCAGGTTGACCATGTGTTCTAGAAATCATTGAAGTAGAAGAATTATGGTGAGCTAGATTAACTAATCTAGAAATTATTAATTTTATTTGCGGGATCAATAAGTCATCTCTAGACCTTTTGAGAATTAATCCATAAGCAACATTATTAATATCTTCAGAAGTACACGCAAAATGAATAAATTCGGAAGCCGATGTTAATTTTTTATTTTTTTTTATTTTTTCTTTAATCCAGTATTCAATAGCTTTAACATCATGATTAGTAATTTTTTCAATTTCTTTAACCCGTTTCGCATCTAATATAGAGAAATTACTTGAGATTTTGTTGAGTAAATCTTTCTCAAATTTAGAAAAAGGTTTAATTTCTTTAAATCCAGCCTCTGATAATGCTATCAGCCATATTATTTCAACTTTTACTCGGTAATAAATAAAACCTGCTTCCGAAAAATAGGGTGCAAGTTTTTTTGTTTTATCAAAATATCGTCCATCAAGTGGAGAAAGAGCAGTTAAGGTAGATAAAGAAAGAGTTTGCATATATCTTTTTATTAATATTTGACATAAAAGGTGTTTTTATTCTAACATTTTGCGCTAATATAAAGGTTATGTTTTCTTAAACTTGTTTTAAACATTTTTTTATTATGAAATTAATTGGATCATTTGCAAGTCCTTTTGCTCGTAAAGTAAGAATTTTTTTGTTAGAAAAAAATTTTGAGTACGAATTTATTAATGATGATATTTGGTCAGATGATAGTCAAGTTCATCTAATAAACCCCTTAGGTAAAGTTCCATGTTTAATTTTTGAAACTGACTCTGTGATGTTTGATTCAAGAACAATTGTAGATTATCTTGATGATTTGTCCACAGAATTAAAACTAATACCAAGAAAAATTCGTGATAGAGCTATAGTTAAAAGTTGGGAAGCTCTTTCTGATGGAGTTGTTGACGCTGCAGCATTGATAAGATTAGAAAATATAAAGCGTCCTGAAAATAAAAGGAGTGATTTTTGGATTAATAGACAAGAAGGCAAATTACTCAGGGGATTAGAGTCTCTATCTAGGGCTCTTGGAAAGTCAAGATACTGTTATAAAGACAGATATTCTTTAGCTGATATATCTTTATGTTGTGCCCTAGGGTGGATCGACTTTAGATTTCCTGAAATTAATTGGAAAACCAAACATCCCAATCTTGAAAATTTATTCAATAAAGTATCAAAAAGAGAATCATTTAAATTAACTCAGCCAAGATAATCCTTTTTTTTGAAACGAGTTTACATTTGAGACTGTAAATAATTGTCTAGACTAATCTTATTTATTAATTCAATTTGTGTTTCTAACCAGTCAATGTGCTCTTCAGTATCGTTTAGAATTAACTCAAAAAGTTCTCTTGATACAAAATCTTTTTCATTCTCACATACAATTATGGATTTTTTGACAGTTTTTTGAGCTTTAAGCTCTAGAGTCAGATCAGATTTTAATATTTCGCTTGTATCTTCACCAATCATTAATTTATGAAGTGCTTGGAGATTTGGAAGACCGTCTAACATTAAAATTCTCTCAATAATCTTGTCTGCATGCTTCATTTCACCTATTGATTCTTCATATTCCTTAGCACCGAGTTTTTCAAAACCCCAATGTTTATACATTCGAGCATGAAGAAAATATTGGTTGATTGCAGTTAATTCGTTAGTTAATTGATCATTTAAGCACTTTATAACATTAACATTACCCTTCATCATAAATCCTTATAATTAAAAACGATATTTTAACTTAACTTAGTAAAATTATGATGAAAATTAAAAATTTTGTTATTAAGAATCAAAGATTTAATGAGAACTATTCACAAATAATTTTAACTTATGCAAGTGCATTTTGAATATTAATAATTGAAACACTATTAGACTTTTTATTTTTTCTTATCAGACTCTTAGTATAAGTTACACATTTACCACAACAAGAGCCAATTTTTAGAGAATTTTTTAAATCTTGAAGGGTCATATCACCGCTTTCTAAAGCTATATTTATTGCTTTATCAGAAACATTGTTACATACACAGACTATCATATAAACCTACCAGTAATATAAAACGTTAATAATAATTATTATCATTTGTATTATCAAATATAAATCATTTAAATGCAAGAAAAATCTTAATCGATAATTCCACCACCAATACACACATCACCATCATATAAAACAGCTGATTGTCCAGGTGTAACAGCCCATTGTGGTTCGTCAAAAAAGAGGCCAAAATTACCTTTTGGTAAAGCCTGATGTGTGCAGAAGATTGCTTGTTGTCTATACCTAGTTTTTACAGATAGTTTATTTTTTTGGGGAGGTTTTCCTGATAACCAATTAACTTCGCTTGCCTTAAGTTTATTTGTTAAAAGCCAGGGATGATGATAATTTTGAGCCACATATAATATATTTTTATTAATATTTTTTGAAACCACGTACCAAGGTCCATTTTTTGTTTTTTCACCTTTTAATGCTCCAAGACCTAAACCCTTTCTCTGCCCTAACGTATAAAAAGATAAACCAATATGCTCTCCAACTTTTTTATCATCAGGCGTTAACATTGGTCCAGGCTTGAAAGAAACATATTTATTTAAAAAGTTTTTGAAAGGCCTCTTACCAATAAAACAAATGCCTGTAGAGTCCTTTTTTTTAGCATTTGGGAAAGCAAGTTCAACAGCTATTTTTCTAATTACTTTTTTGTCATAGTCTCCTATAGGGAATATTGTTTTTGAAAGCTGCGACTGATTAAGTCTGTAAAGAAAATAACTTTGGTCTTTGCAAGAGTCTTTACCTTTAAGTAATTTAAAAATACCGTTGATTTCTTTAATACGAGCATAATGTCCCGTTGCTATTAAGTCTGCACCAAGTTTAATTGCGTAATTTAAAAAAGCTTTAAATTTTATCTCTGAATTACAAAAGACATCTGGGTTAGGTGTTCTACCAGCTTTATATTCTTTTATGAAATCTTTAAAAACATAATTTTTATATTCTTTAGAAAAGTTAACTATTTCAATATTTATTCCAATTAAATCGGCAATACTTATTGCATCAATTAAATCTTTTTTAGAATGACAAAATTCATCATCATCATCAATCCAATTTTGCATAAATAAGCCTTGCACATCAAACCCCTCCTTTTTTAAAATCCAAGCTGCCACAGAAGAGTCTACACCTCCAGACATCCCTACAATTACTTTTTTTTTATACATTTTTATTCATAATTACTGATGGATCGGTATAAATTAATGATAAGGGATAATTTCTTTTCATAAGATAATCTTTTATTGATAACAAAACTAAAGGAGTTCTGTGAGAGTCTTTAGTTTCAATAATTTCTTCATAAGACATCCATATTGATCTTATAATTTCCTTATCTAATTTTAGATTATATTTTTTACCAATTTGGCCAGAAAAAGTAAACCTTATGTATGAAACCTCATCTGAAGTAGCTGCTGATTTAAAATGATTATGATATATTCCTACTAAAAAAGTTGGTTTAAATTCATGAGCAGTTTCTTCCATAGTTTCCCTAGATACAGCATCAATTAACGATTCTCCTTGGTCTAAATGCCCTGCGGGTTGGTTAAACTTAATGCCGTCTTTAGTTTTTTCCTGAACCATTAAAAATTTTCCTGATTTTTCAATTACTGCTGCGACTGTAACTGAAGGTTTCCAAAATCTATCCATAATGAAACAAAAAGAAAATTTATAAATCAAAAATTAAACAAGGGAATAATATTGCTTAAAATATACTTATAAAACTCATTAACAATAACATTTTTTTTTGATAATGAGTTTATACTTGTAACAATTATACAATTATAAATAAATTTTAAAGAATATATGCAAGTGATGGGGGCTTAATGAAAATCGGCATTCAAGCCGAAGTTCGGCGAAATGAGAGAAGAGTTGCATCTTCACCAGAAACTGTTAAGAAACTAATTAAATTAGGTCATGAGGTTCTTATTCAATTTGGTGCTGGAAGTCATGCAAACTTCTCAGATGAATTATTTTCAAAAATTGGAGCGAAAATCGTATCAGATGATGATATATTTGATTGCGATATAATATTAACAATTAGAACTCCTTCAAAAGAAAATTTAAAAAAACTAAAATCAAGTAGTGTTTTAATCGGTATGTTAGACCCATACGATGAGGAGAACGTAAAGCTTATTGCAAAGACAGGTGTTACAGCTTTCGCATTAGAAGCTATTCCAAGGATAACAAGAGCTCAATCTATGGACGTTTTATCTTCCCAAGCAAATATTGCTGGTTACAAGGCTGTTCTTTTAGCTGCTAATTATTATCAAAAATTTTTACCTATGCTGATGACTGCTGCTGGAACTGTAAAGGCAGCAAGAGTTTTGATTATGGGTGTAGGGGTGGCTGGATTACAAGCAATAGCAACTGCTAAAAGATTAGGAGCAATTATTGAGGCTTCTGACGTTAGACCCCCTGTAAAAGAGCAAGTAGAATCTCTCGGTGCAAAGTTTATAGATGTTCCATATTTAACTGATGAAGAGGCTGAAATTGCGTCTGGTTCTGGCGGTTACGCTAGACCAATGCCTCCTGAATGGATGAAAAGGCAAGCTGAATTAGTTCATGAAAGAGCAAAAATTTCAGATATTATAATTACAACTGCTTTAATTCCTGGAAAGAAAGCGCCAATACTGATTGCAGAAAACACAGTTAAGTCTATGCGTCCTGGCTCAGTAATCGTTGATATGGCTATTGAGCAAGGGGGAAATTGCTCGTTATCAGTTTTAGGAGAAAATATCAATAAATACGGTATTCACATTATTGGTGAAGAAAACTTGCCGTCTTTGTGTGCATCTGATTCTTCTGCATTATATTCAAGAAATATATTAGATTTTTTGATGCTTTTGTTAAATAAAGATGGCTCTTTGGAGATTAATAAAAATGACGAAATTATTAACTCTAGTATGATCTGTTCTGAATATAATATTATTTTAAAATGACTTAAATTTATATTAAATGGATAATTTATGGAAGTTGATCAAACTGTTACAAACTTAATAATTTTTGTATTAGCAATTTATGTTGGATATCATGTAGTTTGGAATGTGACTCCTGCTCTTCATACTCCTCTAATGGCAGTAACTAATGCAATTTCAGCAATTGTAATAGTTGGAGCAATGCTATCTTCAGCACTCACTGAGGGAATTTTGGGGCAATTTATGGGAACATTTGCTGTATTTCTCGCAGCAATTAATGTTTTCGGCGGGTTTTTGGTTACACAAAGAATGTTAGAAATGTTCAGAAAAAAAAAGGCAAAGTCTAAAGAGGAAAGGGTTTAAATATGACAATGGAATTTGTTACCCTTTTTTATTTAATTGCATCTGTCTGTTTTATACAAGCTTTAAAAGGTTTATCACATCCAGCTTCGGCAAGGTCAGGTAATTTTTTTGGCATGTTAGGCATGTTTATTGCAATTTTTACTACATTGGCATTAATTTTTAATTTAAATGTTGAAAAAAATAATTTCGGTTATTTTTTATTATTTTTTGGAATTTTTTTTGGTGGTCTTATTGGTTCATTTTTAGCTCGAAAAGTAGCAATGACAAAAATGCCAGAGTTGGTGGCTGCTATGCATTCATTAATTGGATTAGCGGCTGTTTGTATTGCTATATCTGCTGTCTCGGAACCATGGGCATTTAATATTACCTCTAAAAACGAGCCAATTCTTTTGGGTAACAGAATTGAGCTCTTTATTGGCACATTTATTGGTGCTATTACTTTCTCTGGATCAATAATTGCTTTTGGGAAATTATCAGGAAAATACAAATTTCGCCTATTTCAAGGAACTCCAATTGTTTTTCAATCTCAACATTTCATAAATCTCTTTTTAGCAATTGTTATGATACTTGCAGGAATTGTTTTTTGTTTAACAGAAAGTTGGACACCATTTATTTTAATGACAATTATTGCGTTTGTATTAGGTGTACTAATAATAATTCCAATTGGAGGAGCTGACATGCCAGTTGTAGTATCAATGTTAAATAGCTACTCAGGATGGGCAGCAGCTGGAATAGGATTTTCAATAAATAATTCTATGTTAATTATTTCAGGATCATTAGTCGGTTCTTCTGGAGCAATTTTATCTTTTATTATGTGTAAAGCAATGAATAGATCTTTTTTGAGCGTTATTTTAGGTGGGTTCGGAGGAGAAAATATTTCTGTTTCAACTAAAGATCAGTCTGAGAAAAATGTAAAATCTGGTTCAGCAGATGATGCTGCTTTCATAATGAGTAATGCTGAAAATCTAATAATTGTTCCTGGTTATGGATTAGCTGTTGCAAGAGCTCAACATGTATTAATGGAATTAAGTGAAAAATTAACAAATATTGGAGTGTCTGTTAAGTTTGCAATTCATCCTGTTGCAGGCAGAATGCCTGGTCATATGAATGTGTTGTTAGCTGAAGCAGAGGTATCTTACGATCAAGTTTTTGAAATGGATGATATTAATAGTGAATTTAGCCAGGCTGACGTTGTATTAGTTCTTGGTGCAAATGATGTAGTAAATCCCGCAGCAAAAGACCCAAATTCATTGATTGCTGGAATGCCAATTTTAGAGGCTTATAAGGCAAAAACAATAATAGTGAATAAAAGATCAATGGCATCTGGTTATGCTGGACTTGACAATGAGCTTTTTTATCTTGAAAAAACCATGATGGTATTTGGTGATGCAAAAAAAACAATAGAAGCAATTCTTAAGGCGGTAGACTAGCTAATGTGTCAAAAAATCTTATTTTTTTTTTGGTATAAATTTTGCTTGCTATTTTATATCTTTATCATTTAAATAATTAAACTATTATTTGTTTGCGGGGTTTATATGAAGTTAGGAACTAATAATTTAGATTTTAAAATTTTAATTTTGATTTTATTTTCTTTGACCATTGGATATTGTTCTGGAGTTATAAATGAGTTACCAAAAAAAAAGATTCTTTATAAAAATATAAAGGTTTGTCAAATTCAAAGTTCAAAAAAACAAACAGAATTGAGAAATAAATTTGATAATATTAGAGATTGGTTGCAGATATCTTTAAGTCAGGCAGAAAGAGTTGAATCATTTGCTAAAATAAAATGGTTAAATTCATTTCGACCTGAAGATAGAGTAAATTTAAACATTGCTTCAGAAGCTACTGGAGGTATTAAAAATGCTCTTAAAAATTTAAATTAAAAGCTATGAAAGCATATTTTATCGGACAAATTACAATAATCAACACAGAAGGTTATTCAAAATATATATCTAAAGTACCAAATATTGTTGCTGAGTTTGGTGGAAAATATCTTGTTCGTGGTGGAAATTCTGCCCAAATTGAAGGAATTTCCCATGGAGAAAGAATTGTTGTTATAGAATTTCCAAACAGAATTCAAGCTAAAGCTTGGTACTATAGTGATTCTTATCAGAAAATAATTTTTCACAGACTTAATAACTCCACAGGTGATTTAGTTTTAGTGGACGGTATTTAAAAAATTTCATCTGAGACCATAAATCATTTGATTTACCAAAGCTTTTCTTATAATTGGATTGCTGTCAAGCATGATTAAGGATAGGCTTAAAACACTTTGAGTAATAGAAAAATCATTATTATTTTTAAAAACATTTGATAAAAAATTTGTTATTCCAACGGTCAATCTTCTATCATTCTCTCTCTCTTCAAAATATTTTTTAGAGACTTCATTTTTATTCAAAGTTTGTATTAACTTAGATAAAACAAAGGCATCTCTAAAACCTAAATTTAGTCCTTGTCCAGCTACTGGGTGTAGAGTTTGAGAGGAATTTCCTATTGAAATTATTTTACTTGAATTAGTATTAGTGCTGGAATGAGTATGTAAATTAAAACACGTTCTTTTTTCAAGATTTATAAAATTACCAAGTCTATTTCCAAAAGATTTTTTAAGATATTTTAAGAAATCAGCATCACTACATATTTTTAATTTATTTATTGTATTAATATTTGCACACCAAACTAATGAATATCCATCTTCTTTTGGAAGAAGGGCAAGAGGCCCTTCGTTGGTAAATCTTTCAAAAGCTCTACCATCAATCATGTATTCGCAATTTACATTAGCAACTATTGCAGAATGATTTTTTTTTATTTCTTTTTTTAATAAAGATTTATTAAGTTTACCCTCTGCTTGAATAACCATAGGGGTAATGATTTCTGTTTTATCCTCTAACTTTAATCTTACTATATCATTCTCTTCAAAATAATTTTCAACAAAAACTGGTCTAATTTGTTTAATATTTTTATGTAAAAGAGGTTTAATAAGACTATCAACTATGTCTCCATAACTACAAACATATCCAAATGCTGGAAGATCAAATTCATCACTTTTAATGAGTGTTCTTCCGAAATAACCTGATCTCGAAACGTGGATTTGGTTGATTGCTGTAAAAAATTTTAGTCTAATATTAATTTTTTTTAGTATTTCAAAACTTCCAAAGGAAAGTACTATCGGACGATTATCCTCTTTTTGGAAGTTTTCTGTTTTACCATCAATTATAATTAGATTTTCAGGTAACAATTTATTTAACAACAGCAAGTTTGCTGTTAGCAATCCTACAGGCCCGCCTCCGATAATAACAACTTTTGAATCAATAATCATTTAAACACTATTTCATCAGAGCTTCAATTTCAGGAATACTCTTAGGTAAATTTTTAGATAAAACTTCACAGCCATCTTCAGTAACAAGAATATCATCTTCAATTCTAATACCAATATTCCAATATTCTTCAGGCACATCACTTGAGGGCCTAATATAAATTCCGGGTTCAATCGTTAACGTCATACCAGGCATCAACACACGTGATTTTTTTAAATTGCTACTATTATTTGGTATTACATACATTCCAACGTCATGAACATCCATTCCAATCCAATGACTTGTTCTATGCATGAAGAATTTATGATAAGTTTTATTATTTAATACTTCCTCAAGATTGCCTACTTTATTTTTATCCAAAAGTCCAATATCTAACATTCCTTGAGAAAGTATTTTTAATGCATTAGTGTGTGGATCATCAAAAAAATTTCCTTTAGAAACAGACAAAATAGCAGCATTCTGAGCCTCTAAAACTATTTCATATATTTTTTGCTGAGATTTAGTAAATTTTCCATTTGCCGGAAATGATCTTGTTATATCAGAAGCATAACTATCAAGCTCACAACCTGCATCAATTAAAACTAAATCTCCATCTTTAAGTTCTCTTTCACCCCCACTGTAATGAAGTATGCACGAATTGGGGCCAGAAGCAACAATAGTATTATATGCAGGTGATTGCGAGCCGTTTTTTTTAAATTCATATAAAATCTCAGCTTCTAAATGATATTCTTTTAGACCAGGCTTAGAAGTTTTCATAGCCCTTAAGTGAGCGTCTACACTTATTTGAGCTGCTTTCTTCATAATATTTATTTCATGAAGATCTTTTATTAGTCGCATTTCATCAAGTATACTTCTAATGTCAATCAGTCTATCTGGAGGATTAATTCCTGAACGAACCTGACTTCTAGCTAAAGATAACCATTTTTTTACTCTAGTTTCTTCATTATCGTTACTACTAATTGCATATAGTAAATTCAACTTATTGTTAAACAATTTGGGAACTAAATCATCAGCTAAATTTATTGGGTATGTTTTGTTAAAGCCAAATTTTATTTTTGCTTCTTCTGGCCCATATCTATATCCATCCCAAATTTCTTTTTCTAAATTTTTTTCTCTACAAAATAATATAGACTCATTATTTTTTCCAGATAAAAGAATTAATATTGCCTCAGGTTCTTTGAATCCTGTTAAGTAATAAAAGTAACTATCGTGTCTGTATGGAAACTCGCAGTCAGCATTACGTGTAACTTCTCTAGAGGAAAATAAAATAGCCATCCCATCACCGAGTGTTGTCATTTTGGAGATTACATCAGTTCTTCTTTTAGAGTAAATATCTAAATTCATTTCTTATTAATTTCGTTTAACCTTTCAATTGTCCCAATGTCTTTCCATAAACCATGAAAAATTTCGCCACCAACTCTTCCAGATTTAATAAAAGTTTTTAATATTTCAGATAACTTTATAATAGTACCAGATTTAGTATTTTCAAAAATTTCAGGCCTATAAACACCAATTCCGGAAAAAGTAAGACGTGGACTTCCCTCATAGGAAATACTATAACTTTTTAAAGCGAAATCGCCGAGGGGATTATGTTCAGGATTTTTAACCATATAAAGCCAAGCTAAATCTTTTTTGTTTTTTGCAATTTTTTTACCCCATATATCTTTTTCTTGTAAAACATTTTTAACTTCATTGAAATTAAAAGAAGGACAGAATATATCAGCTGCAATTGCAACAAATGGTTCTTTATTTAAAAATCCTTTTGCTTTTATAATTCCCCCCCCAGTCTCAAGTGCTTTCTTTTCTGCAGAGTAAATTATATTAGCTCCAAATTTATTGCCGTTTCCGATCAGATCCTCTATCATATTTCCAAGATATGAGTGGTTAATTATAATTTCTGTAATTCCGGAATTTACAAGATTCATAATATGCCAGACGATAAGTGGTCTACCTCTAACTTCAATGAGTGGTTTAGGATGAAAATTTGTCAGGGGTTTTAAGCGTTCACCTCTGCCAGCAGAGAGAATAATAGCTTTCATAGTAGTTTTTAAAATTTAGTTTTATTTAGAATCTAAGATTTTTAAAAGAGAAAAAAATTCAGGATATCTTAAGCAAACTTTTTTTATAGAATTTAAAATAAAATTTACATATCTTAAATAATTATTTTTACCATCTCGATAATTTAGTCTGCAAAAAATTCCAAGAATTTTGAGATGTCTTTGAATTCCGACAATTTCAAAATTTTTATAAAAAAGATCAAAATCTTCATTTATAGGCAGACCTACATAACGTGCTTTTTCCCAATATCTAATTGACATATCTAAAATTATTTCTTCGTGTGTTTCTATGTACACATCCTTTAATAATGAAACTAAATCATAAGTAATTGGACCAAATACGGCATCTTGATGATCTAGAATTCCAATATTTTGATTTGTTAATATCATTAAATTTCTGGAATGATAATCTTTGTGAACATATACTTTTGATTGAGAATCGCATACTTCAAGTATATATTCAAATATATTATATAACTCTTTTTTTTGTTCATCACTCAAATATATTTTTAAATGAACTTCAAGGTACCATTTTTCAAATAATAAAAGTTCTTCAAAAAAATAACTTTTACTGTATTCAGGAAGAATGTTTTTTTTACTACTTAATTGAAGTTTAATAAGAATATCAATAGCATTAAGATATAGACGGTAAAAATTTTGTTTATTCAAAGAATCATGAAAATTATTTTTACCAAAATCAGTTAGTAATAAAAAACCTTTATTCAAGTTTTTTTCAAAAATTTTAGGGACATTAAGGCCAATTTTTTCAAAAATTTCTGTGACTTTTATAAATGATTGAATACTTTCTTTTTCAGGTGGAGCATCCATTATTATTAATGAACCATTTTCTTTTTTATTTACTCTAAAATATTTTCTGAAACTAGCATCTGATGATGCAAGTCTGAGTGTTTTTGGTAAAGTTTCAATTTCACCTAGTTTTGAAAGCCAAGCAATAATTTCTTTTATTCTAGATTCATTATTTTCAAAATTAGTCATTTTTTTGATAAATAATATTTAATTTATTTTAAGTTGTTAATAACATATGATAATGTATTGTAAAAATATATGTTAAGAATTTCTTATCTTGTCAAATTTTATTTAAATGTTTCGACAACCTTCTTTAATTTTATCTTTGGGAATAACCTCTTGGTTTTTTTCTATGGCTTTTGTATCGTTATTATCGCTTGCTCAAGATAAGCCATGGTTAGATGATGCATTAGATAATGATGAACCAACTGAGCTTAGAGCTGGAGAAATTGTTGGAAGGCCTGATAGATATATAGAATTAGAAAATCAAGTGATTATTAAGAGAGGAAAAACAGAAATTAAAGCTGAATCTATGAAATACAATTTAATTGAAGATAGAATTGAAGCGAAAAATAATGTAAGAATTGAAAGTAAAGGGAATATTTTTTTAGGGCAATTATTGAGACTAAAATTGGATACTGGTGAAGGAGTTCTGGAAAGTCCTGTTTATAAATTAATGAGAAGAAATGCTCAAGGTGAAGCAAAAAAAATTATATTTGAATCTCAAGATTCTGTATCAATTATAAAGGGCGAGTATACAACTTGCGAGGGACCAAATCCTGATTGGTATTTGAGAATGTCATCTTTATCCCTCGATAATGGTAGAGAAATTGGAGTAGCCAAAAACGCAGTTTTAATTTTTAAGGGTTTGCCTTTAGCTGGAACACCATTCATATCATTTCCTCTTGGAGATGGGAGAGTATCAGGTTTTTTAGCACCAACAATTGCCACTTCAACTTCAGGAGGTTTAGAAGTCACTACCCCTTTTTACTGGAACATTGGGACTAATAGGGACTTAACAATTGCTCCTCACTATATTGCAAAAAGAGGAGTTATGTTAGGATTTACTGGAAGATATTTAGGCGAAAATTACAAAGGTCAAACAAGAATTGAAACATTGAATAATGATAAACTCACTAACACTAGTAGATATGCTATTGCCTCAAAGCATACTCAAAAAATTTCTCCTGAGTTTACTTTTGTATCCGATATAAATGCTACTTCTGACGATGATTATGCTACCGATTTTCCTTTGAGTCGTATTTGGCGTTATAGACCTGGCTTAACAAGAAGATTACTTAAAAGAGATATTAAGTTTGGTTACAACGGAAATAATTCCTCAGGAATGTTGCGTTTCTCGGAGTATCAGGTTCTTCAAGATAGAAATAGATCTGCAACTATATTGCCACCTTACAGTCGTTTACCTCAAATAGATTATAGTTATTTTGGTGAGACCAATTCAGGATTTACCTGGAATCTAGGAACACAATTTACAAGATTTTTACATTCAATGCCACAAATGATTGATTTACCTAAAAACGGGGATAGATTCGTTTTCAATCCGAGATTAAGTTATAACTTTCAAAAACCGGGACTTTTTTTTCGACCAAGTATATCTTTACATGGGACAGTATATAGTTTAAATAGAACAGAAAATCCGCAAATGAGAACTCATCGTTTTTTACCAACTGTATCAGTAGATTCAGGTTTGATTTTTGAGCGAAATTCGAATTTTTTCGGAAAGCCCGCCCTCCAAACAGTTGAACCAAGATTTTTTTATACTTATACCCCTTATAGACAACAAAATGCAGTTTTTTACCCAAACTTTGATTCAAGCGAAGCTGATTTTAATTATGCTCAAGTTTTTCGTGAAAATAGATTTGTTGGAAATGATCGAATTGGAGATGCAAATCAATTGACAACGGCACTTATGACAAGATACTTGCAATCAAATGGCTTTGAACGTATTAGATTAGCAGTTGCTCAAAGATTTGCTTTTGCAGAGCAAAGGGTTAAGATAAATAGTAACTATTTACCAAAAAATACTCGTTCTGACCTTCTATTTTTAGGTTCTGGTAGAGTAACTAATCAATTAAGATTAGATGCAAATTTTCAATATAGTCAAACTAGAAATCAATTAAATAGAATGAATATTGGTGCATTTTGGCAGCCAGCTCCGATGAAAGTTCTTAATATTCAATATAGAAGAGATACCAGAAATCTCCCAAATGACCCGAATTCAAACTTTATTCTTTTTGATATTTCTGGACAATGGCCAATTGCAGACCGTTGGTATAGCGTTGGAAGATTAAATTATTTAATAAAAGAGAAAAAATTAGGTAAGTCTTTATTTGGTTTAGAGTATAAAGGTGATTGTTGGATATTTCGGTTTGTTGGGCAACGAATACCAACCGCAGTAGGTATATCAAATACAACTTTTTTCCTTCAGCTTGAGTTTAGTGGGCTCTCCATGCTTGGAGCAAATCCTATGCGTGCTTTAAGATCAAATGTACCAGGATATCAGCCATTATCACCTTACTAATGTTAATATAATACTATGAACATTTTTAAAAAAAAATTAACTTCTTTAAAGAAGATTACTATTTTTATTTTCTCTATACTTTTTTTAATGCCTTCTTTTGCTAAAGAAAATGACTTTGATGAATCGAAAAATATATTAATCGATGCCATCGTAGCTATCGTTAATAAAGAAGCAATTACTCTTAAGGAATTAAAAGAAGAGGAAAAAATTATAAAACTTAGGTTAAAAAAACAAAATCTTCAGGTTCCTCCTTCAAATGTTCTAATGAAACAGTTATTAGAAAAAATAATAATTACAAGAGCACAAATTCATTATGCTGGAGAAATTGGATTGACTGTTAACGATACAGAACTTAACCGAGCTTTGAACAATATAATTAAACAGAACCAAATGTCCATGCAAGAATTTCGAAATCTTATAGAAAGTGACGGATTATCTTTTGCAACGTTTAGAGAGCAATTAAAAAATCAAATCACTTTACAGAAATTAAAAAATCAAGAAGTAGAAATGAAATTAAGAATTAATGAATCTGAAATTGATAATTATTTATTGGAAAATAAAAATAAAAATACAATAGAATCATTAGAGATAAAACTTGGTCATATTCTTGTTCGTGTTCCAGAAAATGTGAATTTAGAGAAAATATCTGAGTTAGAGAAAAAAGCTGAGGATATTTTAAAAAAAATAAAAAGTGGAACTAAATTTTCAACTTTAGCAAGAAATTATTCGGATGCTGAAGAATCAATTTCTGGAGGTGATCTTGGTCGGAGAAATGCGAAAAGATTACCGCAACTTTTTTTAAAAGCAATAGAAAATATAAATGAAGGAGAAATTACACCTATTTTGAAAAGTGCAAATGGATTTCATATATTAAAACTTTTAGGGAGAAAGCAAGATGATGAAGGTTTTAACAAATTTAAAAAAGTCACACAAACAAAAGTAAAACATATTCTTATTAAAACAAATAAGTTAGTTTCAAATTTAGAAGCAAAACAAAAGCTTAATGAAATTAGAAAAAAATTAAATAACTCTGATCATAGTTTTGAGTCATTAGCAAAGGAATATTCAGATGATAACTCTGCTAAAAATGGGGGTGATTTGGGATGGTTATTTCCAGGCGATACAGTACCTGAATTTGAAAAGGTTATGAACTCACTTAAACCTGGAGAAGTAAGTGATTTAGTAGAAAGTCCTTTTGGGTTTCATATAATAAAAGTAGAAGAAAGACTGCAAAAAAAAATATCAGAAGAGCGTGAGCGTTTAATAGTTAGGAACGTCTTACGAGAACAAAAGATTGGAGAAACTTATGAAAATTGGTTAAAAGAGCTGAGAGATAGGGCATTCATCGAATATCGAATGGATATATTCAATCCAACTTAATTAATTATTTAATGTCAATACCACGAATAGTAATTTCTTGTGGAGAACTATCTGGAATAGGACCAGAAATTTCTGTACAAGCAGCTAATAAAACAAGCTGTTGTGACTGTATTTTAGTTGGCGATTTAAATCAAATTTTATTATTACTTAATTTTTTTCAAACAAAAAAAAATGTTTTAAAAATATCTGATAAAGACCAATTAAAAAGTATTCCAAGAAATGAAAGTAATCTTTTAATTATTGATATTCCATCATATGTAAAAATAAATCCTGGTTTTTTAGACAAAAGAAATAGTAAAAGTGTTATTAAAAGTATAGATTTATCAATTGAATTAGTGAAATTAAAATATGCTGATGCAATAGTTACTGCTCCAGTTCAAAAAAGCATTATTAACGATGCTGGAATAGTTTTTTTTGGACATACTGAATATTTGAAGCAAAAATTTAAAAAAAAAGAAGTTGTAATGATGTTTGCTAGCGTTTCTTCAAAAGTTTCATTTAAATTAGCATTGGCAACAACGCATTTGCCTTTAAAAGATGTTTATAAAAAAATTAATCAAAATTTAATTTACAGTAAAGTTTGTATAATTGATTTAGGTTTAAAAAAATATTTTGGAATTAAAATTCCAAAAATTATAGTTTCTGGTTTAAATCCTCATGCTGGAGAAATGGGATATCTGGGCAAAGAAGAAAAAGATCATATTATTCCAGCAATTAAAGAACTTCAAAGTAAAGGTTTTTTTGTAAAAGGACCTTACCCAGCTGATAGTCTTTTTTCAAAAAAAAATATAAACACTTTCGATTGTTTTCTAACGATGTATCATGATCAGGGACTTCCAGTTTTTAAATATGTAAATTTTGGTATGGGCGTAAATATTACTTTAGGTCTTCCAGTAATAAGAACTTCCGTTGATCATGGAACTGCCTTAGATCTTGCAAAAAAAGGCTTTGGTAATGCAGATTACTCTAGTATGAGTGATGCAATTTTGATGGCTTGTAAAATGATAAAATTTTCAAAATGATCTATAAACCAAAAAGAAAATTTGGTCAAAATTTTTTGATTGATAAAGATGCATTAAATAAATTAATAGATTTTATTCAACCAAATAAAGAGGATTTTTTTATCGAAATTGGACCTGGATTAGGAGCACTAACAATAATGCTTATCGAATATTTAAAAACCTTAGTTGTAATTGAAATTGATAAGGATCTAATCAATTTTCTAAAAAAAAAGTTTGAAAATAAAAATCTAACTATTATCCATAGTGATATTTTAAAATTTGATTTTTTAAAATTAAGTACTAAGAAAAAAATAAGAGTAGTTGGTAATTTGCCATATAACATTTCGAGTTTAACTCTGTTTCATATGTTAAATTTTAAATATTATGTTCTAGATCAACATTTTTTGCTTCAAAAAGAAGTTGCTCAAAGAATGGTTGCATCTCCTGGTAGTAAAAATTATGGAAGATTATCAGTTATGCTTCAATGCAGATATAAGATGAATCTTTTATTAGTTTTAAAGCCGTCTTCTTTTTATCCATCGCCGAAGGTTGAATCTGCCTTAGTAAGAATGATTCCTAAAGTTGAGGAATTGCCGTGTGACGAGAAAAAATTAGCAAAAGTAGTAACTAAGGCATTTTCTAAAAGACGTAAAATAATAAAAAATTGTTTTCTTAATATTTTTTCTGAAAATGACCTTGAAAATGTTGGAATAGATCCTAAGTCTAGACCAGAAAATTTAACCGTAAAGCAATATATTGATTTGGCAAAAGAACTGCATTAAATTTAAATTATTTGAATTAATTCAATTTTATAACCATCAGGATCTTCGATAAATGCAATGATTGTTTTTCCACCTTTTACAGGTCCTGCTTCTCTAGTAATTTTTCCACCTTTACTTTTCACGATGTTACACATTTCTTTTACATTTTTAATTCCTACTGCAATATGGCCAAATGCATCACCATGTATGTACTTATCTGTATCATAATTATAAGTTAGCTCAATCTCGGATTGTTTATTATCAATAGAGTAACCTAAGAACGCCAATTTATATTTTTGATCTGGTCTATCAGTTGTCCGTAGTAATTTCATTCCAAGGATATTTGTGTAAAAATTAATTGATCTATCTAAATCACCAACTCTTAGCATTGTATGTAGTAATTTCATAAAATTTAATATTAGATTAATTATTTAAAGTTCAGGTAATTTTCTTAAATTATAATCTCTCAAATTTTTTTTAGTCAATTGGTAATCAGGAAGAATCCCTTCAACAATATCCCAAAATTTTTTACTATGGTTTAGTTCTATCAAATGAGAAAGTTCGTGAACTACAACATAATCGATTTTTTTCAAATCAAAATGTATTAATCTCCAATTTAATTTTATATCTGAATTAGCACTGCATGAACCCCACATTGTTTTCGAGGAAGATAATTTAAAAGAATTAAAACTCACGTTCAAAATTCTGGCATAAAATGAAATTCTTTTCGAAAAAAAAAATTAGCTTTATTTTTAATAAATTTTAAAAAATATTCTTTAATATATTTTTCATTTCGATGTGAATAACAATAAATTAAAATTTCATTTAATTTTAGATTTAATAAAACCATTTCTTTATTACATGATGCAATTTTCAAAGTAAATTTTTCACCAATAAATGGAATAGTATTAAAAGCATCGAATTTAAAAGATACTTTTTGTTTTTGTTGATAGTACTTTTTTTGATAATTAATGGTATTTATAATCCATTTTTTTTTCTCATAGATATGATTTTCTATTTTATTTATTGAAAGTTTTTCAGGAGCCGAGATTGTCAATTCTTTATTATCAATTGAAAAACCAATTGTTCGACGCTTGGACCTTTTTAAAAAGTATTTTAAAAAAAGGTTATCTAGCTTAATTACTTTTGAGGAAATTGCAGTATTAATATTTTTATTATCTGGTAATAAAGATAGTTGAATATTCATAAGTATTATTTAGTTTTTTTAAAATAAAATTGTTTATGTTTATTAAGAAGGTAAATTCTTAATTTCCCCTTCAATCCAGTTTTCAACCTCATTCATCAAGTCTTTAGGAGTTTTGTCTTTGGGGAAAATGATTTTTCCGATTGAAATAGTTATTTTACCAGGATTTTTTAGAAACGAATTTTTTGGCCAAAGTTTTCCTGAATTTAAAGCTATAGGAATAATCGGTGTATTAGTTTGGATTGAAAGAATAGCACCACCAGTTTTATATTTACCTTTTTCTCCAAAAGGAACTCTAGAGCCTTCGGGGAAAATTACAATTACTTTACCCTGTTTTAGACTATTTTTTCCATTGATAGTTATTTGTCTCATAGCATTAATTTCTTGCTTTCTATCAATACTAATCATTTGCATCATTTTTAAGCACCAGCCAAAAAATGGTAAGGATAAAAGCTCCTTTTTTAAAACAAAGATAACCGGATTCTCAATAATACGGCAGAAAAAAATAGTTTCCCACGCTGACTGATGTTTTGACAGAATTATAAATGGTTCGTTTGGGAGATTTTCTTTACCTTTAATTTCCCATTTAATTTTACAAATAAAATCTGCTACAAAAATTATAAAAACATTCCACCTAGATATTAGCCAGTAAAGAGTTTTATAAGGCAGAAAAAAAAATCCAACACAAAAAATAGCCCAAATTATCGTTGATAGAACTAAGATTAAAAAGAAAATTATTGATCTAACGTATAGGATTATTTGTGACATAAATTTTTCAATTGAGATGAGTAAGTTAAATTTTTTAGGTTAAATATTTTGCAACATCAGATAAATTTTCAAAAATATTAGTATTTTTTGGTATTTTATTATTTTTTAATGTATTCATTCCATTACCGGTTTTCACAAGAAACGGCTCACATCTCATTTCTTTTGCTGCTAGTAAATCAGATAGAGAATCTCCTACCATTGGTACCCCATTTAACGATTTTGAAAATTTTTTGCTAATTGACTTGAGCATTCCTGTTTTAGGTTTACGACATGAGCATTTCATCTCCGGCGTATGGGGGCAAAAAAATATAGAGTCAATTTTTGCACCAATATTTGATGCATAAAAATAGAGCTTATTATGAATTTCTTCAAGCATCTTTAAATCAAAGAGTCCTCTAGAAATTCCTGATTGATTAGTCGCTATAGAGATTTTATATCCCTTCTTATTCAAATTCGATATCGCCTCAAGAGAGCCAGGTATAGGTAACCATTCGTCAGGAGACTTTATGTAATTTTTTGAATTAAAATTTATGACACCATCACGGTCAAGAATTATTAATTTCATATACTAAATATTTATCTTCGAGAAATCAACAAATATGTTCAGGTTATCATGAAGATCCTTCAATAAAGCTAATCTATTTTCTTTAATTTCTTTATTATCCGACATAACTAAGACATCATTAAAAAAATCATCAATCATTTTAATTAATTTTTTATAAAGTTCTAATACTTTTTTAAAATCACCAACTAAGTAATTTTTTTTAATATTTGGCTTAATTTCATTCAAAGTTTCATATAATTTTTTTTCAGCTTCTTCTATTAAAAGATTTTCTCTAATTTTTTTTACTTCAAAATGGTTTTTTCTTAAAATATTTGAAATTCTTTTATTTGAAAGAATTAGTAATTTTGAATTTGGATCCAACATAAAATTCTTTACTGCTTCAACTTTATTTAATATTGTAGAAATATCATCAGGATATTGTGAGATAGTAGAGTCGATCAAATCTAAAGAGTATCCGTAATCTCTTAATATAATGTGAAGTTTATCGTAAAAAAAATACTTAATATCCTCGCTATAGTTTTTAAAGTTTTTGATATTAGAAAATTGTTTTATTGCTTCTTCGATTAAAAAACTAACAGAGATTGGTAGTTTTCTTTCAATTAAAATTCTTAAAACTCCAATCGTAGATCTTCTTAAACCAAAAGGATCTTTATCACCCGTGGGTTTTAAACCGATACCCCAAATACCTGTTACTATTTCCATTTTATCAGCAATCGCTAAAATAATTCCAGTAGGAGTTTCAGGTAAAGAATCACCAGAAAAACGAGGTTTATAATGTTCCAATATTGCTTTTGCCACCTCAATTTTTTCTTTGTTATGAAGTGCATAATGAAACCCCATAATACCTTGAAGTTCAGGAAATTCAAATACCATTTCACTAACTAAATCGTTTTTACAAAGATTTGCAGCTCTTTCTAAATGTATATTATTTAAATTATATTTTTTAGAAAATATCTTACTTAGATTAGTTATTCGTAAAACTCTATCTTTATGCGAGCCAAGTTTATTATGATACAAAACTTTTGATAGTTCTGCCCCCCTATCGAATAATTTTTTCTTTTTATCGTTTTCGAAAAAAAATTTTGCATCATACAATCGTGGTTTTACTACTTTTTCATTGCCATTAATAATATTTTTAGGATTTTTTGTATCGAGGTTAGAAACAACTAAAAAATAAGGCATAAGTTTTTTATTTTTATCGAAAATAACAAAATATTTTTGGTTTACTTGCATCGTCAATACCAAACATTCTTGAGGTAAGGATAAAAATTTATCATCAAATTTACATAAATAAACTGCTGGCCACTCAACAAGAGCGGTAACTTCGTTTAAGAGATCCTCTGGAATGGAAACATCATTATTTTCTGATTTATTAAGTAGTTCAGTTCTAATTTTTTCCTTTCTTTCTTCAAAATTTGTTATAACCTTGCCTTTTTCCAACATAATTTTAGAGTAATCTTTTGCATGAGCTATTGAAATTAGTTTTTCATTTGTCATAATACGATGACCAGTTGTGTATCTGTCAGAATTTAGGCCAAGTATGTTTATTGGAATAACTTGATCGTCTAACAATGCAATCAGACTTTGAGCAGGTCTTACAAATTGGACTGTCTCGCCACTTGGGCATTGATAATTCATCATCTTTGCTATTGGAAGTTTAGTCAATGTTTCTTTTAAAATTTTTTGAAGACTTTTTGCTAAATTTTCACCTTCTATTTTTTGTGTGAAATAAAAAAAATTACTTTTTTCATTATTATCTTTTTCTAATTCGGAGAAAGTAATTTTTTTTATTCCAATTTCTTTAGCAGTGGCTAACAACTTTTTTTTTAGCAACTCACTTGGCTTATTATCTCTATCTAATGATAGAGAAACTGGAAGAATTTTTTTTCTAATCTCTTTTTTTTTTGATTTTTTTTCTACACCGTTAATCATAATAGCAAGTCTTCTGGGAGTAATATGACAAGAATAGAAAGCATTTTTAGATAAAAAAGTTTTTGATTCTAATGAATGAAAAATTGAATAACAAAACGATTTCCCTAACTTATAGAGAGATTTTGGAGGAAGTTCTTCGGTTGATAGTTCTACTAGTAACGTTTGACTCATATTTAAAATTTTAAAATTTATTTTTTAACAATGGAAATCCTAATTTTTCTCTAGACTCTAAATAAGATTGTGCAACTATTTTCGATAATGATCTTATTCTACCAATATAAATTACTCTTTCTGTTACTGAAATTACCCCTCTAGCATCAAGAAGATTAAAAGTATGGCCTGCTTTCAAAATCATTTCGTAAGCTGGAATTGTTAATGAAATTTCAAGTAGTCTTTTAGCTTCGGATTCATAATTATCAAAAATCTTAAACAAAAATTTTTCATTAGAACTTTCAAAATTATAAATTGATTGTTCCAATTCATTTTGATGAAAAACATCACCATATGTAATTTGAAATCCTGAACTATTTTTATTATTGCTCCATATTAATTCATAAATATTTTCCACATTTTGAATATACATAGCTAAGCGCTCTATACCGTATGTAATTTCTCCTAAAATAGGTTCACAATTAAGCCCGCCAACTTGTTGAAAATATGTGAATTGAGTTATTTCCATTCCATTAAGCCATACTTCCCAACCAAGACCCCAAGCACCAAGAGTAGGGTTTTCCCAATTATCCTCAACAAAACGAATATCGTTTTCAGAGAGATTAAGGCCAAGGGCTTCTAGTGATTTTAAGTATAAAGGAATGATATCTTTTGGTGAAGGTTTTAATACTACTTGGAATTGATAATAGTGTTGCATTCGATTTGGATTTTTTCCATATCTTCCGTCTTTTGGTCTTCTTGAAGGTTGCACGTAAGCAGCCACCCAAGGTTCAGGTCCAATAGCTCTTAAAAAAGTTCCTGTATGAGAAGTTCCTGCTCCAACTTCCACGTCATAAGGTTGAAGAAGTGCGCAACCATTTTTACTCCAAAATTCTTGCAATTTAAGAATCATATCTTGGAAAGATAATTTACCATTCATATTAATTTAATATTCAGATTTTATATTTTAATTTTTACTTGGTGAATTTTTTAACCATATCATAAATAAAAGTATGAATGCTAAACCAATTGGAATTATATTTTGATGTAAGATATAGGGAGTTATTCCGCTCATTCCTTGAATTTCACCAATAAGAATATCTTTTTTTAAAGAAGGTAGTTTTGAAACTACTTTCCCTTTATGATCTATTATTGCTGTTGAACCAGTATTAGTTGCTCTTAAAACTGGTCTTCCTGTTTCAAGTGCACGCATTTGAGATATCTGGAGGTGTTGATGAAGTGCAATTGAGTCACCAAACCAGGCAATGTTAGATAAATTTAAAAGTATATTTACTGAAATTTGTTTATCGATGTTTAATTTAAATAATTTAAGTGCTATTTCTTCACCAAATAGGTCTTCATAACAAATATTAGGAAGAACATATTGCTCGTTTACACGAAAAGGTTGTTGAACAAATTTCCCACGACTAAAATCGCCAAGTGGTATGTTCATCATTTTAACAAACCATTTAGTGCCGTAAGGTATAAATTCACCAAATGGCACTAAATGGTTTTTGTCATATCTATAATAATTTTGATTTTTTTTAGAAATTCCGATAGCGCTATTAAAGTAATTTTTATTCTCTTCATTCCAAGGTATACCGATAATTATATTTGAATTTGTATTTTCAACATGAGCTTGTAGTGATTGAAAATATTTTTTGGGGATTTTAGATGAAATTATTGGTAAAGCAGTTTCGGGTGCTGCGATTAAATTAGCATTTGTCGAGGTGATTAAATTTTTATAAAGTGTTAATGTTTTTTTTACATTATAAGGTTCAAATTTTAAGTTTTGAGGAACATTTCCTTGAATAAGAGCAACCTTAATTTTCTTTCCAAATGGTGATGTCCAATTTAAAAAAGAAAAATATGACCCAAAAATAATAAACAAAAATATTAAAAATAATAAGTTTATATTAGGTTTTTTTAAAAAAAACATCAAAGCAATTGCACCAGAAATCATCGCTGCAATTATGCCAATACCAAATACGCCAAATATAGGTGCATAACCAGATAGTGGGCTATTTGTATGTGCGTACCCAAATGCAAGCCACGGAAAACCAGTAAAAATCCATCCACGAATCCAATCAGCTAATATTAAGGTCATTGGCAATATAATTAATGATAATTCGAATAAATTTCTTTTGTTTTTTTCTAAAAAGTTGGAAAAACTAAATGAAGCTCCATATAAAGTAGCAAGTAATCCTGATAATATTATTATTGCTAAAACAGAAATTAAGGGGTTTAAACCGCCGTAAGTATTTAAACTAGTATAAATCCAATTTATACCAAAAATTAAGCTGCCGAAAGCATAAAACCATCCAATCCAAAATTTTTTTTTTTCTTTATTTTTTAAGTATAAAAAAAATACCATAGATAACGAGATAATTTGTAAAAACCACAAATTAAAGGGAGAGAAGGAAAAAACATTTAAACAACCCGCTAAAAATGAAAAGGCAAGATAATTTTTCGAAATCGAAAAAGTCATAATAAAAGTAAGAGTATTTTTTTTAATATTATTTAAATTTTACAATTTCTCTACTAGTACAACATGCAATTGCCTAGCATCTGCTTTCAAAATTTCAAATTTTAAGTTTTTTGTCTCGAATGTCTCGCCTTTTCTGGGCATTCTTCCAAAGTGATTGGTCACCAGTCCACCAATAGTGTCAACATCATTATTTAATAAGTTTGTTTTAAAATAATCGTTAAATTGATTTATTTCAGTTAAAGCTTTTACTCTCCATGAGTCTGCAAGACCATTGTTGTTTATTGGAATAATATTATCTTCCTCTTCATCAAAATCATATTCATCTTCGATATCACCAACTATTTGCTCTAAGACATCTTCAATTGTGATTAAACCTCCTATACCACTATATTCATCAACAACAAGTGCAATATGATTTCTATTATCTCTAAAATCTCTTAAAAGGACATTAAGTGGTTTTGATTCAGGGATAAATACTGCTGGCCTCAACATGTCTCTGATATCAAAATTTTCTTCAGCATAATACCTCAGTAAATCTTTTGCTAACAAAATACCTATTACTTTATCTCTATCGCCGTCTATTGCAGGGAAACGAGAATGAGCAGTTTCAAGAACCATTGGCATCCAATCATCTATTGGTTTTGCAATATCAACTACATCCATTTGAGATCTTGGAATCATAATATCTCGTGCAGATAAATCTGAAACTTGAAATACACCTTCTATCATTGATAGCGCATCTGCATCTATAAGATTCTTTGAATGTGCATCATGTAAGAGCTCTAATAGTTCAGCTCTATTTTCAGGTTCAGATGAAATTAAAGCAGTAAGTCTTTCAAATAATGATCGATGTAATTTATTTTCTATTAACTTTCTTGATTCGGGTTTTTCATCCATATGGCATAATGCCTAGTAAATAATATTTAAAGGATACCTTATTAATGGTATCTTAGTCGACATATGATTAATTTTTAAATTGAATGTCAATAATATAAAAGATTTTTTATGCATATGGATTTTTTATGTTAAATTTTTGTAGAATTTTTTTTTCTATTTTTTCCATTTTCAAAGCTTCCCTTTTTTTTATATGATTTAAACCACAGGCGTGAAGCACTCCATGAATGATTAAATGTGCAGCATGATCAATAGCTAATATATTTCTCTTTTTAGCTTCAGTCTTCAAAATTTCATTGCAGATTATAATATCTGCAATAATATGATCTGTTTTATATTCATTGTAAGAAAATGTAAGAACATTTGGAGCATAATTTTTACCTAAAAATTTTTTATTTAAATAAAGTCCCTCTTTGTTATTTACAAACCTAATATTTAAAATTGCTGATTTGCTTAAAGCAGAAATAATCCATCTTTTTATTTTATATTTTGATAAGTTTTTTATAGAATTTTTAGAATATTGTATTGTTAAAAAAAGGTTCGTTCTAGTTTGCATAAATGTATTAAAAATTATTTGTCATTTTTATCATATGCATCAACAATTCTTCCTACTAACGGATGCCTGACGACATCTTTACTTGTAAATTTTGAAAAAGCAATTCCTCTAACTTTGGCTAATATCTCAGTAGCATCAACTAAACCACTCTTTTGTCCTTTTTGAAGATCAATTTGAGTTATGTCACCGGTTATTACTGCTTTACTCCCAAATCCAATTCTAGTCAAAAACATTTTCATTTGTTCTGGCGTGGTATTTTGAGATTCATCTAAAATAATAAACGCATGATTTAAGGTTCTGCCTCTCATATATGCTAAAGGAGCGATTTCAATCATTTGTCTTTCAAATAATTTTTGAGTTTTATCAAATCCCTGAATATCATATAAAGCATCATATAAAGGTTTAAGGTAAGGATCGATTTTTTGTGCTAAATCACCAGGTAAAAATCCTAATCTTTCACCTGCTTCAACTGCTGGTCTTGTTAAGATAATTTTTTTAACAGAATCTCTTTCAAGTGCGTCTACAGCGCAAGCTACAGCTAAATATGTTTTCCCTGTTCCTGCAGGACCTACTCCAAAAGTAATATCATGTTCTAAGATAGAGTTTAAGTATATTGTTTGGTTTGGAGTTCTACCTCGAAGATCAACTTTTTTTGTTTTTAAAATAAAATTTTTAGGATTATCGTCTATAAATTTCGTACTTATTCCTGAAATTTTAGCTTTTTGTTCAACAATTGCTAGTTGAATATCTTCAACTGAAATTGGTTTTTCAGCTTCGGCATAGAATTTTTCTAGTAATTCAATTCCTTTTTTTGCATTAATGCCGTTTGCAGTGAATTTATCACCGCGTCTAAAAATATTAATATCTAGTGCAGAGGCAATTTGATAAAGATTTTCATCAACTGGTCCACAAAGATTTGATAATCGTTTATTATCAATAGGAGAAGGAGAAAAATATTGAAAATTTTTTATACTCATTAAATAATCTTACCCCTTAAAGAGAATGGATTACATGAGGTTATTTTAATATCGATAAATTCACCAATCAAATTTAAAGCATTTTTACCACCTTCGAAATTAACAACTCTATTATTTTCAGTTCTACCTTGTAATTCTTTAGTGCTTCTTTTTGACAAACCGTCAACTAAAATTTTTTGAGTTGAACCGATCATTTCATTTGAGTAATTAAGAGTATTTTTAGCAATTATATTTTGTAAAATTTTTAAACGCTTAAGTTTAATATTCTGCGGAGTATTATCTAAAAGATTTGATGCAGGAGTTCCTGGTCTTGGGCTATAAAGGAAAGAAAAACTATTATCAAATTTAATTTCCCTGACCAAATTTATTAAATTTTCAAAATCTTTTTCACTTTCCCCAGGAAAACCAACAATAAAATCTGATGAGATTGATATGTCAGGTCTAAGCTTTCTTAAACGCCTAATGATTGATTTATACTCTAGGACTGTATAACCCCTTTTCATTGCAGTTAAAACTTTATCAGATCCATGTTGTATTGGTAAATATAAATGATTAACAAGCTTTGGAGTTTTAGAATAAGTCTTAATTAGTCTATCTGAAAAATCCTTCGGATGACTAGTGACATATCGAATTCTCTTGATATCTTTTATATTAGCAATATATTCAATTAGAAGAGCAAAATCTGCATAATCTCCGTCTATTATTTTACCTTTATAAGCATTTACATTTTGCCCAAGCAAAGTTACTTCTTTGACACCTTTCTTACTTAATATGAAAACTTCTTCTAAAACATCCTCAAAATTTCTAGAAACTTCTTCACCTCTTGTGTAAGGGACTACGCAATAACTACAATACTTACTACAACCTTCCATTATTGAAATAAATGCACTAAAACTTTTATTATCTGAATGTGGAAGATGATCAAACTTTTCTATTTCAGGAAAACTAATATCAATCTGTTTTTTCCCAAACTTTTGTTTTTTTTTAATAAGATTTGGTAATCTGTGAAGTGTTTGAGGACCAAAAACAATGTCTACATGGGAGGCTCTTTTAAAAATTTGTTCTCCCTCTTGCGAGGCAACACAACCACCTACACCAACAATTAAATCTTTTTTTTGATCTTTAATTTTTTTTACTCTACCTAAATCTGAAAAAACTTTTTCTTGAGCCTTTTCTCTGATAGAGCAGGTATTAAAAAGAATGATATCTGCATCTTCTGGACAATCTGTGGATTTGACATTATGGTCTGCTTTCAAAACATCAAACATCTTGTCAGAATCGTATTCATTCATCTGACAACCATAAGTTTTAATATATACTTTTTTCTCCATTAAAAAAAATTGTAATTAATTAAGAATTTAGTATATCAGTTTGTAATAATTTAAGTAAATTTTCTTTTACTTAGTAAAGATTAATTTTGAAGCAAAAAAACTCATTTTGTTCGGATTATCCGCCACCCACGATCCATTTTTCTGAACATAAATTTCCAATCAAGGTTTCTTGACCTAATGAAATAATATGTAAGGCTTCTCAAGCTTTGTGCTTTTTTCATTTCATCACAAAATATACTATCACCAATTTCTAATTTTTCCAGGAATTGTATATTACTTGTAAGATTCATTTTCTCTAAATTGAGTCGTTCGATTATCATTAGATTTTCCCAAAAAAGTTGTAATTTTGGTTTAAATCGGATTGAAAAAAAAATACTTTAATTATTTTTTTAAATTAATCATTTTTAAATAAAGGGTATTAAAAATGGTTCTCTTGATATAAATTTTATAAATAAAAAAATCATTAAAATTATAGATTTATAGAATAATTCATATTTATTAAAGTAAAATGTGTAAATATTACTAAAGTTTTTTGATTTTATGTTCTGCCTAAGTTAACTTTACATTATTACTTAAATTAATAAATTAAAAAATGTTTTTAAATACCAATATCGCTGGACTAATAGCTGCAAATTCTATTAAAACTGCCAGAATTGAAAAAGCACAATCATCCGAACGTATAAGTACTACGCTAAGAATAAATAGTGCAAAGGATGACCCCGCTGGATTAGCAGCAGCAAATCGATATGCTGCTAAGATTACCTCTTTAGTAAAAGTTGCGGATAATATAAACCTCGGTTTGACAATTACATCTCAGGCAGACAGTGATTTATCGCTAATCGCTTCAAATTTATTAAATATGAGAACTCTTGCCATTTCCTCATCAAGTGGCTCTACAAGTTCATCAACAAGATCAAGTAATCAAAGTGCTTTTTCCACTTACACAACAGAAATAGATTCAATAGCTAATTCATCAATCTATAATGGGTCTTCTTTGCTAAACGGAAATACAAATTCGATTACTATTCAGAGTGGTCCTGAAAGTAATAATCAAACAAAATTAAACTTTTCTTCAGCAGTAAGCTCTGCTTTAGGAACAGGTAATTCTCTTGCCGTAAGTTCCTTAGGCTCCTCTACTAGTGATCTGTCAAGTTTAGATTTAGTTATTAACGGAGTAGCAATTGGAGCAACTAATGAAACGTTTGATAACGCATCCACTGTATCAAAATCAGGAAGTGCCATAGCAAAAGCTGCAGCTATAAATTTAAAAACTAGCCTTTCGAATGTTGAAGCGGATGTCGGAGAAACAACTGCTTCAGGAAGTTCTATGTCTGTAGTTGGTTCTGATACAACTGGAACAATAACTATAAATGGTATAGAAATATCTCTTTCCCTTTCTTCTGCAAATGATATTGAAACTAATCGAGCTGCAGTTGTTTCTGCAGTAAATAATGTGAGTGGATCGACAGGAGTTAAAGCTACTGATACTTTTAGTTCTACCAAAGGAGTTACGTTAACAGCATCAGACGGAAGAAATATAGCTATAAGTCATACTACTTTGGCTTCAGGAAATACTGGTCTTGCTTCAGATGGAACATATGGGGGTAAATTTACCTTAAGAAGTCTTGATCAAAGTAATATTGTTATATCAAGTCAGGCAACTGGAAATATATTAAATGCTGATTTAAATGAGGGTATTTATTCAAGTAATTTAGCGCAAGTTTCTTCAAAACAACGATCTGGTTCAACATCAACTCCAGCTTTCCTTACGGAAGGAGATCTTATTATTAATGGTGTATCTGTTAGTTCTCCATCAGCTTTGGACGATAACGCTACAGTAGCAACTGATACTTCTTCTTCAAAAAAATCAAGCGCAATATCTTTAGCTGCAGCTATTAATAGGGTGACAAATAGTACTAACGTTACTGCGGTAGTAAATCCAAATATAGTTAAAGGAACATCTTTTACAGCAGGAGCGGTAGATACAATTTTTTTAAACGGTATTACTATAGGTTCTGCAGGTTTAACATCAGCCTCATCTCGCTCTGACGTTTTGAATTTACTAAATAGTTACTCTAGTCAAACAGGAGTTGTTGCTTCTGATAATGGTTCAGGAATTACCTTAATTGCGACTGACGGTAGAAATATTTCAATCGGGGTAAGTGATTCAGGAGCAGCAGTAAATGGAAATCGTTTAGGTCTTGGGGGTTTATCCCTTACTAGTATTGCTGCAACATCGGCGACAGCTATGAATTTTATTTCGACTGTAAAGCTTACATCAGATAAAGTATTTACAGTTTCAAGTGGAAGTAATGGTTATGCAAATTTTGAAAGTTTAGGCTTTAGAGTTGGTACTTTTGGTGGTTCTTCAGATGACACAAAAGTTTCCGAGCTTAATATATCTTCTCAAACAGGAGGATCAAATGCCATATCAACTCTTGATGATGCATTAGAGATGGTTTCATCAATGAGAGCAAAGATTGGAGCTCAACAAAATAGTCTAAATGTAAGATTAAATATAGCATCAAATTCATCTTTAAACGCATCTACTGCATACGGAAATATAATGAATGCTGATTTGGCTTCTGAAGCTGTAAATTTAACTGCCGCGCAGATTAAAGAGGATGGCGCAACTGCGATGCTTGCTCAAGCAAATTTAAACCAAAATATTGTATCTTTTTTATTGAAACAATATACTTCTTAAAATGAATGCTCCCTGTAATAAGTAAAATTAATCTAATTGATTTTTTTCATAGATATATATTTTTTATATTTTTCATAGTATCCTAAGACCAGAAGAAAAATATAATTATAATTTTTTATGTATTTTTCAATTAGATATTATTTATTTAAAAAAAAATTAAACTTTATTTAAGTTAAATAATTCCATTTAATCTCATCAATTGTGGTTTGTAATTTTTGACCATTCAATTTAAGCTTTATTATCATATGCAAATAAAACTTATTAAATATTAAATATTAAATATTAAATTTTAATTATTTCATATTTACTTTTTAATAGTCGCATATAATTTTAAGTAAAAAATTTTAAAATTATATTTGTAATTATATTATTTCAAAAGTTTTTAAAAATTTTCCCTTATTCTGAATTTTTGTATTAAATAAAATCGATGGTGGTGATAGGTGGAATTGAACCACCGACCCCAGCGTTATGAGTGCTGTGCTCTAACCATCTGAGCTATATCACCTTAAATAAAAATTATCTCTTCTCAGAAAAAAAGTGTCAACAAGTATAAGATTTAATTTTTTCAATTATGTCTTTTTGATGGTCATTTGATAGGCTATTTATTTTTATAATATTTTTCATTCTTTTAAGCCATGTTAATTGTCTTTTTGCTAGTTGACGTGTTGCAATAATAGCTTTCTCCCTAAGCCTAGTTTTATCAAATTTTCCATCTAAGTACTCCCACGATTCTTTATATCCAACACATTTCATTGATGTTAATCCTAAATGTAAGTCTTTTCTATTTTTTAGTTGCTCTGTTTCATCAATAATACTTGGTTTAGAAATCAACATTTTATCGAAACGTTTTTCAATTAAATTATGTAATACACCTCTATCATTTGGTTCTAAGGAAAAACTTAGTAACTCGAAAGGAAATTCGTATTTTTTTTTATTTAAAAGTTCTGAAAGTGGCTTTCCCGTAATTATAAAGACTTCTATCGCTCTTTGAATTCTTTGCGTATCATTTTCTGATAGTTTACTGGAAGTTATGGGATCAAAAGTACTAAGTTTTTGGTGCATTTTTTTTATACCTAATATTTTTGTTTCACTTTCAATCATTTTTCTAATACTTGGATCAGATTTAGGTAATTCATCTAAGCCATCTTTTAATCCCTTAAAATACAACATTGATCCACCAACTAATATTGGCAACTTATTTCTTTTGATAATGCAGCCCAGAATTGACAAAGCATTATCACGAAATTGTGCAACAGAGTAGGTCTCTTTTGGGTCTAAAATATCAATTAAATGATGTTTGACGATACTTTGCTCAAATGCACTTGGTTTTGCTGTTCCAACATTCATATATTTATAAATCATTGCAGAATCAACAGAAATTATTTCACATGGTATTTTTTTTGCAATTGCAATTGAAGCTGCAGTTTTACCAGATGCAGTTGGACCAAGTATTGAAATTACTAAAGGCTTATTTTTACTTAAAATTTTCATGATTATTTAAAAAAAAATCTTACTGAAATAAAATTTAAAAAACATATTGTTAAGCTTATAAAAGCTATTGGATAAAGTGTTTTATTGTAAGAAACACCAATTATAATTCCTGCAAAAAAAGCAGAAAGCATAAATATAAACCCCATAAGCCCTGAAGCTGTCCCAGCCAATTTTGGAAAAGGATTAATTGCACCAGATTGGGAAATTGGAAAATTTATACCATGAGACATCATTATTATAAACATTGATATTACCAAAACAATCCAATGCCAAATCCCAGAAAAAGAAGTTATAAAAAAAAAAATACCACCAATTAAAGAGCAAGAAGTTCCTATTTTTAATACTTTTTTACTGGATGATGATTTAAGTAATATTCTACAAATTATTGTGCCTGTCAAATATCCAGAAACGCCTAAAGCGAAACAATATCCATAAAATTTTGTTTGAATACTTAATATATCGATTAAAATTATTGATGAACTACTGATGAAAACAAAAATATTACAATAAGATAAGCTTCCTGGAATAACATATGTCCAAAATTCTTTCGAACTTATTAAAGTTTTATAGTTTTTAATAAAAACATAATTATCAATTGATTGAAGGTTTTTATTTAAGTTTGTTTCGGGCAGTTTACAAACACAAATAAAAAAAAAATTATAGAAATTGTTGCCAAAAAAATGAAAGTTGATTGCCATCCAAAATTTACTTCAAGATAAGACCCTAAAATTGGACCAAACAAGGGAGCTAGAGAAATCCACGAACTTGCTCTAGCCATTACTTTTGCAGAATTCTCAGAACTGAAAGCATCCCTAACAAGAGATCTACCAATTACAACAGCCACACAACAACCAGCTGCCTGTAAAAAACGAGCAATAATTAATTGATCTATTGAAATTGCAATTGCACATAAAAAACTGGAAAGAATATAAATACTTAATCCAATATAAAGTAAAGGTAATCTTCCAAATTTATCAGATAAAGGACCTATTATTAATTGAGTTAGACCAAAACTAATTACGAAAAATGATAAGGTTAATTGAACTTTTGAGAAGGGAACATTAAAAATTTCTACTAGACTTGGAATTGAAGCTAAATAGATATCCGTTGATAACGGTTGTAACATAATCATGAAAGTTAGTAAGGCAAGTATTGGTGAATGTTTAAATTTGGGTAACAGTAAATTATTCATTTAGTTTACTTGCCTCTGAGAAAAAGCTTATTTAGCTCAATTAATGTTAATTGTACCCAAGTAGGTCTTCCGTGGTTACATTGGCCAGACCTTTGAGTTTTTTCCATTTGTCTCAAAAGTGAATTCATTTCTTCGTGAGATAGTGCACGGTTTGCTCTTACAGCTGAGTGACAAGCCAAAGAACTAAGAATTTCATTTTGTTTTTCAGTAAGAATATGAGTATCTTCAAATTCATTCAGATCCTTAACTATCTCTTGAATCAACTTTTCAGAATCTTCATTTTCTAATAATGTTGGAATACCTCTAACCGTTATGGTCTTTTTTGAAGAGACTGAAATATCAAATCCTAATTTAGTCAAGGTATTATGTTGAGCTTCAATAGTATTAATTTCTGAAGAACTTAAATTAAATATTTTAGGTATCAAAAATTTTTGTGTTTGAATTGAATTTTTTTCGAATTCATTTTTATATTTTTCATAAATGATACGCTCGTGTGCTGCATGCATGTCAACTAAAACAAGTCCCTGATCATTTTGAGATAAAATAAAAATGCCATGTAATTGACCTATAGCAAAACCAAGTGGATATTCTGAAGAATAAATATTATTTTTTATATTGCTAATTTCACTAGAATAGCTAGTATTTTTCTCCTTGAAAAATTTTGTTAGTTTATAAACCTCATCACTAACATTTTTTGGTGTTAAGTTTATAGGTAGTTTATAGTTAAAATTTCTACTATTTGAATGTTGATATTCTTTTTCTATTTTGGCTGAGGTCGTCGACAAAACTTTATTTATAGATTGAAAAATAAATTTATGTATCTCGCGACTTTCTTTAAAACGAATTTCAATCTTTGATGGATGTACATTAACATCTATTTCTGATGGATTAATATTTAAATTTAATACGTAAGCCGGAAAACGATCACCATACAATACATCATGATATGCAGATTTAGCAGCATGAATAAGTAATTTATCACGAATAAATCTACCGTTTACAAAGAAAAATTGAAAATCAGGTTTTGAGCGAGAAGATGTTGGTAAACCTAAATAACCACTTAGGTTTATATTTAACGTGTTTTCATTAATAGATATTTTATTTTTGTGAAAGTTGTCTCCTAGGATCTGAAAAATTCTGTTTTCTAAAGAAGTTTTTTTCCAATTCTCTATAATTTTATTATTATGGAATATTTTAAAATTAATATCAGGCCTAAAAATTGCCATTCTTTTAATTGTTTCTAAACAATGTCCAAATTCAATTGAGTCAGACTTCAAAAATTTTTTTCTTACAGGAACATTAAAAAATATATTTTCTACTTCAATAAAAGTTCCAATATTTCCTGATGAGGGCCATGCATTTTTATAATTTTCACCTGTAATCTCCCAAGCATTATTTTCTTCGATACTTCTTGAAATAACTTTAATGTTTGCAATAGATTTAATTGAAGCAAGTGCTTCTCCTCGAAAACCAAAACTAGAAACGTTCTCTAAATCTTTCAAAGTCTTGATTTTCGAAGTGGCATGTCTTGCTATTGATTTTGGAAGTTGGTCATGAAGAATTCCAAAACCATTATCTAAGACTGATATTAATTTCTTGCCACCAGAATCAAGTCTTATGACAATTTCGTCAGATTTTGCATCAATAGAATTCTCAATTAGTTCTTTTAGAATAGCAGACGGTCTTTCTATGACTTCTCCTGCAGCTATTTGAGAAATTAATATTTCGGGTAAAGTATTAATGATGTTATGTGAGGTGTCTTTTGACTTCATTACTAGATTATACTTCTGACCTGATACAATTTTTTTTTAATTATGGAATTTATTGAACTTTTTAATTTAATTTTACATTTTGATGAATCTCTAGGAAAAATGATAGAGAATTATGGTTATTTAGTATACTTTTTTCTTTTTTTGATTATTTTTGCTGAAACTGGTTTAGTTATTTTTCCTTTTTTACCAGGAGACACTTTGCTATTTGTTTCCGGTGCATTTTGTGCAACTGGATTTATGGATATTAGTTTTTTAATAATTATACTAATTTTAGCTGCGATTTTAGGAAACTCTCTAAACTTTTATATTGGTTCTTTGATTGGCACAAAAGCGTACACAAAAAATTATAGATGGTTGGATAGAACTTCTTTAAATAAAACAAATCAATTCTTTATTATTCATGGCGGTAAAACAATTATCTTGGCTAGATGGATACCTGTTATTAGAACGTTTGCACCTTTTGTTGCAGGAATTTCAAAAATGAATTATGTGAAATTTCAAATGTTTAATATTTCAAGCGCTATATTTTGGGTTGTTATTCTTGTAATTAGTGGATACTACTTTGGAAACATACCAATAATTAAAAATAATTTAAACAACATTATCATAGTAGGTATTTTAGCTGCGATTTTACCAATCAGCTTTATTGCTTTATGGAGATTTATAACTAGATCAAGAAAAACCTAATTTTATGTTTTTTAATGTTATTTTTTTAAATAATTTATAACTCCCAACTTAATTGCCTCAGCTATTTTATCTTGATAATTTGAAGTTATTAATTTTTTTTCTTCGGATGGATTTGATATGAAAGCTGTTTCAATCAATATACTTGGTATATCAGGTGCTTTTAAAACTTCAAAGCCTGCTTGTTCAACTTTATTTTTGTGTAATGTATTTACATAACTAATTTGATTTAGAACAAGTTTGGCAATTTTCAAACTATCGTTTATTTGAGCAGTTGTAGATAAATCTAATAAAACACTTGCTAAATTTTGCTCAGTATTTTTTATATTAATTCCCCCAATCAAATCTGAGGAGTTTTCTTTTTTTGCTAACCATCTTGCAGCAGAAGAACTTGCGCCTTTTTCAGATAAGATGAATACAGATGAACCTTTAGCAGAGGATTTAATAAAAGCGTCTGCGTGTAGAGAGATAAATAAATCTGCCTTAAATTTTCTTGCTTTTTGAACTCTCATTTTAAGAGGTATAAAGTAATCCCCCTCTCTTGTTAATATTACTTTTATATTATTATTTCCCTCTAATTTTTTTTTTAGTTTTTTTGCAATTGATAAAACAATTGTTTTTTCTAAATTTCCTTTTCTTCCAATTGCTCCAGGGTCTTCTCCCCCATGTCCTGGGTCAATTACGATCTTAAAAATCTTTTTATTTTTATTACCTAGATTATTACTTTTCTCTTCTTCTAAACGGTTTTTTGAAATTAAATATGGATACTTTTCTTGTAAAAAAATTGAAATTAGATCAGTATTATTTGTTGGATATAAATCAAAAATCAAACGATGCTTGTATTTACCAACAGGGTTTAAATTAAAAACTTGAGGCCTTACTTCTTTTTTTAAATCAAAAACTAAACGAACTACGTTAGGACGATTTTGTCCAATTCTTAGATTTTGAATATAAGGATCATTTTTTTTAATTTTTTTTACTAAACTTCTTAATTTTGAGTCAAGTTTGAGTCCTTTAACGTCTAATATAAATCTATCAGGATTCTTAAGAAGAAAATATTCAAAATTAGTTTTTAAATCTTTTTCAAGAATTATTCTTGTAAAGTCTTTAGCAGGCCAAACTCTAACATCAATGATTTTATCAGCAAAGGAATGCGAATTAACAAAACACAATATTAATAAGAAAAACGTAAGTCTAAATATTTTTTTTTTTAAAAAATTTTTCACAATTTAAATTTACTTTTTAGGATGTTAACAAAATTTATTCCGATTTTAGAATTAGTTTTAAAAATCGCATTTCTTCCATATTCATTATAAGATAAATTAATTTCTAAATCAGACTGTGGTATGTGATCTAAGGCTTTTTCCGGCCACTCAATAAAACAAATATTTTTTTTTGTAAAATATTCTCTAAAACCCCTTTCATTAAATTCTCTAGAATCAACAAGTCTGTATAAGTCAATGTGTATTATATCTATTAATTCATTACCGAATTGAATTTTATATATTTCAATTAAATTATATGTTGGACTTTTTACGAATCCAGCATAGCCTAAAGACTTTATTATGGATCTAATTAAACTAGTTTTTCCAGAACCAATTTCACCTGAAAAGAAAATAATTAGTTCAGGAATCAAAATTTTAGACATTTTTTTGCCAAGAAGGTTAGTTTTTGATATATTTTTTAAGTTTATTTCCCAAAACATAATTTTTTAAATAAAAATTTTAAAATGTAATCTTACTTCATAACTTAATTATTAAACTATGCTTTATACTAAAGTTATGAAACAGTTTGATTATTTTTCTTTGGCAGCCTCAATAAAAGAGTGGGGAATAAGCCTTGGTTTCTCCGAGATAAATATCTCTGATATCAATTTAAGTTCTGCAGAAATTAATCTTCAGGATTGGTTAAATTCAGGATTTAATGGAGAAATGAAGTATTTTAATTTACATGAAGATAAAAGAACAAAACCAAACAAATTGGTTCCTGGAACTGTAAGTGTAATAACTGCAAGATTAGATTATTTGCCTAATGAAACATCAAAAAATTGGAGAGAAATTGAGTTAAAAAAACTAAGTAAAAGCGATACGGCTGTAATTTCATTATATGCGCGTGGAAGAGATTATCATAAGGTTTTTAGAAAAAGACTTGAAAAACTTGCAAAAAGAATTATGAAAGAGATTGGCCCCTTTGGTTATCGTGTTTTTTGTGATTCAGCTCCAGTTATGGAAGTAGAATTAGCAGTTAAATCTGGTCTTGGATGGAGAGGAAAGCATACTTTACTTCTTAATAAAGACTCAGGATCAATGTTTTTTTTGGGAGAAATTTATACTAATTTGCCTTTGCCAAAAGATTATCCAGTTAATTCTCATTGTGGTGAATGTAAAGCTTGTATAGATATTTGTCCAACAAAAGCTATCATTGCACCATATAAATTAGATGCAAGAAGATGCATTTCTTATTTAACTATAGAATTAAAGGGAAGCATTCCAATTGAATTTCGTTCCTTAATAGGAAATAGAATTTTAGGTTGTGATGACTGCCAATTAGTTTGTCCTTGGAACAAGTTTGCAAAAAAATCTAAAATAAAAGATTTTGATATAAAAAACGATTTAGATAATTCTGCTCTTTCAAATTTATTTTTATGGGAAGAATCTGAGTTTAATTACAAAATGAGTGGCTCAAGTATCAAAAGAGTTGGTTATGAGGGATGGTTAAGGAATATTGCTGTTGCCATCGGGAATGCTTTAAAAAAAAATAAAAATAACTTTTTACTTTTGAATGTGCTTAATTCTAGATTAAATTATCCATCAAAAGTTGTTCGGGAACATATACTATGGGCAAAATCACAGAGCGGTAATTGATTAAAAAAATACATTTAATTTAAAGGTCAAATATGAACTTAAAACTTTTTATAAAAACTTTAATATTTTTTTTCATGCCCTTCTTTTATTTTGAATCGTCTGCCAAAATAATTATAAAATTTAGTCATGTTGTAGCAGAAGACACTCCTAAGGGTAAAGCTGCATTAAAATTTAAAAATTTAGCTGAATCTTTAACAAACGGACAAGTTGAAATTAAGATTTATCCAAATAGTTCTCTGTATAAAGATAAAGAAGAACTTGAAGCAATTCAATTAGGAGCAGTCCACATGCTTGCACCTTCAATGGCAAAGTTTGGCACTTTAGGGATCAAAGAATTTGAAATTTTTGATTTACCATATCTTTTTTCTGATAGAAAAGATTTGATAAAAATAACTCAGGGTGAAATAGGTTTAAGACTTTTAAATAATATGAAACCTAAAGGCATTATTGGGTTAGCATATTGGGATAATGGATTTAAAGTGATGTCCTCAAATCGACCTATGCGTAAGCCTTTTGATTTAAAAGGATTAAAAATGCGAATTCAAGCATCAAAAGTAATTGACAAGCAAATGCGTGCTCTAAAAGCTAATCCTCAAGTTATGGCTTTTTCAGAGGTTTATCAAGCTTTACAGACAAAAGTTGTAGATGGAACAGAAAATACTCCCTCCAATTTTTATACTCAGAAAATGCATGAGGTACAGAAATACGTGACAGTAACAAATCATGGATATATTGGTTATGTCGTTATAGTTAATAAAAAATTCTGGGAAAACTTACCTTTTGATATAAGAATTAAATTAGATCAGGCAATTAAAGAAGCAACGAAATATGCAAATGAAATTGCAGAAAAGGAGAATTTAGATGCTTTGAATGCTGTAAAGGGGTCTAGTAAAACAGAAGTATATTACTTAAAAAAAGATGAAAAAGAACAATGGAAAAAGGCCTTATCTGAAGTAAAAATATTAATGCATAAAAGAATTGGTAAGGACTTAATAAATGAAGTTTTAAAGACTATTTCTTCAATACCATAATTATTTGGGAGTTTTAGTGAAATTTTTAGATCATCTCGAGGAATGGTTAATAATTTCTTTAATGGGTTTTGCAACACTAATAATTTTTTTTTCAGTTTTACATCGTTATATTTCTGGTATTGAAATACCAATTATTCAAGATTGGTTTTTAAAACAAAATATTGGTTGGGCCCAAGAATTAACAATATACATGTTTGTATGGATGGCAAAATTTGGTGCGGCATTCGGAGTTAGAACTGGAATACACGTTGGCGTTGATATTTTAATCAATAATCTAAATAAAAATACTCAGCGAATATTTATTATTTTTGGTTTATTAGCTGGAGCATCCTTTACTTTAATCGTTGCATTAATTGGATTAGAATTTGTTATTGAATTGTCAAAGACCTCTAGTACATCTGAAGTTATGGAAATTCCGATTTGGATTGTTTATTTGGCTATTCCTTTAGGTTCATTTTTGATGTCATACAGATTTATAGAAGTAGCATGGACCTACTATAAGAACGGAAAATTACCAGATAAAAACAAAATTTACGATAAGTTTAATTTTAAAAAAAAAATTGAAAAGAAGCAAAAATGAATTCTATTGTAATTTTTTTTCTTCTAATAGCTTTAATGTTAACAGGAATGCCTGTATCAATAGCTTTAGGAATAACCGTATTAACTTTTTTATTTTTCTTTTCAGATGTGCCAATTCAAGCTGTAGCACTTAAACTTTTCACTGGCATTGAAAAATTTGAGATTATGGCAATTCCTTTTTTTATATTAGCAGGAAATTTTTTTACACATGGCGGTGTTGCTAAAAGAATAATTAATTTTGTAACAAGTCTTCTTGGTCACTGGCATGGAGGTTTGGCAATAAGTGGGGTTATTGCTTGTGCACTTTTTGCAGCAGTTTCAGGATCATCTCCAGCAACTGTAGTAGCAATTGGTTCAATATTATTTCCAGCACTAATTAAACAAGGTTACTCAAAATCTTTTAGCTCTGGTTTAATTACCTCATCTGGAGGATTAGGAATACTGATTCCTCCGTCAATTGTTATGGTGATGTATTCAGTTTCAACAAATACATCAGTTGGTAAATTATTTATCGCAGGAATTATTCCTGGTTTAATTTTAGCTATTCTTTTATCAATTACGACTTGGATAATGGCAAAAAAACAAAGTTTTTTTTCTTCAGAAAAAGTTGGTTTTAAGGATCGCTTAATTGCTTTCAAACGATGTGTTTGGGGATTACTTTTAATTATAATTGTAATCGGCGGTATTTATTCGGGCATTTTTACACCTACTGAAGCGGCTGCAGTATCAGCAGTTTATGCTTTTTTAATCACAATCTTTGTGTATAAAGATATCAGAATATCAGATGTCCCAAAAATCATTTTGGAATCTGCAGCTATGTCAGCGATGCTCTTGTACATTATTACTAATGCTGTATTGTTTTCTTTTCTTTTGACAAATGAGGGAATACCTCAGTCAATGGCAAATTGGATTTTGGATAAAGGTTTTGGCCCAGTTACCTTTCTTTTGATTGTTAATTTTCTTCTTTTAATTTCAGGAAATATCATGGAGCCATCATCAATTATTTTAATTACGGCTCCTATTTTGTTTCCGGTAGCGCAGAAATTAGGAATTGATCCAGTTCATTTTGGAATAATAATGGTTATAAACATGGAAATAGGTATGTGCACTCCCCCAGTGGGACTAAATTTGTACGTTGCATCAGGAATTTTTAAAATAGGTATAACCAAACTTTCATATGCAGTAATGCCTTGGCTTTTGACGATGTTGATGTTTTTATTAGTTATTACTTTTATACCTACTATATCTTTATGGTTACCTAATTTAGTTTATGGATAATAATCTTTATTCTTTTTCAGCGTTAGTTCCTTCTTCTTTTAGAATTATTATTATTAAGATGAATTATGATAATTTACTTTCAGTTTATTTTTTAGAAAAAAATATTTTAATTTTTTTTCGACGATTGTTCAAAAACGACAGTATAGAAATTTAAATGTATTTGAAAGAACTAAAATTTTAGTTTAATGTAAGTTATACTTGTAATTAGACTTGCTTTAAAAGATAGTGTGGATTCTTATAAAAAAATTCTCTCAAGAGAAACATTATTATATATAGATTTAGCTACTTTTTAAATACCTCTCCTGGGGCTATTCGGCAAGCCTGTGGAGCTAATCTAATATAATTAATAGTTCCTTGTCACAGAGTAGTTGGAATTAATGATATGGATAGTTTTAAAAATCAAAGAATAAAGATAATCTTTTTGTGAAAAGACGTTTAATTAATCATGAAAAAGCAAATGACTTTAAATGAAAAAAAAAATAAAGATGCTCTTATTATTAAAGATTTTTGTAATTCTTTATTTTTGCAAGACGGTCTGTCTCAAAATACTATAGATGCATATAAACTTGATTTAAACTTATTGGCAAAATGGTTAGATGATAATCAAAATAAAATTTTATGTGAGGCAACATCAAATGATTTAAATTTATATTTTGCTCAGTGTTATTCAAAAACAAAGCCTAGTTCATCAAATAGAAAACTAGTAGTTTTCAAGAGATTTTATAATTATCTAATTTCCCTTTGCAGAATCAATGAAGACCCATGTCTTAAAATCAAAGCCGCAAAACAACCAATGAGATTTCCAAAAACATTGTCAGAAAAAAATGTAGACTCTCTTTTAAATGTTCCTGATATCTCAAAGCCTCTAGGAATAAGAGATAGAACAATGCTTGAATTGATGTATGCGAGTGGCTTGAGAGTTTCTGAATTAATTAAATTAAAAATATCGGAGGTTGGGATGAATGAGGGAGTTCTGAGAATTCTTGGGAAAGGTGACAAAGTTCGATTAGTGCCTTTTGGAGAAGAGGCTTACAAATGGATACAAAAGTATCTTAATCAATCAAGGGAAGAAATTTTAAACGGCAAAGAGGATGAATCTTTATTTATCACTTCACTAGGTAGTTGTATGACGAGACAAATGTTTTGGATAATTATTAAAAGATATGCAATTAAAGCTAAAATAAATGTCCCTTTATCTCCTCACACTTTGCGTCACGCATTTGCAACGCATTTATTAAATAATGGAGCGGATTTAAGAGTTGTTCAATTACTTTTGGGTCATGCAGATATTTCAACAACACAAATATATACACATGTAGCTCAAGAAAGACTTAAAAATATTCACTATAAACATCATCCAAGAGGATAGTTTTTTTAATCTAAAATTTTAAATATAAATGGAAAATATATTACTAGTAACACTATTTGCTTACTTATTAGGTTCTATTTCTTTTGCAATAATTATAAGTAAATTGTTTAATATAAAGGATCCAAGAACTTATGGATCAAAAAATCCTGGTGCAACTAATCTTCTTAGAGGAGGTAGTAAATTAGTAGCATTTTTTACTCTTTTAGGTGATTTTTTAAAAGGATATATTGCTATTTTTTTTGTAAAACAATTTAGTCAAGATTTAAACTATGGAAATTGGGGAATATTTTTTGTTGTCATTGGGGTTTTTTTAGGGCATATTTGGCCAATTTTTTTTAGATTTAATGGAGGTAAAGGTGTGTCTACAGGTGCAGGTATTTTGTTTGGAATTAATTTAGAACTTGGTAGCGCAGTATTGTGTAGTTGGATTATCATTGCATATACTTTCAGATATTCCTCACTAGCTGCAATTGTTTCAGGATTTTTTGCGCCAGTTTATTATTCCTTAATAATAGGGTTTGATGAAATTTTTTTTTCAATT
>MDTB01168944.1_pt1 | contig 94401 bp, 67 predicted proteins | sample 811161 | NCBI WGS metagenome assembly MDTB01 (sample SAMN05326650, study PRJNA326480) | marine metagenome | isolation source: seawater | place: Mediterranean Sea | collected 2009
CACACATGAAAATGATATCTCTAGAAACATCACATCCCCTCAAGCTGGATATTGAATTTGAAAGCTGGTCTCCCAGGATCAAGCGAAGTGTGCTCATAGGGGCAGTTCCTCCTGCTTGCTTGAATTATTTGTCTGGTGGCCTGAGCGGCGGGGAAGACCGGACTTGCGGCTTCCATGCTTGCTGACGATTTTTTCTGCGAATTTTTTGTGTGTTTTGCTTTTTTTCCTTAGACCGTATAGCTTGCCTGCGGCTGCTTTTCGCCCTTCTTTTTCATCAATCACAGGCATTGGATAGGCGCCCATCTGGGATGCAGCCAACCAAGGTGTGTGGATAAATGCCTGATCCATGCCGCGCAGTTCAGGAATCCAATGACGGATAAAAGTTCCTTCAGGATCATGATCGAGCCCCTGCTTGATGGGGTTGTAAATGCGAATGGTATTGATCCCCGTCGTACCTGACTGCATTTGTGCCTGACTGTAGTGAATACCTGGTTCATAGTCCGTGAAAAGTTTGGCTAGATGAAGTGCGGGTCTGCGCCAGTGGAGCCACAAGTGGTAGCTTGCAAAACTCATGACCATGGCGCGCATGCGGAAATTCAGCCAACCGGTTGAGCTCAAGGCTCGCATGCAGGCGTCTACCATGGGGTAACCTGTTTTCCCAGCCTTCCACGCCTCGAAGAATGGCTCATTGAAAACATTCTCCCTCAGACCATCGTAGTCAGGGTGCATGTTTTCGAATTCAATGCGGGGTTCATCCTCCAGTTTCTGCAAGAAATGGCAATGCCAGCGCAGTCTGCCAGAAAAAGAGCGGATGGCGCTTGGCCACTTGCCTTTCATACCACGCGGCATCTCCTTGATCTGCTGACGCCGCTGTTCACATGCGAGCGACACTTCCCGGATGGAGACCGTGCCGAAAGCAAGGTGCGCGGACAGTCTTGAACAACTGTCGAAGGCTGTGACGGGGGAGGACATTTCCTTCGAGTAGCCCTCTCCTCGCTCATGCAGAAAGTTACTGAGTAATTCCAGTCCAGCAAGGCGACCTCCTTTTTGTAAAACTGTAAATGGATCCACTGCTAGACCGAGTTCATCCGCGACAGGTAACGATTCGGAGCTCTCTTCGATGTTCTGGAGGGTCTTCGGAGCCTCAATAAGGGGCTTTTTCATCCGAGCATACCATTTAGTCGACCAGCCGTTACGATCACTCAAACAGCGTATGACGCCGTTTTGTGTCGGCTGATGCCATGGAATATTTCTTTTATGACACCAGTGATTGACCGCCTTGTCTCGCGCATACGTCCAGCCGTTCCAGGTTTCCTGATGTGACCACAAAGACTGAATTTGATGGCGCTTATGGATGCTCTCCAACACATCCACCGCATTGCCCCTTTTGATGATTAATTTTTGTCCTATCGCTTCCAGAGACGCATTGAGCTCACATAGACAATTTTTCAAAAACTCGTGATGGCGGCGACTCATGTCAGGCTCTTTCCACAGCATCGATTCGAAAATATAAAGGGGCAGAACAGGTCCGCGCTTGGAGGCCATTGCCAGAGCTTCGTGGTCAACAATTCTTAAATCACGTTTGAACCATACAATGTTCATCTCCCATCTTCAGAAAGGGTTTCATCGTGCATCGCACGATACTTTTTCTTATGCTTTGCAATACGCCCATAAACGCGCTTTCGCCACAAACGAAAACTGGAAGTCTTGAGGTTTCCTCTCATGATGGCAATGGTTTCGGGTTCAGATAAACCCGTCAGTGATTGTATGTCATCGAAGGACGTTTTGTCACACCAAGCCATTTGAATAACTTCGTTGATATCGATAGTGTTATTGTTCATTACAAATGCTGTTCCTTGCCAAGATGAAGAGAAACATTGACTGACCTGCTCTGAGACTTCCATCTATTCCTTGATAGGTTGGTGCGATCACCGCTTTACGGTAGGCGTCGTTTTCGGTTTGATTTGAGAAGGTTGGTTTATTTTTCACGGAGAAAGTGCTGTTTTTTACCCTTGGGTTTCGTCTGTCACTGAGTTGGAGATCCTCCATGCTGTTGGCCACCGGGTGTTTCACTGAAAAAATGTAAACGTTCATTTAAGTTGCGTAATTTCAGTGACGGTAATCACAGAAAATTTTCTCTCATCGTTTCCACAAGATTGACAGCTGATGTGAAAGCTCCTTCAACCCGACCGCCCTGACACCAGTCACCGCATGCTGCGAGCTTGTGAACACGATCGAGAAGAACTTGATGTGATTCGCGCTTTGCGTTATTGGCATAGTGCCAGCCATGAACGGCCTTGAAATCGGCCGCAGCAAGGTCCAGCCCAATGATGCGGCCGGCCTCGGCACACAAATGTTTGGTGATGATACCACGGTCAAGCCCAAGATGCGCCTCGGCATATGGTTCCGAGGAATGTATCAGAAGGCTGAATGGGTGAGGCCGTCCGGGCTTCGAACTGTTCACAGCCATCCAACTTACATCAGCGTTGGTGACATGCGCTGCGTCAAATTCAATCGGTAATGCCTCAGAAAAACCCAGCATGAGCGAAAAGCAGGGACGCATTCCAATACCTTTCATGTAGTCGTGATATTGAAAAGTGGTCGGTAGAAGCTCTACCGCCTGTGGTGCGGGGGCGGTGGAGATGACCCAGTCAAAGTCTCCATGAACCGAGCCTGATTCATCAAGCATTCGCCACTTTTCGTCCAAATTTCGCTGCAATGAGACTATTTTGGTTTTCAGATGAATCGTCAGGTCATCAGCCAGATGCTTGGCGAAAGCGTTCATGCCCGGAACTCCAACATACCGTGGTTCATCATTCTTCCAATCTTTGCGCTCAATGATATTTGCGCCGTCAAACTTCACATAACGGGCATCCCAGCGATCGATGAGGCGGGCGTGGATCAAAGGTTGAATAAACGTTTGGAACGCTGCAGTGCGAGCTGTGAAATATTGTGCTCCATGGTCAAAACAATAAGGAGAAGCACGCCTCGTGGACATGCGACCACTCACACCACGTGCTTTGTCAAAAAGGGTGATTTTTGCTTGATCCTTTAACAAATGAGCGATCGAAAGAGCCGATAGACCGGCACCGATAATGGCTATATTGGTCATTTTCTGTGCGTTTAAAGTAACGCTGCAACCTACAACTGGATGGACTGATTACAAGTGACAACCTGTATTTAAACATAAGGAAAACTCAAGTCGCACATGCACCGTAAGCCGGACAGCACCGAATTGCATTGCACGCTGCCCGAGATATGTCTTTTGATGTCTTGGCAAGCGACTCTGAAAACCCCTTCCAGGGACGGACAGGGCCACGAATAGACCCACAATCAAAAACCGAACATTTCACGAGGGAGCTGCTCCAGCAGTCCATCATGCTCACCCACTTTTCTAATGATTGTTTTGATACATTTGGCAGATAGAAGATAGATATGAGCGCTTTTCAGGGTTTGAGTGCGACGACGATGGCAGTCGTAATCATCACCCCCCCTGCGATGGCACTCATGATTTCCCTTGTTTTCCCTTTCCTTAGAAAGAGTGAGGATTTGTAAGCGAGTAATGCATAGGGAAGTTTTGCCCCCCCGACTGCTAAAGCGGCTACGAGCATTAGCAAAAGAATATCGACAACCTGTATTTTGTCCAAATCGACGAAGTTGGGTAGCAAGCTGACGTAAAACAATATTGCTCTCGGAGCACTGATGGTGATCACAAAGCCAGCTGCGAAATTGGAGGACCAAGATGTGTTTTCAAGATCATCAAAAGTCGACTCTTTTGCCTTCGCAAGCAGCAATTTGATCCCCAGCCAAAACAGATAGCCGCTACCAGCATATTTCAGCATCGTGAACAGGCCGTCCATTGAGGCGACCAGAGCCCCCACACCAAGGACAGCCAGCAGGATAAAGATGAAATTAGCAAGGACGATACCCAATATGGTGACGAGCCCTCGGCCCAAGCTCGAAGTCATTGATCTGGCGATCACCAAAAAGATACTGGGCCCGGGTACGATCGAGAGGACAAACATCGTGACGAATATGGCAATGGTATCGTTGAGGTTCACTGGGATGAAAAAAGGTTATTGATTGACTATGTTGCTTTTCGGGTTGTGCGAGCCTAAACCCGTTTGGAACAGGGTTTCTGACCTGCTTCCTTAATCATAAATGCCTCCATTGTTGAGTGCCTCTATCGCATTATTGAATTCGCCAGTCATCCGCTGGACAATATCAGGATATTCCGATGCTATATTTTTCGATTCTTGTATATCCCTGCTTATATCGAACAAGAGAGGGGGATCCTGAACAACTTTTCCCTCCATCGCACCTGTCTCAGGGTTTCGAATGCGATCACTCGTCTGGAAATGAATTTTGTAATCCCCATTTCTCCAGGCCATCGGCTGATGATGAAAATAGATGTGCTTTTTTCTGGAGCTACTGGCCCCCGACAGGAGTAGATTAGAAATATCATGCGAATCAATCGCTTCTCCGTCTTGAACCTTTACTCCGGCAAAAGAGGCCAGGGTCGCATAAAGATCTGTATTGACGATGAGGTCTTCATTTACTGAAGGACTGATCTTGTCAGGCCAATAAAAAATACAAGGCACTCGACCACCACCTTCCCATCCGGTGCCTTTCTCGCCTTTCAGAGGATTGGCAACACCACCGAACTCCTGAAACATGGTCCAGGGGCCATTGTCGCTCATGAAAATAACCAGAGTCTTCTTGTCAATGCCTGTCTCCTTCAATGCATCTATGATCTTACCAATGGACCAGTCGAGTTCCATTAACACATCGCCATACACACCATTCCTGCTCTTACCCTTGAATGCATCAGAAGCAAAAACGGGAACGTGAGGCATGTTGTGCGCCAGATAAATAAAAAAAGGCTTATCCTTGTGGCGTTTGATCAGTCGCACGGTTTCCCGTGTGTAGCGCTTGGTGAACTGTGACTGCGGACAAATTCCCAACCTTTCGCGATCCTTGTACAAAGGCGTCTTCCAGGCGCTTTCCGGTGCATTCTTGAATGCATCGTATATGATAGGATTGGGGCCATCCCAATCATTACTTCCCTTGGTACCAAACCAATAGTCAAACCCTTGATCCAAAGGGTGCAAACCTTTAGTCATTCCCAAGTGCCACTTACCGATCAGAGCCGTGGAATAATCATCATTCCTGAGCATTTCAGCAACGGTGATTCTTTTGGCGAGATTGAGACCCCGCCGATTGGCCTGAAAGCCGGTCATTAACCCACATCGGCTCGGAGCGCACCATGACGCCGCGTGAAAGTCCATCAATCGAACCCCTTGTTCCGCCATCCGATCTATATGGGGTGTGGAATTGAACTTGCTCCCATAACACCCGAGATCACCATAGCCCAGGTCATCCGCCATGATGAGAATGATATTGGGTTTACTGGGCTCAGCATTCGATACGGCAATCCCCGCTTCAACCTCATTCGCAAAGCCACTGGTTAAAGCAAACAGCATTGTTATCCATATTTTTTTCTTCATAATGGTGATACTATCGGTGTTCGTTCGCGAAGATTTACAATCTCCCGTAAACCATTCTTTTGGAAAATTTTGATCCGTCTCTCTTAACTGTTCTCGAAAGAATGGTTTTTCTTTAAAAACCCAAAATCCCTGAATACTAATAACAATTTTGTCTACAGACATTTTGCCTTCGCCTGCGAAAGCGCTGATGATACTCACGAGTTCTGATTGGGTCAAATCCGGTGTCCACGGTAACGGACACAGACTATGATTGTTTCCATCCTCCGGATAAACAGAAGGCCGGTAAACAATTTGAGGTTTTTTTGTGAACTCGAAAGATAAAGTTTGTTTTTTCCGAAAGAGATGTTGGTTTGGCTAAGGGGCATTTTTGGCTTTACCAATGAAATGAAAATCACCCGGTGCACAAATGGAAGTCATTGCCACCGGGAAAACTCAGACACAAGTAGATTGCCAGAGCTAAAGGCGCGTATGCGAGAAAGTCATTCGACAAATCCTGGAACTTCACCAACCGTCACCCAGTTCTTGCCATCAAAGCAGGCTTGGTCGTCTTGCAGAAAATCACCATTTTCAACAAAAACCTTCAACTGATCGACGGTATATGGCCCCATGACTTGTTCGTCCTTCAAGACATAAACGGAGGATGACGATGAAACCGAGTCCGGAACAGGTTCTCCCTGGGTCACAGGAGCCTCCACACTGTTGACTTCCTTCGAAACACTCTCATCGAAAGTTAAAGAAGGAACTTTCCGGATCTCCTTTGAGAACTTGAGAAATTCGGCATCCTGAAAACTGAAAAATTTGGCAAGAAACACCTCTGGAATTCTTTGCTTAGTGGCGTGGTAACGCTCGATGCCGTCGTTGTAGCCTTTGCGCATCAAAGCCACTTCATTTTCCATCCGAGTCAAGCGATCCATGAATTCATCCATGGCGCTGTCCCCCTTGAGTTCAGGAGAATCTTCGCGAAGAGCAAACAGTCGGTTTGTCAGGATCGTCTCCTGCTGCATTGCGAGATCCACGTCAGTTGGAGAGTAGGAGTTTTTTCCCACCACCGCGGTTCGCAAGCCTGTAAGAGCCTCCAAGGATACCTTTTCATGAGATAAGTAGCCCTTGACTATATTTTCCAAACGAGGAATCAGATCTGCTCGTTTTTGGAGGGAAACCTCGATGTTTGCCCAGGCCCGCTTGACACGATTACGTAAAAAGACAAGGTCATTGAACATAAGAACAAACATGCTAAGGCCAAGGAACATGGGAGAGATAAGTGCAGAAAGCAGAAAGTCCGTGGCGGCGAACGAGCCAAGGGCGGCGAAAAGGACGAGCCCTAAGAAAACTGTTCCGTTCTGGGCAAAACTAATTCCAAGCAAACCCTTGCGGCCCTGGCGAAGCATGACTTCCGTTTCCGTCTCGTCGGAAACGAGGAAAGGAAAACCGTCATTATCTCCATCAGAAATAATCAAACGGTCACCCTTTTCCTTGTCTACCACGGCAGAACCAAGAGCGTAGATCGCAGTCGATGGTGCAATGTGCCATTCGTAATGTGTCTGACGCCCCCTTCTCTTCTGAACTTTAAAATCGGCTGTGAATTCTGCTCCCTCAGGTTCAATTGAAATAACCCCATCAGAATCCCGGCATTGAAAAGGCACGAAATGCTTTTTATCCAAAATAACAACAGTTTTGGCTTTCTTTCCCGAACCGCGTCGCTCGGTGATTTTATATCTGTAAAAGACGCATTTTTCACCGCTCAAGGGGCCCTTGAGGATCCGACCTTGATCGCACTCGACAATCCCCTTGATTTCTGCAGGACCGTATGTCAATCCCGCGGAGGGCGAAGTGGGTATATTCTCGACATACCGCTTGGTCTTGATCCTCCGAAAACCGAACAAACTGCCAAAACACATCATCAGCAAGGCGACAGCCGCGCACAATAGAAAGATCCAGGACTTCATCGGAGTCTTCGCAATCATTGCCTCATCCAACATCAATTCCCCATCTGCAAGCAGAGAGGGTCTTGGCTCAATTCCCCACAAAGGAGCCAGTAAACGCTCGGGAAATCGATTCCGAATGGCTTCAGTCCTTTCAACTGAAGCTACAAAATCTTCGCGGATCCCCATGATGCGGGAACGATCGTTCTCATTCAGGGAAACGACATGTGATGGGAGTGTCTTCCAGTCAACCCTGACATCAACTAAATCTGTCACTTCGGACAGTGCCGATTTTTCCAAACGATCAAGGCGAGCATATCCATCCTTCAAATCGGCTTTCATCATCGAAAGCCCTGAATAAATCATAGCCAACGAGCTCAAAGTGGAAACAATGGATAGAAAAACCAGCACTCGATGAATTCGCAAAGCGAAGCAAAGCGACAGACAACCGAAGCAAAGAAGAGCTACACTAGCCATGCTGGCCAGCACGCCATTCGTTCCAAGTCCTGAACGATTTTCCAGTGCATCGGCATTTGAAAGAACAGGGGAATAAGAACCGGATTTATCAAACCGAAGGGAAAAACCTTTCTCCTTTTTTACTGCCATAGCAAAAGCAAAGACCTCTTCTCCCTCCTCAATGCGCCATTCGGTATAACGATAATTACCTTTTTCTGACCTATGATCAGTTTCCAAATCCGGACTCACCCCTCCCCGATTCAGCTCAACCAGTATTTTCCCAGTATTTTCAACAAGAAAAAAATCCGTTGATTCAGACCCCTCTTCTACTGTTACCCACCGACTATCCCCATCCGAATCCTTTTCTTCACGCTGCTTGAGATAACGATGATAAAGACATGGAGTATTGGAATATCTTGAAAATAAGGTTTGTTTTCCTTTTGCAGCTACTCCTTGCATGCTCACCTCCCCCGGAATCACGTGATGAACGGAAACTTGAGGAACTCTCTCCATCTGCCTCATGTCGCGAATAATATCGAAGCCAAAATTCTGGAGCCAGAAACCTGCCAGAACAAAAACTGTTCCAAGCACAAAGCATCCAAGATAATAAAGAGCTTTTTGGGATTTCATCACGCGAAAGTATAGCTAACGCCTCGGAGAAGCTGAAGAAAAGAAAAATGAGGGGGCAAACTGTCCAAACCGCGCACACGTGAAAGATAATAAATTCGTAATTTATTAATCATTAATAATTTCCGAATTATTGAATCATTCAGCAGAATCAAACCCAATCGTTAATTTATCAGCAAGGCTCTCGGGCAGAATATAATGACCAAACATCACAAATTCTTCTTTTAATGACAGTAACAGGCGTTGTGAAATCCTGATTTTTGCTCAGTTTTGAACTTGGCTTGGAGGTGATTTCAAATCCCATACAATTCCCATGAATGATAATATTTTGAGAATGTAATAAGTCATGTCGATTTCCCACCACAAGAAGCCCTGTCGGGCGGAATATTGGTAGTGGTGGTGATTATTGTGCCAGCCTTCCCCCATGGTAATCAGCGCAAGGAACATGGAATTCCTCGAATCATCGTCGGTTTTGTAGGGGCGCTTCCCAATGAGGTGGGCCAATGAATTGATGCAGAACGTGCCATGCCAGAGAAGTACGGTGGAGATAATAAAGCCCCAGAAAATCAATGGCAAACCCCCTGTCATGAACAAGAGGACTGCAAAACCGATAACGACTGGAAACTCGAAGCGATTCAGAAACCTGAGTTCAGGATACTTGGCGAAATCCTTGATGCGTGACCAGTCGGTTGCGTCGTAGCGCGTTGTTAAGATCCACCCCAGATGAGACCACCAGAAACCCCTTTGACGAGGTGAATGGATATCGTGTTCTCCATCAGAGTGGCGATGGTGAGCTCGGTGATGTGCAGACCACCAGAGAACCCCCTTTTGCACCGCAAGTGTACCCAAAAGAGCCAGGAAAAATTGAAAAATCCTGCTGGTCTTGTAGGAGCGGTGCGCGAAATAACGATGGTAGCCAGCGGTGATGCCGAACATTCTCAAGTAATAGAAAAATAAGGCCAGACCAAAGCCACTCCAACTCCACCCCCAGTATACAAGCCCCAAAACAGCTACCAAGTGGCAGCCCCAGAAAGGAGTAGTTGAGGTCCATCGAATCTGATCGCTCCCTGTTATTTGCACATTTTTTTCCATTGTTTGGATAAATTATGAACTAATCTTGACGTTAAATCAAATCGGCTATCTCAAAAACCTTAGAATTCCATTTGTAAGGAGAGCGGAAAACGAATGTCTGACAACCACCATTGCTGCTCATCTTACAGCAAGTGATGCAACTGCATTTTATCCGCTGGTCAGACGATTTAATTTGTTTCAGCAGGAGACATCTGGATGCACTGGAAGGTTTATTCTTCGGGATGGAATATCAGGGTGCTACCCTTTGGATGTAAAAGCCCTGTTTACCTTTCGGGGGAATTCGCGCGTGATTCATGATTATTGCACAAAAGTGCCTTTATTTTGTGTTTTATCCCATACTTGGAAATTATGAATGCGCTTGATGCGCAAATGAACGAGTCTGGCATTGGACAAGCAATTGATTATTTTCTTTGGCCCGACTTACCAAATAAGCAAAAGAAACTTGAAGAGTTGCCACCGGCGCCGACCGATGCGTTGCCGGTTGTGTTGCGCAATATATGTCGAGAAGCTGGTGAAGCTTTCAAGATTCCAATTGAGGCCGCAATTATTAACGCGCTGGCTTGTTGGCGCGTGTGCAAGCAAGTGCTACAAAGCGAAAATCAAGAACGGTGTGGCCGAGATTACGAGAACTGATCCACTTGAAAAGTTAGTCCAGGGCAGGTTTCCGCGAATGAGCGCGAAGGAAGCACATGACCAACCAAGTGAATAGGGAAACGCACAGCGATTCTGGCATCCTAGCAGCAAGAGGCGGCAAGTTGCTTGCAATAACGTTTTAACAATTGAATCCAATGCCAACTGTGGATGCTGGATAATTAATTCTGAAAAAATTATTAATATACATTTTTTATGGCCCTTTTTGATCATTCAGGACGTTTAAAGAGTTATGGAACAAATCAATTTCCGCAATTAGAAAGTATAATTGAAAACAAAATTATTAATCTTTTGGTGGTTCTTCTATGGACTTGTGGCAATGCTTCGGGTTTTTAAATGGATTTTGAACAAAATCATGAAGCAACATCACTCCAATATTTTGCAGTCAGAAAACAATAAATTGGTTAAGATTGTGAGTAAGAGCAAAACTGCAATCAATCCATTCATCCTGTTATAACTTGGTAAGGGCTTTTTTTCCTCAAAACAGTTTAGGCAAGTTTGAGGCATTTCACCGGTTTACTATAACAACCAAACAATGACATGAATTCAATTTGACAAGATACAATTTGGTTGATGAAGGGATTACTATTTTTGATTTTAAGTTCCAAAAAGATATTGTTCTTCTTGGGGATTGCTCTGCTCATTACATTATTTGTTTTGGTTCCAGTCCAATTAGATGTTTGGTTCCAAGGCAAGGAGGCAACACCGTTTCCAAAATGACCAGAAAATTTTGTGCGGGGTGAGTGATAGCGGAAGCACTTTAACCGAGATTCAGTCATAAAGCTACTGATGGAGCTAATAAAAAACCCGGTTGGCAACAGGTGCCATCCGGAGCGATATCATTCTTTACTTCGAACGTGCGTAACGTGCGCAAGAAAACTTTTTAAACTCAGAAAAATATTTACTCAATTCCACTGCTTAAGGACTTTGATAAGTCCATTTTCCACGGCTGCCTCAAAGGATTGCTTTATCTGTGAGTGTTTTTGAAACGCCTTAGATGCGCCGTAAGCGTCGAAAGTTTGCACGTAGTCCTGATAGCTGCTGAATGTGTGCAAATAGTAGTGCGTCGTGGCATTTGAACCGGCAACATGTTGCCCTAATCCAATCGAATTATCTTTTCTTAAATGCGAAAAGTCCTTGGCAAATTCGAGGAACATCTCAACTGTCTTTTGAGGGTTTTGTGAGCGGACACCCCAATAGCCGTAATAAGAAGAAGTTCCTTTGGCGTCAGGTCTTTTGTTCTTTCCTCCGAAATGGAAAAGACGAATACCCCTTATGGTTTTTTGAATATCAACCAACCCCTTTAAGGAATGCATAAAATTTATGCGGCTTGACTGGTTTTCTTCTGACATTAAATCTGCGAGCACCTCACCGCTTCGGCTAGAAAAATTAATTTCGTGAGTTGCGCTTGTAGAAGAGAAAATCTTTTCTCCTAATGTCACTTTGACTTCTGATGGTAAGGATGTGGATATTTCCCCCAGCAACAAAATTAATGGCGTTTCATTTTCTGGGGCAACCTTGATATCCATGTGAATAAACTCAAAACTCGCTTCAGTCTGAGCTGCTAAGATTTGTAGTGGACTAAAAACAATTAAAAGTGCGGCTGATAAGGTGGTGAGGGTATTTTGGGATACGGTTCTCATGATGTTCAATCTGTTCATAATCCATTTAATGTCAATTATTTATTTAGAGGAATGGCAACTCAGCATGTTGCGGACATCAAACTAAACACCAATAGGAGCATAGCACAAAATTGAACACAGAAATGAGCATAAAAACACACATTGAATATTTCTGTTTCCAACGACTTGATGAAATCACACGGTATGACCCTTAAATAAGAACTGGCATCCATTATGCTAATATGCAATTGCATCCAAAATGATGCCATAGGTATTGATAAGTATTGTTACATCGAAAATAAACCATACCCCCTCGCTGTTTGCAGTTCAGCGAGGGGGTTTTTTAAAACCTCCGCCCAGGATAGTGACGCGTCTGATTTCCGTTCCTGCTTTCATGCGCTCCTGGCCGCGCTTGAAACATTGTTCCTTGGCTAGGAATCTTTCTAAAGCAGTTGGCAAATAATGACGCAAATGGAGGCACAGAAGAGCAATTTAACCCATACTTTCCCCATAATTACTCTGAATTGCTAACTCGAAAAAATGATAAAATATTTACGCTATATGCTAGCAATAAATGACTTAATTTTATTTAAAGCGTGCTGCTTGAATTGCGTGTCAACGGTTTCATATACCCTAGGTCACCGATTCAAATCCGATCATTAGCGGACTCTATCAACACATTACATGATATTGCTAAAGCATCACTCCTCGCTATTGACTTTCCATTCATTTAAATTTGTACGGTAGCGAACATACGCGCATGGGGAAACCATCCATTTCCATCAAACCTTACAAGCACTCATTTACTTCAAAATGGGTCCTCGGCTTCTATCATTGTGAATCGTCTCTGGATTTATAATCCCGAAGACACTGATCAGAGTCTGTGAAGTAGGAGCACTAAATCTCAGTCATTCAGAAGAGATAAAACTTGGGCGGCGCTCCACATCATTTTCAGTTAGTGGCATTGCGCGATTGTTGAATCAGCGATCGTAGGCCGACCATTAATAAGTGCTCGTTAAGCTTTCCGTCATCGCCCAGATCCATTCTCTCCAACAAAGCTGCAAAAGAGGAGGTTAGACTCTGCTTGGTAGCTATACCGTCTCCATCTGAATCCGCTAATGTGAACAGCCCCGCCGCGACGTATGGTTCTGGAATTCGTCCAAGAGGTTTTTCGCCGCTCGGGAAAAAAGCGTCAGGCAACGATTTGATAAAGGCTGCCTTGCTTAATCCCCCTGCCTTTTCTCGATCCATTGCGTCAAACCATCCGCTTAGCATTGCAAATAGTTCTTTTTTGGAGATCGATTTATCTTCGTTTAGATCACCTTGTATCAGTATATGCATCGCTAGCCTCCCTCTGCCAAATCCACCTTGAGCCAAGTGGCCCAGCCGGCCTCCTGGACGTCCATGAACAAATATATATCCGTTTTCCTTCCCATTGAGCTGGCGCTGAATGGATGACGTTCTTTTGTCTATGAATTCTCTTATACTGGGTGGTCGGTAGCCACGCGGGGCGGGGTAACCAGGCTCCTTTCGGGACTCGATGGTAGCTTTATCTCTCTCGAGTGAATCTAGAATAGTTCTCTCGAGTTCCTCAAATTTCTCGGTCAATCGATCTTTTGAAAAAAAGCCCTCAACAAATTGGTTGATTATCTTGTCATAGCTTTGTTTCACACCCTCCATGGCTAGCAGTCTGTCGATCAGTTTGTGTTCATCCGAGGAGTGGGGGTGCGCGAGACTTAGATTCATTTGATCTGCGGGTTTTCCACCAAGTGGCCATCCTGCAAATGAAATATCCAGGTCCCAAGGAAAGAAAACGAACTTATTTGTGTCCTCCCCAAGGTGAAGATAGTAGTTCTGTGGCATTGCCAACAGAGTGTCGAGATTAACAATCAGCGCATTGACAACAAGGAACCGTAGAAAACCATCTATATCAAGATATGAACCAATCAAATCACGAAACTGCTTTGTGTCGCTTAAATTAACCACTTTAGCAAAGTCGATAACACGCTTAGATTGGGCGAGCGAAGGTTGATCCTCTGGACGGTAAAGATGTGAATAAAACCGCCAATCATCACCTTGATACTCTATGCTAGCTATTCCTTCCGGTTTCATTAGAAGGCCTTTTTTGGATCCGAAGCGATCCTTAAGAAAAGATTTGTTTACTTGCTCTACTATGGTGTAAAGCCCAAGATATTCTTGCTCGTATCTTCCCGGAATTGTCAGGGTAATGTCAGCAAAAGTAGTTCGAGGAGCTGGCACGCCCGCTTCTCGAAAAAGCCAGTAGCCAAACACATCTCGCAACTTCGAAGGATCCAAGCCTCCTGCATTTAGATTGAGAGTCTCTATGGATTTGTAGTTCTGGTCTTTATTGGTCCAGTCTAATTTGATCTTCATGTTGCGCTTTAGACTACCGCGCATGAGATTGAAGCTTGCGTTACCTTTATAGCGTGCTCCGATACCATTTAGATGCTCACCATTAATGGTGAGGGAACCCTCTGCCCAAGGGAAACGGGAACGATGCACCTCTCGTTGTTCCCCGTCGATTTTCTTCAGACTATCAGCTGGTGCAACTCCCTTGCGCGTATCCAATGCTTTCATGGCTTCCCACTCTGCTTCGGACATTTCTAAGTGAAACCTATGTATCTTTGAATCATTCCAAAAAGCATTTGAGGGTTGAGCTTCAGCCGCGCTTACCAGCCTCACAGCTGTGATTATTGTGATTAGGAGGTGTTTCATTACCCTAAAGCTTTGAATTGTTTCTTAAATTACCTGTCTCCATCAGTCCGTTTATTTTCAACTAACCAGATTAGATTTACATGGGAATTTACTAAACGGAATAAGGCTTTGCAAACATGTTCGAATAGATCAGGTGTGCTTTTAAACAGAGTGGCTTTTGATACTAGTTCCATTCGTTTTAATTTAAGTTTTCACCGCAAGAACACTCACCCTCTGAATGGTGATCTTTATTCAATGAAGCCACCCCCCAAATAACGTTGGAGTCACCGTTATTTTTAAAAACTGGAATGGAAAAATCGCTGTAATTATGATTGAATGATCAAGTAAGCCTAACGGCTCATTTCAATCAGGCCAAAATTTAACTCATGAATCATTTCAGCTTTATTTTTTTAATATCAAATCTGATAACGATATCATCATTTTCGCAGAAGGCTGAAAAACCAGCCGACGAGTTGAACACGACTCAAAATTTCCGCACACTTACTCACAATAAAATGAGCAGGGAATATTTTGTTCATGCGCCTGCGAATTATGATGAAACCAAGAAAATGCCTTTGATGCTGCATTTTCACGGTGGCGGAGGTAACATCGCCTCGGCAATTCAATATTCGGATATGGGGTCTATTGCTGACTCGAAAGGGTTCATCCTTGTCTATCCGCAAGCCTTGCCAGAGCCAGATTCTGCCAAAGACGGAGGAGTGTGGACATATAAAGACCCTCTCATAGCAAGAGATGTTGATAATATTGGATTTGTTGAAGCGATCATTGACGCTCTTGTATCCGAATACAATATCGACAAAACTAGGATTTATGCGTGTGGGTATTCAAATGGTGGAGAGTTTGTTTTTGAGCTTGCTTGCAAAATGAGTGATCAAATTGCAGCCATAGGTGTCGTTGCCAGATCAATGGAAATAGAAACCTTCAACACTTGTGAGCCAACGAACCCTACAGCAGTCATGAGCATTCACGGAACCAAAGATGACTATGAGGGTATTACTTACAATGGAAAAATATACTACCCGTCTATTGATCAAATAAACCAATTCTGGATTGCTCATAATAATTTAGAGAACATTCCCAAAGTAGTTCAAATGCCGGATTTGAATGAATATGATGCAAGTATTGTTGAGCATTATTCATGGAATGAAGGTGGAGGCGATGTTGCAGTTGAACATTATAAGGTTATTGGCGGTGGCCATGATTGGCCGGGCAATTGGGGGAATATGGATATAGACGCATCTTTAGAAATCTGGAATTTCGTTAAACGTTTTTCTAGATCTACGAGAACTCAGCAGCTTTCCATTATTCGCCATTCAGACGGCATCTCTATTTCTACTGATACTCAGGAGGGCCAGGCCTATCGGGTCCAATCCAGTCAGGATCTGAGAAGTTGGAAGGATGGAGAGGTTATCATGGGGGATGGTAGCACGAAGTCACTCAAGAAATCAGCTGACAAATCTAAGGAGTTTCTGAGGATAGTTGAGGAGTAAGGGCAGTATGTCGCAATTTAGCTGGAGTGAGCTACGAATTCGTTGCTACAGAAATATAACTAGTTAAAAGGTGCCCTCTCCTGATAATTTTAAGTTCTACGCCATCCAGAGCCACAGACATTGTCGCGTTAGGTATAAGCTGATGGCGGGAGGCGCACCTCTTCCTCAAATATCTACTTCGATTCAGTTCCATGGGAGAAAGTATCAAAGCACTTGTTATGCATGGGCGTTATGCCTTCTTGATTATGAGGAAGACAGATTGATTGAATTTCCTGCGAGAGAATTAGTGATGATAGATGGCGGAGAGGGAGGGATTCGAACCCTCGATACCCGTTAGAGTACGCACGCTTTCCAGGCGTGTGCCTTCAACCACTCAGCCACCTCTCCGGTGATGATGGTTTTTCATTCTGTCGCGTATAGTGTCTGTATGCAATGATTTTCAATATTTTTAAGTCGAAAAAATTTCTAATCCTCCTTCTTGATGTTGCTCTTTGGTGTAGTTAACCTGATATCCATGCAAATCGTTGGCGTGATCCCCGCCCGTTACCAATCCAGTCGGTTTCCAGGTAAACCTCTGATAGATATTTGCGGCAAATCCCTGATTCAACGTGTCATCGAGCAGTGCCAGAGGGCAAAGACACTTTCAGAGGTTATTGTCGCCACTGATGACTCTCGCATTGCGGACCATGCGAGACAGTTTTGTCGTGTGGAAATGACCTCTGAAACCCATCCTTCAGGAACCGATCGTGTGGCAGAAGTCATGGAAAAATTGCCTGATTGTGATGGCGCAGTGAATGTTCAAGGCGACGAACCCATGATGGACCCCTCTGTCATCGATGAGGTGGCACGTGCCCTGTCTTCATCACCAATGAGTACTGCTGCAAGCCCCATCAAAAACCCTGATGACTACGAAAACACCAACGTGAACAAAGTAATCTTGAATCAAGCCTCCAATGCGATTTATTTTTCACGTCGCACGATCCCTTGTGTAAGAGAGCATCTTGACAGGCCGGTTAACGACCAATTGCAGACCTTTCCGTTCTTGAAGCATCTGGGAATCTATGGATACCAACGTGATACGCTGTTACAGCTCGTCGCTTGGCCCGTGTCTCAATTGGAAGAGGCGGAAAAACTGGAACAACTCCGTGCGATTGATCACGGCATACCGATTCATGTGTCAATCGTAGACTATGAAAGTATCGGAGTGGATACTCCGGAAGATGTGCAACGGATCATCGACTGTCTTTAGATTTAAAAAAAATGAAACAAACCAAATATATTTTTGTCACTGGTGGTGTGGTGAGTTCTCTGGGTAAGGGACTCACAGCCGCTTCGCTGGGGACGCTCCTCGAAAACCGTGGATTGAAGGTAGCCATTCAAAAGTTTGACCCTTACTTGAATGTTGACCCGGGAACGATGAATCCCTTCCAGCACGGCGAGGTTTATGTGCTGGACGATGGCGCGGAAACAGACCTCGACCTGGGTCATTACGAGCGCTTCACGCGCTCAAAACTCTCTCGCTTCAACAACCTGACCAGTGGGCAGGTTTATCAGGCAGTGCTCGAAAAGGAGCGTAAAGGGGAATACCTTGGGAAAACCGTTCAGGTAATTCCTCACGTCACCGACAAAATCCAGGATCGTATCAAGCAGCTTGCCGAGATAACTGAAGCCGATGTGGTCATCACTGAAATAGGTGGCACCACGGGCGATATTGAAGGACTCCCTTTCCTCGAGGCAATCCGCGAATTTGCGTTGAAAGTCGGCTACAACAATGCGGTGTTCGTGCACGTCACTTACGTACCGTTTATTAAAGCTGCAGGAGAATTAAAAACGAAACCAACGCAGCAGTCGGTTGCCAAGTTGCGTGAGATCGGTATTGCACCCCATATCCTTGTTTGCCGAACCGAAAAACCGCTCGGTAAAGAGCTTCGTGAGAAAATTTCCATGTTCTGCAATGTGCCCTATGCTGCGGTGATTGAGGAAAAGGATGTAGATCACAGCATTTACGAAGTGCCGCTGATGCTGCAGCGTGAAAAGATGGATAGCCTCGTCTGCAAACTATTGCGGCTGGATGTTCCTCCAGCTGACATGAAGGATTGGCAGGAAATTATCCGCAAGCTTATCGCCCCCCAGCACCGCGTGAGGATTGGAGTGGTTGGCAAGTATATAGGTTTGAACGACGCGTATAAATCCGTATACGAAGCCGTGATCCATGGCGGTGTCGCACAGGATTGTGGTGTTGCAATTGAAAAAATTGATGCAGAAGATATTGATATCGAGCACCCTGAAAAATCTCTGAAAGGACTGGCTGGCATCCTTGTGCCGGGAGGATTTGGAGAGCGTGGCACCGAAGGTAAAATAGCAGCTGCCAAATATGCGAGGGAAAACAAAATCCCCTATCTCGGGCTTTGCCTTGGGATGCAGATCGCCACCATCGAATTTGCCCGCAATGTACTTCACCTTGATAAAGCCAACTCTATGGAATTCGATAGAGACACACCGGACCCAGTCATATGGCTGATGGAGGAGCAAAAAGAAGTGAACAAAAAAGGTGGCACCATGAGGCTGGGAGCACAGGACTGCCATATAAAGGAAAACACCTTGGCCGCGCGTTTATACGAAAGCTTGTTGATACAAGAACGCCACCGTCATCGTTTTGAATTCAACAGCACGTATAGAAAGCAATTTGAACAGGCTGGATTAGTCATCAGCGGCACGACATATGGTGAAAACCCTTTGGTGGAAATAATCGAAATCACCGAACATCCTTTTTACATCGCATGCCAGTTCCATCCAGAGTTCCAAAGTAAACCCAATTGTTCGCATCCATTCTTCAAAGGGTTTATCGAAGCATGCATGAATGAACCACAAAAGGTTCGTACCAATCTGGAAGAACCTGAGACGCCTTGAATCACCGCGATTTTGATCATGAAAGCTTCGACAATCAGTAAGCAGAGAGTTGATTTTGAATATTTAAAATGACATTTTCAGCTTTGATCACCACAGCAGCTATTGTTCTGGCTTTGATCTCTCTGGACTTTTTATTACCTTCAAGAATTGACTGAAACATCGCCCGTTTTTACAGACTACGCAAACAGGGGATGAATTATCAAGATACACTGGAGTATTTATATCGGCTTCGACTGTTCGGGACGAAACTGGGGCTCGAAAACATCGAGCACCTGGCGGTCGCGCTGGGAAATCCGCAGAACCGGCTCAAATTCATTCACGTAGCCGGGACCAATGGGAAGGGCTCCGTTTGTGCCTACCTGAACAGCATCTACAAAAAATCCGGTTACAAGGTTGGCATGTTTACATCTCCCCATCTGGTGAGATTCGGGGAACGCATTCAGGTGAACGGAAAACCGATCGGAGACGAACATCTCATCAAACTCGTAGCCACAGTTCGCAACACGCTTCCAGAACTGCCTGATCAAATCTCTCCTACATTTTTTGAATTCCTGACGGGCATGGCTCTTGAGTATTTTGCGGATGAACGTTGCGACATAGTCATCTGGGAAACAGGTATGGGTGGGCGCCTGGATGCCACAAACATTGTTACACCAGAATGCTCTATTATCACCAATGTTTCACTCGACCATCAAGCATGGCTGGGCCAAACCATTGAAGAGATTACTCACGAAAAAGCAGGTATCATTAAACCTCATAAACCTGTCATCACAGCAGCAACACAGTCAAAGGTTTTAGAACAAATCAAAAAAAAGTCAAAGGAATGCAACGCTCCCCTGCTTCAAATCAGTGACTATTCAATGCCTGACAATTTGGTTCCGGGTTTAATTGGGTCACATCAGGAACGCAATGCAATGACCGCAATCAAAGCCGTTGAAAACCTGGCAATTGATTTTCCCGTTTCAGCAATCGATCTTTTTGAAGGAGTAAAGCATACGAAATTACCAGGTCGTTTTCAAAAGCTTCAATGGCGAAACCGGGAGGTATTTCTGGATGTTGCGCATAATCTGGCCGGCTACGATGCTCTGGCTGCGAATTGCCACTCGACATTCGAGAATAATCCCTGCGATTTAATTTTTGCTTCTCTGGATGACAAACCATGGCGTGAGGGAATTGAACTCTTGTTGCCTTACTGCAAGTCGGTTCATTGTGTTCCGGCAAAAAGCCAAAGAGCTGTCTCGCCTCAGGACTTGAAAAAACACCTGAAACAAAACAGGAAGCTAAGTATCCATGCTCAGATTGAGGCATATGACCGACTGGAAGATTGCTTTCACCAGTTGAAGGAACCTTCAAAACATCCCATGCTTGTTACGGGATCTTTTTACCTTGTAGGAAACGCCCTGTCGATCATCCAGGACAATGACCACAATGAAACATCCTTGAATGAATGGGGCGCTCAACTTTGAGCCGGTGGTAGAAGAGCATACACTGGATTGGTTGTTATTTAGAAACAACAGATGAACTGCCCCATACGAAAACTGCCAGAGCGCAATGCTGGAGTGAACTGTTCTGTCACTTTTCGTAAATCAGTCAATTTGATACGAAAGGAAAACTCAATGCCTCAACAACTCATTCCGCAATGCAATAAAGATGATCGTGACTGCGAATGTAAAGCGCATTTCCGGAAACCGCTGGAGAGGAATCAATCTCACCATCGAGTTCATTCACGCTCAATACTTTGAGTTCGTCTGCATTTTCAATGACCGTTGTTTTCCCATTACGGCCAGCAAGGTAAACACGATCGGAAACACCCACCGGCGAAGCATAAAAACCGGAAGAGCCACTCAATCGCTCCTGTGCATAATGAAGTTCTCCTGATTGAGGGTTCAAGCAGGTAATGACCGCATTGTTGCCCTGAGTAAACCAGAGCCGTCCACTGTAAAGGAGGGGAGAGGGAACATAAGGCGTCCCGCGAGTCACTTCCCATTGAATGGATTCAGACCCTGTCAAATCTCCTTTACCACCCAGAGCAATAGCCATGGCCATATTCCCGCGGTAGCCGGAGAGTGCGTACACATTGTGCGCATCGGCGACAATGGAAGGAATGGAGTTGGTGGTCTGCCCTCCGCACTCCCAGATCAATTCACCTGTCTGAAGATCGTAGGATCGCACCTTGTTGGTGGCATTGATGACAACTTGGGTCACTCCCTCGTGTGTAAGCACATAAGGAGTTGTCCAACCTGTTTTTTCATCCCGTGATTGTCGCCACAACTGCTTCCCATTGCGCTTGTCGAAAGCAACTACATAGGAGTCGGTTTCATTGTCCCATAGGACAATCAAAACGTTTCCATGCAGTGTGGGAGAGGACCCTTCGCCGAAGCCATTGCGTGTTGGCATATTTCCCAGATCCTTTTTCCAGACTTCATTTCCGTCCATATCGTAGCAGAACAACCCTCTGGATCCAAAAAATGAAACGACGTGCTCACCATCAGTAACAGGTGAAGCCGAGCTGAAAGTGTTGGTTGAATGATGGCCTTCATGAGGCACCTCCTTGACACCTTCACGTGTCCAGATAGTTTCACCGCTGTTTTTATTGAAGCACATGGTGAGGAAGGCGTGTAACTGAGTGGGCGCCTGCTGACGTCCAAACCCTCCACGACGACCGCCTCGGCGTCTCCTCTGAGGATCAGCTTGTGGCTCAGGTGGATTTTTTTCAGGAGTCACTTCGTTGTCTTGCTCCAGAGCAACGGCTGTCATGAGAAACAATCGATCTCCCCATATTACCGGGGAAGAATGACCTTTACCCGGAATGGATTTTTTCCATTTTATATTTTTGGTTTCACTCCATTCCACCGGGGGGTTGCCGGTAGTCGCGTACCCATTCGCAGTTGGCCCGCGCCATTGAGGCCAGTTGGTAGTTTCTGAGGACAACAAGGCTCCCGAGGCCAGAGTTCCAGCAAAACACAGGGTCTTGAAATTTATTAGGCGGATCATAAGAAAATTCATTCAGGTTAAAGAAAATCTGATCTGCACTGTGAGCAATGACTCAGAGTATCAGAATATATTTAGAAGACACTGGAAGCTGCAGCCAGGTTACAAGAAAGTTGACTGCCAGGCTTTGGTTCCGACGTTTGACTTTTGGGACGGTCATTTGCATAGTTCCAATAGTTCATTAACGATATCGACATGAAATCCGCGCATCTTCTATTGTTGGGAATCATTTTCAATCTGGCCATGGTCATTACGAGTCACAGGGCATTGGCCCAAACTCAACATTGGCGTGGACCTGACCAGAATGGAAACTTCGGCCCCGGAGACTTCCCTTCCTCCTTGAACACAAACACGCTCAAGTGGAAATCGCCTTTGCCAGGCAAAGGAACCTCAACGCCCATCCTGGCAGATAACAAAATATTCCTCACCTGTCCTGCAGAAGGTAAGGACTGTGTTCTGGCTTTTGATTTTCAAGGAAAAGAATTGTGGCGACAAAGCCTGGGAGCAGAAGTTCCAGGCAAGCACCGCAACGGTTCCGGCAGCAATGCCTCCATTGCGACAGATGGAAAACGCCTGTTTGCTTATTTTAAAAGCGGCACTCTGGCGGGATTAAAACTCGATGGTCAAATTTTATGGGAACAGAATTTGATTGAAAAATACGGTCCAGATTCCCTTTACTGGGATCACGGCACTTCGCCTGTTGTCACGTCATCAGGTGTAGTGATGGTGAGGATGCATCAGGGAGAATCCTGGTTGGCTTCATTCGATCGACAGACAGGTAAACTTCAATGGAAGATGCCGCGTAACTTCAAAACTCCAACCGAAGGCGATCACGGCTACACATCCCCAGTCATCACAAACTTGAATGGCAAGGAGGTCATTCTGCTCTGGGGAGGGCAGCATCTGACAGCCCATGACCCCTCAAATGGCAGGACCTTGTGGATGTGCGGTGACTTCAACCCATCCAACAAGAATTTCTGGCCTGCAGTGGCCACACCGGTGCTGATTGATGACGTGGCCGTTGTCCCGTTTGGCAGAGCAGACAAGCGGCAACCGCGATTGCACGGTATCCGGCTTTCAGGAAAAGGTGATGTTACCCTGAGCAATCGACTTTGGAAAACGGACCAGCACAGTTGCTTTGTCCCCTCGCCCACAACCGACGGATCCAATGCACTGGTGTTAAGTGACAGGGGGGCCATTGTCGCCATTGCCCCCGAATCCGGGAAAGAAATTTGGAAACTGGATCTCCCTGAGCATCGGTCCAGCTATTATGCATCCCCTTCTGTTGCTGGTAATTACTTTTATGCCGCTCGAGAGGATGGTACGGTGTTTATCGTCGACAGGACTCAGTCTGGCCGTCTTGTCAGCGAGCAGGACCTGGAAGAACGCATCATCGCCTCCCCTGTGGGTTTTAACGATCAGCTTCTCATACGCGGAGAACACCATTTGATGTGTTTCTCCAGGAAGTAAACTAATTATGAACAAACGCCAATTCCTCAAATCAACGGCCAGTATCACCGGACTCGCTTCGATCGGATCAGCATGTAAAACGGTGGGAACAAAGGTTCAACTCGCACCAGATCGGGCGCGTATCAAATTAGGCATTTCGTCCTATTCTTACTGGCACTTTCGTGATCCGAAAACAAGTATTGAAACGGTGATCGACAAATCTGCTGCGTTGGGTGTCGAAGGTGTGGATATCCTGCACCGTCAAATGGATTCAGAGGATATTGATTATCTTCAGAAACTCAAGCGTCATGCCTTCATCAATGGCATCGACCTGATCGCCCTGTCCATTCATCAGGATTTTGTGGATCCAGACCCAAAAGTCCGACAGGAACATATTGATCACACCATCAAATGCATCAACCTGGCGCATGAGATGGGCATCCCTTGCATTCGCTTGAATTCAGGAAGATGGAATACCATCAAATCCTTCAATGACCTGATGACCGCCAGAGGGCTTGAGCCTATCTTACCAGGACACACCGAAGATGAAGGATTTCAATGGTGCATTGACAGTATTGAAAAATGTCTTGTCCACGCAGAAAGAAAAGGAGTCCTGCTCGCACTGGAGAACCATTGGGGTTTGACCCGCACGCCTGAGGGATTGCTGAGAATTCTCAACAGCATTGATTCCCCCTGGTTGGGCGCCTTGCTGGACACGGGTAACTTTCTTGAAAACCCTTATGAGAAGCTAGAAAAAGTCGCTCCTGAGGCGGTGTTCGTTCAAGCAAAAACCTACTACGGTGGAGGAGAGTGGTATACCCTTGATCTGGACTACAACCGAATCGCCCGCATTTTGAAGGATGTAGGCTACCATGGCTATGTTTCGCTTGAATTCGAAGGCAAGGCCCCATCGGACAAAGGCGTGGCCCAGAGTGTCTCAATGCTGCGTTCAGCCCTGAGTTAAAAACTCCTTTATGGATGACAACGCAGGAACACAGTCAAGCGGGCCCCGATAAAATTCATCGCAAAGCTGAGAAGCCAAACAACCATCAGACTCCAGACCTTGACTTGACCAAAATTCCGGTCAGCACGCTGAAGGGAGTCGGTTCAGAGAAAACAGCGCTACTGGCCAAGTTGAAGATAGAAACGATCACTGACCTGTTACTGCACCGCCCCAAGCGATACGAAGATCGTACCTGCCTGAGCCAAATCAAAGACCTCGCTCTGGATGAACACGCTTCTGTCCACGGAGAAATCATTACTTGCGGAGTCAAGTATAGGAGGGGGCGCTCCATGTCTGTTTTTGAAGCTGTTGTTGAGGATGCAAGCGGGCGACTTCGATGCCGCTGGTGGAACATGCCATTCTTGAAAAAAATCTACACTAAAGGGCACAGAATTTTTGTTTATGGAAAACCAAACAACCTCAAGCCTCGAACCATGGATCATCCTGAAACTGAATTTCTTGGGGATCACGAAGAGAATTCACTGCTGCACCTGAATCGTATCGTTCCGGTTTATGGATTGACGGAGGGCATTCAGCAGAGATGGTTGAGAGGAAAAATTTACGAGGCAACAAGGGCTTATGCAAGCGAGGTGGTTGAACCGAATATCGCGTATTCAAAAGAACATCCACTCACCTACCAACAAGCAATCACTCTCTTGCATATTCCTGAGACAATGCAGGACGCAGATTCAGCCAGACAACGATTGGCCTTGGAAGAGGCAACCACACTCCAGGAAAAGGTACAGATTCGCCGCAAAAGATTCATGGAATCCATGAAGGCTTTGCCCTGTGCTCATGACAACCGACTCATTAAGCCGTTCCTGGAATCGCTTCCATTCCAACTCACAAAAGCTCAAATCCGAGTCTTGGCGGAATTCAGGGAAGATCTTTCCGTACAACACCCTATGCGACGACTGCTGCAGGGAGATGTGGGCTCCGGAAAAACAGTCATTGCGGTGATGGCCGCCTTGATGGTTTTGGAAAGTGGATACGACGCCAGTATGATGGCCCCGACTACATTACTGGCAGAGCAACATTATAGAACCATCAGTCAATGGCTGGCCCCCTACCCAATCCAAGTCGCACTTCATACAGGAAATACAAAAACTCCGACAAAGAGTGAACTTCCCTTGTTCACTATCGGCACTCATGCCTTGATCCAATCAAATGAAACATCAAAGAAACTGGGCATGGTCATCATCGACGAACAACACAAGTTCGGCGTAACTCAGCGTGACAAACTGCTTCGCAGGGGGGCACATCCACACCTGCTAGTCATGACCGCAACACCCATCCCACGAACCATGGGGCTCACTCTTTACGGCGATCTGGATATTTCAACACTTGAGGAAATGCCGGCAGGCAGAGGATCGCTCAAGACTTATTTGAGGACTGCCAATTCAAGACCTAAAGTGCTTAGTTTTTTAAAAAAACAAATCGGAACAGGTCGGCAGGCATACTTTGTATTCCCAAGAGTGGAAGAAAAAGAAGAATCCGAAATCACTGCTGTCACCAAAGAGTTAAGCGTTTTGAGTGAATACTTCGCACCCTTCAGAGTAGCAATGGTTCATGGGAAAATGAAAAGCGAAGAGAAAGACCGCATCATGCGTTCTTTCAGTGACGGAGAAACCCAGATACTGCTGGCTACAACGGTGATCGAAGTCGGGGTGGATGTCCCCAATGCCACGGTCATGGTCATTGAAGATGCCGAACAATTCGGACTGGCACAACTCCACCAAATCCGTGGCCGTATCGGTCGTGGATTACATGCTTCCCACTGCATTTTGATTGGGGATGAAACCAAGAAAGAGGCATGGGAACGGCTCAAGGTGCTGGAGCAAACACGAGACGGTTTCCTGATCGCCGAAGCCGATTTCAAAGTAAGAGGTCCGGGAGAGCTCGCCGGCAAACAGCAAAGCGGACTCCCCAGGTGGCGCTACCTCGATCTTTGCAAGGACCGTCCCCTGCTGGAATCGGCGCGTGCAGAGGTTCGAAGGACGCTTGGACTAGGCTAGAGAAAATCATATCAAATCCGTGAATACCGCATGCCCTTCCTTGCATACACCAAAAATCCATGATGCAACATACGGAAAACATCCCGATAACCGGTTGCTTTTTCTTCATCTCAATGTAGAAGAGAAGAAGGATTATTTGTCCAGTTATCCCACCGATTGCATCTCAGCGATACGGTGGATGGAAATTGGGTTTCGTTCGAGGGAGGTCAATGCGTCCTGCGATAATTTTTCGACGGCAGCAATCGTCATTTTATTAGAACACTTTTATGCCAAACAACATCATCACTGCGGCGTTGGAACCCATCCTCAAATGCCATCGCCAGCAGCAGATCAGGAAGAAAACCACTCTACTGTGGACGACACTGGGGTCCACAGGCCTTCTTTACGCCCTGATCAGGCAAAAACAAGGATGGGATCACCCTCATGCCTTCACTACATTCATTACGCTCTGTATAACAACCACCCTGGTTCTCTGGATCCAGCATCGAAGGACCCGGCTCTCTCTGAGAGAGGTCGCCCGGAGGATCGAGCAGGAACACCCCAAGCTGGAAGCAGCATTGATCACGGCACTGGACCAGCAACCAGATCCGAAGTCAGGCGATTACCATCTCCTTCAAACCCGTGTGATTCGTGAAGCACTCGAAAACAATCTGAAGGAACCGTGGGACCAGCCATTTCACATTCAGTTGTTTTTCACGGGAGTGCTGCGTTTTGCCAGTTTGTTGATCGTTGCCTTCGGTGCTTACTTCATTAAGAACCCCTTCGAATCAGCAAAGCCAACCTTGGAGGCGACAATATACAGCGGTCAACTTGCTGTGGAGCCGGGTAATGTTGAAATCGAACGTGGAGATGCTGTTGTTATCACGGCGAGGTTCGGCCAAAGGGTTCCTTCCAGGGTTAACTTGGTCGTCATGCCGGCAAACGGCCAAGCTCAAACATTATCGATGAAGAAAAGCATGGATGATCCTCTTTTCGGAGCCAGCTTGCTGTCAGTCGATGCCGACACGGTTTATTATGTCGAGTTTGACAGCAAAAAATCCGAGACCTACAAACTTTTAACCTTCGAACACCCCAAACTCCAGCAAGCGGATGCGTATTTGAATTACCCATCATACACGGATGAAGAACCACGCACCATTAAGGACACCCTGAGGATATCAGCTGTTGAAGGCACACAGTTGGACTATGAATTTTTAATGAACAAACCTGTAGCAAGAGCAGACCTGAAAGACAGAGATGGAAATCTGATCAGCCTCAAAGCGGACACCACTCGCTCCAACATCTATAGACTTACAACAGTGTTGCAAGAATCGTCGAGATACCTGATTGATCTTGAAGATACAGACGGGCGAGTGAACAAATTGCCCGCTGAAATCGTAATCAAAGTATCGACGAATCAACCCCCTGCCTTGAAATTGACATTTCCTGGCGGTGACCAGCGTTTTTCAGCCTTGGAAGAAGTGACATTCGAAGGAGAGACATGGGATGACTTCGGATTGAAAGCGCATGGATTAGGTTTTCAGGTTAGCGGTGAAGAATCTGTTGACATCCAGCTTGGCGGTGAGGCGCCGGCTAAAAAGAAAGTTGATATCTCGCATTTGTTGACACTCGAAGACCTCACACTTGAACCTGGAGGTTTGGTATCTTATTACCTCTGGGCCGAGGATATTGGACCGGATGGTAGCCTCCGCAGGGCCTACTCAGATATGTATTTCGGGGAAATAAGACCCTTTGAGGAAATCTTCAGACAAGGTCAACCCAATGGTCAGCAGCAACAGGAGCAACAGCAGCAAGGAGAACAAGGCAGCCCTGCCCAACAGTTGGCAGAACTGCAAAAAGAAATTATCAGTGCAACATGGAATACCAGGCGAGATCAGTCTGGGAGCGCCATCTCGGACAAAGGACATGATGACCTCCAGATTGTACTCTCTTCACAGGAGGACGCTATCGCTCAGACCGATCAAATACTTGAAGCAGCTGCTCAGGAGCCTCAAGCAGCGGAACTCCTGACTCAGGCGAAAGAAGCCATGGAAAAGGCCGCTGATAATCTTTACGACGCGGTGCATGATGGATCGATGACAGCCTTGTCCAATGCCCTGATACATGAGCAAACCGCCTATCAACTCATCCTCAAGGCCAACCCCAAGGAATCCAGCGTCACGCAAGGCGGCGGAGGAGGTGGCGGCGGGGGTGGTCGTTCTCAGCAGCAACTAAATCAATTGGAAATGACGGAGGAGCAGGATCGATACGAAACGCAGAGCCAGGCTTCAGGCATGCAAAATGAACAACAAAACGAAGCCTTGCAAAATCTAAACCGATTAAAGGAATTAGCCCGCCGTCAGGAGGATCTGAATGAGCGCTTACAGGAACTGCAAACCGCCCTCAGTGAAGCCGAGTCTCAGCAGCAGGAAGAGGAGATCGAGCGCGAGCTGAAAAGACTGCGTGATGAGCAACGGCGCATGCTCGAGGACATGGACGATTTAAATCAACGGCTCGCCGAAAACGAGTCTCCCGAGAATGCCGAATCGATGTCCCAACTCGACCAGGTCAGGGAGCAGGCACAGAAGGCAGCTGAATCCATTGAAGAGCAGGAAATTTCCGATGCCCTTGCTGCGGGTTCCAGAGCTCAGGAAGGTCTGGAGGAAATGAAAGAGGACTTTCGAGAGCGCAACTCAAGTCAATTCTCAGAGGCCATGAAGGAACTAAGGGAGCGCACGCGTGAACTGAGTGAGCGTCAAGATGAATTACAAGAAAGTTTGAACCAGGCACAAGGAGCTCAGCAGCGTCAATCACTGGGCGCCTCTTCTCAGGCGCAGGAGGCCATGGAGATAAGCGAAAAACAGCAGGAGGAAATTGATCAGATAATGGAGGACGTTCGACGCATCAGCGATGAATCAGAGATTGCAGAACCCTTGTTGTCTCGTCAACTCAGCGAGACATTTCGCCGGACAGATCAGGATCAACTGACAGAAATGCTCGAAACAACCCGCCAATTATCCCGTCTCAACATGGTGGACAAGGCTGCTGAACTGGAACGGCAGATCCACCCTGAGATTGAATCGCTGGAAGAACGCATCGATCAGGCTGCGCAGAGTATTTTAGGAGATGGGGTCGAAAGCCTCAGACGTGCCCGAGATTTGCTGGATGAATTATCAGAAGATCTGAACCAGGAAATCGCTCAAGCCACAAGCCAAACGGGAGACCCGACAGGATCCAGCCCACAGGAGGGCCAACCCTCTCAACAGGGTCAGGGAGCATCACCGCAGGAAAACGCCAAGGAAACACCGGCGCAAATGGCGCAGGGGGAAGGTAATCAACCCGGTCAAGGCCAGGATGATTCTCAGGAGGCAACTGAAGCTCGAGGCCAGGGCTCAGGGCGGACTCCAGGTCCGGGCAATGATGTCAATCAGGGAGAATCCGAAGAAATTGCTCAGTCAGCGGAAGGAAGCAGTGGGCAGGGCCAGGGCAACAGTCCCGGTCAGGGACAAGGACAAGGACAAGGACAAGGACAGGGAAGAGGCAGCAATGAGCAACCTCAGGAACGTCAAGAGTTGCGCAGTGGTCAAGGGCAAAGCGAACTGGCACAGTCCTGGATGAATCAGGGAGGCGGAGGTGACGGTGGTGGGGAAAGTAGTGACAACCCGCAGGGTCCGCTTACCGGAAATGAGTTCAGGGAATGGACCGATCAGTTGCGCGAAGCAGAAGAGATGGTGGATGTCCCGGAACTGCAAAACGATATAGCTGCCATTCGTGACAGAGCACAGGCAGTTCGTCGTGAGTTACGGAATGAAGGTAAGGAGCCCCAATGGGATCTTGTCCAACTTGAGATCGAAAAACCTCTTTATGAAGTCAAGAAACGCATCAACGAAGAATTGGCCAAACGATTGTCCAAAGAGGCTGTGGTGCCAATTGATCGAGATCCGGTTCCACAGGAGTTTTCAGATTTGGTCCGAACCTACTATGAAACTTTAGGTGAGGGGCGATGATTTTTTGTAGATCTGTAACCTGGGTGCATTGTCAGGCGTCTTTTTGAGCGAATGAAGGGATGAATGCTTCAAGCAGAAAAGAGCGATCTCCCCTGACAGACGAAATCAAACCAACAAGGGAGAGATGTGCTGGCAGCTCAACATATATTGCAACTGAAAGGGTTATGCGTGGGATTGATCAATGAAACCAAACTGGATCGATCCGAAGAAAAAACAATTATTCGCAGAGTGTTGCATGGTGACACAGCGGCATATGAGTCATTGATCGCCCATTACCAACCACGTGTTTTTGCAACAGCGCGCAAATACGCACGACGTGAAAGCGAAGTTGAAGACATTGTCCAGGAGATTTTCATCAAGACGTTCAAGAAATTGGATTCCTACCGAGAAGAAGCTCCTTTTGAACACTGGCTCATGAAGATCAGCGTGAGAACCTGTTACGATTACCTTCGCAAGCATCAACGCAACAAGGTTTCATCGTTCTCCGACATTACTCAAGAGGATTTTGATTTACTGGAAGTCTATGGTGAAGAAAAACATCCAACACGTGAAAAACAGGAGGCAATCAATAAACTTGTTCATGATTTACTGGAGCGATTGCAGCCTGCAGCCCGCATGGTCATTACTCTCCTGGATATTGAAGGGAAATCAGTCAAAGAAATTGCCAAGATAACGGGCTGGTCGGTATCTTTGGTTAAGGTCAGAGCCTTTCGCGCTCGAAAGGAAATGCGCAAAATACTAGAAAATTTCAATCAGGAAAAATACTTGTAGCAAGCATGGCGGGATCTTTTGCATCAACGAAGCACATTAATTTTGAATAAGATGAAAAAAAATAACGATATTTTTGATCGCCTCATCCGTGCAGCACGTAGGATACCGGAAAATGATCAGACCCCTTACTCCTTTGAGAAGCGTATCATGGCTCAACTGCGTAATGTCAAACCGGTGGATAACGTAGCCATATGGGCGCTTGGACTTTGGAAAGCAGCTGTCCCATGTGTCGCAGTAATGCTCCTCATCACAACCTGGGCAACTCTTTCCACTACAACAGACGCCAGCGCATCCTCTGAATTACTTGCTTCTGAACTCCAGTACACGATGACCCAGCCATTCCAGGCGTTGGAGGAATCATGGTAAGTTCATGGAAAATCATCATCGCAACCCTGGTCATCTACATAGCGGGGCTGATCACCGGAACATTTTTAAATGATCTGAGACCCTCCAAAGACCCCCCACAAAGTCGAAGAGATCCGATGCCGCGCGGACCAAGGATGAATGATTTCATTCAACGCTTTGGAAACAGGCTCGACCTTACTGGCAAACAAAAGACCAACATCACTCAGATACTCAAGAGCAGTCAGCAACGTATGGACGCCTTGATGCAACAGACGCATCCAAAAATTGCAGAAGAGTTCTCTCGAGTAAGCTCGGAAATCATAGGGCATCTGACCGAGAAACAGGCGACTCAATTTGAAGCGTTAATGAAGAACCGGCGGAATCAGGGACCAGGGGGGCCAAGGCGGGGATTTGGCAATGGGCCAGGGAGGGGGGAAGGTCACCGGGACTCTTCTAAAGGCGGGATTTTCCGTCAAAAACGAGGAAATCCAAACCAGGACAAAGATTGGAAACGAGAAAATGTTCCAGCAGAGTCTTCGTCAAAACTTAGTGATACACAACCAGGCATGGCGCCTCCCAAGCCTCAGGAAGCATCCTCGGTTGATAACTGAAGGTAATCACAAATAGTTACTGCGGTTTCAACCACTGCTTGAACCGAAAACTCCGAGCTACTGTAACAAGCTGTCGTAGAGATCCAGGTATTCAAGAGAAGTACGCTCCCATGAGAAGTCTTTGAGCATGCCGTTCTTACGGATTTTCTTGTAGTTTTTTTGATCCTCATAAAGATCAATTGCTTCGTTCAGAGCAGCTTCCAAGGCAGTTACCGCATAGTCGTTGAATTTAATCCCCGTTGCGCCATGAACAGATTCACTCAAGCCAATGATCGAATCATCCAAGCCGCCAACAGCTCGCACAATGGGAACACTTCCATATTTCAAGCTGTAGAGCTGGTTTAATCCACAAGGCTCGAATTTGGAAGGCATCACAAAGAAATCGGAAGCGGCCTCTATTTTGTGAGCCAGAGAATTATCATATCCAATAGTCACTGCCACCTGATCAGGGTAGTCCCTTGCAAGCCGTTTAAATCCTTCCTGATAAAATGGCATTCCACTTCCCAGCAGCACGAATTGAAAACGGCGATCCAATGTTGCATGAAGCGCTGGCAACAGAAGATCCATTCCTTTTTGATCAACCAATCGACCCACCAATCCCAGCAAGGGTACATTCGGTTCACGAGGAAGCCCCAACATGGTCTGCAGATTTTTCTTTTGCAGCGCTTTTCCGCCCATTTTACCAACCGTGTAAGTAGCATCCAGATTCGGATTCTGAAGGGTGTTCCAATCCTCGTAGTCCACTCCGTTTAATATACCGCAAAGACTCTCTGCACGAGCATTTAGCACGCCTCTCATGCCACAGGCAAATTCTTCTGTTAATATTTCCTTCGCATATTTTGGGCTGACCGTTGTCAATTGATCTGCAAAAATCAGCCCCGACTTGAGGAAGCTCACTTGTTTGTAAAACTCCACTCCATGAGGCCCGAAATAATCGCTGGGAAGATTCGTATAACTGAATGAATCTGAAGGGAAATTCCCCTGATAAGACAAATTATGAATGGTAAAGCATGTTGTTGGAACAGGATACCAGCCTCCACGCATATGCTGATGTTGGATCATCGCTGGGACCATTCCTGCCTGCCAGTCATGAGCGTGGACGATATCGGGTGCATCAGTCAGGTAACGTGCAAGGTTGGTTGCGGCTTTGGAAAAAAACAGAAACCGCTCTGAATTATCCTCATAATCCTCACTCTTTTCACCATAAATTCCCGGACGATCGAAGTAATCTGGTTGTTCGATAAAGTAAATGGTGAGGTTTGGTTGCGGATTTAATGTGTATAATTTGCCGGAAACCACCTTGTCGCCCATTTCCAGGTCAAGAGCCCAATCCATAGGCTGGATTTCCTTGAATTTCCCGGCAATGCCGCGGTACAAAGGCGTCACGACCTGAACCTGAGTTCCTCTCACAGCGAGGGCTTTTGAAAGTGCACCCACCATGTCGGCAAGTCCTCCCGTTTTCGAATAGGGAAAACATTCCCCACTAACTTGCATGATTGTCATGATGAAATTGTGTGAGTGAAATTGAAGAAGATGAGCAACAGGGCTAGGAACAATTCATGAGGTCGCAGGAATCACTTCAACCCCTAGGTAGGGCTGTAATGGTTCAGGAATCCTTATGGAACCATCCTCCTGCTGATGTGTCTCAATGAGTGCCACAAATAATCGAGCCAATGCCGTACCGCTACCGTTCAGGAGGTGAGGGAAAACATTTTTTCCTTCCCGCGTTTTGTAGCGAAGATTCATGCGGCGGCTCTGGTAATCCTCGCAATTCGAACAACTCGAAACTTCCAGGTAACTCCCCTGCCCTGGAGCCCAAACTTCGATATCAAAAGTCTTGGCACTGGCAAATCCCATGTCGCCGGTACATAATAAAATGACTCGGTAATGTAGATCCAATAACTGCAAGACTTTTTCAGCATTACCAACCATGGCGTCTAGCTCAACATAACCTTGATCAGCCGGTACAATTTTAATCATCTCGACTTTATCAAACTGATGCACCCGTATCATACCACGGGTCCCTACTCCTGCAGCTCCTGCCTCAGCTCGAAAGCATGGACTGTATGCACAGTAAAAAATGGGGAGTTGCTCTTCCTTGAGCAGCTCTTCTCTGTGTATGTTGGCGACTGGAGCTTCCGCTGTGGGAACCAAATATAATTTACCGAGTGTTTCGGCATCTTCACCTTCCTGAACAGCATATGCTTGATCGTAAAACTTCGGGAACTGACCGACTCCCGTCATGCAATCAGGACTCACCACAAAGGGTGGCGATACTTCGGTGTAACCATGCTCCCTGGTGTGCAAATCAAGAAGAAATTGAATCAATGCACGCTCCAATCGAGCGCCCCAACCGGTGTACAAGAGAAATCCGCTTCCAGCCAACTTGGCTCCACGAGCAAAATCTATCAATGAAAGCTGATCACACAGGTCGACATGTGATTGAGGATCAAACCCATATTCCGGTTTATGCCCCCATTGTCGAATCTCAGGATTATCCTCCTCGCTTGCCCCGTCCGGGATGGATTCATGTGGTAAATTCGGAAGACTCAAAAGGATACTTTCTTGTTCCTTTATCGTTTCTTGAACTTGCTGATCCAGCGTCGTAATTTGATCCCCAATAGCCTTGGTAGCGGCTTTTTTCTCTTCTGCCTCTTCCTGTTTTTTCTGTCCGATAAGCGCCCCGATCTGCTTGGAAGCAGATTTCCGCTCAGCTTTTAGCTGTTCAACTTCCGTCAAGAGGCCACGACGTTGTACATCCAGCTCCAGTAAACGTTCTACCTTGCTCTCATCGCCTCCACGCCGCGAAGCGAGACGCTTTTCCGTCAATTCCTTATTTTCCCGTATCCAGCGAATGTCCAACATGAGGGTAGTTTATAAACAAAGCCGCATCCGTATAGCAAGAATCGCATGCTTTGAATAAAAGGACGGACCCACAACTAAAAAATAAAGGTCATCCTCCACGCTATTGTTAATTCATTCATTGGATCTACCTGGACAGAATGCATACTCTCGGAATTAGACAAGGCCGTTATCGACTTATCCCTGCCTCAGTTTACTACCAATCGCTACCTTGTGAATGCATCCTCAGATTTTGAAGCTTTCCATGAAGCAGGACTGCGCTCTATGCTCCAGTGCCAGTCAATCGATGAAGGATGACCGGTCTCAATGGAACCATGAGCGACAAATTTTCCAGACGTAATCTGTTTCGACTTCGAGTCAGGGACTTGGCGACGGCATGGGGAGAGGCTTCAAAGGAACTTAAAAAAGGAGTCCAGCCGAATACATTTCTCAGGCCACCGGGCGCCCTGGAGGATGAATCATTATTTCTCGAAACCTGCACGCGCTGTCATGCCTGCATGAACGCTTGTCCTTTTGACATCATTCAAATAACAGGCCCTTTAACTGGTGATGCGGAGGGGACTCCTGTTTTAAAATTAAACCAGAACCCCTGTCATTGGTGTTCAACCATGGATTGTATCCATGCCTGCCCTTCAGATGCCTTGAGCATGCCAGACAACGGAAACGTCAAAGCCATAGGCAAAGTCTGGCTAGAGCAGGACGCATGCCTCAATACCGATGGTATTTTTTGCGATACCTGCGTGATGTATTGCCCATCGGATGTTCAGGCTATCAAGATGAAGGACAATTTTCCTTCCCTCGATGAAGACGCCTGCGTGGGGTGCGGACTTTGTGTGTATTACTGCGAAGCAACACCCAAGGCACTCCATTGGTATCCACCAGAAAAGGAAGTATCTTCCCCAGCATAGAGAATGAGCCCCACGCCGGGAAAATCAATAGCCTCTGAGTTTTGATGGGCATTTCGATTGAAAGGCTCCTTGACTACTGGAATGGAGGGGAAATCAGACGCCTTATTTCCTCCTCGACCTGAAAGCCGCTTATTCTGTGACTTCCCCTGGGCTGATTCATCGGGATGAACATTCCATCTTGGTCATCCACCATGGTGTAAAACTACCATCCATTTCTTTGATGAGATTTGTTTCATGAAGATTGTTAAGGATTAATTTAAATTGGAAAGAGGGGCATTTCTAAAAACCCAAGTCCATTTGCCAAGTAAGATATACAAGAAATGCAGAGGCGGACTTCATGGAAATGTTTTTATAAATTCTTTGATATTTTTTCCACGGATTTGGATTGCGTATCGACAGCTGTTCCGGTTTTAATGACAGGAGTTTCCAAACATATAGATACAGCAAATATGACGCCCAAACGTTTAAATTCATGGTTGATGACACTTCTGGTTGCCGTGGCGCCAATGACTTGGTCTCATGCTCAAGACAGTGAGGCTGAAGCAAAAGAAGAAAAGACCCCGGCGGTTTCTGCATTCAAGGACAAGAATCTTGAGGAGGTAGTACGCCATTCCGTTTATGAAAAAAGAAATACGGATGAGCCAATCACAATTGAAGATTTGATCGATGTCTCAACGATCAAGGGAAGAGGTAAGAACATCCGCGACCTGACAGGCCTTGAGCATTGCAAGAGCCTCGCACTTCTTGATCTTGCAGGTAATCAGATCACGGATATTTCTCAATTAGCCGGACTCAAGCGCTTGCAATCGCTGGATCTATCCAACAATGACATTTCAAATATATCCGCTCTGGCACAAACCCCTGGGCTCCAATATATTGAATTGTCTCATAATAAAGTCAAGGATCTGAGCCCTCTTTCAGGATTGAAAAACATGTCGGCTCTTTATCTTGGATACAACCGAATTGAATACATTTACCCTATCCTGGATCTGCCGAAGCTTTCGTCTCTTCACCTCAGCGTAAATCAAGTTGAATCCATTGAAGGCATCAATAATTTGAAGTGGCTTAGCTCGCTCTCACTGGATGGTAATGACATCTACGATCTGGTTCCTCTGGATGGATTGAACAACTTGAATTTTTTATTTCTTGAATACAATAAAGTGCAGGACATCAGCCCGTTGATCACCATGACTCGTGTCGATTCTGAAGGTGAAAAACGATTTGCACCTTTCCTGAAGGCCTATCTCAAGGGCAACCGTGTTCGAAAGAGTCAGATTGAGAAACTCAAGGAATACGGCGTTCGAGTACAATATTAACTCTCGATGTACATAGCTAATTTAAACCAAAGCGCGGATTATTCCGCGCTTTTTTGTCATCGGTATTTGTGTCATGAGCAAGATGAAACCTGAGGAACTTACCCTATGCAGATCCATACTCTGTTAAGATCCATGATCAGCGAAAAAGACTCTTCCTGACTTACCATTGTGGCCTGTGCCGAGCGGCGAAGAAACCACTCCCTTTTATGCACGCAAATTATCAAGGCAGTCTGACTCGGTCTGGATAGGCTCTACCGGGTCAATGCATTAATTATTTTATTGCGTGATTGGGAATAGAGGGTGAGATCTCGATACGTTCTTCAAAAAGTTTTCTGCCATTGAAAACAAGTATCGGCAGATTGCATTTCACCTTTTATGTCGCATCACGCGTGCAGGTTTTCTTCTCAACGACTTATCGAGAAGCTGGCAGAAATCCAAATTGAGAATGAAGTGCGAGGTGTGGCTGTTAGTTCAGCTTCAAATACACGCTTCAGGAGACAACCGTAATCAGATAATTATTCATGGCATTTGATCAAAAATTGACCTGTGTTTAAAAATTCAAATCGATTTTACTGCTAAACAAATATCCGGGGTCACCCCGTTCCAGTAGAGATGTGATCAAGTTAGCGACCGTGCGGTCAGGGCGCCCTTTGAAAAGCGTTTTACCATTTGCTACAACCGATAGAGGTTGATCCAGATTCAACATCATATCATTGAGAAGGATCGTCATCTTTTCAGCTTCTACTGTTTCGACTTCAATAATCTGGCCTTTCAAGGAGACAATGTTCAAAGACCGGGCCTTAGCAGCCCCTTTTGACAAACGCAACCAGTAAAAACGGTTATGCAAGACATCGTCCTGCTTCCAGACGACACGGTCTGGATATTTGTTACGCGTAAATTGATGCATCCACGGAATGGCAGCAGCATCTTCCTTTTGCATCCAATGACCGTAATCAGGAAAAATCTTTACCCAGTGAGGATATCCTTCTGAATCTTTGATTTGTAATTGCCTCAGTTTTTCTTTCCATTCTGAAGCGATTTGATTGCGTTTATAGGCAGCATCTTTACCTCCCATGAAAAGAGAGAAAGGCAAATTCCTTAAACCGTCAGGAACCGTTTCATTGGGGTGCCCTGCCATCATTGCCGCTGCAGCAAAATAGTCAGCCATGCGAGGAGCTAATTGATAAACACCATCACCACCAGCCGAGTAGCCCATCAGGAAAACTCGATCAGGATTCACGTCGTGAAACACCACCATATTTTGAATCAAGCGCTCAAACAGAGGATCAATATGTCCTTGGTGCCAGAGATTCCAGGTATCCGTTGGTGCTCGAGGTGCCACGTAAACACCTTCATCCAATACATAAAGTTTTTTTTGGTTCTCCCATTGCCGGTCATTGACTGTGGGAGGTGCTCCGCCTCCACCATGCATGGAAATATAGAGACTCCACCCGCCTTCAGGTTTATCTCCGTATATCTTTGTAAAAAAAGGCAATTCGAACCCATCGTGTCTGAGCGTTTGAGCTGCCATTTCAGGAGCTCTCTCAATCTTTAACTGAGCCTTGAAAGAACTCACCAGCAATTGACCAGCTCTAAGGCTGTCCGACCTGGTGAGAGGCGTGGAAGCGAAGGGTAGCTCAGTCAATGCAGTGGACAAATGACTCGATTCAAGCAATGCAGCCAATTCAGTCACTACTTCTCTTGATCTGAGAATATCGGGAGATTGAGCGATAGATTTGAAACCAATGCAAAGCTGAAGCAAGCAGCAAAAGAAAAAAGGGGGGAGCCTTCCTTGTTGAGGATAAATATTCATGGCTATTGCGTTATCTGGAAACCTTTTCAGACGGCAACTCAAGTTCAATCAATTGACCTCCTGATTCTGCCGTGATGATTCTGGTAAGGGGCATCCCTGATTTGGAGGGGATACTGAGCTGAAAAGTTTCTCCCTCTGGAACTGCAACCGTCAGGTGATCGTTCGCATCAAAGCGTTCGTCTTTTGACTTGCCTTCGAAAATGACATCTCCGTCTGATTGCTTAATCGTCAAAGGAGCAGAACATCGATCACCCGATGCGCCATCGAAGATGCGAAACATCAAGTTAACGTAACCTGGAGGCAACGATTGCCCCAACTGGGTGTAACGATCCGTCACGTTCACCGAGTGCACATAATCAGCACCGCGCTTCCATACCATGGGAAAAGGTTGGGGCGTATGACGAAATGAAACCGCATAAATCGAATGAGGCTGACTGTCTCGCTGCGCCTTGGCTGCACGCCCTATAAACCATGCCTTGTCCAGGGCATCGCCTGCAGGTTCCGCAGCCCCGGTGAAATGCCAGCCTTGATCATAGACCTCAACCCAGGAATGATTCCCGCTTCCATCAGACCACAAAGGCGTCCCCACAAATCTGGCGGGAATCCCCACAGCTCTGCAGGCGTCAATGAGCATGATGGAGAGCCCTGTACAAGAGGCTAAGCCAGATTCCATTGATTCGAAAGGACTCTGGTCCGCCTTTTTTCGCTTGGTCGAATATTTTACTTTTAGGAGTGGGAATATTTTCTGGTTAAGAGTGGCTGCCGCAAGCCCTGGTGAATCAATCCCTTCAATCAAGGGTTTGAATTTTTCATAGAAAGACTGTCTCCAGTTATCACGCCTTTCATTAATACTGGCATACGGAAGAATATTATTGAAAAACAAGTCTTTGGCAATCTGATCCTTCCAGGGAGATTCATCCCATGCTTTGTAAGCGTATTGAATATTTCCCAGCAGATAATCGGATGAAAGCTGCTGCAAATCACGCTCTGGCATGTTATTCAGCAGAAAACCCAAACCTTCGCGATACTCGGAAGGCACCTTCTCGATTGCTGAACGAATCTGGGCGGCATTATCCCCTGCCTTGATCAGGATACGTTCCGAATCTATTGGGTCATCGGCTGCGAGCAGGGGCCAGTAAAATAACAAGGAACAAAAGAAGGCTAATGATACGCAAGCGCTGTCGGTTAAATAACGTTTCATGGTATTTTTTTGCTGAAATTACTATAAATTTATTGCATTAGCATCAAAGCCACAACTTCAAACACTCTTCCATTCAAGACAGGAGACGCTGAGAAGACTGCACGATTTCTGGCAGCAGGCTCAAGCGTGAAGGCATGCGACCACACTGCAAATTGTTCCATAAAGGGGACATCTCACGCAACTTACCAACACAAGCTGCGATGATCTCCACCGCCCCATACAGGTCTGCCTTGGTATGTTCCTCATGCCATGACAGCAAAAGACTGCTTCGAAACAAGTCATCAGGCAATCCCGTAGCTTTGGGTATTCGATTACTCTCCATGTGACGATTCACACATGAAATTCCAGTGTGGCAATCAAGCCCCCTGACATTGGTCATCAGCATGAGTGCTTCGCCTTCGACACCCTCAAAGACGATGTTGAGTTGATTGCTCAAGCGATCCTTTCCTGGCGCAGGCCCAATGATACCCGTGGATGGAATTTTACTTTTGATCTCCCTGAGTAGAAAAGATTGCAGTTTGCATGCGTTTTCAATGCGTTCATCAAGTATTCCCGACATCAGCTCAAATGCCTTCCCCGCGCCAACAATACTAGCTACATTTTCAGTTCCAGCGCGCAATCCGAATTCTTGATTACCTCCATGCATCAATGGCACGAGGCTAACACCTCGCCGTTTGTAGAGAATACCAACTCCTTTAGGACCATGAAATCGATGAGGCGAAAGGCTCATGAGCGAAGGTTTCAACGTGGCGACATCCAAAGGTGTCCAACCGCCGGCAGTGGTGGCGTCCAGCATCAGCGCAACGCCCTCTCTTTCCAACCATTCAGAGATTGCATGAATCGGTTGAACGATCCCTAATTCTGGGGTTGAAACTGGCACTGAAGCCAGAATTGTATCCTGTCGAAGGTTTTCTCCAAGACACTCAATACCTGGAAGGCGCCCCACCGCGTCCACTTCCCAAACTCCATGCTCAAAGCCTTGTGAAATCATCGACTGTATAGAAAACCAGACTGAAGGATGGTCTAAAGGAGTGCTTAGGACATGATTGCCAAATGGTTTTCGAGCGGTAAGGATACCCTTGATTGCAAGATTATTGGCTTCAGTCCCAGACCCCGTAAAGATAATCTCCTCCACATCAGAGGCACTGATGGCAGCGGCGATCTGCTCTCTGGCTCTTTCAATCGCTTTACGGACTTGTTTACCGGAATAATGAGCGGCTGCGGCAGAAGCGAAATTTCCCGATAAGTAAGGTCGCATTGCCTCAATGACCTCGGGAGCAGGAGGCGTACTCGATTGGGCATCCAGATTGATTCGGTTCATCTTTTCCTAGGCGATCAAAGGGTTTTCCTGCCGGTTTTCTTCATAACAACCGAAAATGAGTCCTCAATGTGAATTCACTTTCAACAGCATGCTGCCAGCGCGGGCATGCATTGCATCCAAACCAAAGCAAATGAGAACTTGATTCATTTAGATCCATTTTGAGATCATTACTGCGATTCATGCCGCAAGGTTAGCCAGCCTGAGAAAACCATGGCAACACGAACTCACCAATTCAATTGTATTTTACAGGTTTGACCTGTTAGGGCGGTTTGCCTAGATTGAATGGCCTTTGAAAAAGATGAAAGTATTGATCTGCGATCCAATCTCAGCAAAGGGAATCGAATATTTCCAAAAGCAATCTGAACTCGAGGTCGTTGTCCTCGAAAAACGGCCCAGTGAGGACGAGCTCATTTCAATGGCGGGTGATGTCAGCGCCTACGTGGTTCGATCAGAGACCAAAATTACGGCCAAGGTCATCGAGCATTCGCCTTGCCTGAAAGTAGTTGGACGCGCGGGTGTTGGAGTCGATAATGTAGACGTTGAGTCTGCGACTCAACGCGGCATTGTCGTAATGAACACGCCTGGTGGTAATACGATCTCAACCGCCGAACTGACCTTTGCCATGTTGATGGCCCTGGCAAGAAAGATACCCCAGGCTCACATGTCCATGTCCAACAAGGAATGGAACCGCAAAGCCTTTTCCGGCACCGAACTTTACAACAAGACACTGGCCATTCTAGGACTGGGTCGAATTGGCACTGAGGTCGCAAAGCGAGCTCAGGCATTTGGGATGCACGTGCTTGCTTTTGACCCATACCTTTCCCCTTCCAGAGCGAAAGCCATTCAAGTGGAAATTGCCACCTTAGATGCGATTTATGCAAAGGCCGACTTCATCACTGTCCACATGCCAATGACGGATGAGACTCGTGGCATGATCAATGAAAATGCCTTTGCAAAAATGAAAAAAGGGATGCGTATTCTCAATTGTGCACGCGGCGGCATCGTGCAGGAGGAGGACCTGGTTGAGGCAGTTAAATCCGGTATCGTTGCGGGAGCCGCAATGGATGTTTACAGCAAGGAACCACTGGACGCGAACCATCCATTCAGGGAAATAACTGAAATCATTACCACACCTCACTTGGGAGCAAGCACGCAGGAGGCTCAACAAAACGTTGGCATTGAAATCGGTGAATCCATCAGTTCCTATCTTTTGACAGGAGCCATTCAGAATGCCGTCAATATGCCCAGTCTGGATGCAAAGACTTATGCCAAGGTCAAACCATACTTGACTTTGGGACAAAAACTTGGCCGGCTTGTTTCACAATTGGCCCCTCAGCAAAACGATCGACTGGTCATTACGTTCGGAGGCAAAGCCACGGAAATGCCAAGTGATCCGATTGCGCGATTTATCCTGACCGGTTTTCTGGCCAGTGCAGGTGGAGAGGACGTCAATCAAATCAATGCCAAAGCCATGGCAAAATCGCTGGGTATCGTTGTTGAACTGGTCAAATCCAATGAAGAAACCGATTTTAACGAGTGGCTTCACGTAGCTGCATTTAAAGGCGAAGAAAAATCATCTGCCGGCGGAACTTTCTTTGGCGCTCAAATGAATCCACGGATCGTTCGCCTCGATAGTCAACCCGTTGAAATCGACCCGAAAGGGGTGCTTTGTCTGATTACCAACAGGGACCGTCCCGGTATTGTCGGTCACCTGGGAGGTATTCTGGCAAAACACCAAATCAACATTGCCAACATGAGCTTGCACCGTGACCGCGAAGGTGGCCACGCATTGACAGTCCTGAACTTGGACAGCATCCCGGAAAACACCATACTTGATGAAATTCGCAGGGATGAGGATATCAGCAGTATTCGCATTATAAAACTCTCATGAAGCTGAAGGCATCCAATCTATTGTTTTGTTTCCTGTTTTCAGGTCTTTTACATGGCTACCAGCCTCTTGAGGCCCAATCAAGCGCGCTCAAAATCAATAATCTTTCAAATCTTTTCAGTAATGACATCGTCGCCACCGGCAAGGATCTGGAAATCAATCGCTCTGAACTCGACAAGGCGATCATCACAACGAAAGCGAACCGAGTCTCGCAGGGAAACCCCATACCACCTCACTTGAACGATAAGGTTGAAACCCAAATACTGGATAAGTTAATTACGACGAAAATCCTCTTGACCAAGGCAACCCAGGAGCAAAAAAGGAAGGGGGGATTGAATGCAAAATCTTTCCTTGAAGATTTAATACAGCAACACCCCTCGAAGGAGACATTCGAGAGACAGCTGCTCTCAACAGGAATGGACTTAAAATATTTCAAGGAACAAGTCACTGAACAAGCCATCGTCAAAGAGGTTATCGATGCAGATTTAAAAACCAACTACATCGTGACCAGCGAAAAAGCGCGTGAATTTTACGAAGACAAAAAGGAGGTATTTGCCATTCCCGAGCGTGCCGAACTTCGAAATATTTACATTCCAACCAGAAGCAAATTGACAGGAGAACCGCTCTCCTCAAGCGAGAAAACAAAACGACTGATCAGGGCAAAAGAAGCCCAAAAAAAAGCAAGCTCTGGAGAAGATTTCATCAAACTGGTAGAAACTTATTCTGAAGATGTCGTGACTAAAGAAAATCAGGGCCAAGTTACTATAGCAAGAGGAAGTAATAACCCAACATTGGAGGAAGCAGTGTTCGCTCTCCAAGAGGGACAGGTGTCAACTGTGGTTAACACTGGATCCGGCTACCATGTTGTCAAGTTGATTCAAAAGCTTCCCAAGGAATACCAACCCTTCTCAGAAGTTTCCGAGCGCATCAAGTTACAATTGGAAGCTGAAAATGTTCAGAAACTGTTACCTGAGTACCTCGACAAGCTCAAGAGGGAAGCAAACATTAAGATAAGTTTGGATTAGGGAGCAACGGATTTGACCAAATCTTGTAATGCCCATTTTTTATGAATGTCAACGCTGCACTGCCTGTTGTCGCTGGCCGGGCCAGGTTAAGCTTTCGGAGGATGAAATCACCCGCATTGCTGCCTTTCTTGAACAGGATGAAAATACATTTATTCAGAATTCCACAAGGTTGAACCAGTCCCGAAAGGGATTAGCTCTTCGGGATCAATCCGACGGTTCATGCATTTTTTTGGAGGATGACAAATGCAGCATCCAGTCAGTCAAACCCCAACAATGCCGAGACTTCCCTAATTTGTGGAATTTCCCTGGATTCGAGAAAACATGCAAAGCAATTCCCAAAGACTTGAGTCCCGGAGCATTCAAAGAAAGCATTCTCCAGGCAACGGGACGAGATATTCAAACAACTGACTCCCAGGGGCAGGATTAAGGCCGTTTTACCAGGCGGACACAGGCACGTTCTGATGCGTCAGTATAGATTTGGCGGGGGTAATGAGCCATCCACCCCGGCATGCGACCGATTGCGAAAACAAGGGTGAACATATCCAAAGGAATCCTATGGTTCGAGGAATAATACCCCTATGAAAATCGGCATTGGGGTGAAGTTTGCGTTCGATGAAATAGCCCTCAATCAACGTCGCTTCTTCCAAATATTTGGCAATCTCCAATAATGGATCTCTAACATCCTTGGCAGCCGCAATGGGCTTTCTTGAAAGTTTGTAACGTCATAAAATTCCATCAAAGCTGAGTCAGTGAGTTGCAGGAATGGAAACATACCCTGCTCTTATATGGACTAAAAAATCCTTGTGGATCAAACCGCAGAAGCTAATGTCTATAATTTAACCTTCAGTGCTGCACCACAATTTCTCGGCGCGTTAACCATACAGATCAAGATAAGGAAAAGCTGCTCAAAATCATGACCAAACGAAGGCAGCAACGAAAACCTCCCCTTCACAAATAGGCTTCTGTTAAAATCTGAAACAAATAACCCAATCTCTTTAATCTTATGAAATCAACCATTAAAAATGCTTGTCTTCTGTTGTTCTTGCTGGCGCTTTCCCTGAGTGCTCAGGAAGATGTCAAACTCGCGCGCAACATTGTCATGTTTGTAGTGGATGACCAAGGCAGGGATGCGGGATGCTACGGGAACGCCGCCATTCGAACACCTCATCTTGATGCATTGGCAAAGGATGGCACCCGATTTGATTATGCATTTTGCACGACAGCAAGCTGCAGCGCCAGTCGCTCCGTAATCCTCACTGGATTGCATAATCATGCTAATGGTCAATACGGGCATCAACACAGCTACCATCGATTCCACACCAAAGACTCCGTGGTCAGTCTGCCTATCTGGCTATCCAAAGCGGGATATCGAACAGCCCGCATCGGGAAGTACCACGTGGCACCGGAAGAAATCTATCCGTTCGATCAACACCTTACCGGCAATCAAGGTGGTTCAAGAAATCCAGTAAGTATGGCGGAGAAATGCCAACCCTTCATCAACAAAGACAAAAGCAGACCCTTTTTCCTGTATTTCTGTACATCAGATCCCCACAGAGGTGGCGGGTATGCCAATGAGCTCCCCTACAAGCCCAATCGTTTTGGGAACAATCAGACTTATGAGGGCGTTAAAGAGCTTATTTACGATCCGCAAGAAGTGCTCGTCCCGGACTACCTTCCGGATTCACCGGAATGCCGGGCTGAACTGGCGCAATATTACCAGAGTGTATCAAGAATAGATCAGGGACTGGGCAGGCTAATACAGATCTTGAAAGAAGCCAATCAATATGAAAACACCCTGATACTTTACCTGTCAGACAACGGCATTGCATTTCCCGGTGCCAAGACGACGCTCTATGAACCTGGCATGCGCCTGCCCTTGATTGTCCGCAGTCCGGATCAATCCAAAAGGGGTATCGCCACGGATGCCATGGTTTCATGGACTGACTTGACTCCAACCTTGTTGGACTTTGCCGGAATCGACCTTTCCAGACTTGAGCATAACAACAGTCGTGGTGAGAGGGCTCCGTATGCCTTTCATGGCCGATCCTTCTTGTCCATACTCGAAAAGGAAAAAGCACTGGAATGGGATTATGTTTTCGCCTCTCACACTTTCCATGAAATCACCATGTATTATCCCATGCGTGTGATCCGGACCAGACAATTCAAATACACCCTCAATCTGGCACATCAACTCCCCTACCCCTTTGCATCAGATCTATATGAAGCTCCGACCTGGCAGGCAGCGGTCAAAGACGGCATGGATGGTCTCTATGGAAAACGCCGCATCGGCGACTACATACAAAGACCGCGCCATGAGCTTTACAATATGGAAGCAGATCCTGCTGAAATAGAGAATCTGGCATCTAACCCTGAATTTGAACGCACCTTGAGCAACCTGCAGGATCGGCTCAGGGCTTTTCAGGAAGCAAGTAGTGATCCCTGGGTAGTCAAATACAAGTATGAGTAGCCCCTGAGCCATCAGCGCACTTCATCTTGAAAATCAAGTTGTCTCAAAGCTTCATAAAGGACAATGGCCACAGAATTTGAAAGATTCAATGAACGGGCTTCCTTGTTCATCATCGGAATACGCAACCATTGGTCTTGATATTGCTGAACTAATTCAGAGGGAAGGCCTGCCGTTTCTCTCCCGAATACAAGGTAATCGTCAGGACCATACTCAACGTTTGCATAACTTTTGGGGCCATCCGACTCGACAAGCCAAAGTTTGGATGAAGCATTTAAATGCTCAATAAAGGCAGACCAATGAGACCATTTGCGCCAGTTTACATGTTTCCAATAATCCATACCAGCGCGCTTGAGATGTTTATCTTCCAGTTGAAAACCGAGTGGTTCAATTAAGTGCAGTTGACTACCCGTCGCCGCACAGAGGCGCGCAACGTTACCGGTATTCGGTGGAATTTCAGGCTCTACCAGAACAATATGCATGGATGAGTCCTACCTCAGAGTACCAACCATATTCAATCACGGATGTCATATTCTTGGAGCAAAAAACTTGATCACATTCTTCACCAAAAATCGAAAGCCAAAAGGTTTGGCCTAAGAAGATAAATCATTCATAATTTACTAAATCCACTCAAACAGGGATCACACACGCTCAGCCAATTCCATTAGGAGGAAGGCTCAGCGGTCAATCGAGCGTCATTCAGTTGGATGGCTGGACCATTGAGGATCTAATGATTCGCCCTGCAGTAGGTTTACATCTCTTTTGGCCGTCAATGAGCTTAAACCATACTCCAAACGCTCTTTCCCATAACTTTTCCAGCTGGAAAGCCCTCAAGGAACGGGCAAATGAAAGAAAAACACGAATCGCACAGATCAGTGAATTCTTTGAATCAGCCAAAGCTTATGTTCGTCGCAAGGATGCCGATCGTTCGACACTGGCAGTGCCTAACTGGGAATCCACTCGCGCATGGGTGAAGGGGGATATGCCTCTGTTCATTCATGCCAACGAAAAACGTCAAATTAAATCGGCTGTTGAGTGGTCAAAGAAAGAAAAATATTCAGTGGTCCTGGTAGGAGGCAGAGACGCATGGATGCTTGCAGACTTGCTTGCCAGAAATGAGATCCCCGTCATTTACGAACATACTTTCACACTCCCTCAACAGGACGCAGCGCCCTATGATGTTCAGTTCAAAGCGCCCAAAGTGTTGGTTGATGCAGGCGTACAAGTAATTTTCAGTGAGGGCTCAAAACGATTTGCCGCATCGGCAGTAAGGAACCTTTCTAACTCGGCCGCCCAGGCAGTTGGATTTGGCCTTGATAAAAACATGCCAATCAAAGGTTTGACTATCCATCCCGCACAGTTGCTTGGATTGGAGAAGGTTCTTGGTTCCATTGAAACAGGCAAAGAAGCCTCTCTGATTGTCCTGAATGGAGAGCTGCTGGATATTCGGGCCCAAGTAACGCACATGTGGATTCAGGGCAAGCCTGTATCGCTGAGCAGTCGGCATACGAGGCTTTATGAAAAATACCGCAACAGGCCACGCAAGCATACTGAAAACTAGTCACTTATTCCATTGGGTATTTCAGGCCCCACTGATCACGAATGCGATCCATGGTGCGCATCAATGTGACACTTTCAGAGTGTGGCATGATATCGCTTTCCAACTTACCGGCATGGATACAATCCATCACCTCTTGAGCTTCGAATTGATAACCGTTTCCAGAGAATGGCATCGATACCACTTCAGGCTCACAGCCATCAACAAATATAGTCATTTCCTGTGCTTTCCAAAAATGCGTATGGAAGTGTATGCGACCTTTTGTTCCATAGATCCAGGCTGACTGAGAAGTCTGTGTGCGGATAGCTGATGACAAAACACTCAACTGCCCTTCTTCATGACGAAGAACGTATGCCGATTGCTCATCCACTCCTGTTTCCCCTAAAGCGGGAAGACTCACAATCTCCTTTGGCTCGCCCATGAACATGGCTGAAAAAGCTAATGGGTAGATGCCAACATCAAGTAAAGCCCCTCCAGCCAGGGAAACATCAAAGAGCCTGCCTTGTGGATTGAAAGGCACTCTAAAGCCGAAATCAGCCTGAATCATACGCACATCGCCGATGGCTTCAGATGAAATCAGACGTCTGGCTTCACGGATGAGCGGAATGAATCTCATCCACATGGCTTCCATTAAAAAGCAATCTTGATTTTGAGCAACATTGATCATTTTTGCGACCTGACCACCATTCACCGCAAAGGGTTTTTCACAAATGACCGCTTTTCCCGCTTTGAGACAAAGAAGGGTGTTTTCACAATGCGACGAATGAGGGGTGGCAACATAAACCACATCCAATTCCGGGTCCTCCGCTAATCGCTGGTAGTCCGGATAGGCATGGGCAGCTCCAAACTTGTGCGCAAATGCATCTGCTGTTTCCTGCCTGCGCGAAGCCACTGATCGTAGCTCGGCTGTTTCGATCTGCTGTAATCCTTCAGCAAATTCACCGGCAATGCGTCCGGTTCCTATTATTCCCCATCGAATTCTTGTGGACATATGCTTTATTCAATTGCAATTTGTGGTCTTGAGACTTGGTTTTGATCTTTGACGGATTCACTAAAGAAGATTCAGTCCCAGTAATCAATGTGAAAACCAATGAGCCAGGATTTACAAGATCTTCCATCAACAGCCCATGATTGGTGCATCATTCCCGCAGCACATCGAAAACAGGTCATGGACTGGAGCTTGGTTCTTACCAGTCAAAAGATCCCCACGGAGATTCAATCCTTTCCTGAAGGCCAGGCTCCCTATGGCTTAAAAGTCCATCAAGGTGATCTTGTCAGGGCAGAGGACGCGATAAGGCGTTACCAAAGCGAAAACAAACGCTGGTCGTGGCAAAAACCTATTCCCGCAAGTGGATTCACATTTCATGGGGCCGCTTTGCTATGGTGCCTGGTCTTGTGCATATTTGCTTGGATCGGATGGGAATTCCGCCCTCAGGTCCAACTAGCTGGTATGCTGAAGAGTCAGGAAGTTTTGACACTAGGCGCCTGGTGGCAGACTGTCACTGCAGTCATGCTTCATGCTGACATTGGCCATCTCGCATCCAATGTATCCACAGGTCTCATCGTCTTGGGGCTTGCCATGGGACGTTTTGGAGCCGGCCCGGGATTGCTTGCAGCATTCCTGTGCGGGGTATGGGGAAACTTTTTTGGTTTATGGGTTCATGAAGCTCCCTACCACGGACTAGGGGCCTCTGGAATGGTAATGGGCGCTTTGGGAATGCTTGGCCCCCATGCGTTTCACCTGCTGAAAACACATCGACAAGCCGGACGCATGATCCTTGGAGGAGTCCTGGCCGTCTGTATCCTGTTTTCATTTTGGGGTTTATCGCCTGATAGTGATATCGCAGCGCATCTTGGGGGTTTTGTGTGTGGGCTTTCCCTAGGGGCATTGATGAGTCTTGTTCCGGAAAAAGAATTGCACGCATGGCGTTTGAATTTTTTGTGCAGTGTCCTTTTGGCTGCCATGATTGTGTGGGCCTGGCGAATGGCTTTGACTGGAGGACGCCCCTTTGATTGGAGAGTCTTCATATAAGTATTTACGATTATTCAGCCCGCTCGATTACTTGAAAGAATTTTTTGAATTTCTTATCTAATTTCACTACCCATTCTGACCGATAAGACCGGCTGCGCACGGTTCCAATGGAATCTGGGCTGTTGCCATTTAGTTGCAGAGAAATTACTTCGTAGAGGTGGTTGGGTCGGCTTTGCCAGGAAAGTCGGATGTGTTCCTTGTCAAGGAAATCAAGATTCATCTCAAGATTAAGATCAGAGATCAAAGGAGAGGTACCAAGAAGCTGCTCGCGTGCATTTTGAGCACCATCATCATCAGGATCTTCCTTGGCCGTTGATGCAAGGTTCCCAAACTGAGTCATTTCCCACTCATCATCCAGCCCATCGGAATCACTATCGATAATTTCAGTGCCTAGAATATTCAGATTCAAAGAACGAATAGCTCCGATCTGGTTTTCATCCTGGTCAGTGATGCTCACTTTCCAGACACCTGCAGAGGGTTCAAAGAAATGTCTTGTTGTGCGATAAGCCCAATGGATAGGCCCTTGCGAATCGTCAAAGTTGAGTCGCTGCAATACGCTTCTAGTTCCGCTTGGAGATTGAATCACGATGCGCAGCTGGCCGCGACTGGGATGATCTGCATCCACCACCAGTTCGACATGCTCACAAATCAAAGTCTCGCTGACGTTGAAAGAATAATCAGCAGAATTCATTTCAAGTTGCATGCGGACCGTTGGGTCCGATTCAACCAGCACGGAAAGTGGCTCCCCTTGCTCCCGAGCAATGAAATAAGCGGGTAACGGTGTATATTCAGTTCCAGCCATGCGTATCAATTCATCCTCATTTTGATTATTGTAAATCACAGCAAAGGAGGCTCCAGCGTTGGAAGCATTGATGATCTTTTCATGAAATGTGGTGGTGCCACGGCGAATGATGGCGCCTTTGCCTGTAAGATCCTCAGTAATCGGATCAATCCCCCGCCCTTGAAAACTCATGGGGAAAAATCCTGTTGGTTCATCTGGTTGAATTCCCATGGTGGTGGAAGCAGGAATATCCTTTAAATCATCCGGTACTGTCTTTCCTTGTACCTTCAATCGAAGTCCGTGATCTGGGATAATCTTGCTCAGTTTACTTTCGCGAGAAACGATGCTGAGCTCGTCGCGAGGTATCCAGTTTTGAGCCAACCTTAAAGCTTCCCCTGCGTCAGGAATCCCAAAGCCAACGTGGTGACTGTGCTTGAAACCTGCACCATTGCCAGCCATGTCTGGATCATCGAGAAAAACATGCCGTGCCGAGGCCAGAACAATCTGCTGCACATCTCGAACGGAAAATTCAGGATTAACCGACAATACAAGTCCCGACAATCCTGAAATCAGTGGAGCAGCCGCGCTGGTTCCGATGAAACCAACCTCGTTGGAAATATAATCACCATCACCAAGCGAATCCGTATCCATGTTGAATCCACCATCACCCATTACATCCGTTGTGAACAGTCCGTCACGTACTTCGCCTCCCGGAGCGGCTACCAGAATGGAGGCCCCCCAATTCGAGTAAGAGGTTGCCCTGCCGTCTCGACGCGTTGCAGCAACTGCAATTACCTGATGCATGGAGGTGTAACCATCGTCATTGACATCTCCAAGTCCCGGGTGAAAATCTCCCGAGGTACGGTCGTTCCCACCTGCGCGCACCATGACAATCCCCCTACCAGAGCGCCCCTTGTGAAAAGCGTTGGATAAGCTTAGTCGTTCAAGAAATGAAGGCCCCGATTGCTCCGGATAAGCATTGCCCCAACTATGGTTTTGAATAGAGATTTGTTCGTTGGAAGTTTCATACATCTCTGAGAGTTGAAGTGAATCCGCAATATTACCTCCAAACCCAAAAATCACCCAACTGGAGAGTGAGGCCAGCGGGGCAACGCCTGCTATACCCTCATTATTTCCAGAGGACGCAGCTATCAAACCACTTACCGCCGTACCGTGGAAGAAAGTTTGTGAAACCGGATTTCCATCTCGAGCGCCTGTAATAAAATTTCTATCGAAGTCGCTGTTGAGTGCCAGTGCCAGATCAGGATGATCTTGATCCACACCTGTATCGACAACCGCAATGTGCACACCTTGACCTCGAGATATGGGCCAGGCTGATCTAATATTGATATCCCCTCCTTCACTCAAAAAGTTTATCGTATTCCTCTGTTCGAGATACCATTGATTGGAGAAGAAGGGATCATTGGGCCTTGGGGCGAAACGGTTTTTGAGTTTCATTTTTTTTTGTTCAACTGGATAACAAGCCAGCACCTCCGGCATGTTTGCCCATGCACCGGCGATAGTCATGGCCTGGTAGGGTGAACTGGCTGCGAGGACATGCACGCCCGGGAAATGCAGGGATTGCAGCAGTTCAAGTCCCCATGGCTTGATGAGTTCATCAATCGAGACAGCCTCAGCAAGATGAACAATCAGTCGATGATCTATAATGGATCCATGAAGATCTGAAGGGTTTTTTCGCAACTCAAGAGTGCGACTTGGTGGTTTGAGTGCAGGGCCAAGCATATCGGTTGTTTGATCAACCCAATAGGTCCTGGCCTCAGGTGTTTTCAATTCGAATTTCATCAAGGCTTGCGCCTGAACATCAGCGTCCCAAATCAAAAGCCGGGCACAACCCAAGATACCCCAAGACATCAGGCGGAATCTCGCGCGTGCCAACATTATCCATTTTTCCATAATCGTTAAAGAGTGCATCTTGTTACCGAACAAAGATCAGCAGATTTCATGCAAATTTGAGAGAAATAACAACCCTTCTCATTCAAGAAGATGGCTGAGAGGTTAACGTAAACCGACTTTCGGATGCACATCGCAACGATAAAACAGTAGATTTCATGCTCGATATAAAGATTCAATTGACCTGATCACAGGATGGGCGCTTTTCCTATTTTCCAAAGAGTACTGTCACTTCGAATGTAAAGGCCTCCATTCGCAATAGATGGAGTACCAAGAACCTGTTGGTCAAGATCAAGCTGACTGACGACGGTACCTTCGCCTTGAGCCACGTCCACAACTTGAAGCAAACCTTTTTCGTTAACCCAGTATTGAACCGTCCCAAATCCAACTGCAGATGCGCTGAATGGCCCTTTGAGCCTCAATTGCCATTCCCGTCGCCCCCCCTCAAGACTGCCTCGAGTAAGCACGCCGGCTCGATTAACAACAAATACAGCATTGTCCATAACTATTGGACTGGCAGTCGCAGGGCTCAAAGCGCGCGAGCGCCAGAGCATTGGGATCTCCGCCAGATCAGAAGATAAATCAAGCGCGCTGATCCCATGAGAAGGTGCCAGTAACATCGAACCAACCAGAACGCCCGAAGGAATCGTAGCCGCGCCACCAAGATATTCCGAGAGAACGGCACCGGTGTGAACATCCACCAAATGAACTCCTTTACCAGATTGAAGAGCAACAGCAGGCTTGATGGAATGCGTGCAAGGGATGGGTGATGTCCAATTGGCCCCTTTGGGCCTGGCAATGGACCACTTGTTCGAACCATCGGCCATATCAATTCCCAATGCTAAGGACTGGCTGTCGTTTTCGATTTGTGCCACCAATACACCATCCAGGATCAATGGACTGCTGGCCATTCCCAGACTGTTTGAAGCATTGGGGTAATCAACGGTCAATCCTCTGAGCCACTGCAGGTTACCTTTCAAGTCCAGACAGACAACATCATTGGAGGAAAAGACGGTAACTAGGTGATCACCATCACTGACTGGAGTTGGCGCTGCAACGCAGGTTTTTTCGTGACACATGGTTCGCCCAGTTGCCCAAAAAGAACGGCGCCATTCTTCCAATCCGGTTTGAGCGTTGAAGCACAGGACTATTAACCTGTCCTGTTCATTGCCTTCAGCGGCACTGATGAACACTTGATTACCAACGATAATAGGACTGGACAGACCGCGGCCTGGCAGTGAAGTGCGCCACAAAATATGACCTTCATTCAAGCGAGCTGGTATACCTTGATCCGATGCAAGGCCGGTGGCAGACGGTCCCCGAAACTGTTTCCAATCATCGGCCGTCAATACGAACGGGCAGATCAACAGCAGAGTGAGTATCTTTGCAAGAGTCATGAAATAATCCTACCTGCTGACACATCACTGGCAACAAAGAAGGGAGGACCAGATTACCGATGGCACCTTTCATCATGGTCAATAGTTGTGATTAGCATCACAACCATCAGAAAATGATTCTGAGGTATGTTGAATGAGGGATAACCCGGGCTCAGTTTCATTGTGAGAAAATTACTGAGAAAATAATTATTGCTCGCAGAGATAGGGAATCGTCAGGGGGCCTTGCGGCAAAACAGCAACACGAGCCTCCTTGCCCAGCTCAGCAAGTCGATTGATGACTGTTTGCTGTATATCATCGCAAGACTGCAGATGAGCAGCAGCGAGTGTAGAATCGTTCAGAGAACTATAAACCATTACCTCTGCGCGTGCTTGGATCAGAGCCTGAATTTGAGCCTGCCATTGCTCAGGACGCAGAAATCCGGGTGTGCTGAGCATAGTCAAAATTTCAGCGGGACTGCTGGCACTTCGAAGTAATTTGTCCAGCGGACTTTGAGAAGGTACACCTTCTCGACACTCACATGCAAGAATCAGTAATCCGCCATCTTTGAGGATACGTGCGCCAGCACTCATTCCTTTGACTCCCTGGTACAGATTCAAATCCAGCGGATAACCACTGTTTGTGGTCACAACGATATCAAACAGCCTATCGACAGCTTGCATGGCGGTTGCTTTGACCTGCGCGCATCCCGCACGGTGCGCTTCAATTAAATCACCTGCAAAAACAGCTGTAATGTCGCGATCATGATTGAGTGTCACATTCAAAAGGAAACTAGGCCCGGCTCTGAGTGCTATGTCACGTAATTCTTCCCAAAGCGGGTTACCATCAGTGTTACCAAAGGTCGCTCTTTGATCTCCGATATGAGTTACACCATGGTTACTCATCACGGTCTCGAGCCCAGCAACACCCGGCATTATTCCCTTGGGGCCACCACTGAATCCTGCAAAGAAATGCGGTTCGATGAATCCGGTTACGATCCGAAGATCGGCCTCGACCGCATGTTTATTGAGTAATGCAGGCACACCTGAACTTGTTTGCCCTAGTTGCATCAACTGAGATGGATCCTCGCAATTGTGATTAATGACTCGATACCCGTCAACCACCTCTGGCGTGAGCATTTTAATCAACTCATCTCTGGTATTCGGCCGATGCGTTCCCAATTGGTTCAGCAATGTAATGTTCTCCCTAGGATGGTCCCCCAGATATTCTAGCAACCATGGAATGATGCGTTCGTTTGGCGTGGCTCGGGTAAGGTCCGTGAAAAGGATGCAAACCTTGTCTTCTGGACGTAAACTCTCTGCAAGTGAGGGTCTGCCTATTGGATGATCCAGGGCATTCAATACCGCAGTTTTTTCGTCTGGGATCCCTTCGGAAAATCGAGGCTCAATCACCGTCGTGCGATCTTCAGGCAATTCCAGCGGAAGCTTTCCCTCTCCATAGGCTAGGTCAATATTCATACGTAATTTTCTATTCAAACTCAAGCCCTCCCTAAAATCCAGCATTGAGAAATCAAATACCCTGATTCTTTAAGACTGAATACCGGGTGAGCCATGTTGTATTTTTAAATTCCAGCACAACTATTTAAGAAGATTGAATTGGGATGTTTCAATGGCGTTATTGAAGTTAGCAAAAAACACAATACCTAAACAAAATCTTAGACATAATGTATTATCAGGCATCTTGTTCTATTTTTGTCTAATTTTTTTCTGGACATTTCCTTACTTTTAGTAGATATTTTCAACGTCGAAGGGTTTTAAACTAAAGATAGTAGAAATTGGGCAGGATCGGCTTGAAAAAAATGAAACATAACGAGGCCGATTGAAGTCATATAAAATATAGGTTTTGGAAAACGAATGAGAGTGAGAATTCTATGAAATTAGCAACGAGCAAAAAGGCATCAGAAAATAAAGTCAGACGTTCATCAAATGCAAAACCTAGGCAAATATTGAAGAAAGGCAGAGGTAAGAGCTCCAGAACCAAGGACTCTGGAGCGCAGCATGAGTGGCAAAGCGCAACCGATTCGCCTGCTGAGGTGAAGGTTACTGTCCACCGAGAGGCTACGCTGGAGCCAAAAGCAGCAGATGTCCAGCCTTTGAGGTCTTCGTTCGCTTTGTACTTAAGAGAAATAGCTGAGGAAAACTTGCTGACAGTGAAAGAGGAGGCCGAATTGGCTGGTCTCATCAAGCAAGGAAATGACCAAGCTCGCGAAAGAATGATACGAGCAAATCTCAGATTGGTAGTAAAAATAGCACGGGATTACGAGGGTTTTGGTCTACCGTTACTTGACCTTATCAATGAGGGAAACATTGGTCTGATGAAGGCTGTGGATAAATTTGATCCCACAAAAGGAGCTAAATTCTCAACCTATGGTTCGTGGTGGATCAAACAAGCTATCAAGAGGAGTTTGAGTAATCAGTCTAAAACTATAAGACTTCCCATACATTTGGTGGAAAAAATAGCCAAGTTGCGCAATGTATCCATGCGACTTCAGGAAGTTTTGGGGAGAGAACCATCCGACGAAGAAATAGCAGGAGAGCTAGGAATCGCTCCAACTCGTGTTGCACTCATGAGGCGGGCTTCCGCTCGCCCAGTCTCTCTGGATGATACTGTGGGTGATGAAGATAGCACCCGCCTTGAAGAAAGAGTAGCAGATGAAAATGCAGACCATCCATATGAGGAACTTGAACTTCAAACGTCTCTGGGTTTGCTGACACAACTGCTATCGAAATTAAACTCAAGGGAATCGAGGATCCTACGTTACCGGTTTGGTCTGGATGGTGAAAAAGAACGAACACTTGAAGAAGTCGGTCAGGAATTTGGAGTAACTCGAGAGAGAATCCGGCAGTTGCAGAATATTGCATTAAATCGTTTGAAGCGCATGATGGACAAGCAGAATGCGCCGGTGATCTTTCCGGTCGGTCAAACTGAAGAAAGCGAAAAGGTCTCTGCGTAAAAAATGTAATTTATTCCTCCGTAAACAATGAAGTCGACGATCAGATGAGAGCCTCTGATCGCCGATTTTGTTATGATGGGTTTTTCGCAGAACATACAGATAAACTGGGGATTATCGAGCTTCCACTTGACGCAGGCCATCAGTAACTTTAAAGTAGAATCCACATTTGAACGTAGATCGGAGCAGTGCCATCTTAGGTTGCTGCTTTTTTCATATGAAGCTGTGAAGAAAGGCCGATCTTTGAAGAGACTTTAACCGGGAGTCCGACGTGGATTTAAAGGATATCAAAGCAATAGTCGATTTAATGAAGAAGAATTCCATTTCGGAATTCGAAATGGAGAAGGAAGAGTTTAAAATCAAGTTGAAACGTGGTCTAGGCAACACTGGATCTACCTCAGAAGAGGGGCCTTACTTGATTTCACCTTCTGTTTCCCATGCACTGCCCCCACTGCAGCCAACAGCGCAAGTAGCGACTCCAAAAGTTCAGACCGAGAATCCTGAACCAAAAACATCCAATGATCTGGATATCTGCTCGCCTATGATCGGGACATTTTATGATTCACCCTCGCCTGACTCGCCTGCTTATGTGGAGGTGGGAACTAGAGTCAATGCGGAGACCGTTGTATGCATAGTGGAGGCGATGAAGGTTATGAACGAAATCAAGGCCGAGAAGAGTGGAGTGATCACTGAGCTTTTGGTGGAAAACGCCAGACCGGTTGAATTCGGGCAAGCATTGTTCAAAGTTAAACCCAACTGATTCCCCCCCTCCCTCAATAATACAAAAAGTTTTTACTTTCGGGTAACTATCGAATGTAAAGGGGTAATTCCATTAAGAACCACCTATGTTTGAAAAGATTCTGGTCGCTAATCGTGGAGAGATTGCTGTTCGTATTATCCGTGCCTGCAAGGAACTGAACATAAAATCTGTCGCGGTGTATTCCGAGGCTGATCACAATTCCATGCATGTTCAAATGGCTGACGAGGCCATTTGCATCGGTCGAAGCCCAAGTCATGAAAGCTATCTCCGAATTGATCGTATCATCAGTGCCGCTGAAATAGCGGATGTTGACGCCATCCATCCAGGATACGGCTTTTTATCTGAGAACGCTCACTTTGCAGAAGTCTGCGAAAGCTGCAACATTCGCTTCATCGGCCCCTCCCCTCAGGCCATGAACGCATTGGAAGACAAGGCAGTGAGTCGCAATTTGGCAAAAAAAGCGGGAGTTCAGCCACCGCCTGGCTCAGACGGCCTAGTTGATAACGAACAGGAAGCTCTGGAAATTGTCAAAAAAATCGGTTATCCCGTGCTCATCAAGGCCGTTGCTGGTGGTGGAGGAAAAGGCATGCGTGTGGTTCATAATGATATATCACTCCTCAAGGGATATCGTACAGCAAGGGCAGAAGCAGAAAAAGCATTTGGCAACTCAGGGGTTTACATAGAAAAATTCATCGAAAACCCTCGCCATATTGAATACCAGATCCTTGGTGATGGCAGAGGAAAAATCATTCATCTCGGCGAACGTGATTGCTCAATCCAACGTCGAAATCAGAAACTGATCGAGGAAACACCTTCCCCTTTCCTTGATCTGAAGCAATTCCGTGATCTTCGAAAAAAGATGAGTCGTGCGGCTGTAAAAATTGGAGAGGCTGCCAAATACACCAATGCTGGCACTGTTGAGTTTGTGGTCGATGAAAAGGGCAAGTTTTATTTTTTGGAGGTCAATAAGCGCATCCAGGTAGAACATCCGGTGACGGAGGAAGTCACTGGTATAGATCTCGTCCAGCAACAAATCCTGATTGCCATGGGTGAGCCGTTGCGCATTTCACAGGGTGACGTTAAGCTGATCGGACATGCAGTCGAATGCAGGATCAACGCAGAGGACCCATTTGATGATTTCCGTCCATCCCCAGGTCGCATTGACATGTTTTATGCCCCTGGAGGAAGAGGTATCAGATTAGACTCGCACGTTTATGCCGGTTACACCATCCCACCTCATTACGACTCCATGATCGGAAAACTGATCGCATACGGCAAGGACCGCCGAGACGCGATGAATAAGATGAGTCGAGCATTGTCTGAATGTATGATTTCAGGCATCAAGACGACAGTTCCATTTCAGCAAGCTATTTTACAGGACCCTGATTTTCGCCGCGGTGTTTACACAACCAATTTCATAGCCCAACTCCTTGGTGGCGGTGGTCGAGAATTGATTGAGGTCAAGGCTTAGTGAAGGATAAGTAAGATTTCAATTAATGAAGTCAAAATGTGTGCAATTCGATGAGAAGTCTGGAAGATTGCCGTCTTTACGGCTTCATTGATGAAGCTTACAGGCAAGGACGCAGTTATGAAGCTTTGGCAAAAGCTCTTTGCAATGGCGGGGTGGATATCATCCAACTCCGAATGAAAGAGGCAAGCTTAGAAAGCATCCTAAAAGCCGCATTAATAATCCAACCTATCACCTCTGCTGCAGGAGTACATTTGGTGATTAATGATGAACTTGATGTCGCCTCTCGGATTCCAGATGCCTTTTTGCACCAAGGGCAGGAAGATTTTTTTGACGCGGGGCATAAGAACGTTCGTGATCTGCAAGCTTGCACCGTTGGTTCCAATCTTAGATTGGGATTGAGCACCCATGCACCGGAACAAGCCAGGAAGGCAATCAGTGCAGGGGCAGATTATATTGCCATCGGTCCGGTCTTTGCCACACCAACAAAACCAACAGCAAATCCGGTCACTTTGGAGTATGTTAGATGGGCATCAAAGAACGTCTCTGTTCCCTGGTTTTGCATTGGTGGCATCAACTTGGATAATCTGGACGAGGTGCTTCAGGCGGGTGCTCAAAGAATCTGCGTGGTTTCTGCCATTTTAAATGCTGCAAACATTGAGAAAGAGTGCGCAAAATATCGAAGCAAGCTTGAAACTTACTTCCCTTGACTCCAATCACATTGCATCGAATTATTTCTGAATAAATGCCGGATTATATTTTCCGCGCTCAGCAAAGCCTCCAAGGTGGGGGCGCATACTTGAGTATCTTGGGTAACTGTCAAACACTTGCCCCCCGTCGATAACGCGTGGATCTCTCTGGCGTTTTAACTCACGCTCCAGAAGGTGTGCCAGATGTTTACGATGTTGTTCATATCCTGGACTTGAAGCCAGGTTACGCATGCAGCCGGGATCTACCAGAATATCGAATAATTCTTCCATCGGCCGTTTTCCAACGGCAGCCTGAAAATACTTTTGAAAGCCTGGTTTGCTACTATTGTTTAAAAGCAATGACTTACTGGGACAGCCATCGATATCATGATATTCATCTCCAGCAGGCCATAAATCAGCATTGAAATTTCTGATGTAGAGGTATCGGTGAGTCCTTATGGCACGGGAGGGATAACCTAAATTATCCGGCCTGGCATGGGTATGCCTTTCTCTACCGGAAAGAATCCAGCGACGATACTCATCTGTGATTCCGGATCCTTGCCCTTTCAATAGCCCCAAAAGACTTTTACCTGTTATTTCTTTCCAGGGTTTCATTCCGGCAGCTTCAAGGAAGGTTGGAGCCAAATCGATGAAACTCACTAGATCGTCGATGGATCTCCCTCCTTTCACCTCATTTCCCCATCGAACGGCCATGGGCGCATGAATACCGAACTCGTAGAGGTTAGCTTTAGCTCGGGGGAATGGCATTCCATTGTCTGCCGTCACGATAATGAGAGTATTGTCAAGTTGCCCCAGACTCTCCAAAAGCCGAATCATGCGCCCTAAATGAGAGTCAAACCATTCAATCTCAACCGCGTAATCGAGCAAATCATTGCGTACTACAGGATGATCAGGCAAGAAAGTGGGGACTTCCGCATCATTCAGGCGTTTACCTGATTTTACGCCAGCACCTTCCTTATAAACTCGATGTGGTTCATGGCCCCCAAACCAAAAAAAGAAAGGTTTGGTGGATGTTTGCTGATCCTTTAGAAAAGTCTCGAAATTTTTGGCGTAATCATTTCCAGAAATGCCTGCTGGGGAATCCATTTTGTGTTGATTATATACTTTACCAACGGGGTTCTGCGACCAGCCAGTGATCGCAGAATTGCCTGGTCCCCAGGCTTTGCCTGTATAACCAACTTGATACCCTCCCTTCTGTTCCAATGCACGGGTGAAGACTTTCAAATCAGCGGGAAAATTAGAGGCATGTGTTCCCGCTTCACGGTTTTGCCATATGTTTCTGCCGGTCAGAATACTGGCCCGCGACGGAGAGCACCCGGGTGCCGCGCAAAATGCCTGCTGAAACAACACTCCCTCATTCGCAATACGATCAAAAGCGGGTGTTTTAACAAATCTAGAACCATAAACAGAGGCATGAGGGAATGATTGATCATCCGAAATGGCAAAAAGAATATTGGGGTGATTGCTGACTGCCCCTAAGTCCAATAATGAGAGACCTCCAAGAAGGAGAGTTATGAACAGATGATAATTAAGTCTTAAAGAAGGCATGAGGGAATGATATGACTCTAATCCCCTTTAATCAATGGATTAGAGGTATTGATTGAGTAGTATTCTTTGCGCACTATTTAGTCGACAACAACGGTCACGCCCGGGCTTAGATGGGCAAAAACGCCACTTGAACTATGTATCCATCGTGCCACTCTCACCATGAACCGTTGCCGCCGCGGCATATCTTCAGGTAGAGTCCATTGGGTCATTCCTGTTGAGAGCCTATCTAGCAGCATGTATCTGTCTTGATCTTGGTCCAATCGATAAACATAAACTCCCTCAATTTCCTTCAATTCGGGAAGACTCCAGTTCAAACGCCTTTCCGATTCCGTCATGCTCACTTTTAAACCACTCACAGGGGAAGTGAAATAATTACCTAAAGTCGGGTCTCCCAGAATAGCTAATGCTCTTGTTGCACTATGAGGGCTCTGGTTGGCTGACTGCAAATAAGCAAACCCCAGACATTCCCCTCGCCCCAGACTCTGCAGATGCCAGGGACCAACTAAACCACTCATGGCTGCCAAGCCGGTATCGAGTGAAGCTAGACAGGCGCGCAAGAACGCATCTGAGACATTCCAATCCCCGTGCCATGAAGAATACAACATCATGAAAGCAGAACGTGGGGTTTTATTGGGTTGATTGAAATCGCGAGTTCGACGAATACCGCTTGCAAAAGAGGCACTCCCACTGCGGCCAGCCATGAATGCCCACAAACTACGACCTGCATCCTGAAAACCGTCACCTGTCCTTATTTCCCCAGGCACAAGCGCAAACCATCTGGAAGCGTTTTCGATAGCAGATTGGTTGAAGGGTCGGCTCATATTGTCTGGCAAGTGAGATTTGATCAGCGTTTCTGGCTCGAAATGAAGTGAGCCAAATCTGAATGCATGATTTTTATTGAGATATTGACGAATCAACTCAACTTCCATCTTGGACTTTTTTACCGATCGATTGCGCAAAACTCCATTGTTCAAACTGGGCAGGTTGGCAAAATCAATGCGGCCTATTGCTATTTCGAGCCGAGTCGGCAATTGATTTTCATCAAACTTACCATCACCCGGAATGTTCGACGCGGGAGCATGCGTTCTATTGATGTGGTCCACCGCATTATCATGCCAAATTCCATCTATATCACCATAATAGGCATCACAGGACCAGGCGCCGCGATGATCATCCCCTCGAAGCGTGTGCCCATCTATTGCAACATAACCAGAATAGGGAACAGCTACATGCCCTATTAAAATAGCCATTTTCACCCCCTTAACAGGTGCACCCAAGTGCTCCTGGATCAATGCTTTGACTTTGGCTATTCGCTTTACGTTAGGTGACCACCTGGAATCTAAGTGCCTGGGAGCCTTCACCATGACAACCTGCCAGCCATCCATCTGCAAATCTTCCACGAAATAATTCAGATCAGTTTCCAGTGCGCTCCAATGAGTCTGATCAACCAGTAAAAGCACTTTACCTTTGTTGTGATTTGGGGGTGTGTATGCTGCGACTTCAATTTGACGGATACCTCCTTGGGTTTGTTTTGGGGCTATTGAATATTCATAAACTCGGCCATCCATCAAATCAGGCGAAGAATCGACCAGCTCAATTCCTTGAACATCATCAAGCAAAGGTTCCCATAGTTCGCGGGTCGATAAACGCCGATTGACTTCATATGTTCGATCTTTGACGGTTGGCCATTGGAGACGGATGCTCAAAGGATCCTTGGAGACTTGAGCACTCACCGCGAAGTGTTTGAACTGATGCTCCACTTGGCTGAGTGGGTAATTGAAAATTTCAAAACCATCAATCAAGCCTTTTACTGGTTGATGACCTTCTGGCGTATTGCCGAGGGCAAATCCGGTCGATTCAAGAGCTGATTCAGGAGGAATGAACGAAACCCCTTGTCCTGGGCCATGTGCCTTTCCATCGATATAAACCCAGGTGGCATTGGCATCATATGTCAAAACAATCTCATACCAATTATCCTTCATGAAAGAAACCGAAGTCGCAATGAAGGTCATCCCCTTATCTTTTGATTGAGCACCAAACGCGATACGTTCGCCTTTGGGATCCAGACTGAGCCCCCAATACCCACTCATACCTGGAGGCGCTTTCCATTTCCCAAAGCTCATCAAGGTTCCGTAACCACCCGGACCCTCCCCTGAACTCCAATCAGGCTTGAACCAGAAACGCATGCTTCCGCTTTCTAGTGGCAGGGGAGTACCCTCGTCAGAAAATAAATCAAAAATCATTCCATCAGCCGGTTCCCGAGACCGCAACGCAAGCCCTTCAATGCCGGGTAAAAATTCTGGAAGCAGAACCGCCCCTGCGGTTTGTGATTCTTCAGCGTTTTCTGTTTTCAATTGAAAAAGTGGCAGGTTATTCGTTGAACCAGGATTGAAATCACATTCAAAGGTACGCCCAAAAGCTAGCGAATGTGCAGCTTCCAAAAAATGGGTCCCATAGGAAATGGTTGATAAAAGAAGCAGGTATGTCCAGCGCTGCCATTGTTTCAATTGCTTGATTTGGTTGGATGCTTGATATGTCATTACAATGGATTTCTGACGGATTGAGACTCACCTTGAGGTAAAACACAAGCGTCATCCTTACTAATCGGATCACGGGGCAATTGCTTAAACTGTTTGCAGTAACTAAGAAAAAATCAATGAAACATTGTTGAAACTAGCCTAAATCAGTGCAATCTGTTGTGTATAACTATGAAGACAAAATTTCGTATCGCGCTTTGCTTGTTCTTAATGGTGATGACATATGCTCAGGCACTGGAGCTGAGCATGCGGCAAAGTGGGAAAATCACCGAGGTGGTCGGACATATTTTGAGTCAAAGTCACCTTCGCCAGAAGTGGCTGGACAATGATATTTCAAACATTTTCTTTGATAACTACCTTGATTCTCTGGACCTCAACCACCAGATCTTCCTCCAATCTGACGTGAATGAATTCCGCCAGAAATATCAGGATCTACTTGATGATTACACGTTCGGTATATTGGAGAACAATCGTGTTCCCAACGCAGCACCGGCTTTCGAAATTTTCGAGCGGTTCAAGGAACGCATTCAAGAGCGTCGAAAAGTGATTGGAGAATTGTTGGATCAAGAATACAAGTTCGATGTTGATGATGAGATCATGATCAAACGCTCGGAAGAGCCATGGCCAGGCAGCGAAGGTGAGGCCAGAGAGTTGTGGCGTTTGCGCATCAAATACGATCTTTTGCAGGGACGCCTTGGCAAAGAGGAAATTTCTGAGGTCAAGGAGCGCTTGTCAAAGCGCTATGACCGCCTGGTCAAGGACTTTATCACCTTGGAGCCAGATGAGGTTTTACAAATTTATCTCACAGCTTTGTCCAATGCTTATGATCCGCACTCAAACTACATGAGCCCCACGACTGCAGATGATTTCTACATCAAGAATGTCCACAACGAATTGACAGGCATTGGGGCACTACTCAGAAGTAACGAGGGTTATTGCCAGATAGTCAGTCTTGTCCCTGGAGGGCCCGCAGATAAGAGCAAGAAAATTAAGCCTGGCGACAAAATCATTGCTGTGGCTCAGGATGATGATGAGCCTGTGGATGTGGTGGAAATGAAATTGAATAAGGTTGTTCAACTCATCCGAGGTAAACTGAAGAGCAAAGTCAAACTCACCATCATTCCAGCGAAGTCAGTGGACGGGTCGGAAACACGAGAATTGACCCTCGTACGTGAGAAAATCGAACTGAAGGAACAGTTTGCCAAAGCCCGCATAGTGGAACTTCCCTCCAAGTTGGGAAAGACAAGGCGTTTAGCAGTACTGACTGTCCCTCAATACTACGAAAACGTAGCCGCTGATACCGCCCTCATCTTGAAGCGACTCGACAAGGAAGACATCGAGGGCGTTGCTCTGGACCTGCGAAGAAATGGTGGGGGAATATTGCCGGAAGCGGTTGAGTTGACTGGACTATTTTTCCCTGAGGGACCTGTGGTTCAGGTGCAAAATTACGTCAAGCAAAAACAGGTTCTGAAGGATGAAGATCCGTCCACTGTGTATGATGGGCCTCTCGTGGTGATGGTAAGCAATTTAAGTGCCTCTGCAGCAGAGATCACGGCTGCAGCCCTGCAGGATTACGGCAGGGCCTTGATTGTGGGAGATAAAACTACGCACGGAAAAGGTACCGTGCAGACACTGGTGGAACTCAACAAAATCCGGAATACCCCAAAGGAGAGCGGTTTGCTCAAATATACAATCTCAAAATTTTACAGAGTCGAAGGCAGCACGACTCAGCGAAATGGTGTCACCCCTGACATCATCCTTCCATCCATTTACGATTATATGGAATTGGGAGAAGCCCACCTACCCCAGAGTCTAGAGCCTGATTCCATTGATCCCGCAGATTACGAAATCATGCATCGTGTGAGGGACACTGTAGATACATTGAAGAAAACCTCGGCTGAGAGAATCAAAAACGTGACGGATTTCCAGTATATCATGGATGACATCAAGCGTTATCAGGAGACCAAGGAGCGCAAGACTGTCAGTCTCAACGAAGAAAAACGCGCTCCCGAAAAAGAGGAGGACAAGACTAGGATTGAAAAACGTGATGCTGAACGAAAAGCGAGACGTTACCCAGGTTTGAAAATATTTCGTTTGACGATGGATGAGGTTCGAGGGCAAAAGCCGGCCAAGCTGCTTTTCAACGGAGACAAGGAAGAGTATTACGATGTCGCAGAGGATGAAGCAGAGGAGAAAGTCAAGGATGGGAACCTTCCGGAAATAGACGAAAATTCGTATGTTGGCGATGATCAAGATGAAATGGACAAACGCCTCGATGCCTACACTCGCGAGAGTATCGAAATTTTAAAAGATTACATCGATGAATTGAATAAAGCCGATAAGACTGACAATCCACAGCTATCAGCACAGGCTGGCAATCATTGATCAGTAAAAGTTTGCCAAATTCGCTCGATGTTAGCAGAATGAACTCGTATATGAGTAAGGTTATTACGGGACCCGTTTACGTCGTCAAAGACAACATCGACACTGATCAAATCATTCCTGCACAGTATTTGAACCTGATTCCTACCGTAAAGGAGGAGTATGACAAACTGGGCAGTTACGCTTTATGCGGGTTACCGGATTCTCTGTATTCGGAACGCTATGTCGAGGATGGCGAAATGGACAGTAAATATCCCATTGTCGTCGGGGGCCGAAATTTCGGGTGTGGCAGTTCCAGAGAACATGCACCGATCGCAATGGGGGCAGCAGAGTGCCAGCTGGTTCTGGCTGAAAGCTTTGCCCGCATTTTCTTCCGTAACTGCGTAGCAACAGGTGAGCTTTATCCTTGTGAATCCCTGAACCGTCTCTGTGATATACTGAAAACTGGAGATATTGTATCCGTAGATCTTGATTCCCTGACCGTTACAGTAGAAGCCACGGGAAAAACCTACTCTATCGGCCCTCTTGGAGATGTCAGGAGTGTCATTGATGAAGGAGGGTTGTTCAATTTCGCAAGAAAGAACAACATGATTAATTCTTGAGCGCATGCCCATCTGAATGCAATGGAGAGTCGAGCAGCAATCAGCTTCTCCCAAGGTCCATCAAATTTCTGTTTGAATCAAATGCCATTACCGCAGGTTCTCCTTCCAGAGTAACTTGCGGGTTCGTCCTTGCATCGTGTAATAAATGTTCTGATGCTTCCATGACATCAAGGTGGAGCGTATCCTTAATCCTTAAGACCCTAGATTGACGCGTATCCGGGACCACCAATGAACTCAGTGCCCACTGAATCACTTCCTGATCCGTTTCAAAATGAATAGGCACCTTGGTGCCATTCATGGTCATTGCGGTAACCGCATTCACGAAGGAAATCTTCGGATTCATGCTCCTTACGAGTCGTGAGGTGGTAAAGTCTGCCATACCAATGCCAATGGCATTTCCATGTGAATCTGGCGTTAAACTCCTCACCATGATTCTCTTGATTCGAGGGAAATCCTTTTGTAGTGAGAAATCAGTGGAAAAACCATGAACACCACGGCCAACAATGTTTGGATCCATGCCAGATCCACTGATATCCTTCCCAATCCGATCCACGATCAATAAATCTAGATCATCAAAAGGCAGTCGTGGCATTAAGTCCTTGGCTTTGGCGAGTAGTCTGCCTTCATCTTCAATTGCGGTTTCGACAGGCACAAAAGCGATCTGATCCGTTTCATGCAAGGCATTCTCAATGATTCCCAATCCACCTATCACAGGCATTTTATCGATCAGAATGGAAGCATACCGACGAAGAACGTTTTCGTAGCCAAATTGTATCGCAGCTCGATGAAATGCTGAGGCTCCATCACGCTTCCCCAGACCTACAACAAGCATTTTCAAGATACCACTGCCCAACCCACCCTTGAAATCTGTATGAGGTTTAATACGATTGAGGACCAGAACTCCATCCAATTGAGAAGCGGATCGACTCCAGAAAACAGGCGTCCCCCACTCCGACTCAGCCACTGCAATAGTCTCCATTGAACATTCTACGGGGATACCCAGGGATTGTGCATCGACACCATAACTCGCGAGCACAGAAGCTTGCCCTTCGGAAGTTGCTCCTCCGTGACTTCCCATCGCAGGCAGAATCACAGGCATTGCTCCAAAAGCAATTAACTGAGTGACAACCTCTTGAACCATGACGCTCAGTCCCGATATACCTCGACTTCCAACATCTAAACCAATGCGCATACCTGATTTGATACGAAATTGAAGTGGTTCCATGGCATGACTAACAGCCAAACTGAGGTCCAAAGGAACGGCCCTCCCCGGAAAAGCCTGTTTCAAGGGGAACATCGAAGGTAATGGGAGCTTGGGCTGATATTCGGAGAACATGATCAAATTTGACGACGAAACACCCGCAAAGTCGAATTCAAATTTTAAACGCTCAGATGCCCTAAAGCCAAGAGACCGTAAAATGTATATTCGGTATCCAGCTCATCCTCATGCCAATGACCGTGGAAAGAACCTACATTTGTCCAAAGAGTATCTATGAAATCAAGGCAGCGTTCTCGCATGTCTTCACCGATTTCATATTGAACTCCAGAGAGTGCATGCAAGGCCGTCGCAGTGGAGAGCAAATCCGGAACAGGAGCCAATGGATTGGCTAGAAAGCCCCCCATAGGATGACAATTTGAAGCCAGCCAATGAACTGCCTCAGAATCAGGGTTCATTCCAAATTGGCGCAGAGTGGTCATGACAGCTGCAGTTGCATTGGTTGCCGCAGAGCGTTGCTGCCCATCATTTCCCCAACCCCCATCAGGTGTCCGAAGATTGTTGAGTGATGCGAGGATCCCATCCTGACAGGTGAGAAGGTTCACGCCTAAATCCTGAAAGGCACCTACAGCCAGAAATGCACCATAAGCAGTACCATGCGTGGCATCTTTTTCAGGTTGAAAACCTCCGTCTGCGCATTGGAATTCAAGGAGTTTTTTTAGAAGTTCATCTCTGAAAGCGCCCTTCTCTGGAATAATCGATAGACACCGAATCAGACAACAAAGGTGCACAAAATCTGAATCCTCAATGGACAATTTTGATTCAAGAAAAGGTTGCCATCGTGATGGTTCAGGCAAGGCATCAAGACTTTGCAACCCATCCAATCCAAATACAGTGTAATAAAGATCCGGATCCCCCTTGCGATCAACAAACCCCCCATTATCGTGAAGCTGTTTGATCATGAAGGAACGCACTAACCCTGCGGCATCGCCTAACAGTTCAGGAGCAAGTCGTGCCACCTGGATCATCTCCAATCGGATACTCATTTTTATATTTCCAGAGCACCTGGGCTCGCAATGGTCATTGAAAACGTGATCATGTGATCGCGACACATTTATAGGGCAATAAGATGCATAAATTCAGTTGGAATTTGCCAATCTTTCTACTGCTAATTACCATTTAATGTCGGCTGAAATGTTGATTCCAGCGGATAAGGTCCACATCATCAACTAAAAAATCAGCATGAACCAAAAAGTAAAAGCAGGTATCGATTTTGATGATCCATTGGCAAGCAGAAGCTGCCGGCTCAAGCCACCCAGGCATGCAGGTATTAAACTAGGACGCATCATTGCGGATAAACTCGAGGGATTTATTGCCAGTCGAAGATCTGTTGGAGATAACGCGATTTATGAGTCCCGCACTTTTTCGTAGGCTCAAAAAACAGAAAAGGAGTGGAAGGATATCCGCAGCGAGTTGGATGAAGAATGACTTTTAAAGGCCGTTGCAAATACCCCGCTCCTCAAGGAAGCGGGGTGTTTGCAAAAAAAGCCTGATATGTCGGAGACCGTTGATGTACTAAGAGATCTCCGCGGCGATCGTTTGAACTACGATCGAGCCGCTCGCTGAGCAGCTTCGGCCGCGACATTCAGGCAAGTTCGAATGTCTTCCATGGGATCCTTTGGATTTTCTTCATACTCGAGCGAAAGAGCTCCATCGGCAGGGAAACCTATTTTTTTCAATGCCTTGAACACACCTTCCACATCCAAGTGCCCCCGACCAATGATAACTCCCTCCGTTTTTTTCTTTTGCTCCGCAAAATCTTTAAGATGGACGCCATACAACCGATCACCGAGCTGATATATCACTTCAACGGGATCAACTCCTGAGCGGATGTAATGCCCAAGATCAGCGCAAAACCCTATGCGCTTGTCAAAGCCTGCAACAGCTTTCAAGGCATCCAATGGAGCATCGTAAAGTGCACCTGGCCCATGATTATGGATCGCTATACGAATATCATATTCGGCAACCAAACGATTGAGACTTTCAAAGGAATCGTTTTCCGGATTCGCACTGATATTTCGGATGCCCGCTTTTTTGGCAAACTCAAAAAATGCTTTATTTTTTTGATGATCCTTGGTGAATGACTGAACTCCATGAGCACTGATTGAAAGATCATGTTTTCCCAACTTGGCGTTCATTTCCGCTATTTTAAGAGGATCCGGAATGGGAGGGTAATGCATCCGGAATAACTCCACAAAGTGCAATTCCAGTTCTTCTATTTTCTCAAGTGCCCCGTCGATGCCAAAAGCTCGCAATGAGTAGCTCTGAATTCCCATGGGAAAACCTCCATATTTTTTAAGCGACTGCTCACGTGTATCCGCGATCACGGAAGGAGCATCAAACCAGGTTGCGCCAGCGCCTGCAGCAGCGATCAGGGTGCGATTTAGGAAAGTTCTACGATGCATCATGGTTTTAATTTATATCTTTGTTCAGGTTTATTTGACTACGATATTAACCAATTTTCCAGGAACCACGATGAATTTCTTGATTGATTTGCCTTCGATGTTGTCTTGGATTTTTTCGGAAGCTAATACCAGTTTTTCAATGGACTGCCGGTCTGCATTCCTTGAGACCTTGAGTCGATCTCGCAATTTCCCATTTACTTGCACGGGCAGCTCAACACTCTCTTCAATCAAAAGAGCGGGGTCGAATACAGGCCAGGGCTGATAGGCAATCACTCTGGCATTTTCTTCCTGCAACATTCCATAAAGTTCCTCGGCAAGGTGCGGTGCGAATGGCTGCAGCAGGGTCAGAAACGTGCGCATGCATTCGGCCGGCCGAACTTTCCAATTAACAGCTTCGTTAACGAAAACCATCATTGCAGAAATCGCAGTGTTGAAACGCATCCCATCAAGATCCTCGGTGACCTTCTTTATGCAAGCATGCAGAGACTTCAGTTGATCCGGCGTTGGTTCAATGTCAAATTTTATCGCGGAGTTTAAGGTCAGTTTGCTCAGGTTGGCTTCGTCTTTCTGCGCATCAACAGCCATTGCTTGCTCGAAGGCTACCTCACTCTGTTCATTAACGATCATGCGCCAGACGCGACCAAGAAAACGGTAAACACCCTCGACCCCCTTGGTGTTCCATGGCTTGGACATTTCTAATGGTCCCATGAACATTTCATATAAACGAAACGCATCCGCTCCATACGCACTGACAATTTCATCTGGATTGACCACATTCCCCCGCGATTTGGACATTTTCTGCCCGTCTTCTCCAAGAATGATCCCCTGATTGACCAGTTTAAAGAAAGGTTCCGTTGTAGAAACTAATTCGAGGTCATATAAAACTTTGTGCCAGAAGCGCGCGTAGAGCAGGTGCAATACTGCATGCTCCGTTCCACCAACGTAAAGGTCAACGCCAGGGTTGGCTGTTTCATCCGCAGATCCCATCCAGTAAGCCTCAGCCTCCTTACCACAAAACATACCCTTGTTTGAAGCATCCAAGTAGCGAAGATAATACCAGCAACTACCGGCCCATTGCGGCATGGTGTTGGTTTCACGAATGGAACCGTCCTTCAGATTCGCCCACTCAGCTGCACGCGCCAGTGGAGGTTCACCGTCGGACGTTGGCTTGAAATCTTTCAAATCAGGCGGCATGACGGGCAGCTCATGAGCACCAACGGCTCGATGTTGTCCGTCTTTCCATAGAATGGGAAACGGTTCGCCCCAGAATCTTTGGCGACTGAACAACCAGTCCCTAAGCTTAAAATTAGTACGAAGAGATCCGGCTTTCTTTTCGGAAAGCCAGTCAATCATCTTTTGTTTGGCCTCGCAGGTTGGGAGGTCATTGAGGAAATCAGAATTGACACTGACTCCTTCACCGACAAAGCCGATGGAGTCCTGTCCTTCCGGCGCTTTAACTACCTTTAATACCGGGAGGTTGAATTTCTCAGCAAATTCCAAATCCCTTGAGTCGTGAGCAGGTACAGCCATGATGGCACCGGTACCATAAGTTGAAAGAACATAGTCGGCAATCCAGATGGGGATGCGCTCTTTGTTGACCGGGTTGATGGCATAGGCCCCGATGAAGATACCCGTTTTTTCCTTTGCCAATTCAGTGCGTTCAAGATCACTTTTCCGGGATGAAAAGGTTCTGTATTCCTCAACCGCATCCTTCTGTTCTTCAGTGACCAGTTTATCAACCAAAGCATGCTCGGGTGCAAGCACCATGTAAGTTGCCCCAAAGAGGGTATCAGGGCGAGTGGTGAACACAGTAATGACCTCTTCGTGATCAGCCACCTGGAAATGAACTTCAGCTCCCTCGGATTTTCCGATCCAGTTACGCTGCATTTCTTTCAAGGAATCGCTCCACTCGATCTCATCGAGCCCATCCAATAATTTCCCTGCAAAAGCGGTAATACGAAGCATCCATTGGCGCATGGGCTTTCTGACGACCGGAAAGCCACCGACTTCACTTTTGCCATCAACAACCTCTTCATTGGCGAGAACCGTTCCAAGTTCCGGGCACCAGTTGACGGGTGCTTCTGCTACAAAGGCAAGTCGTCGTTCATCTTTGTATGAGGCCCGCGCTTCCTCTGTTTCGAGCTTGGAGGGTATCGTCAGAGTTTCGATGGATTCAGCTTTATTTGTCTCTTGGTTAAACCACGAGTGGTAAAGCTTGAGAAATATCCATTGGGTCCAGCAAAAATAATCCGAATCGGTTGTATCCACTTCTCGCGACCAATCATAACTGAAGCCGAGTGACTTGATCTGCCTTTTGAAATTACTGATGTTGGCTTCAGTGGTGACACGCGGATGCTGCCCAGTCTTGATCGCGTATTGTTCCGCAGGAAGGCCAAAAGCATCCCATCCCATTGGATGCAGCACATTGAACCCTCTAGACCGTTTGTACCTGGCAAGAATGTCTGTTGCGGTATACCCCTCAGGGTGCCCAACATGCAACCCGGAGCCAGACGGGTATGGAAACATGTCGAGGATGTAGTATTTGGGAGGTAGTTGAGAGGCAGGCACTTCCCCTGCTAATCCATGACGTTCAGCGAATGGATGGTGTTTGGGGATGATTTCGCCTGGATTCCAGGCCTTGAAAGCTGCTGTCTCATCCCAGATTCGCTGGCGCTTTGGTTCTATGATATCAAATGGATACTGCTTTCGCATGGTGCAATTACTTGGTGTCTTGAGTTCTCATCAGAGGGACAATGAAAATTGACCCCATAGGCAAGAATTATGTGTGAGTGAATGAAGCTACGGAGCCACAGTTATCAATTACCGCAGATGTTCTGCCCAATCCTATGAACTGTGGAGCTAACGTTTGTTGAGAATGATACCCAGCACCATGCCTCCAAGAGCCGCCACGCCAAGGGACTGGTAGGGATATCGACGAATAATCTGATCGACAACCTCTACACCTGCATATGTCTGTTGATCTATGCGCAAACTTGATTTTTTCAAACGTTCGAGACGTTCCAGAAGTTCTTTTTTCGAATTCTCAGGAAGATCCTCGGCTGTATTTTTAATCAAACCCTCAGCTTCCTCGATCAAGTTCTTGATGTCCTGAAGCAACTGTTTATGCCCCCCCTCATCGGTCGTGAGATTGTTGAAATATGTTTCCATTGTTATATCTGCTCATGTTCTTGGAAATGGAGCACCTCTGACATGCAACACTCAAGATTCATCTTTATGCTAGGAAAGCCAACATTCTTCAAGGTTTTGCTGGAACAAATAATTGCCGCAAAAAACCGGACTTTGCTTGCTTGATAGGATAAAAAATTTTAGTCCAACAAAAAATGTCACTCTTCAATCAAAGGATTAGAAGATTGGATAGGATACCCCCACACAAAAGAAGTGCTCATGCTGGTAAGATTCCATACCCGGTCAGGCAGGACATGTCCGGGAGAGCTGAAAGACAACCTTTCAGATATCTTCAAGTGGGAAACCCCTGACTGGCAGAGGGATCCCATGGGAAGATGTCGAATTCTAGTTTATCGAACAAGGGGATGTCACAAAAGCTAATTTGAATAACCCAAGCCGCGGTTATTTTGAAGTTTTCCTTCGCATGGCCCGGTAAATTTGAAGTTGCAGATAAGTCACCGATTCATTCAGGGATTCTCTTATGGGAGCCAGTCGATCATCACCAAGTTCAGTGAAGGCTTTTTCCATGGTATCAGCTTCCTCCTGTGTGAACCAAGCGTGATCCCGTAATTCGAGATCTGCGATCACCGCCTTTGCTAGGTGCTGTTCCACCGTTTGCATACCAATCTCTCTGGTTTGAGCAATCGAATGAAGGTCCAGCCCATCGTTGAACATCCTGACTGTTTTGAAGACGGTTTCACCAGGTCTGGAAGCATCGCGCTCACGAACAGGCTTGGAGTCCGTTTGCGGGTGGTTGTAATTCTGTCGAGGGTTGACATCTAGGAATGTCTTAATCGTTTCAACAAAGGAGGGGCCGTAGGAGTCGAGTTTCACTCTACCAACACCTGAAATCTTGCTGAATGATTGAAGGTCAACGGGATAGTACGCAGCCATCTGGCGCAAGGCAACATCAGAGAATATAGTGTAGGCGGGTACTCCTTGCTCATCGGCCAACTGCTTCCTCAGTCCACGAATGGTTTCGAACAGCGCATGATCATACTCATCACCTGCTGCAAGGGTCCTCGCAATGGCCGCACCTGATTTAACCGGCGGCTCCGTCAGGGCAATGGTCTCTTTCTCTTTAAGGAACTGATTTCCCCTCTCGGTCATTTGAATGGTATTGTATTGATCAGCATCTTGACTCAAGAGGCCTTTGCGCATGAGTTCTCGACCAAAATCCATCCATGCATCCCTTGAATATTCCTTGCCTATTCCGTAAGTGCTTAAGGCCTGATGCCCCCATTGCCGTATTTTTTCCGTATTGGCTCCGGTCAAGACCTCAATCAAATGCCTCAATCCTACTGAAAAACCACTATGCTCCCTGACACGGAATACGCAGGACATCAGTTTCTGCGCAATGACTGTGCCGTCCATTTTTGCACGTGGACTGAGACAATTGTCGCATCCGCCGCAAGGAATTTCATCGAAATGTTCATCAAAATAGTTGAGTAAACCAGCACGTCGACAATCCGTACTTTCAGCGAAATGACTCATGGCAAGTAATTGGTCAATGGCTACTTTGCGCTCTTGCTCACTTGCCTTATCCTTCCAAAGACGCCGGTACTTAATTTCATCGCTCGCGCTGAAGAGCAAAACACATTCGCTGGGAAGTCCATCGCGCCCTGCCCTGCCTGTCTCCTGATAATAACCTTCTATGTTTCTGGGAAGGTGATAATGCATGACAAATCTCACATTGGGTTTATCGATCCCCATTCCGAATGCAACCGTGGCACAGATCACATCGACATTGTCTTTAATGAAATCATCTTGTGTCTGGCGACGCTCCTCATCAGAGAGTCCCGCATGATACGGTTTAGAGCTGACCCCATTGTCTTTGAGGAAACGTGCGAGATTCTCAGTGGCTGCTCTACTGAAGCAGTAGACAATACCACTCTCCCCCCTATGTCTGCGAGTCAAAGCGAGAGCCAGGCCATCTCCATCTTGTCTTGGCCTCACACTGTAGGACAGGTTTGGGCGATTGAAACTGCCGACAAACGTTTGTGGCTCACTGAAGTGCAAGCCCTTGATGATATCATCTCTGACACGCGACGTGGCTGTAGCTGTTAGTGCGAGGAATTGAGCTTTGGGAAATCGCTCTCTCAATGCTCCCAATTTTCGGTACTCCGGACGGAAATCATGTCCCCACTCGCTGATACAATGAGCCTCATCAACGGCAAACCGGTTCACATTCCATTGATCCAGATTACTCAGAAAATCAGGCATCATCAGGCGTTCTGGTGCTACATAAAGGAGTTTATAGGCCCCTCCCCACAAGCCTCGCATGCGCTCGGCAGCTTCGGGACGAGAAAGAGATGAATTAAGAAAAGTAGCGGGAATCCCAGCCGCGTTCAGACCATCAACCTGATCTTTCATCAATGCGATGAGGGGAGAAATAACAAGAGTCAATCCCTCGTCGGTTAATGCAGGCAATTGATAGCAAAGTGACTTTCCACCCCCTGTCGGAAGAAGGGCAAATGTTTCCTTTCCTTCAAGAACGGACCGAATAATTTCTTTTTGTAAGGGGCGGAATTGTTCAAACCCAAAATGTTCTTTAAGCAGCGCAGCCAGAGACGAATCGTTGTGAGTCATGTATACAGTTCTTCGATTAAATCAAATGTCAGGTGCACGTAGGGTCAATCTAATATGATAAAAGCGGATGATCAAGAAAATGGCAGTCTCAGTTTGAAGGACGGGGTCAATGATCAGAAAAACGCCCGATCGATGTAGAAACTTCAAAATTTTGATAGCGTCCAGCACCACATGTAGGACGCCATCGCTGAAGAGTAAATGAACCATCTCAATAATAGGAAGGTATAATACGGACAAACATTGAAGGAATAGTCCTGTTGGTGAGCTTCTTCTATCCCTGCACCCCCTTGCGTCAAAATCAAAGAAGGATTCATTTTTAAAATGAGCGCATTTACTCCATTCAAAACGGATTTACATCTCAATCTAAAGAACGGCCTTATTCAACACGAAGGCCGTTCTATGAATATGCAAGGATGAAAACATCCAGGGGACATTTACCGGCAGTGTTTGTTATCAATGAAACAGTAAAGGCTTGCTCAACATTGACAGCCTCAGATTCTTGATAAATCGCCACCGAAACGAGAAGAGAAAAAGGGTCAGTTATCTTTATTTCCAACAATCAAGGACTGTGATCTCACCCCTTCAACAGCTTCCTCCAGTTGTTTGCGAAAGGCATATCGGTAACGCGGAGTGATGATCAATTCCCTGAACAATCCACGCTCGCGCCTGATCACCAATTTGCGATGTTTTAAGGCCAGGGTATTTACCCAGAACTCAGCTCGAAACCTGCGGCGCTTCGAGATGGAGATCATATCCTTGAGTGCAAATTGCCTCACAGGAATACCGAGGCAATAAATGACAAGATGGCTCGATTTCAGCCTGTAATTGACCGTTGCACAAAGTGTGATCCCAACGACTCCGAAACAGATGATAGCGCCGACCGAGTAGAGTAAATAAATCATGATCAAATCCCCAACTCGCTCAGTGCCAAAGCTGCATCAAAGCACAAAAACTGTGATTCACCACTCGATAGGGATGATAATCACGTCCCCCACTTTGATTTTTCTGGGATCAGTGATTTGTGGGTTTGCTTCCAAAATCTCACCAATGCTAACATTGACACCCTCCAGTCGGTAAGCCTCCGCAATGGCCGATATCGTGTAATTGGGCTCGATGGTGACTTCCGCTATCTTTTTGGGGACCCGCCGCGGCTTGGCTGGCTTTAAAGGTGTTGCAACTGTTTTGATGTTCAGTTTATTCACCGCCGTGACAAGATCCTTGATCTGATTCACCAAAGCCTTGTTATCACCGGCTCGCTTTTTGTCTACTGTCTTGATGCGATCTATGAGTGCTTCCGAAAGTTTCGCTAAATCCGATTCGGAAACAGGAGATTTCGGAATCTTTGCGACTTCACGTCTCAAAGAACGGTTTTCCTTCTCAAGCGCCTGCATCCTCTGCATGAGGGATAGATTAGCTGTCTGAGCATCATCGATTTCAGCCCGCAATTTGCGATAGCGTTCTTCAGTTTCCTGTTGAAGCAGAAAGATGGTGTTTTTGAGATTTGAATCCTGAGCTTGCAAGCCTGTCGCCACCGAAACAGTGCAAAAGTAAATCGCAAAAATGAAGATCTTACAGTCCATGAATAATATTTTGCGTTAAATACCGCCTATCTTCAAGGGCTTTTAACTCCTGAGTTTTTTTAGATATAGCCTATTCAACAAGCCACGACATAATGGCTTTCTGCGCATGCAATCGGTTCTCGGCTTGATCAAAAATAGTCGCAGCATGCTCTTCTAGAGCTTCCTCACTCACTTCCTTACCGCGATATGCTGGCAGACAATGCATTAACAAAGCATCCGGATTCGCTTTCGCCATCAGTGGAGTATTTATCTGGTAGCCTTTAAACATTTCAAGTCGGCTTTTCGATTCTTCTTCCTTCCCCATGGAGACCCATACGTCGGTGTACAAAACATCACTACCTTCCACAGCAGCTTCAAGGTCTTGGGTAACGGTCACGTTGGAACCAGTCTTCTCAATGAGACCTTTTGCCGGAAAAAAAGCTTTTGGCGAAGCAATGCGTAGCTCAAAACCTAGCTTGATTGAGGCAAACACCCAGGAGGTTGCAACATTGCAGGCACCGTCGCCAACAAATGTCACTACCTTTCCTTTGATGCAACCCAGCTTTTCTCGGATAGTCATCAGGTCGGCAACTATTTGACATGGATGCGCGTAGTCAGTCAGCGCATTGACGGTTGGGATCATGCTGTATGCGGCAAAATCAAGGACATCCTGATGAGCATAGGTTCGGATGATTGCACCATGCACCATGCGGCCCAGCACACGAGCAGTGTCCTTGATGGGCTCTCCCCTCCCCAACTGCATGTCATTAGCAGTAAGGAAAATAACCTGACCACCTAATTCTCTCACCCCGACTTCGAAAGAAACTCGTGTTCGCGTCGATGATTTAGAGAAAATCATGGCCCACGTTTGATTTGCCAATGGGCGGAATGTCGTATTGGTTCGTTCCGCTTTCAGTTTATCTGCTAAATCAAGGATTGCTTCGAAATCCTCGATCCTTTGTTCTTCAAGACTCAGGAAATGTTTCATGATTCAATTGATTCTAAAGTGTCGTTTAAAATGGATAATGCCTCCTTTACTTCAGATGAAGTGATGTTGAGTGCGGGCAAAAACCGCACGACCTGAATTCCCGAAGGAATGGTGAGCATTCCGTGGGCGTGAAGCCTTTCCACCATCTGTAGAGAAACAGGACGCGGGTCATCCGCCAAGGCCGATATCTCCGGATTAAAAACAATACCAATCATCAACCCCATCCCTCGAATACCCTGAATCAAACCAGGGTATCTTTCTGCCAAAGCTTTTAATTTGTTCGCGAGCAAACATCCCATTTCAACTACATTTTGCTCCAGCTGATCTCTTTCAATGACTTCCAGAATTTTCAATGCAACTGAACAACCCAGTGGGTTTCCCCCAAATGTGGTCCCGTGGGTCCCTGGCCCCAAAATATCTTGATATGGTTCTCTTACCCAGAAAGCGCCAAAAGGAAATCCTCCTCCTATAGACTTCGCCATGGAGATCGCATCTGGTAAAAATGAGGATCCATTTTTTTCATCGCCTAGGATTGATGAATAACTTTGGAAAGCCCCTGTGCGATAATGACCGCATTGAACTCCGTCCCAGAGTAACAATAAACGGTGCTTATCACACAAAGACCGCAGCCCTCTCAAATAGGAAGAATCGGCAGAACAGATACCTCCCTCACCCTGAATGCCCTCGATCATGATGGCCACGGTGGAAGGACTGATTGCCTTTTCCATGGCTTCGAGGTTATTGAAGGGCACATGACGAAACCCAGGCATCATCGGGGAAAATCCCTGTTTTACTTTTTCCTGCCCAGTCGCAGCAATACACGCCATGGTTCGCCCATGAAAAGATTGCATGCAAGTCAGGATCTCGTACCTGCCTTCCTCATGGCCGTACTTTCTTGCAAGCTTGAACATACCTTCATTGGCTTCAGCACCACTGTTCGCAAAAAAGCATTTCCCTGGCCCTATTCTATCCACCAGAGCACGCGCCAATTGACCTTGCAAAGGCTGATAGTACAAATTGCAGCAGTGGGTCAGAGTAGCAGCCTGATTTGAGATCGTCTCCACCAATTCAGGATGTGAATGCCCAAGAGCATTGACGGCTATGCCTCCCCCCATATCGAGGTAACGACGTCCATCTACATCCCATACCTGACTTCCTTCACCCCGTTCAATAGTCAAAGGAAATCGACCGTAAGTGGGCACAACGTAATCGTTAAACAAAGATTGTACCGCATGATTTGTTTCACTGATCGATGCTGATGTTGTTTTGTTATGACTCATTTTGTTTTCTTTTTTGGAAAACCTCGTTATTCCGTTAAATTAACACAACACTATTTCAGTCCCAACTCCTTGATCAGTAAATATTTCAAGCAAAACCGAATGATTCACTCTACCATCCACGAAGGATACTTTATCCACACCAGCTTCAATGGCCTTGGTCGCGCTATCGACTTTGGGAATCATTCCGGCCCCAATGATGCCTTTTTGTTTTAAGACGGCAACATCTTGAACTCTCAAATGCGAGATCAGTGAGTCTGGGTTTTCTGGGTCCTGCAAAAGACCAGGAACATCGCTCATGAATACCAAGCGCTTTGCCTTCAATGAGGTGGCCGTTACTGCCGCCGCAATATCGGCATTGCAATTGTGAATATGCCCATCCTCTCCAATAGCTGTGGGACTGATGACTGGTGTCACTCCATTGGCAATACATTCCAGGAGCGGTTTGGTATTCACTTCTACAACCTCTCCGACGTAGCCGATGTCGATTTGATCCCCATGCGGCCCATCCACCAATTTTCTGTGACACTTGAAAATTTCAGTACCAGAGAAACCCCGAGCGACTCCACCAAGCGCATTGATAGTTTTGACTATTTCAGGGTTGATTTGATGCGATAAAACTTCGTGGACGAGTTGAACTGCTTTCTCATCGGTCACTCGATGGCCCTGCTCGAACCTGGGCAAGAGCCCCTCTGCCTTCATGGCTCTCGAAATCGCCTTGCCTCCTCCATGAACGACAACTGGGTTGATTTCGACGGCTTCTAGAAATACGACGTCACGAGCCACACCTTGGCGAACCGATTCGTCAGGCGAATCCATGAAACTCCCTCCATACTTGACGACAAAAGTAGCCCCATTGAATTTTTGAATATAAGGAAGCGCTTCTAAGAGCACGGCTGCCTTGTTAATTAGATGTTCCATGACAATCGTTTTATCCCCCCAATGAAGCAGGGTCAGTCACATCCCCTTTATTGAACTCAACATATTCCTCAGTTAAATCACTCGCATACATGACGGCTTTGCCTTTCCCTAGGTTCAAATTGACATGCAAATCAAATTCAGGGTCAGCCACGGCTCTACAAAGTCGCTCAAAGGTAATGCGCGTGGGTTTGCCTGCCTTCAGTGAATATAGGATCTTACTTGAACCTGCTGCGCTGTAGCCGATGTCCACTTTGTTTTCTTCCACGGTGGCATCCGAATAACCAAGCGCATCGATAATCCTTCCCCAATTGGGATCTCCACCCAGCCAGCTAGTTTTTACCAGCGAGCTATTGGCCACAGAACGAACGGCTGCATCTGCTTGCTGATTAGTTTTGGCACCTGCCACACGTACAGTGACGAAACGAGATACACCCTCGCCGTCCTTAACCAGCATTTTAGCAAGCGCAAAACAAACCAGATTCAGAGCTTGTTGAAACAAGGCTAATGAGGCTTTTGAGATAGCATCCTTTGCAGTATGCCTGATTGTCTGATTTCCGGCCAATCCGTTCGCTAAAATCAGTACCGTATCGTTGGTGCTCATGTCACCATCCACTGTAATTCGGTTAAAAGTCGAAGCAACTGCCTCCGTGAGGCATCGCTGCAAGGTTGGTTTGCTGATAGCAGCGTCCGTGGTGATGAACGAAAGCATGGTGGCATGCAGGGGCATACTGTAAGGTCTATTACCAGTTGGGCTCATCCCCGGTTGAATCATCCCTGCACCTTTGGCGACACCACCGATCGTGACTTTTTTGCCACCCAAGTTAAACTCTAGCGCGTATTGTTTTGGATGTGTATCGCTGGTCATGATAGCCTCTGCCAATTGATCCCCACCCAAAGATTCAGTCGTCAATTGACCGCATGCAGCCTCAACACCCTGTCGAACATTTGGCATCGGAAGCGGTAGACCAATCCGCCCAGTGGAAGCCACAAAGACTTCGGACGTTTTAATGCCTAGGCACTTGGCCGTTTGACGACACATGGATTCCGCATCTTCTCGCCCTTTTGATCCTGTACACGCATTGGCATTACCTGAATTCACAACCAAAGCACGAGCTTTGCCGATCTTTAGATGATCAACACAGACTTTAACTGGAGCAGCACAAATTTGATTGGTGGTAAACATGCCGGCAGCTGCACAGGGAGCCTTTGAGTATATGACACCCAAATCCAATTTGCGCCCCTTGTTGGAACCCTTGCCAGTACCCATTCGTTTTACATCACAAAAAACTCCTGCCCCCAGGAAGCCCTTGGGAGAAGTTACGGAACCGGAAATAATGGAAATACTCATCGCTTTGAAATACAAAGGTTGAAGCAAACGGGAGAAATGAAAAAGACGTAAAGAGAGAGAATACCTCCCGGAGCTTCTAGTGAAGACGCCTGGAGCGACAATGCCGATAATGTCTCTCTCTGGATTTGATGATCATTCAAGGAAGATGAAGTAGGAAAGCTCCTTGGATGTCAATCCGAAAATCCCCAATGATAGGTTCGCCCTGTCAATGAAGCTTAGTCTGCCAAGTGGAGTCACTATGGTCCAGGAAATGGCAGGGATTTCTTCTTTTGGATGAAATCCCAAAGAAGAAATCCACATTCAGGCTTTGAGAAAGTTAAGGGATTTGAAATCATTGGGGTTGTCCAGTTGGGCGATGGAGTAACCTGGCATTATCTGATCCATCATGGCTGGATCATCTCCAAAGTGCCGCTGAAAGATCTCTCCGAAAGCAGCTCTGAAGTCAGTGCGTCGTCCCAAGTAGCGGCTGCGGGCACTGAACATTGCGTTCTCTTCCCATGTTGTCTCATCGCAGTTATAAACTCCCCCCTCGACTCCTCCTCCCGCTACAAACATGACACTGGATTCAGCATGATCAGTACCGTTACTTCCGTTCTCTTTGGACGTACGACCAAATTCCGTCATGGTAACTACCAGCAAATCTTCCCATTGAGATTGTAGATCACGATGCAACGCCTGCATCCCCTGCGCTAATTCTCCAAGTAAGTTAGCATGACTCCCGTTGATTTGTCCTTGACGCTGATGAGTATCAAAACCGCCTCGCCGTAAGCCAATGATTTTCGCTGGAGTGCGTTTTAACAACATCGCAGCTTCGGAAAGTTTGCGCCCCATGGAAGTATCTGGATATACAGCTTCGTTTTCAGGTGTATAGTCTCCTTTGGCGACCGCATCCTGCACCACGGTCATCGTTCTTCCCAAGGTTTGCCCAGCACCATGTACCAATCCTCCATAAGGCTTGAATGGTTTATCGGGTGACAATCCATATAGCCCCATCAACCCTTTGCCGTCTTTTGAGCCGGGTGAAGATGGAGGCGTGCCGAGAAACTTGTTTCCTGCAGGAAAAGTAAAGTCACGTGTCCTGCTGAAATTCGGAATCATGTTCTGGCCCTTGAGAGCAACCAATTGATTTGAACTCAATCCTGCTGCCACAAATGAGTTATCCGGATGATTCAAATCAAAATTGGCGTCGATATGCCGGTATATAAATCCTTCTTCAGTGTCCGCATCCCCAGGGATTCCGTTTTGCCAATAATGCTGACTGTCAAAGTGAGAGCGCGATTGACCATCGTAGCCGACCCTGTGCAAAACGGCCATGTTCCCAGCCCCTTCCTGACCATTGAGTTTGGTATTATTGTATATTTCCATCATGGGTTCCAATGCCGGATGGAACTGCGCAAAACCATTTCCTGAATCAATAGCACGGTCTTCCGGAATATATAAGCTCGGACGGTTAACGGTATTGTAATCAGCATCGCCTCGGGGAATAACAGTGTTGAGGCCATCATTACCCCCCTGCAAAAAGATAAAAATCATCTTGCGGTCCTTTGGCAGCGCCGCAGCTTGTAGTCGGCGCTGAAAGAGTGAAGGAGTCACCATGTTGAGCCCTATCGAGGAAAAGGCAAGGGCACTGGTTTGTAAAAAATTTCGTCGGTTGAAAACTTGCATTTTAAAAATGTATTTAAAGGTTATCTCTAAGTTAAGGGATTGATAGGCTATATGGCTTACTGATAGTGCATTTCCGGTATGGCAAGAATAAGACCGATCAGCTCCCCTACCCTGGACAAGTAATCATCTCTTTCCGGACTAAGTACGATTCGTCTGCCGTTCTCTGCAGTTCGAGCGAAATTAAGGATCAAATCTCGTGTGTCCTTTGATAGGGAGCCGTTGAATAGTAATTGATCAAAATGATCTATTATTTCTTCCGCGGTCTCTATGTCATGCAATCTTAAATACCGCCGAATCGACCAGCTTCGCAGATATTTGTTGTTGTTGTGTCGTGTTAATCGAGTGGCAAAGTTCAATCGCTCCAAAATCGCTCCCGTGTTTACCCAATCAAATCCATACTCGGACCACCCGTCAGGATCGTCGCGCGTAAAAAAATGCATCCCCATGTCCTCACTGATTTCAGGTAAATCATCCAGCATGACTCCCCACTCCATTGCCCTCCCCAGACTATTGATGTATTCAACAGGAGTCTTGACCTTTGCCTGGTAAACGGACTGCGTCCAAAATGGGTTGGAAACGTCTGACCGATCAAATATGGCAGCTAATACGGTTCCAATATGCCCGATTGGTTCTGCCTGCTGCCATGCATCGATGGCACGATCGACAACGTCTGATAAGTGCGCGGGAGCAGAACCATCCTTGTATGTACGGAGGGTGATTTTATCGGCCACAAATTTATTCACCAATTTGACACAGATAAACTCACGGGTGGAAGGATGATTCGCCATCATTTTGATGACATCAAGAGCATCATTCAGACCCTCGATACCTTGCCGATCATCTGGTATGCGCATCTCCCACTCGGTGCCCTCAAAAATTATCTTGGCAGTATAATCATGATCAGCTGGATTGAAGCGAAAAGCCCATTGTCCATTGGGATCTCCCGGTTCGATGCTTTCCTGAGTAACACTCCTGCTCACCAAGCGCGGCAGGACAGAAAAATCAGAGCTGGTAAAGTTTACATTATGCCCTTGTATGGAAAGCACATTGGGCTCTGGAAAAGGGTTAAAAAATCTCTCGTAGCGAGCAAGGCTTATATCGTCAGGTTCACCACCCGCTTCATGATTTTGAGAAGCCGTTTCATTAAATCGTGGAGGTGTTCCAGCATCGGACATGCTGGAACTTCTTCCTACCTCTTTTCCATTGATGTAAGCAACAAAACCATCATCATAGTCGATGGACAACACCAAATTACTGATCTCTGTGCCCGCGGGCAGAGTAAAGTGACGCCTCAGAAAAACGCTGGAATACCCTTTTTGTTCATTCCTTCTGCGCATGTCTTCAAGAACGGTATTGTCGTCTTCGTCGCCATAGCCAATACCGGTTGCCCCTTTGAGCCAATTTGTGTCGTCAAAGCCAACCCGAGTCCATTCAGGTGCCAAACCTTCTCGATAACGAACAGGCTCCCGCATTCCCTTGAAGTAGCGCCAACCTGAACCGATGTCGACAATTGGAAGATCAAAGAAACCCGTACTTGGCTGTGTAGGGGGATTCAGGGCAGATTCTGGAAATCCCTGAGTCTTATCAGCCCTTACTTTTCGAATCTGCCAACCAGTAAAACACCGAGATAACTCCTCGATGTCTGTTTGGGTGTAACGGTTATCAACACCAAACGCGAAAAGCTCTAATATTTCACGTGCATAGTTTTCATTGGCTTCACCGACTTCATTAATAACATTGTCCAAGTATATCAACATGGAAGGACTGGTAGCACTGTAAAGTAATAAGTCCCCGAAAGCATCAAAAGCGTGATCGCGGAAAAACTCATATTCTTTAAATTCAACATGTGCTGCTTCTTGCTCGGCTTGCTGCTCGAACATGGCATTCTCACCGAGCGAGTCCTCCAGGTCATCCAGATACTCAGCTGTCTTGTCATAATCGGTCGTAAAATGATTTTCCCAGAATTCCCCCATTACCGCTTGAAGCTGCTTCTTGCTGAACATGCCTTGGGCATGGATTAACTTCTGAAGAGAATCTATATCATTGATTCGATCATACTCCCTGCCGGGGTAAAAATCACGGTGAATAAGCTCTGGAACCAGGATGGCATCAGAGCTTGTGATACTGGTATTATGAAGTTGAATCGCCAGAACATTGATGCCAGGTACGAGTAGATCTTTGGATTTAGTGATTTCGAAAAGCCCAAAATCCGGATCACCATCTGCAGACCTTGCTGACTTTGAACGATAATTGGGCCGAATCAAATCTCCCATATTGGCGCGCGCCACTTCCTCTCCATTTAAGTATGCCACGAATCCATCATCATAAATCATATTGAGAAATAAACCTCCCACTTCAGATGGATCTGAAACATCAAATTCACGACGCACAAAAAAACTTAAATAGCCTGGCCGAGCATCCTCCCCTTCCTCAATACGTCTCATGTCGGACAGTTCGAAGCGAAAATAATCTCTCTCATTACCACTGTTGGAGTAACCAAAACCAGAACGAACTAAACTCCAGCCCGTGTCGTCCGTAATCTTGTGGTCCAATTGATTCCAATCCGCCGGTGGAGCGATATTTCCTTTTCGTAAATACCATAGGTCCCCATCACTTATCATTTTTGTATCAAGGCCTGGCCGGTACTCGTGAAATAGCAATCGATTTGAACCATTCAGATTTGCATTTCGCTCATCACTGATCGTTTCCGGGTGTAATTGGGCATCAATAAAAGCATCCAATCCAGCCTCATCAATCCATGCAGCGTCAGAAGGGGTTGGTCCATAGGCAAGTCGGTTCAGGGCGTGATTGGCTGCTTGTGATTGACTCAGTGGCCCTCCTCCGGGCATATCCGCTTCAAAATGAAAGTAGTTTCCGCCTGTGTAGGCAGCCAAGGGAGGTTTTGTTTCAATGCCTGCTTGAATTTTAAGAAACGTTGTGTGCCCTGGCTCTGGAATGGATATTGTAGCTGTTCCAGCATAACCAAAAATCTCGCCAGAGACCAAAGGATGCAGCAATTCATCTCGCAGATCGCTTCCGGATTCAACAAGGACATGCCCGTAACCGTCAGGCACATCTACCTGTATCGTTAGTTGTCCGTTTTCTAAGTGAAGACCCTCTATGACCGGTCGTTCAGCAGCTGAAAGACCCTGACTCAAGAATACAACCAATGCCAGCAAGCCTAGGCCGCTCCGTTCTCTTCTGTATCTCATATGCGGTTCCTATTGATCAACCCTCTGCTCCCAACCATTGAAAGCAAAATTATCACAACTGATATTGTAGGATTTACAGCTTAATTCATGCCGGTTTGGATTTTTTTACCATTTCTCGACATATTTATAATTATATCCCACAGTCACCATGCGACACACGCCCCTCAACTAAACGGAAGTTACCAGTTTGGGCGGTGCCTTGCTCGCGGTAGATGGCGGTATCACGATCTGCCTATATCGCATGCAGAAGATTCTGGAAGTAGATCAAGAAAATGGGAGAGCACGGGTCGAGGCAGAATACGTCAATGCATGGATCAGTCGATAAGTTGAGTCACTAGAACTATTCTACGCCCCAGACCCATCCAGTCCATTTGCATGCACAACAGGCGGAAACGTCGCCACCAACTCCGGAGGACCTCACACATTGAAATACGGTATTACCACAAATCACGTGCTCGGTTTCGAGATGATTCTGAGCGATGGCGAAAAATATGGCCGGAAACGCCTCTGGATGGGGGCGAGGATGACGAAGGTCTTGACCTGCGCGGCGTTGCCATTGGCTGCGAAGGAATGTTTGGTCTAGTCAACGAGGTCCTGGTCAAACTGACACCAAAGCCTTGAATGCTTAGAAACATTTCTCGGTATTTTTGAAACAGTCGAATCAGCGAGCCGAACGGTGAGTGAGATTATCAAGGCAGGTATTGTCCCCGGCGCTTTGGAAATGATGGATCAGTTGATCACGAAGGCTATTGAAGAAACGTATCATTTTGGGTTTCCCGTGGATGCAGACAAAACCCCGCACACGAAATCAGACGGGCCCAATCTGAGGAAGAAAGCGCTCAACTGTGGAAATGTCGCAAAAGAGCCTTTGGAGCAATCGGAAGGATCAGTCCCAACTACCTGACTCAGGACGGCGTGCTACCAAGATCCAAACTTCCCGAAATCATGAATTTCATACAAGCATGCTCCAAGCGGGTAAATCTAAGGACCTCCAATGTATTTCATGCAGGTGATGGGAATATGCACCCCTTGATTCTATTTGATGAGAGAGAACACGGCATTGGAGTTGAAAAGTCGGTTTCATGGTCAAGCAGTTCACTCCATCAGACCTGAAAGCCATGATCGATGTGCGAGCGGTCTTTGCCCCGAAGCAACGATGCATAGACTTCAATGTTCGTAAAGAGGCACCTGCCTAGATTAGTCTTCCACAAATCTCAAACTGAAGTATGGTGCAGTTTTCAAGCACCATATTTGAGACCATGAAATACATTCACAATACAAGCCACCGTGCCGCATTGTTTAGCCGTGAGGCAGGATTTACATTGATCGAATTATTGGTAGTCATTGCCATTATTGCAATCTTGGCTGGAATGCTTTTACCTGCATTATCCAAAGCAAAAGCGGCAGCACACGGAGCCGGCTGCCTCAACAATTTACGCCAGTTTTCAATCGCGAACATGGTTTACGCAACAGACCATGATGATCAGGCGGTCCCCTTGATCGCAGCCAATCGCAACGGAAACACTCAGATCTGGATGGCTAACCAAAGTTTCCGCGATATTATAGGTTACTCAAAAGATGCAAACTCCGTTGTTCAAACACCGATTGATTATCGTTGCCCTGCCGACAAGCAGATTCGAAACCCAGCTAAATTTGCTTTTTCAAACAACCCAAATCAATCCAATGAAGAAAACCGAGGCACACTCGCCAGCTACAGTTACAACTTCGAAGACTGGTTTCCATCCGATGGTCGAGGCTGGGCATTAGCAAGCAAAAATCATGCTGGACACAAACTCACCAGTATCAGCAGCCCATCAGAGAAACTTATTTTCCACGATGGTCAGGATTGGTGGTCACGCTGGAAAGGTGCAGACTACAATTTGGGTTGGGATGCGCTTGGCCAGCAAGGCAGTGTCCAGAAATACAAGGATGCAGGCACCGGAGGTCCAACTATGTACCGACATAATGAAGGTGCAAACATAGCTTTTTATGACGGACATGCCGAGCGTATCAGGAAAGAGAGGGTATGGATCCAGGAGAATTGGAACAGCAATCCGAAAATGCCCGGAATGTGGGTCGCTGTCCCCGAAGTTTGGAATAAATATCGCTAGCCGATCTCAAACAGATAACGGCGTTACTTCTCAGTCTAGATTCGAACTACTGTTATTCGGCGGAATAATTTCAATGCGATGCACCTTGAGCCCGGCATCACGCTTGATGGTCAATGCGTAGATATCACTCACCTCAAGTCCCTCCGGTCCTGGTGAAAGTTGAGGACTCAATGGCCAGAATGCGTCCAAGTCCAATTCTATTTCTAGAATATCACCTGCGGGACCAAGCTGCGATGGCTCGACATCTGTTTCAAACTTGCCCGCATAAACACCCCCTATGCGCTGGGTGCTGAAGCCAAATCTAACACGGTCCGGTTCATCATAACTCAAATAATACCGCAGAGTAGAACCAGACTGCAGTAAGACAGGTTGATCACTGCTTCTGGAGACGGAAAGGGCGACCGCGTATAGCATGATGTGCTTGTCATGACGTATCTTCCAGGGCAGAGGCTCTGCCTTGATGTTAGCGAAATCGTTTTCAAAAGAGGGGAGCACTGTGCCCAGCGAAATGTCAGGACCTTTGAGGAGCTGACACTGCCAATGGTCAACGGGAAGAGGCTGTTCATTCGATTCAAAGACGGCAGCGTCATCGATATTGCATTCAATTTGCTCACCCGAACGCACTTCGCTGCGGGATTGATCCAACAGTCTCGTCACCACGGCGGTTCCATCATTGACGCGCAGACGAGTAAAAAAACGTTCAGTGTGCAGATCAAACTGAGCGTTTTTTAATTCGATTGAGCACGTAGGGGTTTGAATGGTAAAAGACTGCATTCCCTTTTCTGGAGAAAAATCAGCCCACAAACTGCCGGTCAAAAATCGTAATTGAACGGAATTTTCCTCTTTCTCCAGGTTTTGCAGATAACTGTGACCTGCGAGGGTAATGTGGGATTTATCCCCAAGCTGCAAAACAAGCCATGAGTCGCAGGATCTGGATTCAACCGTATCCCCTTCCCTGACAGGCATATTGACCTCTAACTGATCCTCAATCTTACCCAGGGCCGTATGGAGATGAGAGGCACTACTTACTTTTGAAATCTTCAGAAACGTGGCAGGTTCTTTTGAAATAATCTCTTGGAGAACCACTGTTGTCAAAGTGACCAAGGCTGCGAGTGGAAGAACAAATTTAAAACTCACTCGCAGAAACCCTCGCATGAAGGCGTGCTCATCGACATTGGGCTCGCGCTGAGGTTGCCGAGCAGTTTCAGCCCTCACTGCAACGCTGGTCCGTTCGAGATCCGCGACAGCGATAACCTGCTCTGACATTTCTCGCAGTGACTCCCTTGCCGAGGAATCTTGCTCGAGTAACTGCATGAGTTCGGCTTCCTCAGATGGAGACAATGAACCATCCAAAAACCTGACAAGCAATTCTTCCTGCGATATTCCGTCTTTCATTGATTTCCAATATATCAGAGATGGCCTGAGTCCGTTCGGGTTTTCTGCTCAATGCAGACTCGTAATCCCTGATGCAAGCGCGATAACCGTTTATAGACGGTATTCAATTCGATGCCTATCTTTTCAGCAATTTCAATGCAATTATATCCGTCAAAGTACCTTAGCTTCAGTAGGCTTCTTGATTTGTCAGGTATTCTATCAAGGCAGCTGGATAGCGCCTCCACACGCGCACCAGAAGATGTCTTATCGAAATGAGCAACCCATTCCATTTCCAGAACTTTCATTAGGTCCTCGCTCAAACCCGTGGAGACCCTTTGCTGACGCCTGATCCAGTCAATTCCCTCTCTTCTTGCAGTAATGAATGCCCAAGAGACCAAAGCAGCCTCAGCTTTGAATTCAACATTCCGGGTGATGGCTTTGATGGCTACGTTTTGAAAGATGTCCTCTACCGCATGAGCATCCTTCACAACCAACCATGTCGCAGCGGAAATGCGATTCCGCCACTCCATTAACACCTTCAGGATTTGCGATTCATCTAGCTTCATTAATGAACAAGGGCATGGGAGTGATTTTGCCCATTTCCTCGAGTGAACTGGGATCGATAAAAAATGTTCAGAACAAAAGAAAAGGGACCGGGTTGATTCTTGTTTGTGATTTCTGCCACTAAGTATAGACGCGTTCAAGGGGGAAATCCTGACCTGACAAGCGAAATATCTAAATTTTATACGGTTATTGAGTCCATAACTCAAGGATTACCGGAGCGATGCGTTCACTTTCAACTTGCCCTGCGTAAGGTAATACAGGAAAACATCAAACCATGAACCGCGCTCTATATTTATTGTTGATCACTCTCCTTATCCCGACACTGCTGAGTGCCCGCGAGGCCAAGGAGTATGACCAGGATGTCAATTATGAGGAAAACAGACTTCCGGAATACGACCTCCCCCCCCTGCTTGTTTCCTCAGGAGGCAAGCCGATCAAAACGCCCGAGGAGTGGTTTTCCATTCGCAGACCCGAGATCCTTTCGCTTTACAGCAACCTGATTTACGGACGCATTCCAAAACCGGCTCAACCTGTCGATGTGCGATTTGAAGTGGTCAAGGAAGACCCCGATTTCATGGACGGAAAAGCCACCCGAAAAGATGTCAAAATCATATTGGAAAACGAAAAGGGCCGGGTTTCGATGCATTTTCTCGTTTTTGTTCCCAACAATGCCGGCAAGCCTGTTCCCGCATTTTTAAAACACAGCTTCAATAATACCCAATCAAATGACTTTGACGCGTCAGAAACGCGCCCAGGATTCTTGAAGAACGGTTGGCCACTTGGAGCATTCTTCGACAGAGGGTATGGGTTCTGTGCGGTTTATCAGCAGGATCTCCTGAGGCACAATGAGGTTGAATTCCTCAAGGGCATCCACAAACTTTTTTATCCCGAGGGGCAAAGTTTCCCAAAGGCTCACGAGTGGGGAGTATTGTCAGCATGCGCTTATGGAGCCAGTCGGGGTATGGACTATCTGGAGTCAGATACCGATATTGATCATACACGCATTGCTATCATGGGACATTCAAAAATGGGAAAGGCAACTCTTTGGACCGCGGCACAGGATGATCGATTCGCTCTGGCCATTTCAGCTCAATCAGGTTGCGCTGGCGCCGCCCTCTGGAGACGGAAATCCGGTGAAACATTGAAGAAAATGGTGACGCGATTTCCATACTGGCTGTGCCGCAATGCCTGGAAGTTTGTAGAGCAGGAGGATGATCTCCCCATTGATCAACACATGCTCCTTGCATGCATCGCTCCAAGACCGGTGTATGTCCACAGCTCAACCGATGACACATGGGCCGATCCTCGGGGGGAATATTTATCCGCTTACCATGCAAGTGAGGTTTATGAATTTCTCGGCAAAAAAGGCCTGACATCACCCGATCTACCTGAAATCAGAAAGCCGATTCTGACTTCCGAGGTCGGTTTTCATATTAGAGAAGGCGGACACTCCATTGATCCTTATGATTGGGAACAATTTATGAAATTTGCAGATCATCATTTCAAAGGAAAATAAGCATAAGGCATCGTTATTTCAAGTGTCATGGAGCAAGTCCCGCAGGAAAGGCTGCTTGCTTGAGAGCAATGATCAGACCTTTGGCTTTGCCGTGAAACGAGGTTGACTCGCTTCCAACATGAGTCATGTTTGAATTTGATAATCTGGATTGATCAAAATTTGTCAGGTTCGTTGCACTTTTTGCGCTGTTGAAAAACGCGGAAAACTAGTTACTTGTATCTACGCAAAGCCAAATATATGAAAAACTACAAGAACCAATGGATTTCTTTGACGTTGCTAGTCATCGGCTGTGCTCTCCAATGTGCATTCATCGAAAAAACACATGCAAGAAGTTTTAGGGTAGGAATGCTACCCAACGGTAACGCTCTGGGTTGCGCAAGTTGCCACATCAGAAACTCTGGAGGTGGTCCGAGGACTCCGTTTGGGGATGAGGTGCGGTCCATTGTGGGCGGGAGTAGAGCACCTTTCTGGAGTGAAGTGCTTGCTTCCATGGATTCGGACGGAGATGGTTTCTCAAATGGTCTTGAATTGGGGGACCCTGACGGCGACGGCATTGCAGAAGCTGGCGCTCAAGTGACCAACCCAGGGGATGCCGATAGTTTCCCTGACATATCCACACCGGAGCCTGTTTCCACGACCTTATTCATTCAGGCAAACGGCAAGGAGCTGACACTGACGTGGGAAGAAGGTGGCATTCTGGAATCATCCAGAAGTCCTCTGGGCCCATATTTTACGGTGGAGAATGCTACCAGCCCCTATCAAACAAGTGCGGACGGTCCGACGATGTTTTATCG
>MDTB01170811.1_pt1 | contig 93876 bp, 104 predicted proteins | sample 811161 | NCBI WGS metagenome assembly MDTB01 (sample SAMN05326650, study PRJNA326480) | marine metagenome | isolation source: seawater | place: Mediterranean Sea | collected 2009
ATTTAATATAAATTTTTAATTTTCCGGCGTAGCTCAGTTGGTAGAGCAAGCGACTGTTAATCGCTGGGTCACAGGTTCGAGTCCTGTCGCCGGAGCCAAAAAAATGTGAATAAATGAAAATCTTTGTAAGTGGAATTGCTGGATTTCTAGGTAGCCATTTAGCCGAATCCTTTATAAAAGACGGACATAAAGTTGTAGGCTGTGATAGTTTAATTGGGGGTGAATTAGATAATGTTCCTCCCGAGGCAGAGTTTTTTCAATATGACTGTTGCTTCAGAAACTCTATGTTAAAAATAACTAAAGGTTGTGATTTAGTTTATCATACAGCTGCAACAGCTTATGAAGGATTGTCGGTTTTCTCCCCCCACCTCATAACACAAAACATTGTCACAGGTTCTGTTTCATTGTTCAGTGCTGCGATTGAAAATAAAGTAAAAAGGATAGTTTATTGCTCATCAATGGCCAGGTATGGAACTAACACTGTTCCATTCAAAGAGAATTTTATCCCTAATCCACAAGATCCATATGGTATAGCAAAACTTGCTGCTGAAAATATTTTAAAAAATTTGTGCGAAACCCACGGAGTTGAATACGTAATTGCAGTCCCACATAACATAATTGGACCCAGGCAAAAGTATGACGACCCATATAGAAATGTTGTCTCAATTATGATTAATCTAATGTTACAAAATAGACAACCAATAATCTATGGGGACGGTCAACAAAAAAGGTGTTTTTCATATATTGAGGATGATTTATTTTGTCTCAAGGAAATGGCATTTAATAAAAGTGTAAACGGAGAGGTAGTAAACATTGGGCCAGATGAAGAATTTGTTTCAATTAATCAATTAGCCAACAAACTTGCAAATCATTTAAGATTTAATCTTAACCCAATATTTGTTAAAGGAAGACCCAAAGAGGTTATTAACGCAACATGTTCTGCCGAAAAAGCCAGAAAGTTATTGGGATACAAAACAAAAACCTCACTTGATCAAGGCCTAAAAAAAATGATTCAGTTTATCAAAAAAAGAGGACCGAAAAAATTTAGATATCATCTTGATCTAGAAATAATAAATAAACATACTCCCAAAACTTGGAAAGATAGATTATTTTAATCAATGACCAAAATTAGCTATATATGTCCTGTATATAATAAAATAAAATATCTCCCGTTTGTTTTAAAATCTATATATAATCAGAATGGAAACTTTGATAAAGAGTATATTTTTATCGATGATGGTTCAAACGACGGTTCATACGAATATATTAAAAATTTTTCAAAAAAAAAAAAAAATACTCAAATTTTAAGTCAAAAAAATCGTGGTCCAGCCTTTGCGACACAAAGAGGCATTGAAAAATCAAGTGGTGATTTTATCAAACTTGTTGGAGGTGATGATATCCTATCTCCCAACTGCTCAGCAAATTTATTAAAGGTAATTAAAAAAAACTCTTCCGTTGCTGTATTTAGTGCATACAGTGAATTTAAAAAAATAAATGATATAGAATTTCAAGAAGAAAAAATAAAAAATCTAAGAATTATTAAGTCACCATTAGAAAGTACCATTAAGTCAAACTACTCGGGAACATCGCCAAATCTTTATTGTGGAAAAGCAATTAAACAGTCTGGGGGATGTTATAAAGAGTTATTTGTAGAAGATTTTTCTTTAGTTTTAAGATTATCATTATTAGGATCATTTTCATTCATTGATAATATTTCTTCTTATGGACCGGTTAATGATGAAAATAGAATAATGATTGGGAAAAAAAATCAACTCTTACATGATTATAATGCTGCCATCTATCTTTTTCTTAGAGAATTTCCAGACTTAGAAAAAAAAATAAAAAAAATTGCCTGCCTTAAGTGTCTTGGAAGAGCAGATAAATGGATAAGAAGAGAAAGAAAAAAAAGTATCTTTAACGAAATTAATTTTTTAAGATTAAAGTATTTTTTTAAGAAAAAAAAAGAAGAAGAATACGTTAAGAAATCATGTGAGGTATTTTATAAATTTTCTAAAACAAATCCAATAAGATATAAAATTTAAACTTCATTCACCATAATCAAGTAAATTGCCACTTTTTTTAGAAGAATCAATCATTTTCAGTAAAAAGAAAACTGAAAAAGCGAAGTATATTAAATTGATAACAATTACTTTAAGAAATAATAGTTCATCAAAAATTCCACTACTGAGTATTGATCTCATGCCTTCGAAAACATAAATAGGAGGTAATAACAAAGCAATATTTTGAAAAAATACTGGCAAAACATCAAGTGGATAGTAAACGCATGAGAATGGAAGTATAACAAATATGATTGCCCAAGCAAGTTCTTCAAATGACTGTCCGTACCTTAGCACTAAACCTGAAACAATTAAGCCAATTGTCCAGCCCATTATGATAAGATTAAAAAAAAATAAAATAAGATATAAACCTAATTCAAACATATGAAGTTCAAAATAATAGTTTGCGACAAATATTGCAGGGAACAAACCCAAGCAGGTTCTAAAAAAACTGGTAACTATAAGACTTAAAATAAGTTCAATATTTCTTAAAGGAGAAATTAATAGGTGCGCTAAATTTCTTGACCACAATTCCTCAAAGAAAGTCATCGATAAGCCTAGCTGACCTCTAAATAAAACATCCCATAAAATAATAGCAGAAAGGAGAAAAGAAAATGAGTTTTGAGTTTCTATATTATCAATAGAAATGAGAAAATTAGTAAAAAAACCCCATAAAATTATTTGAATTGATGGCCAATAAAAAATACTCAACATTCTTGGAAAGGACCCCGTGATGAGTACTTTATATCTCGATAACATTGCATAAACTCTTGTAAACATTAATTTTCCAATCTAATAAAAAGTTCTTCTAAATTAGAACAACCATTTTTTTTTATCAAAACGTTTGGTGAACCATCTAAAATAATTTCTCCTTTTTTAAGTATAACTACTCTTTCACATATACTTTCAACTTCTGCCATATTATGAGAAGCGATAATAATAGCTATTTGATTTTCTTTTTGGTATGATTTTAAAAAATTTCTTACGAACAATGATGTTTCCGGATCAAGAGAGGCAGTTGGTTCATCTAATAATAATAGTTCAGGATTATTAATTAAAGATTTACACAGGCCTACCTTTGTTTTTTGACCTGCAGACAGAGAACCAAAATTTCTTTCCAATAAATCAAAAATGTTTAACTTAATAGCCAGCTTATGAATATGTTTAAAAATATCTCTCATTCCATACAATCTTGCATAAAATACTAAGTTTTGTTTTACAGTAAGTTTTTTTGGAAGGTCAACATATGGACTTTCAAAGTTTATACGACTCAAAAGACTATGCTGGTTATCGAGAAACTTTTCGCCTAAAATTTTCACTTCACCACTACTTGGTTTTATCAAACCAAGCACCATTGCTATTAGTGTGCTTTTTCCAGCACCATTAGTTCCTAAAAGACCAAAAATTCCTGATCTCGGAAATTTAAAGTTTATATTTTTCACTGCAAAAGAAGTTCCAAATTTTTTAGATAAATTTATTACTTCCAGAGATTCACTTTTTTTCAATTTGTTAATTCTTTATTAATTAATTTTAAATTATAAATAATACATAAAGAACAATAAAAAAGAATATTCAATATAAATTAATTCCTGAAATCAAATAGATTCTGTACATTTATTAAAAAAAACAATAAAAATATTAAAACTATTTTTATTTTTTTAATTTAGAAACAAGAATGAATTCAAAGTATATTGAAACTTACAATAACTTTTCTGAATGTGTCGGAAATACTCCTCTCATAAAATTAAATAAAGTTTCGGAAGAAACAGGTTGTAATATTTTTGGTAAATGTGAATTTCTCAATCCGGGAGGTTCAGTTAAAGATAGAGCAGCATTACAAATAATAAAAGACGCAATTGACCAAAAAAAAATAAAAAAGGGCGGCATAATAGTAGAGGGTACTGCGGGAAATACAGGTATTGGATTATCATTAGTAGGAAATTCAATTGGTATAAAATCAATTATAGTAATTCCAAAAACACAAAGTAAAGAAAAGAAAGATATGCTAAAATTATGTGGAGCTGATTTAAGAGAAGTTGAAGCTCTTCCCTACAAAGATCAAGGAAACTACATTAGATATTCTGAAAAACTTTCAAAAGAAATAAAAAATGATAATGGTGTATTTTGGGCTAATCAATTTGATAATTTATCTAACAAAAAAGCACATTATCATTCTACCGGTCCAGAAATATGGAAACAACTCAATGGTAAAGTTGATGGATTTATTTGTTCAGTAGGAACAGGCGGGACTCTATCAGGGGTTTCGGAATTTTTGAAAGAAAAAAATTCTAGTGTAAAGATTGGTTTAGCAGATCCGTTAGGGTCTGCTTTATATAATTATTATAAAAATGGAGAACTTAAAGCTGAGGGCTCATCAATTACTGAGGGAATAGGACAGGGAAGAATTACAAAAAATTTAGATAGTTTAGTTCTTGATGAGAGTTTTCAAATAACAGACAATGAAGCACTCGTTGAGGTTTTTGATTTACTTGAAAACGAGGGTTTGATACTAGGAGGCTCCTCAGGCATAAATATAGTAGGTGCAAAAAAATTAGCAAATAAAATTGGACCAGGTAAAAATATAGTAACTATTTTGTGTGATTATGGAACAAGATATCAAAGTAAAATTTTTAATAAAGATTTTCTTAAAAGTAAGAATTTAATCATTCCTAGTTGGCTAAAATGAAAAAAAAATTAAACAATCTCATTATAACCGCTGAAGAGCTCATGAAACAAATACACGATGAAAATCTGGTGGTAGTTGATGCAAGATGGTCTCTTGATCCATGTATTTCATATAAAAAAGATTATTTAAAAAGTCATATTATAAAATCAATATTTCTTGATCTTAATATGTTTTTTAAGAAGAATACACAAACACCTCATATGCTTACGGATGAACAAAACTTTAAAAAGTTAGTATGTGAAATGGGAATAAAAAATAAGCATAAAATCGTCATCTACGATGAAAAAGGTTTTTTTAATTCTGCCAGAGTTTGGTTTATGTTTAAAGTTTTTGGACATGAAAATACAGTGATCTTGGATGGTGGTTTTAGTAGTTGGATTAAAAAAGGTTTTCCAACAGAGGATAAAGTAAATACCTATGAAAAAAGTAATTTTAAAACCTACTTTAAAAATAAACTGATTATAACAAAACAAGAATTATCTAAATTATTAAGAGAAAAGAAAGAATTTATTTTAATCGATGCCAGACCACAAAGGAGGTTTCAGAAATTAGATTCTGAGCCTAGAAGTGGAATTAAAAAAGGAAATATTGAATCTAGCATAAATATTCCATTCACGGAAATTTACGATGAAAATCATTCATTATTAAAACCTGAAGATTTAAAGAAAAAACTTTTTTTTAATGATAAAGTTATTAATAAAAAAATAGTTGTTATGTGTGGTTCTGGAATTACTGCATGTAATATTTTATTTGCATTAAACTCTATCTCTCATACCAATAATTTCTTGTATGATGGTTCGTGGGCGGAATGGGGTAAAGAAAACAAAGAAATTTAATATAAACATGAAATATAAAATATATAAAAAAACAAAATCAGCCATGCAATCAGGTAATAAAAATTCACTTAAATGGAGTCTTGAACCATTGTATATTTCAGAGAAAAAACTAAGTTCAACTTTTTGCTGGAATAGCGTTGAAGGAACCACAGAGCAAATAAAGGTTGATTTTAATACTCTTGATGAAGCAATTTTTTTTGCTAAGACTAATAGTCTTGACTATAAAGTTATAAAGCCCAACCAAAGAAAATTAATAGTCAAATCATACGCTGAAAATTTTAAACCAAAAAGAAATTAAACATTAATATAATATGATTCATTTTATATTAGCCTCTCATTCAGAAGCTAAACCTCTGATAGAATATTACAAATTAAAAAAAATTTTAAAATTAAAGGAATTCAATATATTTATTGATAATAATAATCAAATTTCACTAACAATCAGTGGATTGGGTAAAGTAGCATCTGCGTGTTCAGTAATATATACTTATTCCTACTTTAAAAAAAAAAATAGTATTTGGTTAAATATAGGGATTTGTGGACATATTAATGAAAACGTTGGAGAAATAATTCTTGTTAATAAAATAACTGATAAATCAACTAAAAAAAACTTTTATCCTTCGATAGTATTTAATCATGATTATAAAATGTTAAATTGCATTACAAATGATATGCCAAATTTTAATTATAAAGAAAGTATTTACGAAATGGAATTAAGCGGTTTTTATTTTGCTGCGTCAAAAGTCTCAATTAATGAGTTAATTCATTCACTTAAAATTATTTCAGACAATAAAAGATCAAAAATAGATTTTAATAAAAAAAATGAAATTAGTTCTTTAGTAAAAAAACATATTTCAAATATTAATAGTTTAATAAAAAAACTAAAAAATCTTGTTATAGAAATCAATGTCGAAAAACCATCAAAATTATACGAAGAAATAATTAAACAAAAACATTGCACCAATTTTCAAAAATCAGAACTCAAGAGACTCATTAAAAATCTAGATTTTCTTAAAGATATAGAAATAAGAAAATTAATCAAAAATAATTATTCGGCTGAACAATGTATTTTTGCTTTTAAAAATAAAATAAAAAATTTTAAATATGATTAAAAATATTTACTTAGAAAAAAGCATCTCAAAAAATAGAGTTGCTTTAGACATAATAAAAAGATTACAACCAAAAAATTTAATATATTGTCAAAACTATAGAGAAGTTTTTAATAAAAAAAGTCAAAATTTTAAATTACAAAAAATTCAACCATCATTAATTTTAGCAAAAAAAAAAGGAAATATTTTAAATAAAATTCCAGAAAAATATGGCATTGGATCCAAACAAAACTATTACTTTTCACATATGCTTAATTGTATTTATGATTGTAGGTATTGTTTTCTTCAAGGAATGTTTAACTCTGCTAATTATGTTGTTTTTATTAATTACAGAGACTTTTTTAACGAAATAAAAAAAATAGCTAAATTAACTGATGAATCAATACATATTTTTTCTGGATATGATTGCGATAGTCTTGCCTTAGAACCAATTACAAATTTTTTCTCTATATGTATGGAAAAATTATCTATTCCTAAAAATATATTAATAGAATTAAGAACCAAAAGTACTCAAATAAATTTTTTGATGAAGAGGAGGCCTTCCAGAAATTATTTAATAGCCTTCACACTTAATCCTGAAGATATAGTGAGTGAATATGAATGTAAAACACCAAGTTTATATAAAAGACTTGAATCGATTAAAAGACTTAATTCTAATGGTTGGAAAATTGGTTTGAGATTTGATCCTATTCTGATAACAAAAAACTTTAGGATACTATATAAGAATTTTTTTCACTTTGTTTTTAGCTATCTCGAAAAGATTGAAATTCACTCAATTACAATTGGTTCTTTTAGAATGCCATATAATTACTATAAAGAAATAATTAAAATACACCCAAATGAAAAAATTCTCTTTTCTAATATTGAAAAATCAAAAAAAGACGTTTCATATACTCAAAATTTGAAAGAGGATGCTCTTATATTTGCAAAGAAAGAAATATTAAAATATGCAAGTAATGAAATTTTATTTGTAAATAAAAATTAAAACTTTCTGTCTTTCATCTTGAAGTTTTTACAAGAAAAATCTAATTTATTTATTTTCATCTCAGTCTTTTTTTTAAAAATTAAGGATAGATTTCCTGAAAACCTACCAAGAGTACCAGATGTTGAACCGGAGGATTTTCCATACAAGTTTTCAACGTTTTCGGAGCTCCAATTTATATTTGAGTCTGTTACAATAAGTTTATCAGCGTTAAAACTTAGTCCACCAATTGACACAGATTTATTTTCTGAGTTGATACTAAGTATTAGATCGTTAAACGAATTTAAATTTTTTTTGTTAATGTTTTCCGTACAAAGAAGATTCAATTCAATTGCATTTAAATGATTTATTCCTTTAAATATAAAAAAAACATAAAAAATAAGAAAAAATTTAAAAATATTCATTATATTCATAATTTCAGTTAATAAAATATTTGTCAATTTTTTTCCATTAATTTATATTCACTACCTGGGCTATTTTATTCACTGGATCTTTTAATTCGAATAATTTATTGAGTTAAAATTAGTTTTTTATTTTTAGTTTAATATTTTTGATATAAATTGAATTACTTAAATGTGGAAAAAAAAATTATATATCAGAAATAATCCTGATCCCTTCTTAATGAATAGAACAAAGTTAGATTTATTCGCAGATTGTAGAAGATGTTTTTATTTTGATTTAATAGCAGGTATAAAAAGACCACATGGCCCTCCACAAGTAATAAATAATGCTATAAATCAAGTTTTAAAAAATGAATTTAACGCTTACAGATTGGAAGAAAAACCGCATCCAATTATGATGAATATCAAACAAAACTTGTTACCTGCAAAACATAAAGATCTCGAGGTGTGGAGAAATAATTTCAAAGGTGTACAATTTTTGCACAAGAAAACTAATCTTAAACTTTCTGGTTCAATTACTGACTTATGGGTTGACAAAGATACAGATGAATTTGTTTTAGTTGAATATAAAAGTACAGCCAAAAAGGATACAATAAAACATGATCAGATATGGCCAGGATATTGGAAACAACTTTCATTTTATAAATACCTATTTGAAAAAAATGAAATATCAATTAATGAAAATGGGTATATTATCATCTTAAATGCTTCTAAAAAATCTGAAAGGCTCAACGAAAAACTTACATTTGAAACAAAAATTTTTACTCAAAAGTTAGATATTAATTGGATAGAAGAACAAATTTATTCTGCCTACAAAATACTTCAACTTGATATACCCCCTCCACTATCAAATAATTGTAAATATTGTAATTATGTAAATCTAGCAAAAATTTTTTAAAAAAGATAAATTTATGAATTATAATCTGTTAATAAAAGAGTTAGAATCAAAGACTTCAAGAATTTTTAAAGAAAATGTCATTTTGAGAGAGATGAGAAGTAATAATGATATTTTTTTTGAGGGTTTAGCTTTTGCATGTGACAAACTTTTTACCTTTGGAATTAAAAAAGTTTTAGAATCTAAATTAGACGGACCAGGATTAGAATGGAATGAGTTTAAGAATTGTTTACTTAAACTAAATAAAAGAGAGATAACAGGAAATCAGGCAAAAAATGCTGTGAATATTATGTTGGAAAAGTCGACCAAAGATGAATGGAATTATTTTTACAGGAGAATACTAATCAAAGATCTCAGGTGTGGATTATCTGAGAAGACAATAAATAATGTCGCAAGAAAAAATAATTTTCCCAAATATGAAATTCCTGTTTTTCAATGTCAGCTGGCGCAAGACTCTGAACTACATAAAAAAAAATTAGTTGGGACAAAATTATTGGAAGTAAAACTAGATGGGGTAAGAGCTATTTCAATTATACATAGTAATGGAAATGTTGATATGTTTAGTAGAAACGGAAAAGAACTATTAAACTTCGAAAATATTAAACAACAGCTAGCTGAAACATTTGAAAAAAGGATAGAAAATAGATCTATTGTTCTTGATGGAGAGCTTATTAGCAAAAACTTCCAAGATTTAATGAAACAAATATATAGAAAAGATAATGTGCAAAATAATGACGCGAATTTATATTTATTTGATTTTCTGGATTTGACTGAATTTAAATCAGGTGTCTCAAATAAAATACAGGAAATCAGAATGATAGAGTTAAATGATTGGTATAAGAAAAATCAAAGGTTATTAAGTAAAGTAAAATTATTGGATACAAAGATAGTTGATCTGGATACTGAAAATGGTAAGGAAGAATTCAAGCAATTTAATAATAATTCTGTAATAGATGGATTTGAAGGAATTATGATTAAAGATCCAAAAGCAAAATATGAATGTAAGAGATCATCATCATGGTTGAAGTCAAAACCAGTAATAGAAGTTTCACTCACAGTCAAAAGTATTGAGGAAGGTACTGGGAAAAATAAGGGTAGATTAGGCGCAATTTCTGCAGAGGGGAAAGATAATAATAAAAAATTTAAAATTAGTGTAGGTTCAGGGTTTTCAGATATGCAGAGAAATGAATTTTGGGAGAACAAAGAGCTAATTTTAGGACAAATTATAGAAATTAAAGCGGATGCCATAACTAAAAGTCAAGACGGAGAGTTTTGGAGTTTAAGATTTCCAAGGTTTAAAACATTTAGAGGTTTTAAAAAAAACGAAAAAATTTAGAAGTAAATAATTTTTTGTTTGAATTATCCTCTTTAGTTAATAAATTTAAAATCATGAGATTATTTTATATTTTAATGATAATACCTTTTTTTATTATATCATGTCAGAGCTCCGAAGATTCAAAACAATTAGGTCAAATGTTAGGTGGAACATTGGGTGCAATAGTAGGGTCTAAATTTGGTTCAGGAACAGGAAAAACTATATATACAATTATCGGAGGAGCTGGTGGTTTTATAATTGGTGGAAAGTTAGCATCTATTCTCTCACAGAGTGAAAAAAATGAATTAAATAAATTAACCCAAGAATCTCTGGAAAAAGATGAAATTAATGAGTCATCTCTTTGGAAAAGTAAAGAAAAAAATAATCTAAGTGCTGAGATAGCTCCTGTTGAAAATTTCACTCTAAATGAATATTCATGCAGAAAGTTTAAACAAACGATCATTAATGAAGATATAAAAGAAGTTACTGAGGCAAAAGCTTGTCGAGATAATAAAGGAAATTGGCAGATATTAGAAAACTAATCTAAATCTTTTCATAATGAATGGTAAAATAATTAAGCATGAAAATACTGCTACAACCATACTTATAAATAGTAAAATTCCCATAGAAGAGGTTCCAGAATGCAATGAAAAAGATAATGTTCCGAATGAACCAGTGGTTGTTAGTGCACTGAATAAAATTGCTGTGGGTGTGCTTGATTTCATCATTTTATTTATACTCTTATAGTCTTTAACTCTTTTAACAAGGTAAATTGAATAAGAAGTACCCAAGCTGAATAGTAAGGGCAAAGAAATCATGTTTGCAAAGTTTAAATTTAAACTAAATATTTTCATTATAATAATTATAATAAATAAAGATAAGAATAAAGGAATCAAACAAAAGAACGTAAAGATTAGATTCCTAAAAATTAAAAAAGTAAATAGAAAAAGAAATATAATAGAAAAGCAAAAAGCAAAAATAAATGATTCTACAACAGTTTTCCCTGCCATAAATTGAATAATAGGCATACCGGAAGAATCAGGGAATATCTCTTTAACATCTCTAATAAAATTTTCTAAGTTTTCTCTTTTTGTAACATCTTTAGATGGAAAAATCTCTATTCTTTCTAATCCATTAGCTGAATAATAACGGTTTTTAAAAAAATTAGGTATATCAATATTATCAAAATTATTTATTTGTAATATTTGAGTTATATCATTTATTAAAAAATGAAAGTTTCCAAACCACAAGTCCTGAAGTTGAATAAAATCTTTATCATTATTTTCAAAACTTGCTAACAAATCAAAAGCATTATTTGAAATTGGTTCCAACTTTAAGCTCTTTATTTTTAATAACAACCTGGTTAATCTTTCTAATTCATTAATACTTGAATATTCTTTATTTGGTTTGCTAGAATATAAAAACCTTAAGTATTCAACTTCTTCTTTTTCTTCAGTGCTTAACTTTAAATCACTTAATCTAAAAACTCCCTTAATATTTTTACTTTTCATGAGCTTTTCCAAATTCTCCTTATCAATTTTTTCCCCAAAAACTGATATTGTATAATCTGATGAGGGGTTTTTTTCCATTAATTGTAATGCTAAAATTACCGACTGTGAATTTTGATCCTTTAACTTCATTGGGTCTGAATCAAATTTGATATCATTAGAAAAGAAAGTTCCCATAATTATAAAAAAAATTATAAATACACAGTTTTTGTCACTATGCCTCTCTAAAAAATTAATTAGAACAGGATATTTTTTTAGAAATTTTCTTTTAATTTCAAAATTAATGTATTTCCGAAATGTAATAATTAAACAAGGAAGAAGGAGAATATTAGTTAGAAAGCCTGCAATAAGTCCAAATGATGAAATAATTCCTAATTCAGATAAACCTGTATAATTTGTTGGAATAAAAGATAAAAAGCCAATCATTGAAGTTATAGCAACTATTAAAAGTGAACTTGAAACTCTCATGGTTTTTTCTTTAATCTTTTTTAAAGAGAAATTATTAGTCTCAAAGATTCTAAGCGATAATTGAATGCCGAAATCAATCGAAATTCCTATAAATAAAACTGCAAATGCAACAGAAATTATATTTAGACTCCCAACGAAAAGAGTTGTTAAACCCAGAGTAATAGACAAACCAATTATTAATGATAACAATAATGAAAAAATTAATAGAAGATTTCTGAAAGCAATCCACAAAAGGATAAAAACAATAAAAAAGCTTAATAAACCGGCTTTTGTTGCACCTTTAACAACGGAATTAGCTTCTTCATAATCTAAAACAACCCCACCAGTAAAACTCATTTCTATATTTTCAACTTTAGCCTTTTCTTTTAAATTATATAAAAGTTTATAAGTTTTATGAAAACCCTCATCCTTGAGAGTTTTCTTTTTAATATTAAAAATAATTAAATTTTCCTGAGGTGATTCTGAGAGACTGTTTTTCCAGTTTACTTTTTCATTCAACAATAGTGAGTCTCTCATTTGACCAAATATTTTATTAAATCTATTCAGTATATTTTTTTCCAAATCCTCTTTTGACTCATAATGTTTAATAGAAAGTTCTAAAAGATTATTAAATCCTCTAAGATTTGGACTATTGTTAATTTCGGAGAGAAAAGGTTGAGATTCATAGAGTTTATTTATAAGATCACTTCTTGAAGTATCATCCATCAAAAGTAGAGCATTATTAACGAAAAATTTATTATAATTAGGTGAAAAAATAAAATTTATTTTTTCATCTATTTGACTTAACTCTGCTAAAATCTTTTCTGTTTTTTTCTTGAGTAATTTTGAATTATTTGATGATAATAATATTACTATATTATTTGAAAGACTTGGAAACTCTTTTCTTAGTTCTGCTTGTTTTTTTCTAAAATCCAACTCTTCCGAAATTAACTTTTCTGTGCTGGTAACTACTTTTAGGTTATTAAAGGTATATAATAGACTTACAATAAAAATTAAAAAAAAACCTATGATAGTTAATTTTGGTTTATTTAGAAAAAAATCAAAAAACCTTGTTGGCATTTCTTTAAAAATCATTACATTAGTATAGAGATTTAATTAAAATAGTATAAGACAATTATGAGTTTAGTAGTTAATGATATTTTAGAAAAAATAACAGATAGTTTTTTTGGTGGTGAAAAATTCAAAATAGTCAGTTTAAAAAATATTAATGGTCAAGTTCACGCTTCTATAGTAAATATAAATGATGATAATTCTGAAATTACTATAGCTTTGTCAGTTTTGGAAGACCAAAAAAGATTCAAAGTTGTAAGTAGTTGATAAAAAGGGGGAAATATGTTTTTCAAAAAGTTTAAAAATAAAAATAAAATTCAACTCGAGTATATGAAGTTTTTGTTCTCAATTCAGAATAAACTACTCAAGTTTAATTGGGAACTTATGGATGATTATAAAAAAACTAAAGATGTAACTCTCATAGAATCAATGAATCTTATTCAAGATTCAATTAATTCTTTAAATAAAGCACAACTCAACACTTCCAAACAAGAGTTTCATAAAAATGTAGTGGATATCAATAATAACCTAAATCGTAAAGCAAAGTAAAAGTTATCTTAATGAAATATATTGTACTTATATTCTCATTTTTTCTTATAAATATTTCAGACTCATATTCACATGGACCGTCAAGACAAAAAGTTGTTAAGAAAATTGAACTAAATGCACCTAGCGAAAAAGTTTGGGAATTAATTAGTAACTTCGGTGATTACGGTTGGCATCCAGACGTCCTAGATTCTAAATCTAATGGAAAAGAAGTCGGAGCAGTCAGAGAAATAAATCTAAAGGATGAAAAAAAAATTTCTCAGTCCCTAGAAAAGTTGAAGCCAGAAAAAAAAATTGTTAGTTGGAGAATTGTTAAAACTGACTTAGACATCCTGCCTGTTAATAGTTATTCTGCAACACTTATTATTAACCAAAATGAAAAGGATTCTAACAAGTGCACATTAACTTTCAAAGCAGCCTTTTACAGAGGTTTTATGGGTAACGACCCTCCTGAAAACTTAAACGACGAAAACTCTAAAAAAAAAGTTATTCTATTCGTAGAAAAGTCTCTGAAAGGTATTAAGAAGATTGTTGAAAAGTAATTCTTTTTTTGCTTTTTTAGTTCTGTTTACTTTTTCAACTCATGCTTCAAATATCCCAGAATTATCAAAAAAAAATGATTACGCATTTATTACAAATCAAGAGAGTAATCTTCTTGATGTAATTGATTTAGGAGTCTTAAAAAAAATTTATGAGATAGAGCTGGGAGAAAAACCTGTAGGAATTGATATTGATCAAATAAATAAGAAAATTTATATTACTAACCCCAAAAGTAACAATATTACAGAGATTGATTTATTAAAAAAAACTAAAGAATCAATTTTTGGAGAAGAAAGTCCGATAGGTATCATCATATCAAAAGGTAAAAAAAATCTTTTTGTAACTAATTGGTATAAAGGTATAGTAAGTGTAATAAACATTAACAAGAAAAAAATAATTCGTAAAATTAAAGTTGGAGATAATCCAGCAGGAATAGAACTAAATCATAATAGCGGAGATATTTATGTTGCAAACAGGGGTAGTAACAGTATATCTGTGATCGACAGTAACACGTTAAATTTAAAAAAGACTATAAATGTCCAAAAAGCTCCTTTTGGTATATTTGTCGATAATAAAAATAAAAATATTTTTGTTGCAAATGTTCAATCTAATTCTGTCTCGGTAATAGGTATTAAAAAGCTTGAATTTATTAAAAATATTAAAGTGGGTAAATGGCCTTATCATGTAGCGTTCGATGATTACAATAATAAAATTTTGGTAAGCAATCAAAGAGATAATAGTATCTCAATAATAGATGCAAATAGTCTTGAAGTAAAAAAAACGATCGATGATTTTTGTGAGTATCCTGAGGGTATTAATGTTAATTCTAATAAAAAAATTGCAATTGTAGCCTGTTGGTTTAATGATGAGGTAGCTATAATTGATCTTTTGGATTATAGTCTTAAAAAAAAAATTACTACAAGCGGAGGTCCAAGAGCTTTCGGAAACTTTATAATAGAAAATTAGACTTTTGATACTTATGGATAAAAATTTGCAACAAAAATATAAAGAATTAGCTAACTCAATCAGAGCTCTGTCGATTGATGCCATTGAAAAAGCAAATTCAGGTCATCCTGGTTTGCCTTTAGGAATGGCAGATGTTGCAACTATTCTTTTTACTAAACATCTAAAGTATGATGTCACCAAACCTGATTGGCTTGATAGAGATAGATTTATTTTATCTGCAGGTCATGGCTCAATGTTATTATATTCTCTTTCATATTTACTTGGATATAAAGATAGCCCATTGATTCAACTTAAAAAATTTAGAACTCTTCACAGTAAAACTGCTGGTCATCCTGAGTATGGACTTTTAAAATGTATTGAAACTACAACTGGTCCTTTGGGACAGGGTATTGCTAATGCTGTAGGTATGGCTTTATCAGAAAAAATTCTAAGCCAAAAATTTGGGAAATCAATAGTCGACCATAAAACATGGGTTCTTGCAGGTGATGGTTGTTTAATGGAAGGTATTTCACAGGAATCGATTTCAATTGCAGGTCATCTTGGATTAAATAAACTAATTTTAATTTTTGATGATAATGAAATTTCTATTGATGGTCATACGAGCCTTACTACCTCAGATGATCAAATGAAAAGATTTAAAGCTTCGAATTGGAATACAATTTCTGTTAATGGACATGATTTTAATGAAATAGATCGCGCGTTTAAAAAAGCATCCTCATCTGATAAACCAACCCTAATTGCATGCAAAACTATAATTGGTTTTGGTTCACCCAATAAATCTGGAATGTCCGCAAGTCACGGTTCTCCGCTAGGTTTTGAGGAAGCAAAAAAAACTAAAGAAAAGCTTAATTGGAAACATCCTAATTTTGAGATACCAAAAAAAATCTTATTCACTTGGAGGAAATTTGGAATAAAGGGATCGAAGAAAAGAATTTTTTGGGAAAAAAGGCTGAAAAATCACAAAGAAAGAAATCAATTTTTGAGTAATTTTAAGTCTTTGAAATATAAGAGGAATGAAAAACTTAAAGTTTTTCTACATAATATTATTACTAAAAAAACAAATGAAGCTACAAGAAAATCCTCACAAAACGCTATAGAAGTTTTGTCTGAATATATACCAAACTTTATTGGTGGGTCAGCAGATCTAACGGGATCGAATTTAACAAAAGTGACTTCATCAAAAACCAATGGAAAAAATAAAAATTATATATATTACGGAGTAAGAGAACATTTAATGGCAGGAGCAATGAACGGTATTTCACTTCATGGTGGATTTATTCCTTATGGTGGAACATTTTTAATCTTTTCAGATTATTGTAAGAATTCTATAAGACTTTCAGCTTTAATGAAAAGACAAGTTATTTACGTTTTTACACATGATTCCATAGGTTTAGGAGAAGATGGTCCTACTCACCAACCGATAGAACAACTAGCTGCATTGAGAGCAATACCGGGAATTCTGGTTTTGAGACCATGTGATGCAATTGAAACTTTTGAATGTTGGGAAATAGCTATTAAAGAAAATAAAATGCCATCATGCATAGTATTATCAAGACAATCACTTCCCTTACTTAGAAATAAGATAAGTTCTAATTACAGCCATTTTGGAGCATATTTTTTAATCCAGGAAAAAAAGTCTTCAATAACACTTATTGCAACAGGATCAGAAGTTTCAATAGCTAAAAGCATTCAAGAAATTCTTCTAGAAAAAGATATATACTCTAATATTGTATCAATGCCATCTTTAGAACTTTTTGAAAAACAAAGCAAAAAATATAAGGATGAAATATTGGGTAAGAACCCCAGAGTTATAATTGAAGCAGCCTCTAGTTTTGGTTGGCATAAATATTTAAGAGATAGCGATTCTATTTTTAGTATTGACAAATTTGGTGAATCAGGAAAAGCAATAGATCTATTCAACTATTTTGGCCTAAACCCATTAGAAATCAGCAAAAAAATATTAAACTTATACTTTAAAAATGGTAAATCTTAAAAAGAACTTCGTAGACGTATTGGAATTTGTAAGCAATAAAACATGCATTGTAAGATGTGATCTCAATATGCCTATTGTTGATGGAAAATTTTCAGATTTTACTCGGTTGGATAAAATAATACCTACACTAGAAAAATTATTATCTAGAAATAGTAAAGTAATAATAATTAGTCATATCGGTAGACCTAATAATAAATTTGTTGAGGAGTTATCCCTGAAATCAGTTGTACCTCACTTGGAAAAAAGAATTAATCAAAATGTTTTCTTTTGTGCTGATGATATATTAAGTTCGCAAGCAGAAAATAAAATTAAAAAATTATTACCAAAAGACGTGATTTTGATGGAGAACATAAGATTCTATAAAGGAGAAGAAGATAATGATCCTAAATTTGCAAAAAAATTGTCTGAATATGCAGATATATTTGTTAATGAATCATTTTCATCAAGTCATAGAAACCATGCCTCAATAACTGGGATAGCATCGTTTCTACCTTCGTTTCCAGGTGAATTATTCGAATATGAACTTAAAAATTTAAATAATATTACAAAAAGCCTAAAAAATTGTCATTCTATTGCCGTTTTAGGTGGTGCAAAGATTTCAACAAAAGTCGGTATTATAGAAAATTTGACTACCATGTTTGATAAAATTTTAATTGGAGGTGCAATGGCAAATACGTTTTTAGCATCGAAAGGAATAAAAATTGGGAAGTCTTTTAACGAGACAAAAATGCAGCAAAAAGCTTTAAGTATTTATAAGAGATTTAAAGATAAAATAATTTTACCTGAAGATGTTATTGTCGCTGATTATCAAGATGTTACTAAAAATATGAGTGTTGATGTTTCTAATATTAAAGAATCAGAGATTATTTATGATATAGGTCCAAAGACACGTAAAAGGTTTTATAATGAAATATCTAAATCTAAGAAATTACTTTGGAACGGTCCATTAGGTTTTTTTGAACAAAAACCCTTTGATAATGGAACAAATTTTGTGTCATCAGTTGTTAAAAATCAAAACTCAAAAAATTTTTTTTCCGTTGCTGGTGGAGGAGATACTATTTCTGCCTTAAAGCAATCAGAAAATATTAAATATTTTTCTTTTGTGTCAACTGGGGGTGGAGCATTTTTAGAATACATTGAGGGAAAAAATCTTCCAGGTGTTGAGATTTTAAATAAGTAGTTTAAATTAGTTATAAATTAAAAAAATATGAATAAAAAAAAATTAAATTCTATTTCAACTTTTTTAGCAGAGAAACCAAAAGGAATACTTGCTGCAGACGAAAGTACTGGAACAATTACAAAAAGATTTGAAAAAATAAGACTGAATTCTACTTTTGAAAATCGAAGAAAATACAGAGAAATCTTAATTTCAACTAAAGGAATAGAAGATTTTATTAGTGGAGTAATATTTTATGACGAAACTATTAGACAAATTGATTCTAGTGGAAAAAAATTCACGGATTTATTAAAAGATAAAAATATTCATCCTGGAATAAAAGTTGATACAGGAGCGAAAAATTTAGTTGGAACTGAAAAAGAGATGATTACAGAGGGTTTAGATAATTTAAATAAAAGACTAGAAGAATATGCGTCAATGGGAGCAACATTCAGTAAATGGAGAGCTGTTATTAATATAGATGAATCGATACCCACAGAATATTGTATAAGTCTGAATGCTCATGCACTGGCGAGATATGCAAGACTAGTGCAAAATTATGATATGGTTCCAATTGTTGAGCCAGAAGTAATAATGGATGGCAAACATGATATTGAAAAATGTTTTGATGTGACATCAAAAACGCTTAAAATCGTTTTTGATGAATTAAATTTTCAAGGAGTTTATTTAGGGGGTATTCTTCTAAAACCTAATATGATAATTTCAGGAACAGGATCAAACACTCAATCAGATATCAGTCAAGTCTCGAAAATGACTATAGAATGCCTTGAAAAAAACGTTCCTGATGAAGTCCCGGGGATTGTTTTCCTCTCAGGTGGACAAAAAAATGAATTAGCTACGGAGCACTTAAATCAGATGAATATTGAAAAAACAGATTCCTGGAATTTAAGTTTTTCATATGGAAGGGCTCTCCAACAGCCAGTTATAACGACATGGAAAGGAAAAGATGAAAACATAGATCAAGCTCAAAATGAATTTCTAAAAAGGTGTAGACTAAACTCCCTAGCAACTATCGGAAAATATAAAAAAGAAATGGAACACTCATAGTAATGAGTGGCAATTATATAAAAATTGCACCTTCAATACTTTCAGCGGATTTCTCGCAATTAGGTGTAGAAATTAAAAGATTGAATAGCACAAATTGTGATTATATACATATTGATGTAATGGATGGACATTTTGTTCCGAATTTAACAATTGGACCAGATGTAATAAAATCTATAAGACCCCTTACTAGTAAAATTTTCGATGTTCATTTAATGATAAACCCAGTAAAAAAATTTCTAAAAGATTTTATTATTTCTGGTGCTGATATTATTACTATTCATCACGAAATAGATGATAATGTAATAGAATGTTTAGAGATAATAAGAAAAAATAATTTGAAAGCGGGTGTATCTATTAAACCCAAGACTTCACCACGCGTTGTTGAGAAATATCTGGATTTTATTGATTTAATTCTCATAATGACTGTTGAACCTGGATTCGGAGGTCAAAAGTTTATATCTAAACAAATTGAGAAAATAAAAGAAATAAAAAAAATTATTGGAACAAGAAATATTGAAATTGAAGTAGATGGTGGTATAAATAAGGTTACAGCAAAAGAGACCATCAAAGCTGGAGCTAGAGTTTTAGTATCAGGTTCTTCGGTTTTTAGTGGTGAGGATTATCAAAAAAATATTCACGATTTGAGATCTTAAAATGGGGCATAAAACAATATACTTTTATACTCTTTTTTTAATATTTATTATTAATTTTAATCTACAATCACAAAATGGCGAATTTCCTTCCGTAAAAGTTCAAAAAGTAAAAAAAGTTACATTCAGTAACGAACTTCAAATTATATCCTCAATTATTGCTAATGAAACAGTAAATATATCGTCCGTTGTTTCTGAAAAGATAAAAAAAATAAACTTTATTGAGGGTTCTTTTATACAAAGCGGTAAAGTTTTGATTGAGCTTGAGAATAATGAAGAAAGGGCTATCTTAATGCAAGTTAAAGCTGAGTTAGATGAAGCAAATGTAAATTATTTAAGAGCTAAAAAACTTTTGGTGGAAGGAAATGCATCTCAATCAATGCTAGATAAAAGGCTCATGCAAAAAAAAAAACTTGAGGGTAAGTTAAAAGAAATCCAAGCGAAGATTGATGACTTAATAATTAAATCTCCCTTTAGTGGGATCATTGGAACAAAGAATTTCAGTGAAGGGGCTTATGTAGATCCAGGAAATATAATAACTACTTTATATGACATATCAAAGGTTAAACTAGAACTTTATATACCTGAGCAGTATATTAATAAAATCTCAAAGAACCAAGAATTTTTTGTAACTTTACCTTCAATTAAAAAATCTTTAATTAAAGGAAGAATATTTGCTGTGGACCCTTATATCAACAACGAAACAAGAACATTTAAGGCTATAGGTATGATAAAAGATAATACCAATTACATCATTAAACCAGGAATGATGGCAAATATAAAATTAAACCTAGAGGCAAGAGAAGCGCTAGTAATTCCTGAAGGTTCAATAATTCCTGAAGATGAAAAATCATATGTTTTATTAGTAGAGAAAAATAAAGTTAAAAAAGTAAATGTTTTAACAGGAAAAAGAAAAAATGGTTTTATTGAAATTATTGAAAATATAAATATTAATGATTACGTTATATACGAAGGAACAAATAAAGTAAGAGACGGTTCTGAGGTTTTGGTTATTAAATGAATCTTTCCGAGTTTTTCATAAAGAAACCCGTTTTTTGTTTAGTTTCTTTTTTACTTATCATTTTAGTTGGTTATTTGTCTTTGATAAACCTGCCTCTCAGACAATACCCTGATATCGAAAAATCTGAAATTACAATTGATACCAGATATCCTGGTTCATCATCAGCAATAATAGAAACCAAAATAACTGAAATAATTGAAAATCAAATAAGTGGGATAGAAGGTATAAAATCGATAAGTTCTGTGAGCAGAGACGGGAGATCAAAAATAAACATAGAGTTCAATCAGAATAAAAATATTAATGAGGCAGCTAACGATGTAAGAGATGCCATTTCAAGAGTGATAGGAAGGCTTCCGAAAGATTCAGATACTCCTGAAATATATAAAATTGATTCAGATGCTAATGCTATTATGTGGTTAAATTTAACTTCAACAAATCTAAATCAGATGGATTTAACAGAATATGCAGAAAAATTTCTCGTTGATAGATTATCCGTTGTTCCAGGTGTTGCAAAGATAAGAATTTCAGGAGCTAAAAAAAAATCATTAAGAATTTGGTTAGATCCAGAACTTTTATCTCAATATAATTTAACAGTGCTTGATATTGAAAAAGTTATTCAAAATGAGAACATAGACTATCCAGCTGGCAGACTTGAATCAAAAACAAGGGATTTTACTGTAAGACTTGTCAGCGGTCTTACTAACGTCGAGCAATTTAAGAATCTCATAATTAAGAAAGGAATTAATAATTCTTTTGTGAAGTTATCTGATGTTGCAAAGGTTGAAATTGGACCAGAAGAACCAAGACAATTATTCAGAGGGAATGGAGAGGAAATGATTGGTCTTGGTGTAGTTAAACAAACATCTGGAAACTTGATAAAAGTAACATCAGGTATTAAAGAAGAGTTTTTAAAAATTAAGAAAGATTTACCTAAAAATATTAGTATTTATCAAAGTTATGATACCTCTGTATTCGTATCTGAAGCTCTAAAAGACGTAATATTTTCATTATGTTTAGCTATAATACTCGTAACAATTGTAATTCTTATTTTTTTAAAAAACTTATCTTCTTCAATTATACCATTTATAACAGTTCCTATTTCATTATTAGCAAGTTTTATTTTTCTAAACTTTTTTGGCTTTTCTATTAATCTTATTACGCTTCTTGCACTAGTTCTATGTACTGGTCTGGTTGTTGACGATTCGATAGTAATGCTTGAAAATATATATAGGAAAGTAGAAAGTGGAATCGATCCAATAAAGGCATCTATTTCTGGTGCAAAAGAAGTATTCTTTGCTATAATATCCACATCAGTTGTACTTGTAAGTGTTTTCTTACCAATACTTTTTCTTAAGGGTGATACAGCAAAATTATTTGATGAACTAGCAGTAACAGTTGTAGGGGCAATTTTTTTTTCTACATTAATTTCATTAACGTTGACGCCAATGCTATGCTCAAAAATTTTAAAAAAGAATTCAAAGAGTTATAGAGAAAGCTATATACAAGTTTTCTATAAGAAAAGAATTGAGAACTTCTTAAACAAAAAAAAAACTATTTTTTTAATTTTTATTTTTCTCGCGTCTTTAGCGATCATACTCTATTCAAAAGTTTCTAAAGAACTTTCACCTAAGGAAGATAGAGGAGCTTTTTTTTTGATAATGAATAGCCCTGAAGGGAGTACATATAAAAATACTGTTAATCAAATGTTAGAGTTAGAAGAAAAACTATTAAAATTAAATAAAAATAATGAAGCTAATAGAATATTATTAAGAGTACCTAGAAGCTTTTCTGGATCAGAAAATTTCAGTGATGGTATAGGAATAATTGTACTTAATCATTGGGACAACAGACGTTCAATTTGGAAAATAATCAAGAATGTAAAGGAAGAAACCTCTAACATGAGCGACGCACAAATACAAATTTTTCCACCAAGAAGTTTAGGACAAAGAAGATCAGGTTCCCAGTTACAATTAGTTATAGGTGGAAACTCTTATGAAGAGATTAACTCATATATGAATAAAATCTTAGAGGAAGTTAAAAAAAATCCAAACTTTATCTTTTTTGATACTGATTATAAAAAAACAAGGCCGCAAATAAAAGTATTTATTAATAGAGACAAATCTTCTGAATTAGAAGTATCCTCAAAAGAAATAGGAAGAACTCTAGAAATACTTCTAGGTGGAAGAAAAATAAACACGTTTATTAATAATGGAGAGGAATACTATGTTATCATGCAAGCTGAAAGTTCAAGCAGAATGCTTCCTGAAGATTTATCAATTATAAAAGTGAGGTCAAAAAATCAAAATCTTATCAGATTAGATTCTCTTGTAAATACCCAAGAAATTGCAACAGCAAAAGAGTTAAATAGATATAACCGTATAAGATCAATAACCCTAAAGGCTGGACTTGAAAAGAACTATTCGTTAGGTGAAGGTATAGAATTTTTAGAAAAAACCATTAATAAAATTGGGAATTACAATATGAAAGTTGATTATAAAGGTCAAAGTAAAGAATTTAAGGATTCTTCTGAACAATTTTTTTATATTTTTATAATATCACTAATTGTGATTTTCCTGGTTTTATCAGCACAATTTGAAAGTTTTTTATACCCATTAGTTATCATGTTGTCAGTTCCATTATCTTTTTCAGGAGGCTTGTTAGGTTTATGGATAGCAGATAGTTCAATAAATATTTTTAGTCAAATTGGTATGATTATACTAATAGGAATTTCCGCAAAAAATGGAATATTGATAGTTGAATTTGCGAACCAATTAAGGAATCAAGGTAAGAATATTAATGAAGCAATTAAAGAATCATGCCACAGAAGATTCAGACCAATAATAATGACGGGTATATCTACAATGATAGGCTCGCTTCCTCTAATTATAGGTTCAGGAGCTGGGAGTGAATCAAGGTTAACCATTGGTATTGTTATTTTCTCTGGTTTGTTATTTTCCTTGATTTTAACTTTAACTTTAACACCTTTTTTTTATAAAACAATTGCTCCTTTTGTTAAAAATAAAGTCAATATTTAAATTGATTTAAAATTATGATCTGGAAAATAATTTTCATCAACTGAAAATTTTTCTAGATCCAAAGAATAAAATTTATCGAACCACTTCTGTAGGTCTTTTTCTATAGATTTATCAAAATTCGTTTTAAAAACTTGAGTCTTTCCCTTTTTAAGTTTAATTATTTTTCCATTTTTGACAATGTTTTCTCCATCTTTAAATACATACACTGCTTCTTTAAACATTTCATCGACTCTCTTCATTGGATCATAGACAGATATATCTGCAATACTTCCAGGTTTTAGAGAACCTCTATCATTCATTCCTAATAATTTTGCAGGAGCAGATCTAGTCATAATGGAAATTTCATATAAGCTATAGACTCTTTTAATATCTTTTAAATCACATATTTCAAACGCAAATCTATTCACTTTTTCGATTTGTGTTCTTCTATAATTTAAGTCCATTAATAATCTAAATAACTCAGGATAAGAGGTAAAGGGAGCACCATTAGGATGATCTGTTGTCAAAAAAACTTTCGAAGGATCTTTAATAAGAAGAAAAAGCTCAAGTCCAATAATCCATTGCAAAGCATTTACAAAATTTTTTTCTTTGTACTTATATGGTACAATTCCCCCTCCTCCATCCTCCACTTCGGATATTATCCATTTTTTTGGGTTTGCATGAGTTTTGGCATTAAACTGTCTCAAAATATCAGATGAAATGGTTACTGTTGGCTTAAATAAAACCTGTCCTATATCAACTGTTATATTTTTGTTTTTATTAATACTATCTGAAAGTTTAGTTGCACCAGAAGAAAAACCTCTTTTACCTTTATCATCGTAACCATAAAATTGAACATGCGCGAGATGCATTCTTCTCCCCTCTGCACTATCAATAGTATCTAATGCAGTTTTAATATTTCCAGGCATTCCTAAATTATTACAATGCACATGAAGAGGATGAGGAATTTTTAAACTTTCATTTGCCTTATTCAAGGTTATCAAAATATCTCTTGACGATACACCATATGAGGGAACAATCTCATCAAGGTCAAATGACTTTAGACCATGTTTAAAAACTTCTGAACCACCTGCATTTATTACTTTTAAGCCTAGACATTTAGAGGAGTTTATTGTCCAACCTACGTAGTCCTCAATGTATGATTGACCCTTTTTTTTACTCATGCTATCAAGTAAAAAATTATCATTTCCTAAAACTGCTAATCCAGCCTTATCTATCATCGGAATCTTTTCTAACTCTAAATGAGCAAGAAATGAATTTATAGGAAGAACTGCAGGTTCAACGACCGTGGTAAAACCCATTTCTGCGTATCTATAACCTGTTCCGTCTGTGGTCCATCTACTTCCTCGACCTGGAAGATTTTTTCTATTTTTTAAAGTATTCTCCACAAACCTTTTATGTACTTCAGGCATTAATAATCTTGCATTATTTACATTGCCACCAGCGATATGAGAATGAATATCTATACCCCCGGCCATAACAATCATGCCATCTACATCAAACGTTTTCACATAATCACTTAACTCATTTTTCTTAGGATTTACGATTCTATTTCCATCAACAAAAATATTTGTTTTTTTTTTATTATAGTTTTGTGTTGGATCATAAAGGTAACCATTTATAATTTTAAATTTCATGTTTACATTATTTAGATATTATGAGGGTTGTATATTATGATTATTTTTGTTAGTTATTTATTTAGGTATTTATGATGTATGTAAAAAAGACCTTTATTTTTATTTTTTAATAACAATTTAAAGTGTATAATACAACTATAACAGTAAATCATAAAAAAGGAATTCAAAATGGATGCAATGTCTCCTAAAGTAAATTCAAAGGTAAACATAGAAAAAAAAGTTTCAAAAGAGGATGCAGAAAAAGCTGTTGAAACACTTATCAAATGGGCTGGAGATAACCCCAATCGTGAAGGATTAGTTGATACCCCCAAGAGAGTTGTTAACGCATTCAATGAATTTTTTTCAGGATACAATATCTCACCGGAGGATATTTTATCAAAAACATTCGATGATGTTAATGGCTATGAGGATATTGTAATGTTAAAGAACATTTCTCTAAATTCACATTGTGAACACCACATGGTACCAATAATTGGAAAAGTTCATCTAGCTTACATTCCCAATAAAAGAGTTGTTGGTATCTCAAAATTAGCAAGAGTTGTTGATGTATTCGCAAAAAGATTGCAAACTCAAGAAACTATGACACAACAGATTGCAGAAACTATTTTTAACTCACTCAAACCCAAAGGTGTTGCTGTTTATATAGAAGCTTTTCATCAATGCATGACAACAAGAGGTGTATCCAAACCAGATGTTTCAACTGTTACAACTTCTTTACTTGGTGATTTTAAAAATGACGAAAAAATGGAAAAGAAATTTATAAATTTTATTAATACTTGATGGAAGAAAGTTTTAAAAAAAGAACTTCTGTTTATGAAGTTGAAGAAGGAAAATACCTTCAACCAAAATTTGATTGTAACGATTTAATACCAGTTGTTACCTCAGATTACACAACAAAAAATATACTCATGCATAGTTACATGAATTCAGATGCACTTCTAAAAACAATAAATACTAATTTTGCCCATTATTGGTCAAGAAGTAGAAAATGTTTATGGAAAAAGGGTGAAACAAGCGGTCTTCTTCAAAAAGTGATACAACTAAATATTGATGACGACCAAGATTGTATTTGGTTAGAGGTTGAAGTTTTAGGAAATGGAGCTAGCTGTCATGTGGGCTATAAATCTTGTTTTTACAGGAAGTTAAATCTAGATACTGATTCCAAAAATGAATTAGAGTTTATAGAAAAAGAAAAATTGTTTGACCCAAAAAAGGTTTATGGAAATGCTCCAAACCCAACTAAATTATAGCTCGTTTTTTTTTATATTAATATTTCCTTTTTTTTGTTTCTCATTTGATTTTAATTTAAGTGAAATTGAAAAGGACTTTTTTGTTCATTTTGGAGTACAGGAAGATAGTAATAAGAAAAATAAAGGAGATATAGCAAATTTAGGATTTATCATCGGAAAAAAATCAGTGCTTGTTATTGATACTGGCGGTACTATTGAAATAGCCAATAAATTAATAGAGAAGATAAAAAATAAAACCAACCTTCCAATATCTCATGTTGTCATAACTCACGGTCATCCAGATCATTTTTTAGGGAGTTCAGCTTTTTCTGTTTTTAACCCAATTTTTATTGGACATGAAAACCTGGAAAGGTCTTTAACAATGAACTTTAATTTTTATAAACTATTACAGTCCACAAGCATTGAAGATAGATCTATATTAGATATAAAGCCAGTTATTCCAAATTTAAAAGTTAAAAAAAAATCCTCTATTTTAATTGATCTGGGAAGTAGAAAGATTGAAATCAAAGCATGGGAAAGTGGTCACACAGACAACGATCTTTCGGTTTACGATATTAAAACTAAAGTTTTTTGGTCTGAAAATATTTTTATTCAAAGAGTTCCTTCAATAAGAGCAAGCATTCTTGGATGGAGGGAAAACCTTCAACAAACTAAAAAAATTAAGATTTCAAAGATTGTTCCTGGTCATGGACCTGTAAGAACAAAAGAGAATGCTATCAAACCTATGCTAAAATATTTTGATAGAATAATTAATGAAGTCAGGAAATTACACAAGAGTGGAAAAGATATTGAATTTGCACAAAATAATGCAGCTAAGGAAAATAAGGAAAACTGGTTATTATACAAGCATTATCATAAATCTAATGTAACAAAAGCATATTCAGAACTTGAATGGGAGTAGAAAAGAATTACATTTAATTTTAACTTTTTTTTAAAAAAAAAAAAGTGTAACATATATTATAATAATATTTTAACGGAGGAAACAAATGGACGCATCTATATTGAATTATAGTGTTAATGATAATGTTGCAAAATTTTTATCAGAAACTAAACAGTTATATATTAATGGAAATTGGGTAAATTCAAAATCAGGAAAAACTTTCGATGTTGAAGACCCAGCAACTGGAAAGAAAATAGCTACTTGCTCAGCAGGTGGTGAAGAAGATATCAATTTAGCTGTGTCTGCAGCAAGAAAAGCTTTTGACTCTGGGAAATGGGGAAGTATACCACCAAATGAAAAAGGTAAGATAATATGGAAAATTGCTGAACTCATTGATGAACACACTGAAGAGCTAGCTCAATTAGAATCTCTTGATAATGGTAAGCCTGTTGCTATTGCCGCCGGAGCTGATGTGGCTTTGTCTTCTGATATTTTTAGATATATGGCTGGTTGGGCAACAAAAATAGAAGGAGAAACAATTCCGATTTCGGTACCTTATACACCGGGTGCACAATATCATAGTTACACTCTAAGAGAACCTGTTGGAGTTGTAGGACAAATTATACCCTGGAATTTTCCTCTTCTAATGGCTGCTTGGAAGTTATCTGTTGCCTTAACTGCAGGATGTACTATTGTTTTAAAGCCAGCAGAACAAACTCCACTTTCGGCATTAAGATTAACTGAAATAATTAATAACTCTGGAGTTTTACCAGAAGGAGTGCTGAATGTTGTTACCGGGTTTGGTGAAGAAGCCGGTGCCCCATTGGCTGCACATCCTCATGTTGATAAAATAGCATTTACCGGTTCAACTGAAGTCGGTAAATTAATTACAAAAGCTTCTGCTGGAAATTTAAAGAAAGTATCGCTTGAACTCGGTGGTAAATCTCCAACAATAATTTTTCCTGATGCAGATGTTGATGCCGCAATTGCAGGTGCTGCAAGCGCTATATTTTTTAATCACGGACAGTGCTGTTGTGCTGGTTCTAGACTTATGGCTCATGAAAAGATATTTGATCAAGTAACTGAGGGTATTTCAAAAATAGCTTCGAATATCAAAGTAGGACCAGGAATGAATGCTGACACTGAAATGGGACCCTTAGTCTCTAGTGAACAATTTGAGAAAGTATCTGGTTATATTGATTCTGGAAAAAGTGATGGTGCTAAAGTTGTTGCAGGAGGAAAATATGATAATTCCTCTGGTGGACATTTTGTACATCCAACAGTTTTTTCAAAAACGGATGCAGACATGTCTATTGTTAAGGAGGAAATTTTTGGTCCTGTTCTTTGTGCTCAGCCATTTTCTGATCAAGATTTAGATAAAATCGCTGAAGCAGCTAATAACACTTCATTTGGTCTCGCAGCCAGCGTATGGAGTAAGAATATAAGTACAGCACATAAACTTGCAGCAAAAATTAGAGCTGGAACAGTTTGGGTTAATTGTCATAATATTTTTGATGCTTCTCTTCCATTTGGTGGTTATAAAGAATCAGGATGGGGAAGAGAAATGGGGCATGAAGTTCTTAAAAATTATACTGAACTCAAAGCAATTACCGTAAATTTATAAAAATTATATAAGTCAGGGTTAAAATACCCTGACTTAAAATCATGGAAAGTATTAAAAACAGTAAAATCAAAAAGCTCATTAAAGAGCAGAATTTATTGAGTATATTATTTTCGTTTATAGTTCTTTTTATATATTTCCTTTTTATAGGAATTATCGGCTTTAAACCTGATATTTTTTCCCTTACATACAAGGACACTGGAATAACAATAGGTATTCTATACGGTTTGTTTATTATAATCTTCTCAATAATTCTAACAATTTTTTATGTATTTGTTGCTAATAAAAGGTTAGATAAATTGAGAGAACAAATCAAAAAAGATAATGAATAAATTCTTCCTTGGCTTCTTGTTATGTATTCCAACTCAAATTTTAGCTGCTGATAATGAAAGTAGTTATTACGCGGGTGCTATTTTTACTCTTTTTGTAATTACCACTTTAGTAATAACTTATTTTGCATCAAGAAAATCTAATAATAAGGATAGCTTTTATGCAGCGGGTGGCAGAGTCTCTGGATTTCAAAATGGTCTTGCAATAGCTGGAGATTACATGTCTGCTGCTTCTTTTCTCGGAATTTCAGGATTAGTATATTTTTCTGGTTTTGATGGTTTGATATATTCAATAGGTTTCTTAGTTGGTTGGCCAATTATATTGTTTCTCCTTGCAGAAAAGTTAAAAAATCTTGGCAAATATACTTTTGCTGATGCAACCTCAATAAGATTTGAGCAAAAGTATATAAGAATATTGGCCTCTATGGGAACCCTAAGCGTTGTATTATTGTATTTGATAGCTCAAATGGTTGGTGCAGGTGGGTTAATACAGACTTTATTTAACTTACCATATGAATATGCTGTTTGGATAGTTGGTATTCTAATGATTATCTATGTTAGTTTTGGTGGAATGATAGCGACAACGTGGGTGCAAATTATAAAAGCTATTTTACTTCTTTTTGGTGCAAGTGTGTTAGCATTTTTTGTGATGCAAATTCATAATTTCAACTTCAGTGATTTATTTAAGCGTGCAACAGAAATACATGCTAACGGAAAAAATATTTTATACCCTGGACAATTAATTTCGGATCCAATTTCTGCAATTTCTTTGGGGATTGCATTAATATTTGGAACTGCTGGTCTACCACATATTTTGATGAGATTTTTTACTGTTCCAGATGCAAAAAATGCGAGAATTTCAGCAGTTTATGCAACTACTTTTATCGGTTATTTCTATATTTTAACTTTTATTATTGGTTTTGGAGCCATAGTTTTACTTACAAATAATCCAAACTACATTCAAAGCACTGGAATTCTTATCGGTTCAAATAATATGGCTGCTATTCATTTATCACATGCTCTGGGTGGTGATTTTTTTCTAGGTTTTATTTCTGCTGTAGCATTTGCAACAATCCTAGCAGTCGTTTCAGGACTCACACTTGCGGGTGCGTCAGCAATTGGACATGACTTATATGCATTTGTAATATGTAAAGGAAAAAGCAATGAAAAAAAAGAAATTTTAGTTTCAAAGGTTTCTACTATAATATTAGGAATCTTAGCAATATTTCTTGGTATATCTTTTGAGGGTCAAAATGTTGCTTTCATGGTTGGTTTAGCCTTTGCAATTGCTGCAAGCGCAAATTTTCCAGTATTATTTTTGTCAATTACTTGGAAAGATTTAACTACAAAAGGAGCTGTTATAGGAGGTTTTATTGGATTATTAACCGCAATAATTCTGGTAATTCTAGGGCCTGTTGTTTGGGTTGATTTATTAAATTTTGAAAAACCTATTTTTCCTTACAAATATCCAGCGTTATTTTCGGTTACTATTTCTTTTACCTCGATTTATATAATTTCTAAAATGGATAGAACTATTAACAAGGAAAGACAAAGTGAGTTATTCGAAAAACAATATATCAAATCTTTTCTAGATAAAACCTAAAAATATGTTCAATAATATTAACTCTCCACAACCAAACGAAATTAAATTTTGGATGAGAGAAATAAAACTCAATATTGATGAAGCCTCTCTTGCACTTGGTATAAGTAAAAGACACTTCTTAAGATTTTTATCTGGTGATACTAAAGCAAAAAAAGTTCATGCTTTAGCAATGCAAATGCTTTGGCTAATTGATGAAAATAATAGAAAACTTAATATGCTTAGACCAAAAAAAAATGAAAAAATCATTAAAATAGAAATAAAGTAGCTATTTTTTTTCAATCGCTAAATAATGGAGTCTTTTCATTTCATGTCTAGTTTTTTTGATAACGTCAAGTATCAAACCAGAAAAAAAACTCAAAAATGCAATAACCATGTTGATAGCGGAAAGTATTGCTGAGGGAATTTTATCCACTAACCCTGTCTCGATAAAATTTAAAAATATAGGTACTCCAAGAACTAATGAAAATATTAAAAAGAATAAGCTTAGTAAAGAAAAAAAAACTAAAGGTCTTTCATCTTTGATAAGAACTAGTATAACCTTAAGAATTCTTAGTCCATCCTGAATTGTATTTAGTTTGCTTAATGAGCCAAGGGGTCTAGATCTGTAATTACAATCCATTTCAGCAACAGGCAATTTTTGTTCTAAGGCATGAATAGTTAACTCTGTTTCAATTTCAAAACCTTTTGAATTTCCAGGAAAAGACTTTACAAATCTTTTAGAAAAAATTCTAAAACCAGAAAATAAATCTGTTATTTGTTTCCCAAAAGTAATTTTTACTAAATCTGAAAATATTTTATTCCCAAACACATGTCCAAATCTGTAAGCACTTTTTTCAATGCTCACTCTCTTCGCAACGATCATATCTAAAGATTCTTTTTCGAGGGTATTAATCATGTTTTTAATGTTGGAAATATCATAGGTATCGTCTGCATCAATCATGACAAAAATATCCCCTTCAACATCAGCAAACATTCTTCTTACTACATTTCCTTTACCTAGATATTTTACATCATGAACTATTGCACCTGCTGATTGAGCAATTTTTTTTGAATTATCATCAGAATTATTATCAAATACATGTAAAATTGCTTCAGGTAAATGTAATTTAAAATCATGTATAACCTTTTCAACAGTTTTTTCCTCATTTAAACAAGGAATAAGAATTTTTATTCTATTTGTCTTCATTGTTTTTTATGAATATTAATCTATTGTCTTTTAAATCATGAGACTCAAAAACATACCCATAATCATTAAACTCAAATAGTTGTTCTATTTCTGTTATTCTTTTCTGAATAATCATTTTTGCCATAGAGCCCCTACATTTTTTAGAAAACATACCACTTGGCTTAAGTTTTCCATTTTTTTTCACATAAAAAAATGGAGTGACAACTTTGCAATTTAAGTTTGCACAATTTATAGACTTAAAATACTCAGATGATGATAAATTGAATAAATACTTTGATTTAGTCTGAATAATTCCCTCATTAATATTTTTAGTAATATCTTTTGTCCAAAAGTCATATAACGATTCGCCAAGCATTTCGTTTGTTTTTGTACCCATTTCTAGTCTGTATGGTTGAATTTGATCTAATGGTCTCAGAACTCCATATAAACCTGATAATATTCTAAGGTTTTTCTGAGCATACATTATTTCTTCGTCATTAAAATTTTCTGATGATAAACCAGAGTAAGTATCTCCAGCAAAAGCAAAAATAGCTGGTCTGCTATTTTGAACATTTATATCTGAGGAAAAACTCTGGAATCTTTGATAATTTAACTTTGATAAATTATCACTTATTCCCATTAAATTTTTAACGTCATAAGGTTTTAATTTTTTTAATTTTGAGACAATTTTTTCTGCTTTCATTCTAAAAGCAGGCATAGTTAGATTATATTTAATCTTATTATCTAGAAAATTAAGTTTTTTAGCCGGTGAAATTATAATCATAATTCCAAATATTAAAGTATCTTAATTAAAAGATAAACAAGATTTTATCTTATTAAAGTCCAAGCTCCACTTTCAAGTCTACATGCAGTATCATAAAAACTATTAGTAGAATTTCTAACAATATATCTGTGTTCAATTAGTCTGCATTCTGGGTCCCCATAATAGTTTTTAACAAGAATAACTCCTTCATTTCCAGACTTAATGTTTTTCCAATAGCCTGTTGCACCTAGCTGATTATTTTCGAGTGTTTCAATTAATGAAGTTTTATAAAAGTAATAATCGTTTTTAGCAAGATACTCACCGATATAACCTCCAAGTAATAATCCTAGAGAAGAACCAATTACTGTTGTAGGAATATCTCCATCGGACCATTGGTATCCGAGATAGCCTCCGACAGATGAAGTTGCAATTTCTGCAATTTCTTTTTTATCAAATGATGAATATGAACAACTACCTAAAAGAAAAAAAATAAAAATTAAAAATTTATTTATCATTAAAATATTCTTTTAATAAACTTTCTCTTTTATCAGATTGTTGCATAAATTCAGATAATCTAATTTCACCTGGAGTTTTAAATGATTTCAATCTATTGAGTTGAAAGACTCTACTTTTGTTTTGAGTTAAGAGTTTTTGTTTTTGACTTATAAATATTTTTTTTTTTTGATAGGCCAAGGGGGATAAAGACTCATAACTTTCGGGCGTAAAACCTATAGGTTCTAAAAAACCGGTTTCAAAAAGTTGCTTGGCAACATATCCGGAAATACCTGTAAAAGTAAGATATTGAAGAGTATAGCTTAAAGATCTAGCTTTCGGATTTCCAACACTACTTGCACCTTCTGATCCAAATATAGTACTAAAAGAGCCTGCATGTGAATGATCATGCGCCATAAATAGAAAAATAAATAAAACGAAAATTTTCATAAACACCTATTAGTATATACGACAAATAAAAATAAAATTTAATATTTATTTCTATTAAAATTAAGTTTATCAGTAACAGTCAAATAATAAATCAAATCTGACTTTGTATTTATATTAACGCTAAAATCTTTTCTTAGTTCATCGACATAAAACTTATTTAAAACTCTCATTTTTTTATGAGATAATCCTTTCTCAGATAGAGAATTATCAAAATATTGATCAACTAGCACAGGTATAGCTAACCCCATAGCCGTTAATTCGTATATATTTTTTGCGTAAGTAAATTTTTGGCACAAAAAAAAGAAAAATAATACGTAAAATATCCTCATAACTTCATTGAATCACAGTAAAATTAAAAGTAAATAACTAATTTTCTAACTTTGAGAAAAATTTTTAAATTTAGATTATAACCAATGGTAGCGGAGGAGGGATTTGAACCCCCGACACCCGGATTATGATTCCGATGCTCTAACCAACTGAGCTACTCCGCCAAAAATAGTAAAATTAAGTATCATTTATTTTGAAAAAACTCAAAGCATAAATTTATTTAAGAAAAAATATCTCATATTAGAGACGATGCAAAATTTTTTTCTGCCGCGGTTATCCAACCTCCACCTACAACTTTTTGTTTTTTGTAAAACACACATGCTTGTCCTGGTGCTATTCCAAATTCCGGTTTTGATAATTCAACGATACCTGTTTTGTTATCATTTAAAATTTTAACATGAGCTTCAATCTTCTTTTCGCCAGATCTAATTTTAACATCAGCATTAAAATTTCTATATTCTTTTTTATCGATTAGATTAATATCTTTTAAGTATATCTTATATTTTTTTAATTTTTCTTTTGGGCCAACAATAACTTTATTATTGAGCTTATCAATTTCAATTACATAATATGGACAATTGTCATTATTACCTCTAACCCCACCTATACCTATTCCCTTTCTTTGTCCAACTGTAAAATTAGTGATACCTTTATGTTTTCCTAATATATTTCCTTCAAGGTCTACAATATTTCCCTCTTTGAAATTTTTTGATGTATTCCTTTTTATAAATTCTCTGTAGTTTCCGTCTGGTATAAAACAAATATCTTGACTATCAGGTTTTAAGGCATTCTTAAGATTAAAGTCTAATGCAAAATCTCTAACTTTCTCTTTTGTATACTCTCCTAAAGGGAAACGTAGCATTTTGAGTTGGTTTTCAGTGGTAGTAAATAAAAAATAACTTTGATCCTTTGTATTATCTATTGCTTGATAAATATTTGATTTTTTTCCATCAAAAACTCTTCTAACATAGTGACCTGTTGCTAAATAATTACTTCCAACCTGATTCGTAAATTTTATCAAGTCTCTAAATTTTACTGTTTGATTACACCTTATACATGGAATTGGAGTCTCGCCAACTAGATAACTATTAACGAAATTATCAATAACTGATTTTTTAAATTCTTTTTGATAATCAATAATATAATGTTTGAAACCAAATTTTTTTGCAACAGCTTTAGCGTCAGCAATATCAATACCTGAACAACATGTTCTAGACTGTTTAATGCTCGCTGATTGATATAATTGCATTGTTACACCTATTACCTCATATCCTGCCTTTAATAAAAGAATTGCGGCTACCGATGAATCAACTCCTCCAGACATAGCTACTACAACTTTTTCACCTGTGTCCGGTAAATTATTTATTTTTCTAAACTTTTTAATATCAAATTTCATTTTAATCTCTTTCTTCGATCCAAGCCATTTGAATTGCTTCTAATATTTTTTCATTACATTTATCTGGATGGTCATCAAACTCTGATAATTCTACAATCCACTTATGGAGATCGGTATATCTTAAATTAATATTATCAACATCTGGAAATTTTTCTTCCAATAAAATAGCTATATCAATTATATTATCCCACTTTAACTTCACATCACTCATTCTACATTCATATTTCTAGTTCCACTTGGTATTCTTACTCTTATCCCATCTAATTGGTCTGTGAGTATAATTTGACAACCCAGTCTTGATGTATGAGTTAAGCCAAATGCAAGGTCAAGCATATCTTCTTCTTCTTCGGATGGTTCTTCTAATTTATCAAAATATGATTTATCAAGAATAACATGACATGTTGCACAAGCCAGAGAACCCTCACAGGCTCCCTCAAGATCAATTCCATTTTTATGAGCAATTTCTAGGATAGATAGACCCACTTCTCCGTCAACAATTTTTTCTTTACCATCCGTATCTATAAATACTATTTTAGCCATAGAGAAAATCTCCTTTATAATAATTTATCATAACTCTTTCCAACTAATCCTGACTGAATACTTTTTTTAATCCTTTTTTGAGAAAAACTTTGTGTAGCTAAATCTAAAGACTTAGTCAATTCCTGAATTTTATTTCTATCGTTTTTTTTTATTTCACTTTCTAAGTTTTTCATTATATTTTTTATTTTTACTAACTCTTCTTTTGATGAAAGTTCATTTAATTCTTTTTTTATACCTGCAAGTTCATTTAAGAAAATTTTTGCGTTGATTTTACTTTCTTTTAATAATCTTTTCTCAATATCAGCAGTTCCATGAATAATACTTTCTTCAATCATACTTTTCATATCATCTATTTCTAGGTCATGGGTTGGTTTTACTTCCAACTCCTTTAAAATACCTGAAGACTCTTCTGATGCACTAACACTTAATATACCATTAGAATCTACAACAAATCTTACCTTTATTCTCGGTATTCCCGGGGGTTTAGGGGGTATTCCCTCTAGTGCAAATTCTCCAAGGCTTCTATTATCTTCAACTGTTTCCCTCTCTCCTTGAACAATATTTATTTTAATAGCAGTTTGCCCATTTTCATATGTAGTAAATTCTTGTTCTTTTGATATTGGTATTGTTGAGTTTCTATCAATAATTTTTTCCATTAGACCTCCGGCCGTTTCAATTCCGAGTGAGAGAGGTGTAATATCCAAAAGTAAGTTTTTTGAACCATTTACCAAACCATATGCATGTAACGCGGCTCCTTTAGCAACAACAGTATCAGGGTCGATATCAGAAAAAACTTTTAAATCAAATTCCTCACTAATTCTCTTGTTTATTATATCTAATCTACTTGAACCACCTACAAATATTATTCCATCTAAATTAGATAAACTTATATTAGAGTCTAAGAGAACATTTTTTGAAATTTTAATTGTTTTATTAACTAAATTTAAAATTGATTTGTTGAGTAGTTCCTTGGAGATTTTAAAGGTTTTATCTGAGCCATTTATAATTAAATCTGCCTCAAATTCTGTTTCTGATGATAATCTTTCTTTAAATTCTTTACAATCTTTAATTAAATGTACTTTTTCAAATCTTTTAATTGAATCAAAAACAATATTTTTTTGTGATAAAATTGCTTTGCAAAAATTTAGGTCAAAATCATCGCCTCCAAGACTAACATCTCCCCCTGATGATAGTACTTTAAAGATTCCATCTGTTAATTTTAATATTGATACGTCAAATGTACCTCCTCCAATATCATAAACAAAGAAATTTCCTCTTGCTTTTTTTTCTAGTCCATAGGCATATGCAGCAGCAGTTGGTTCATTAATTAAACGTATGACATCTAAACCAGATAATGTTGCAGATTTTTTTATAGCAGATCTTGAAATATCATCAAAATAAGCTGGAACTGTAACAACACACATTTCAACTTTTTTCTTAAGGTATTGCTCTGAGGAATTTTTAAGATACGAAAAAATCATAGTAGCAAGTTCCACTGGTGTAAAAGAAGCGTTAAGTTCATCAAATAATATTTTTCTATAAGGATTTTTTGCAAATAATCTTTTTATAGAAAATACAAATTTACTTTTATCTATTGAGGTTGAGTTATAAACTTGGTTACCAAACAGCATCTTACCCTTTACAATAGACAAAACTGTCGGAATAATAAATTTACCGAATTCGTCTTTAATCAATTTTATTTCATCACCAGCTTTGACTGAGCATACTGAATTTGTAGTTCCAAAATCAATGCCCAGACATATCTGCTCTTTTGGCTCTGTGTTTCCTCCTGGTTCTTTAATTTCTATTAATGCCATTACTTTTTAATGTCTTAAAATTTAATATTTTTAATAATTTTTTCTAGGTATGATATTTTAATTGTATCTTTATTAACCTCTTCGAGATTTTTTTTTGCAAAACTATGTTGAATTTTCTTGTATAAAACCAAAATTTGGTTATCGATCTTATTCTTAAAATTTTTCTTATCAGTTGCTGATTTCAAGTTTTCTGCCTCGTCCTGTAGTTCCATAATCTGATTTAAGACTTCTATATCATTAAAAGATTGGGATTCATTATTTTTTTTAAACCCAAAGACTTTAAGCAGTTCCTCAGCTCTTTTTACCGAGTTTTTTATTTTTTCAAATGCATGATTTATATTTGAGGAATGAATCTGAGAAAAATAACTTTCTTCTTCAGAAGAGTTTATAAATCTGTCTGGATGGAGTTGATTTTGTAAGTCGTAGTACTTAACTTCAAGTTTTTCGAGGTCAATTGAAAAGCTGTAAGGTAACCCGAATATTTTAAATACATCTATATCCCTTGGTTTCTGTATTTTCAAACATATAGGACAGAAAAAACTAAAACTTTTAATGTTGGAAGAACAATTCCAGCAATTATTTTTAGATACTTGCATTATTGTTTTTTAAACGTGAAAAGATTCTCCACACCCACATCTTCCTTTTTCGTTGGGATTTGTGAATTGAAAACCTGATTGAAGCTCATCTTCTATATAGTCCATTTGAGTACCTATTAAAAAAAGTGTGGCTTTTGAATCAATAAAAATGTTTATATCTTGTATTATAATTTTTTCATCTGCTTTCTCTGTTTCATCAACATATTCTATGGTGTAGGATAAGCCTGAACAACCTTTAGTTTTGACTCCTATCCTTATTCCTTTTGAATCCTTGCCTCTATTATCTAAAAGTCTTTTTACTTGAGTCAAAGCTTTTGATGTAACAGTTATCATGATGATTCAAAATTATTTTTTATTCTTATTTCTGTAGTCTTTTACTGCGGCTTTAATTGCATCTTCTGCAAGAACGGAGCAATGAATTTTAACTGGTGGTAATGCTAAATGTTTTGCAATCTCAGTATTCTTAATTTCATTGGCTTCATTAATGTTCTTTCCTTTTACCCATTCAGTTATCAAAGAGCTAGATGCTATTGCCGAACCACAACCAAAAGTTTTAAATTTGGCATCTTCGATGACGCCGCTATCATTTACCTTGATTTGAAGCTTCATAACATCGCCACAAGCCGGTGCACCAACAAGACCGGTACCAACTTCACTTGACTCTTTGTCCAAAGAGCCAACATTTCTGGGTTGCTCATAATGATCTATTAATTCTTTACTATATGCCATTTTTTTCTCCTTTTTTTAATTGTTTAATGCTCTGCCCATTCTATTTTACTTATATCTATTCCTTCTTGTGCCATCTCCCATAACGGGCTTAGGGATCTCAATCTGATAACTTCTTTCACAATATCATCAGCAGCTTTGTCAACTTCATCTTCAGTTGTGAATCTCCCCATACCAATCCTTAAACTAGTATGAGCTAACTCTTCCTCAACTCCTAATGCTCTTAGAACGTAAGATGGTTCTAATGAAGCTGAAGTACAAGCGGAACCCGATGAAACAGATAAATCCTTGATACCCATCATTAAAGACTCACCTTCAACATAAGCAAAACTTAAGTTTAAATTTCCAGGTATCCTACTTACTTCTGATCCATTAAGATAAACATCTTTACAAGTCTTCATTACAGTATCTAAAAATCTTTTTCTAAATGATTCAAGCTTTTTTTGTTCATCATCCATTTCATTAAAACATATTTTACAAGCTTCACCAAGTCCGACGCATAATGCAGGAGACAAAGTACCAGATCGCATTCCCCTTTCTTGACCTCCACCACTCATCATACATTTAATTCTTATTCTGGGCTTTCTCCTAACATATAAGGCACCTATACCCTTAGGGCCATAAATCTTGTGCCCTGAAATACTCATTAAATCAATATTCATATCATTAACGTCCAGAGGAATTTTTCCAACAGCTTGTGCACAATCAGTATGAAAGAAAATTTCATTATCTTTACATAATTTACCGATTTCATTTAAAGGTTGAATAACACCGATTTCATTATGAACTGCCATAATTGATATTAACAGTGTGTCTTTTCTTATGGATTTTCTTAGGGTATCCATATCAATTAAGCCATCTTTCTTCACTGGTAAATATGTAATATCAAAGCCTTTTTCTGAGAGAAATCTACATGACTCTAGAACACATTTATGCTCAGTGACACAAGTAATTATATGTTTCTTTTTATCTCCATAAAAATCTGCAACACCTTTAATCGCAAGGTTATTTGATTCTGTAGCCCCGGATGTAAAAACAATTTCCTTTGGATTTGCGTTTATTATTTTTGCAACATCACCTCTTGCAATTTCAGTAGCTTCTTCAGCTTCCCATCCAAAGTGATGATTTCTTGAATGGGGATTTCCAAATCTTTCATTAAAATAAGGTAACATCTTATCCAAAACTCTAGGATCAAGAGGGGTTGTGGCTTGATAATCTAAATAAATGTTTTTTGAAATTTTCATAGTCATTTTATTCATTTTTTGTCATAAATTAATATATAGTATTAATATTAGTATAATTTCTTTATTTGCAATTACTTTACCAATAACTTCTCTACCCATAAAATAATTTTACTCATTTACACTCCTAATTTCTGAAGAATACTTTTGATTCATAAGATTACTAATAGGATTTAATCTATTTTTAATAACATCATTCAAAGAAATAGAATCTAAATAAAAGTATATTTGATTACCCAATTCTGCCCAGAGGTTATGGGTTAAACATTTTCCAGAGTGTTTTTGAGAAGAACAACCGAAATCAAAACCATTACACTTAGTAATTCTGACCTCCTCGTTGATTGCACTAACAATGTCTGAAATCATAATATTATCTGGTTTTTTTGATAAAAAATATCCGCCTGATGGACCTCTTAAACTCTTAACTATTTTATTTCTTTTCAGTTGGTTAAAAATTTGCTCTAAAAAAGATAAAGAAATACCTTGTCTCTTTGAAATATCGGTCAAACTCATCGGTTTATTTTTATCAAAATTAATAGCTAAATCAACTAAAGCTGTTACCGCAAACCTACCTTTGGAAGTTAATTTCATTATTTTGCCTTTGGATTCTTATTACTTTTAGTTTCTAATTTTAGAATTTCTTCTCTATATTTATCGTCATTTTTAAAATCTTTTAAAGATTTCTCAATTTCATTAATTCTTGAGCTTAATTCGTAAAACTCATTAAGGAGCCCAACTATACTTTTTTTATTTGGATCATCAATGTTTCCATCTTTTATTCCATAAGGATCAAAACAGTTACTATCTTTGATATTTCTGACTTTCCTCGCAGGAATTCCTATATATGTTTGATTTTCAGGAACATCCTTTAAAACAACAGCATTTGCACCAATTCTTGCATTAGAGCCTATTTTTATTGGACCAAGAATTTGAGCGCCCGAACCAACAATAACACCATTATTTAAGGTAGGGTGTCGTTTCATATTTTTTTGATTTTTTGTTTCAATGGAAGGAGAAATTCCACCCAATGTAACCTGTTGATACATTGTAATGTTATCACCAAGTTCAGATGTTTCACCAATAACTAATCCTGCTCCATGATCAATAAAAAAACCACTGCCAATTTTAGCAGCAGGGTGGATTTCAATAGCTGTAATGATTCTAAATATATTACTTATGAACCTTGCTAAAAACTTTAATCTAATTGTCCAAAAAATGTGAGAAACCCTGTATCCAAATATTGCATGAAAACCAGGGTATGTGAGCAATATTTCGAATAGATTTCTGGCAGCAGGATCTCTTTTGAGAGCAGCTCTAAGATCACTTAAAATCAATCTAAAAATATTTTTTGACATACAATATTTAATGTATTAAAACAGTTTAATATATAATATTTCTGACAAAATTAGTCAAGTATAGTTTAAAAGATGCCCGAAGTTTTTATTAATGGTCCTGTTGGAAGACTTGAATCAAGATATACCCATAACATCAAGAGTAACTCGCCTTCGATGCTGTTACTTCATGCACATCCTGGTCATGGCGGAAATATGAACAATTATTTATCTGTGCAATTACATAAAAATTTCTCAGATATAGGTTTTTCAACTTTAAGATTTAATTTTAGAGGAGTTGGAAAATCTGACGGTGAACACGACGGAAGTGAAGGAGAACTTGCCGATTCGGCTATTGCATTAGATTGGATACAAAGTCAAAATCAAAGTTCTGATGAATACTGGATTTGTGGTATTTCTTTTGGTGCATGGATTGGAATGCAGCTGTTGATGAGAAGACCTGAAATTACAAAGTTTATTTTGGTTGGTCCGCCAGCTGGAAAATATGATTTTAACTTTCTAGCACCCTGCCCTTCCTCAGGTCTAATTTTTTCTGGTGAAAAGGACAATCTAATAGATCATAATGTATTACAAAATCTAGTTAAAAAATTAAATGAACAAAGTAGTGTTAATATTAAGCATGAAATAGTAAAAAATTCTGATCATTTTTTTTCTGGAAATGAATTAACCATAATACAAAAAGTAAATAATTATATTAAAAAAAATTAATTATCATTTTTAAACACCAAGTCACCACAAACTGTCGGTTCCTTTACCCCAGTAGTAGACTTAAAAGTTGAAGGAAGGTTTTTTAACTTTCTTATTGCAAGATAAGCAAATGCTTGCGATTCAATAAATCTAGAATCCCATTCATAATCATCAGAAACTTTAAGATCATTTATTAAAGTTTTAAGATATTGAACTAAAGTCAGATTTAAAGCTCCACCCCCACAAATTATCCATTTATTTGTTTTTTTAGGAAAAAGTTTCTCTGAATTATGGATTAGTTTCGCTGTCAACATTGTCAGGGATGATAATAAGTTAATATCTACTAAATCCGTACTGCCAATAAAATCATCTAACTTAAAATAGAAATTATCAAATGATTTAGGAGTTTTCATTTTTGTGAAAGAATAATTTGACCACTTTTTAATCAGAGTATCGTTTACCTTACCTTTTTTTGCCATTTTCCCATCCTTATCAAAAGGCTTATTAAAAAATTTCATGCAGAATTGGTCAATTAAAACATTTCCTGGTCCAATATCTGTCGAAATCAAATCTCCGTTTTTCCCTATCCAAGTTAAATTAGATATACCCCCAATATTTACAACAGATATATTTTCTTTTTTTTGAGAAAAAATTGCTTTATGAAAAATTGGAACTAAGGGTGCCCCCTGCCCTCCGGAAATAATATCTGCGTTTCTAAAATTAGTTACGACTTTTAAATTAAGTGCATTACTTAAAAAATTAGCAGAACCAATTTGAATTGAAATTTTTTTGTGCGGTTTGTGTATTATAGTTTGACCATGTAAACCTATTACATCAATATGAGATATATTTATCTGAAACTTCTTTATAAAACACTGAATCTTTTCAAGAAGAAAAATATTCATTTTTCTCTCCAAAGAAACATAACTTTTACTTCTTAAAAAATCATTTGAAAAACTTTTATTTACATCTTTTATTAAAAAATTGATATCATTTTTAAATTGTTGTGAGAATTTATAAGTAATGTTATATGATGGTTTTATTTGTTTTAAACCATCTGATTTAATTAATGATATATCTATACCATCCAAAGAAGTTCCACTCATGATTCCAATAGACATTAACTCTGTCAAAACACTTTTTCCAGGATAAAATGAAAAATTTATTTATTAATCATATTAAACAAAGAGGCTTTTATAATCAATGCACAAATCACGACAAGCTCAAAGAAATACTTAAAAGCAATACTGTTGCCTATGCAGGTTTCGACTGTACAGCAGATAGTCTACATATTGGTTCTTTAGTTCCAATAATGATTTTAAGAGCATTCCAGCAATTTGGTCACAAACCAATTATATTATTGGGGGGGGGCACTACACTAATTGGAGATCCTTCAGGAAAAGAAGAAACTCGAAGAATATTAGACACAGACACTATTAAATCTAATAAAAATAAACTAAAAAAACTTTTTAGTCAGTTTCTTGATTTTAATAATTCGGAGAATGGGGCAGTTTTAGTTGATAACCTTGATTGGATTAAAAATCTCAACTATGTCTCATTCATAAGAGACATTGGAAGCCAATTTTCTATAAATAGAATGTTGTCTTTTGAATCAGTAAAACAAAGACTAAAAAGACAACAAAACTTAAGCTTTTTAGAGTTTAATTATTCAATACTTCAAGCTTTTGATTTTTTAGAACTCAATAAGTCATATAATTGTGAGTTACAATTTGGAGGTTCTGATCAATGGGGCAACATAGTTTCTGGAATAGAGCTTGTAAAGAAAAAAATAGGAAAAGAACTTTTTGGCCTTACCAGTCCATTGATTATGACTTCAGCTGGCAATAAAATGGGGAAAACAAATGCTGGAGCCATATGGTTAACATCTGAAAAATTAAGCTCTTATGAATATTGGCAATATTGGCGTAACGTTTCCGACTCAGATACAATTAGATTCTTAAAACTTTTTACAGAATTGTCATTAGATGAAATAAATAAATATGAAAATCTAGAAGGATCTGAATTAAATTCAGCTAAAATATTACTCGCTAATGAAGCAACTAAAATTTGTCATGGTATCAAAGCATCAACTCAAGCAGAAAAATCGGCAAGTAATTTATTTAAGGAAAATAAACTCGATTTAAATATTCCTGATAAACACAAAATTAGTATAGACTTACAAAAAATTAAAGACAAAATATCTCTGAAAGAAATATTAGTGTTAACTAGGCTAACCAATTCCATGAGTGAATCAAAAAGACTAATTTTAAATGGTGGTATAAGAATAAATGATAAAAAAGTTTTGGACAAAGAATATGAAATTAAATTAATTGATTTTAATGATAAAACATCATTTAAAATCTCAATTGGAAAGAAGAGGCATGCAATAGTTTTTCTAAAATGAATTACTAAAAATCAAGAAAATTTCTTATTATACTTGGAACCAAAACTGAAATTGGATTAAAATTAAAATCAATTTCTTCGTTTACCTTTTTAATGTTAAAAGTCGCAGCCAAAATTCCTTCTTCTGGAGAACCAGCTGTAATAATATCACCCAGCAAAGGTAAACTTGTCAGAAGAGTATTTAAAGTATAAGCAGGAATAAGGGTTCCATTAATATCAAAATTTTTAGTATCAATATCTAAATCTCCGTCAAATGAAAGACCCAAATCACTTCCACGTATCAATCCACTTGAAAAATTTGTATTGTCATTGTTGAATGTATATTCACTTTTCAGATTATCAAAAAAAATACCCCCATCAGTCAATTTCTGCTCTAAACCATCCAAAGAAAATAGAGTAAGTACTTTTGCAAAAAATGGAGTATCGTAAGCAATAAAATTATTTAAAATTATTTCTCCACTGTAAAAACTTTTGTCATTTGTTTTGATAGCATTAATTTTTAAATCACCTTTATTTATATTTGGATTCATCCCAAAAATATCCAAAAAATATGATGCGTCCTGAGATTCTAAAAGAAAATATTTTTTATTCTCTTTGTGATCAATTGAAATCAAATGTTTAAGATTATCATTTTTAAAACTAAAAAGAAGATTTTCAAACTTATTGTTAACAATTTTTCCTTTTAAATATGGGGTGATAATTGGAATTTCACTTAAGAAAAAATTTTCAACGTCAAAATTAAATGTAATGTTTAGAAAGTAATTTTTTCTTTGATTTTTTAAAAAATTACTAAAGTTTAATTTTTTACCAAAAATATTAATGTCTCCCACGTTTTTATCGAAAACTATCTTTCCATTAAAGTCCTGGGTTGATGATTTAAATTTTTCAATGGTAATTTCTTGTTTTTCAAATTTATTAATAACTAAAGCACTAATATCAATATCTTCTGAGTTAAATTTAAAATTTATTTTTGATTCTTGCAAAACTTCAGAAAAATATGAAAATTTAAACTTTCCGTGAGAATAATTATGATTTAAACTTAGAGCTTCCAAATCTGCTGAAAAATCATTAAGAACAGCGGTTCCAAATATTTCTAATTCACCACTATACTTTCTATTTTCAATATTCATTACTAATGGAATATTTCCATTACTATTTGTAATTAATCCATCATAAAATTCATTAAAAAAATCCGGTCTTAGATCAATATTAATCTCAATAGATTCTGTATTTTTTTCGTTTAGAAATTCTTTTCCTGAAAAACTTATTGGCATGAAATCATATAAACCATTACCGGTAAAACTGACGCTCTCAGAATCTATTTTTATATTTAAATCTAATGATTCTAAATTATAGTTTTTAAAAAAATCATTTATATTTGTATTGTTAAAACTTAATTCTGCTTTGTAAGATATTTCTTCTATTTTCAAATCTAAAAGAAGAGGAAAATTGAGTTCTAATTTAAAATCAGGTATTCCTGATAATTTTCTTATTCTTTGAAAATTTGAAGTATCTAAATTTGAATTTCGTAAATATTCTAATATATTTTCTGTGTCACTATCTAAAGAAATATAAATTTTAGCTTGCTCAACTGGTTGATCTAAATCAAAAATTTTAACTGCTGCGTTAAGTATTTTTATTTCCTTTGAATTTCCTTCAAAAATATTGAAATTTAATTCATCATTAGTGAAGTTTGCATTCCCCGAAATATCAAATATCCTTGGCATATTATCTGAATACTTAATAATTGTTTTATTAAAATTGAAATTTGTTGTCATATCAAATGTTTTAAAATCAAAATCCATTATAAAGCTTGATAATAAACCTTGAGCATTATTTTTAACCCAATCTAAGGCCGTTTTCTTGAATTCCGAAGGCCAGAATTTAATTAATTCTGATAATTCGATTTCATCGATCTGGATTAATAATTTATTTTTTAAAAAAGATTTTTTATTAATAGTATAATCTATTGAGAAATCAGAATTATTTTCAGTAAAATCTATTGAAAAGCTTATTAAATCACTACTCATATCGGTCGTAGTAATAATATTTCCTCTCTCAATGAAGGAAAAACTATTTAAACCAGCAGTTTGAGAATAATTTGAAAATTCAGCATTAAATGATAGATTAGAATTTAAATTCATTAAATCAAATTTGTTTGTTAATATTATATTTAACCCACCTGAAATAAATAAATCATTAATTCCTATTGAAAGATTGTCTGTATATCTTTTTGTTAGGCCTATGCGAAAATTTTCAAAATTTGCATTTATTTTGTAAGTTGAATTAATTTCCTCAATTTTGACAGTTAAGAAGTTTTCTTTATTTGATTGCTGAAAAAAAGCTGATAATTTAAGGAGATTATTGAACTTCTCAATCTTTATATCGACAGGAAAAAATAAAATATTTTCGTCAAATAAACTTTTAGAAATGATTTCTAAGGATGAATTATTAATTTCTATAATTTCAAAAAAATTTTTAGACAAAAATTTTTTTTCCGTATCGATTATCAAGTCATTAACTATTTCCTTTGAAAAAGACTCTAGGTTGAAATTTTTATTCTCATCTTCTATATTAATTTTTATTTTTGCATCATATATTTTTAAAATAGATGGTTTAAATTCTAATAATAATGTTTTTTTTAAATCAATTCCTACTAATAAATTGGGTATAAAAGAGTTTTGGGTTTCAATATTCTCAAAAAGAAATTCAAAATTGTTAGAAAACTTATTGTAGCTGAAATATATATCACCCAAGCTTTTAACTTTAAGATCACTAAAAAATTTATCATGAATGTTTAATTCAAGAAAATTTACTTTAATTGGTTTAAAACTTATGATTAAAAAAAAAAAGAAAAGAGATCCAATTAAAAAAAGAAATATTCCAGAAAATAACTTTGAAATAAGTTTAAATGTTGTAAAATTCATCAGAAATTAAAAATATATATTTTAAAAATTACTTATAGCATAACACATCAATAAACTAGGAAAAAATGATAAAAGAAAACACTAAATTAAATGATATAATACTTAAAATTGATGATAACAATTTTATCGACTTAAAAAAGTTAAAAGGAAAAAAAACTATAATTTATTTCTATCCTAAAGATGATACCCCAGGGTGCACAAAAGAAGCTATTGAGTTTAGTAATTTTTATTCTATTTTAAAAAAAAATAATGTAGAAGTTTTTGGAGTTTCGAAAGATTCTGCAGAAAAACATAAAAAGTTTATATCTAAATATGATTTAAAATTTAAATTGATAACTGATGATGGTACTCTGTGTGAAAAGTTTGGAGTTTGGGTGGAAAAGTCAATGTACGGAAAAAAATATATGGGTATTGAAAGAACAACTTTTTTAATTAATGAAGACCTTCAGGTAATTAAAATCTGGAAAAAGGTAAAAGTCAAAGGGCATGTTGATGAGGTGATAAATCATATCAAGCTTAATGATTGAAAAAAAGTAATTGAGCCTTAAGTAGATTATCAAGTTTCCCATCAAGAATTGAATTAATATTTGATTCCTCAAAACTAGTTCTATGATCTTTAACCATTTGATATGGTTGCATAACATAGGATCTAATTTGATGACCCCATCCAATTTCAGTTTTTTCTCCACGATCCTTTTTAATTTTTTCTTCCTCTTTTAATAGCTCAATTTCGTAAAGCTTTGATCTTAACATATCCATTGCTATAGCTTTATTTCTATGTTGCGATCTGTTACTTTGACATTGGACACTAATTTTTGTTGGAATATGTGTTATTCTTACTGCACTGTCAGTTTTATTTACATGCTGCCCACCCGCTCCTGAAGCTCTGTAAGTATCAATTCTCAGATCCTTTTCTAAAATATTGATTTTAATCGTACTATCTATTTCAGGATAACAAGAAACTGACGCAAAACTTGTATGTCTTCTTTTTTGAGAGTCAAAAGGAGATATTCTTACTAATCTATGAACTCCGGTTTCTTTTTTTAACCAACCATAACTTCTATCTCCAGAGATTTTTATCGTTACAGACTTTAAACCAGCCTCATCTCCATCAGTTTTATCTATTAAATCAATATTAAATTTTCTTGATTCTGCCCATCTTGAATACATTCTTAAAATCATTTCAACCCAATCTTGAGATTCTGTTCCTCCTGCCCCAGAATGAATTTCTAAAAAAGAATTTTTTAAATCTGCTTTCCCTGACATTAATGTTTCAATATACAATAGATTTACATTTTCAAATATAAGCTTAAGCTCTTGTTCAAGCTCAGGAAAAATATCAATATTATTTTCTTCTTTTGCCAAAAGGGAAAGTTCTAGAATATTTTTAAATTCAATATTAAAAGCTTCAAGTGTAGTGATAAAGTTATTTAAAGAATTCTTTGTTTTTAATAAATCATTTAGTAATGAATGATCTTTCCAGTTATCTTGGTCGGAAATTTTTTTCTCTACATCTTTTAATTTTTCATGTATTTTTTTATTTTCAAACATACCCCCTTAGATTTTCAAATAAAATCTTAACTTTTTCTGATAGTTCGTCAAATTCTAGTTTCATAATTAATAAAAGCCTCTTCTGTCATTATCTTGTTCACTTGGTAATGGTATATTTGATTTTTCATCAAAACTAAAATCTTTTTTAAAAACTTCTTGTATTGAATTTTTGTTAGACGGTTCACCGGTTTTTATATCAACATTTATATATTTAACGCCGTCTGGCCGCTTAAATGGATAGGGTCTACTGTTATTGTATGCCTCTTTCATAAAAGAACCAAAAATGGGAGCAGCAACTTTTGAACCAGTTTCACTTATTCCAAGTGTTTTGGGTTTATCAAAACCAACATAAACACCTACGGTTATTTCTGAATTATATCCAATAAACCATGCATCTTGATTATCATTTGTGGTTCCTGTTTTTCCTGCAACCTGAAAATCTAAAAAATTAATATTTTTTGCTGTTCCTCTCTTAATAACACCCATTAAAAAAGATGTCATTTGATAAGCAGATTCTTCTGAAATTACTCTTTTTCTATTTTCGACTATGTTAGGGTAAATTGTCAAATTCTTAAGACTTTTGTCAGAAAAACTTTCGTAATCGAAAGTACAATTTTTACAGACTCTGTTATCTTTTCTGAACAAAATTTTACCATATCTATCTTGAATTTTATCAATAAATGATGGTTCTACCAAATATCCTCCATTTGCAATACTAGCATAAGCCGATGATATTTTAATTAAAGTTGTTTCCACAGATCCAAGTGAGGAAGACATAAATAAAGGAAAATCATTGTAAACACCCAATTCTTTTGAGAAAAATGCTATTTTTTCTAAACCAATTATTTTTGCTAGTCTTACAGTCATTAAGTTTCTTGATTTTTCTATGCCTAATCTAAGAGTGCTTGGACCAAAAAACTTTTTTCCATAATTTGTTGGTCGCCATTTTTTTAAATTGGTTGGGTTTTCAATAACCACTGGGGCATCAAGAATTTTACTAACAGGGGTAAATTTATTTTCTAATGCCGCCAAATATACAAAAGGTTTAAAAGCAGATCCAGGTTGTCTTTTAGCCTGAGTTGCTCTGTTAAATGATGAACTTGAATCATATCCTCCAACCATGGCAAGGACTCTACCTGAATTATTTTCTATTACTACTAGTCCTCCATTAACATTTGGAATTTGAGTTAGTTGGTATGAATTTTGGTTATTTCTATTTGGAGGATCAATTACTAAAATATCACCAATTTTAAATAAGTTTTTTAATTTCTTATTTTTAACGTTATTTATAATCTTTAAATTCTTACCATACATATAAACTTCAGAATTATCATCAAAACCTACTAAAATAAATTCATCTTTTATATCCAGCACGATACCAAACATTGATCCAAACATTCCTTTTGGTTTTTTCAATTTTTTAAGTTTTAGCAACCAATCGTCTTGGATATTAAAATTTTCGGTTGCCCCCCTCCATCCCTTTCTAAAGTCAAATTTCCTTATTCCATCCTGAAAAGATCTCTCTGCTATTAATTGCAGTTCAGTATCAAGTGATGAAATTATTGAAAGACCTTGATCATAAAGTTTTTTTTCATTGTATTTTTCAATTATTTCTCGTCTAATCGCTTCTTTATAAAATGATGCTTTAGTAGAAAAAATTTTATTTTTCTTTTTTAATTTCAACTCTTTATTTATGGACTCTTCATATTCGTTAAGACTAATTAAACCCTCCGAAAACAATCTATAAAGAACCCAGTTTCTTCTTTTGAGAGCTTTATTAGGATTAGTAAATGGGTTGTATGTACTTGGAGCTTTAGGTAAAGCAGCTAATAAAGCCATTTCCTCTAGATTAAGTTCGTGAAGAGGTTTGTTGAAATAATTTATTGATGCAGCTGATACTCCGAAAGATCTATTTCCTAAATATATTTCATTCAAATATAATTCTAAAATTTGTTCTTTAGATAAAATATTTTCAATTCTTAAAGAAAGAATAATTTCTTTAATTTTTCTACTGTAAGAGATTTCTCCAGAGAGCAAAAAATTCTTTGCTACTTGTTGTGTTATCGTTGATGCCCCTTCCGGTCGTTTATTATTAAATATATTTATAATATTTTTAATAAACGCCCTGAAAATTCCTTTGATATCAAAACCAAGATGATTAAAAAAATTTCTATCTTCCGCGACTAAAAAACATTTAACTAAAACTTCGGGGAATTGATAATAGGATGAAAAAATTCTATTTTCTCTTGAATATTCCTCTAAAAAATTTCCATCTGATGCAAAAATTCTTGAAACAACAGGAGGTTCATAATTGCTTAATTTTTCAAAATCAGGAAGATCTTTTCCAAAATACCAAAAAACTGCCGTTATAAGAAAAAAAAAGCTTATTAATAAAATAATTATAAAATTAAAAATATTTAAAATAAATTTCATCGTTCGTTAATTTTTTTCTTTCCATGAAAAATACCCAAGCACTGCATCTGTTATTCCGTCTGCAATTTTATTTTGATAATTATCAGTCACTAAAAGTTTAGCATCGTTTTTGTTTGAAAGATATCCCATTTCAATCAAAACTGATGGTATATCTGGAGCTTTTAAAACTGCGAACCCAGCAAATCTATGTGTTCGTTGTAATAATTTAGTCTTTAATCCCAGTTTTTCTAGTAAATAATTTACAAAATAGCTTGATTGGTTCATTGTTTCTCGCTGTGCTAAATCAATAAGTATGTTGGCAACTTCCTTAGATTCTACTGAAAGGTCCAGTCCTTCAATTAAATCTTCCTTATTTTCTCTACGTGCTAAAGCCTCAGCCTCTTTATCCGAAGCTTTTTCCGAAAGAGTATAAACTGAAACTCCGCTAACTTTTTTATTATTATGATAATCTGCATGTAATGAAATAAAAAGATCTGCCTTGTTATTTCTTGCAATCGAAACTCTCTTCCTAAGCTTAAGATAAGTGTCATTTTTTCGAGTAAGTACTACTTTAAAATTTGACGCTTCTAATTTTTTCTTTAGTTTTTTTGCTACAGACAGAGTTATATTTTTTTCTAAGGTTTTATTTATTCCAACTGCTCCAGAATCCCTCCCTCCATGACCAGCGTCAACAACAATAGTTTTATTATTCGCTTTATTTCGTATTTTTTGAACATCGATAACAATTCTTGGCTTTTTTTTATCACTACCCTTTATAAAAAAAATTTCTTTTAACTTAAAATTATCCCTAAAAAAAATTTGAATTTCTTTACTGTTTTTAGTAAGGATAATATTTTCAGTAAATAAATTCTTATTTTTCTTAAATTTTGCAAATTTTTCAATTTTGTTTGCAAAATTTATCGTCAGTTTTTTTTCTTTCGATATGTGATCAAAAGTGATATCCTTAGATATATCAATTACAATTCTGTGTACATCTTTTTGAATTCCGAATCTATAGTTAAGAATTTCAACAGCAAAAAGATCACTATGCAGATTAAGTAAAAAAATGATAATAGATAATTTTTTAAATAAATACAAATTAAAAAAAGTAAAAAATTTATGTATACTATATATAGTATAAAATATTAAATAAAAACAATATGTTTGATATTTTTTAGCTTTTTTAGTTTATTATAGAAAAGTTTTAAGAATTTAGAGAGTTAAAATAAAAAATTAAGAAAGAAATAGAAAATGATTAAAAGAATGTTAATAGATGCTAGTCAACCTGAAGAAACGAGGATGGCTATAGTTCATGATGAAAAATTAATTGAGTATGAATCAGAAGTATTAAAGTTTAAACCTACAAGAGGAAATATATATTTAGCTAAAATAATCAGAGTTGAACCGTCACTTCAGGCTGCTTTTGTTGACTATGGTGCACAAAGACATGGTTTTTTGGCTTATAATGAAATTCATCCTGATTATTTCAAGATACCCACATCAGATAAGGAAAAAATTTTAGCTCAAGAGCATGAAAATTCTTCAAATTATGAAATTGATGAAGGAGAAGATGAATTTCAAGCTAATGAAACTAATGAAATTGAAAAAACTCGTGCTAATAAAAAGGGTTTCCTTGATAGAGTTTTTGAATTTTTTAACTATAAACCTATCGAAGATGAAAGTATAATTAAGAAAGAAGGTTATAAAAAGTTAAAGCAAAATAGACATAAAAATCTAAAAAATAGAGAACCTTCAATTCATAAAAAATACAGTATTCAGGAAGTAATAAAGAGAAACCAAGTAATTTTAATCCAAGTTGTAAAAGAAGAAAGAGGAAATAAGGGGGCTGCCGTAACAACTAGATTATCACTCGCTGGTAGATATTGCGTTTTGATGCCAAATACTAATAAGGGTGGGGGTATATCAAGAAAAATATTTGATATTAATTTAAGAAAAAAATTAAAAGAAATTTTATCATCTTTAAGTATAAAGAAGGGTATGGGAGTTATTATTAGAACTGCGGGACAAAGTATGAAAAAGACAGATATCTCCAGAGATTATAAAGCTTTATTAAAACTATGGAATCAAATTACAACTAGAACAGTCCAATCAACTGCTCCAAGTTTAATTCATGAAGAGGGTGATTTATTAAAAAGATCCATAAGAGATTATTTTTCTTCTGACTTAAAACAAGTGATAATTAATGAAAAAAATACTTTTAAAATAGCAAAGGATATAATGAAATTTTTTATGCCTGGATTTACAAAATTTGTTACTTTAGAAAACGATAAAAATAAAACATCCCTCTTTGCATCATCAAAAATTGAAAATCAGATTAACATGATGCATAAACCCACAGTCAAGTTAAAATCTGGTGGTTATTTAGTGATAAATCAAACTGAAGCTTTAGTAGCTATTGATATTAATTCAGGAAAATACACAAAGCAAAGAAATATAGAGGATACTGCGCTAAGAACTAATTTAGAAGCAGCTGAGGAAATTGCTCTTCAAATGAAATTAAGAGACTTGGCGGGACTAATAGTAATTGATTTTATTGATATGTTAGAAAGATCAAATAATTTTAAAGTTGAAAGAAAAATGAAAGAATCCATTAAAAGTGATAGAGCACGAATCCAATGTGGAAGAATAAGTAATTTTGGTTTATTAGAAATGTCAAGACAAAGACTAAAACAAGTCATTAATTCAGCAAACTCACATAAATGTAATTTATGTAATGGTAATGGAATTGTAACTTCAGTGGATTTTACAGCTATGCAAATTCTTAGAGTTTGTGAAGAGATTTCAATTGACTCAAATTATAAACAGCTTTTTATTTTAGTGAATAAGGAAGTCTCTGAGTTAATAAAAAACGAAAAAAAATTATATTTTTCGTCATTAATAAAAAGGTGTAATGTTGATGTCAAAATTCAAGAAATATATGATTTTTCAATCTCAGATAGTTTGATTTTTCATGAAAAAGAAATAATATATAATAATTGTGATGATGAGAAAAAATTAATAAATGCGATAAATTTTGTTGAAAATACTCTGTCAAATAAAAAATTTCCAAAAATAGACGAAAAATCAAACTTTAATGCCAGAAAAGAAATCACCGAAAAGAAAGTTGAACAGTTAAATAAAGAAAAAAATTTACCTAAGAAAAATAAGTATTCAAAAAAAATCTCTCGTAATGTTTCACAAAAAGTAAGCTCTAATGATTTTCAAAATGAAGTAAATGATATGAATGAGTTAAAAAAAATGAAAAGTGAAAAAAAGTCACGTTCAAGTTATCGAGCTAAGGCTGATGAATTTAACAAAGAAAATAAAAATGGAAAAGTAGTTCTTGATAAGAAAAAAAAAGTAACTAGAAAAAAAGCAATTAAACAAAAAAATAACGTTGGAGAAATCATTCAAAAAAAAGAACAAAACTTAGTTATAAATGATGAAAAAAAACAGGGATGGTGGGATCAATAGTTTTTTTTAATCCATAATGATAGTTTTTCCATTCCTTCTTTCAATGTTTTATGATCGCATGAAAAAGACAGCCTAACTGTTTTTTTTCCATTTTTTTTTATCAAAATCTATTCCTGAAGTAAGTGCTACTCCAGTTTCATTTAAGACTTTTTTTACCAACTTTTGTGAATCATTTGTAAACTTAGAAACATCTATATATATATAGAACGCACCCATTGTCTCTGGAAAATTACACCATGATGTTTCATTAAGTTTTTGAACCACAAAATCTCTATTTTTTTTATATATTTCAACATTTTTTTTTAATTCTTGAGTACACTCAAAGGATTTGATTGCTGAAAACTGGGCTATATTACCGCATGAAATAAATAAGTTTTGGGACAATTTTAAGAAGTTTTCTTTCAAACCATCTGGAACTATTACCCAACCTAACCTCCAACCAGGCATACAAAAATACTTAGAAAAACTATTAATAATTATAGCATCTTTCCCAAAAGATTTTAGACAATGACAAAATTTTCCATATTCAATACCGTGATAAATTTCGTCAGATATTAACCTTATAGAATTTTCTTTACAGTACTCATAGATAAATTTTAACTCATCATAATCAAAAACTTGTCCATTTGGATTATTTGGACTTGAAATAATAATTCCTTTTATATTTTTATATTTTTTAACTTTCCTCAAATTAATTAAAGATAGATTATTTTTACTTGGATTTATTTCAATGACCTCGATATTTAGAGATTTTAAAATATTTCTGTAAGCTGGATAAGAAGGGTTAAATATAACCACCCTATCACCGGGATCGAAACAAGATAAAAATGTCAATAAAAAAGCACCAGAAGAACCTGTCGTGATAAAGATATTTGAGGCATTGACCTTAATTTTCCTTGCTAAATAGTGCTCAGATATTTTTTCTCTTAACTCCTTAATACCATTTGATGGAGTATATCCAGGAAGGTTTAAATTTATTAATCTTTTTGCTTCATTTAATATTTTTTTTGGTGTTCTTGGAATTGGTTCTCCAAGCTCAAAGTGAAAAATTTTTCTTCCTGTTTTCTGAATTTTTTGAGACTGTGCTAAAACCTCCATCACTAAAAAATTATCAACAAAAGATCTTTTAGATGGTAGATAGTTTTTTTTTATGTTCATATAATTAAAGCTTAATAACTTACAGTAAGTATATAATGTTGTATTTTCCTAAAGTTTGTATTTTCTTATTTTTTTTCTATTTTAATCCTCTTAATTCTCAAAATCTAAATATTGTTAGGGATGCCGAAATTGAAAACTTTTTAACTGATTTATCATTCCCTATAATACAGTCATCTTCAATAAAAAATACAAAAATAAACTTTTATTTAGATAAACAAAATTATATCAATGCTTTTGTTACACATGGTTCTAAAATTTTTATAACAACCGAGCTTTTAATGAAGAGCACAAATGTTCATCAAATTGCTGGAGTAATTGCACATGAAATTGGACATATTACTGGAGGACACCTTAATAAAAGAGCAAGAGCGTATGAAGATTCTCTATTTTCAACTGTCTTATCATCTATTCTTGCTGTTGGTGCGATAGCAGCGGGTCAAGGTCAAGCAGGAACAGCTATTCTTCTTGGTGGACAGCATATTAGTCGACAACAAGCACTGAGTTTTTCAAGAAATCAAGAATCCTATGCAGATCAGGCTGCTATAAAACTTGTAAAAAAAACTAACTATTCGCTTAAAGGAATGTATGAAATGTTCGAGATACTAGAAAGAAAAGAAAGATTCTCTAGGATCAATCCATATTTACAAACACACCCACTTTCAAGTGAAAGAAAAAAAATACTGAAATATCATATAGACGATGATATCAAACCTAATTTTGATAGAAAATTAGAAAAAAGATTGAGCTTGATTAGAGCTAAATTAATTGGTTATACCGCTAAAAAAGATAAGTTTAATATTTTTTTTCCTAGTAATAAAAATACGCTCGAATCATGGTACGCAAGATCAATATTTTTATATTTAAATGGAAGCATTAAGGAATCCATTATGTTCATTGATAAATGTATTCAAAGTGATAAATCAAATCCATATTTCTATGAATTAAAAGGACAAATTTATTATGAAAATGGTAATACTCAGATGGCCATAAATAATTTTGAAAAAGCACTCAAAATAAAAAAAAATGAAAAGCATTTTTTTATTGCGCTTGCAAAAGCTTTATACTCTTCGAATGACATTAAAAAATTTGAAAAATCTATTGAGTTACTAAAAAAATATATTGAAAAGGAAGAATATCCCATAGAAGCATGGCATTATTTGGGTCTATGTTATGGGAAGATGGGGGATTATTTTCTCTCTTCACTTGCATTAACTGAAAAGTTTTTACTTCTAAATGATATAAAAAATGCTAAGTTACAATTAATAAAAGCTAAGAATAATAAAGCTGAAATTAAAAAATATGATTCAAGGATTAATGATTTAACCAATATCATTAAGCAGAGAGAAAATAAATGAAAAAATTACTGATAATTAATGGACCTAATTTGAATAAACTTGGAGAAAGAGAAGTAAAAGTTTATGGCACAAAGACCATAGAAGATATAAAAAAAGAATGTATTAAAGTCTCAAAAAAACTGGATATTTCCCTTACCTTTTTTCAAAGTAATTCTGAGTCCGATATTATTGAATCTATTCAAAACTCAAAAAAATTTTCTGGTTTAATTATCAATGCAGGAGCATTTACTCATACATCAATTGCAATTCATGATAGTTTAAAAATAGTAGACATACCTATTATAGAAGTTCATATTTCAAACCCTTTCAAAAGAGAAGATTTCAGACAGAAATCTTATATAAGTCCTCTGGCAACTGGAATTATTTCAGGACTTGGCACTGAAGTTTACAATCTTGCCTTACTATCGTTGGCAAATATAATAGGAAAATAATGATGCGAAAACTAGACAAAAAGATAATTAAGGAAATTTCAGAACTTATGGATGAACTGAAACTTTCAGAACTTGGGTACTCTGATGGAAAAAATAGCTATAATCTTAAAAAAAAAGGATTTAATGTAGAATATTCCTCAAATACCAAAACTATTGAAAAATTAACTAATGAAGAAAAAAAGAATTTAGAACCAAACTTAGATAAATCAGTCAAAGCGCCTTTAGTAGGAACAGTATATCTTTCTCCTGAGCCGGGTTCAAAACCTTTTGTTGAGCTTGACCAAACAGTTAAAGTAGGACAGGTGCTTTTAATTATAGAGGCAATGAAAACTATGAATGAAATTACCTCAAATAAAAATGGAAAGGTAAAAAAAATTTTTGTAAGAAATGCTGAACCAGTTGAGTTTGGAGAACCTCTAATTTTAATAGAATAAATTAATGTTCAAAAAAATTCTGATTGCAAATAGAGGTGAGATTGCTTTAAGAGTTCATAGAGCATGCAAGGATATGAATATTAAAACTGTGGCGGTGCATTCTACAGCTGATGAAAAATCAATGCATGTGAGACTTGCAGATGAGAGTGTTTGTATTGGTCCACCAAGCATTAAAGATTCATACTTAAATATACCTTCTATTTTATCTGCTGCTACAATTGCAAACGTTGATGCTATCCATCCGGGTGTAGGATTGTTATCTGAAAACTTTAATTTTGCAAAATTAATTAATGAGCATGGTTTCAAATTTATTGGTCCAAAACAAGAACATCTCTCAATCATGGGAAATAAAGTTTTAGCAAAGAAAAAAGCAAAAGAAATCGGATTACCGACACTCCCAGGTAGTGAGGGAAATGTAAAAACAATAAAAGAAGCAATTGATATTTGTGAAAAGTTAGGTTTTCCTCTATTAATCAAAGCAACTAATGGTGGAGGCGGCAGAGGTATTAAAAAAGTGTTTTCTATATCAGAACTAAAACAAAAATTTTCACTCGCAAAAACTGAGGCATTACAAAGTTTTGGTGATGATTCTGTTTATATTGAAAAATACCTAACTAATCCTAGACATATAGAAATTCAAATAATATCAGATAAGCATGGTAATTTTAGTCACATAGGAGAAAGAGATTGCTCAATTCAAAGAAGAAATCAAAAACTAATAGAAGAGTGTCCTTCTCCAGTTCTTAATGATAAAGAACGAGAGTATATTACTTCAATTTGTGTTCAAGCAATGAAAAAGTTGTCATATGAAAATGTTGGTACAATCGAATTTCTTTATCAAGATAATTGTTTTTATTTTATTGAAATGAATACGAGACTTCAAGTTGAACATCCAATTACAGAAATGGTTTATGGAATTGATATTGTAAAAGAACAAATTAATGTTGCTTACGGAAATAAGTTAAGTTTTAAACAAAATGATATTAAAAAGATAGGACATTCCATTGAGTGCAGAATAAATGCAGAAAACCCAACAAATTTTTTCCCATCCTCTGGAGATATAAAAAATTATCATGTTCCAGGAGGGCCTGGAATAAGAATTGATTCGGGTTTATACATTGGATTAAATATTTCATCTTTCTATGACGGTTTAATAGCAAAGTTGATAATTCACGGAAAAAACAGAAATGAATGTTTAATGAGGTTAAATAGAGCTTTACAGGAGTTTGTAATAGAAGGAGTAGATACAACTATTCCTTTATATCAAAAAATAATAAATAATGAAAATTTTCTTGTTGGTAACTATGATATTAACTGGTTAGAAAAGAATTTATTATAAAATGTTTCTAAGCACGTCTCTAATAATCCAAGGGTATAAAAATGGTATGTTTCCGATGTCTGAATCTAGACATGACCCCTATATTTTCTGGGTTAGTCCAGAATCTAGAGGTTTGATTCACTTAAACAGTTTTAAAATTTCCAAAAGTTTAAAAAAATTTATAAATAAGAGGTTATTTAAAGTTTCTATTAATAATAACTTTAAAGAAGTTATGTATAAATGTGCTTCACCAAATAAGAACAGAGATAATACCTGGATAAATGATCAAATAATTAATTGTTACTCACAGCTTTATAAAGATGGTCTTGCCATTTCAGTAGAATGTTATGATGAAAAAGAACTAGTTGGCGGTTTGTATGGGGTACATATGGGAAAATTATTTTTTGGTGAAAGTATGTTTAGTGTTAAAACTAACGCAAGTAAAGTTGCATTAGTTTATTTAGCAGCTCATCTAAAACAGGGGGGATTTAATCTAATTGATACTCAATTTTTAACAAATCACTTAAAACAATTTGGTGGAATAGAAATAAAAAAATCGAAATATTTAAAATTATTAAAAGAGAATATTAATTTTAATGTTCCTTTCCCGATGAAATTAAATCAAAATGTCTTAGAATATTTTTAATTAATTTCTTTTAAATCAGGAAAAATTGGGTCTTGAAAAATACAATCTTTCAATTTTATGTCAAAAATAGAGTCCTCAATACTGACCAAAGATGGGGAAGATTTTATTATCCATCCCAGAAAGTTATATTGATTATCTGATTTAAATTTTAAAAGAGCTATTGCATCATTGCTTTTTTCTTTTTCTAAGGATAAACATTGATAAATTGTTATCTCGTTTTCTCCGACCTCAAATGATTGACCTAAAGGAATCGTTAAATCATAATTTTTTGATGTTTGTTTATTTAAAATTTTTAGATAAGCCCCATCATTCTTTGTATACTCAAGGGCAAAAAGATTTTTGGATATTACAAAAAAAATTAATAGAAATTTTAACACTATTTTGAAAAAGAGGATTTTATAGCTCTTATAACCCTAAAAAATTTTAATTTAAAATCATATTCATCACAACCTATTAATACAGCATCGTCCAATGCATTCTTAAAAGCATTTTCTAACTCATTAAAGTTTTCATTTAAAACTTTAAGTTTTTCATCACAGGAAATAATTTCACCAGATTTTGTTTTCCATAAATATTTATTTTTTTCCATTTTTGTCTCTAAGTTATTGTGTCGCTAAAAAAATAATTTTACTTACTTGGTCTTCGATAGATTCATAATCCATTACATTTTTAATTTCGTGATTAGGTTTTAATTTCAGATTATCTTTATCTCCTGGAATTATAGATAAATACTTATTTCCAAGAATTCCTTCACTGTTGACCATAATAGTGCTATTTTCTGGTATTTTTATTTTATTGTTAATGTAAAATTCAATAACTGCAAAATAATCATTATTCAAACTAACATCAGAAACCGTTCCTATTTTTACACCACTCAATTTAACATCATTACCTACAACAATACCTCCAACTTTTAGAAACTGAGCTTTAAGTTTATAGGATTCTGAAATGTAGTCAGAGGAGTTGGATCTAAAAAAGACAAAAAGAAAAATTATTGAAAAAAAAATAATTATAGTACCTATTATAGTTTCAAAATAACTCTTTTTCATAAATTGCTCCCATTTTTTTTTATATTACCTATCTGAATTATTTTATTGAGAAGGTCCTCAAGTAAAATTGAGTCTTCTGTAAATTGAATTTTTTCATTATTTTTAAAATAATCAAGTGAACCTCCCGGTTCAATAGATAAATATTTATTTCCAAATAAACCATCAGTTTGAATTGATATCGAGGAATCATTTGGTAAAATAATATCTTTATTCAGAGAAACCTGGATAGTTGGTTTGTTTTTATCTAATTCTAGATTTATCACCTTTCCAACTTTAATTCCTGAAAGTCTTACATCTGAACCAACTAAGATTCCATCAATTTTATTAAAACTTGCTTTCAATAAAAGTCTATCTTTATCCGAATTTTTTAAATCAACAAAAAAAAATAAAAATAAAATTGTTAAAAAAAAAGATCCAACAATAAAATTCTCTCTTTTTTTAATCATTTGGCTTCCACCTTGAATAAATATTATTTATTTTATTTTTTATTCTTTTCACATTGAATCTATTGGCATGTATTGATCCTGTTTGATTAGGTCGATGTTTTTTAAACCATTTTGGTTTTCTTTTAATGTTTTTGGGAACATCCTTAGTTACGTGATGTAACCATGCATTCCATTCCTGAGGAACTTTGCTTGCCTCAACTTCTCCATTATAAATCACCCATCGTCGTTTTCTATTATTATTCATCGGATATTCTTTTTTACTTGAATAATAAATATTTCCATATTCATCAATACCAATTTTTTTGGCAAATAAAATACTGTAAATTTTTAAAAAACTCTGATTATATGATAATGTCATAAAATAAATATTATATTATTTATAACATAATAGATAAAATGGAAAAGATTAAACAATTAAAAAATTTAATAAATAAATTTATTAATGATCAGGGAAAAATTTTTACTAAAGTAGATCCAAAATCTCATGAAAACTTAAAAAAAATTTATTCCTTAATGCAGGACATCAAGAGCAATGATGAAAATAAGTCCGTATCTGAAAAAGAATATATTAGTAGGCATAAACTTCCTCAAAGAAGAAAAGGTTATACACAAAAAGCATCAATAAATAGTCACAAAGTATACCTTAGAACAGGTGAATACATGGATGGAACACTAGGGGAGATTTTTGTAGATATGCACAAAGAAGGTGCTGCATTTAGAAGTTTAATGAATAATTTTGCAATTGCTATCTCAATAGGACTTCAATATGGAGTTCCACTTGAAGAGTTTGTTGAAGCTTTTACCTATACTAGATTTGAACCAAGTGGAAAAGTTGAAGGCAATCAAGAAATTAAATATACAACTTCAATACTTGACTACATTTTTAAGGAATTAGCAATATCTTACTTAGGAAGGGATGATTTTAGCAATCATGACGAAAGTGACCAAACAACAGAACTCATTCCAAATCACTCCTCAATAGAAAGTGAAAGTGATCAAAAAAAAGATGTTTTGTTATCTTTTACAAGTAAAGGTTATGTAAGAAAAAAAATTTATGATAATAACTTAACTTTGATTACAAATACTGATGCTAACCTTAAATCCGAATCACTCAGCAAAGAAAAAAACTTTTATGATTTTGAGGGAGACCCATGTAATAAATGTGGAAACTTTACAAAATATAAAGAATCAAATCATTTTATTTGTTTATCATGTGATTACAAGCAAAAGGACTAAGTCATTATTATTAAGAAGAGATTAATAGAATTAAATCAATATATGCAAGAAGAGCCAAATGTACTTGCAAACTATAAACCTTATACTATTTTCAATAATATGGTATTTATTTCTGGTCAATTACCATTTAGAAATAAAAAACTTATTTACGAAGGAAAAGTTGAAGAAAACCTAAGTTTAAGTGATGCAAAGAAAGCGATATTTGTCACTACTATCAATATGTTAAATCTTTTATGCTGGATAATGAAAATTGAAAATTTTAAGTCTAAAAGAATTAAGGCCTTGAATATAAAAGGTTACATAAATTCAAAACCTGGTTTTTCTGATCATTCGGTTTTATTTAACGAGGCATCAGATACAATAATAAATATATTAGGCGAGGAGGATGGAACTCACTCTAGAAGTGTGATTGGAGTAAATAGTCTTCCATTAAATTCTCCAGTTGAAATAGAAGGTATGTTTTCTATTTCCGATAACTCTTGAAAGATAGTAAGCATTGAATAATTTTACAATTTCATCTATTAGTACAATAAAACTGATAGATAAAGAAGTCTGGAACAGTTTTATTGAAAATGAAACCCCTTTTTTAAGTTATGAGTTTTTACTTGCTCTAGAAGAAAGTGGTTGCACATCAAAACAAAATGGATGGGAGCCAAACCACATAATTATTCAAGAAAATAAAAATTTAAAATGTTTAATTCCTAATTATAAGAAAAATAATTCTAATGGAGAGTATGTTTTTGACTTTAATTGGGCGGAAGCATATATGAGACTTGGTTTAAAATATTATCCAAAATTATTAAGCGCAGTCCCCTTTACTCCAATAAATGGAAAAAGAATCTTTATTCAGAAATTTCAGAAAAATGATTTTAGTGATTGTGTGGAACTTTTAAGATTATACATAAAGAAACAAGATATTTCTTCATTTCATATTAATTTTGCAGAAAAAAAACAATCAGATTTATTAAATAATAATAATTTTTTTCAAAGAACTGGTATCCAATATCACTGGAAAAATAATAATTATGATAATTTTAATGAATTTCTTTCTACTCTTAAAAATAAGAAAAAAAAAAATATTTTAAAAGAAAGAAATTTTTTAAAAAATGAAGGCTTTACCTTTCATAGATTAAGGGGTAGGGAAATTTTAAAAGAAGACTGGGAATTTTTTTATAATTGTTATACTTCAACTATTGAAAAAAAATGGTCTTATAAATATCTAAATTTTGATTTTTTTCTTAAAATACTTAATTCAAAAATAAATGAGAGAATTCTTCTAATTTTAGCCAAAGATAAAGAAGGAGTTCGAATAGCATGCTCTTTAAGTTTCATAGGAAATGATAATCTTTTTGGGAGATACTGGGGGTGTATTAAAGAAATATCGTATTTACATTTCGAAGTCTGTTACTATCAATCAATAGAGTTTGCAATCAACAATAAACTGTCTAAGATTGAAGCTGGTGCACAAGGGGAGCATAAGATATCTCGTGGCTATATTCCTACATTAACATACAGTAATCATTGGATTAAAGACAATCAAATGTCTATGGCTATTGATGAATATTTAAAGGAGGAATCAAAAATTATTAATCAGAACTATCAGATTTTAAAAAAAAGTATTCCGTACAAATAAATATTATTTACTTAGTATCTTTTTATTATTTGGCTTTAATTCAATATCTATATTGTCTTTTTTTAAATTTAAATCAACTTTAACATGTCCACCATTTTTTAAATTTCCATCCAGAATTTCATTAGCTATGGGTAACTTAATTTTATCTTTTATTACTTTTGCCATTGGTCTTGCACCATTTAAAGGATCAAATCCTTTATTAAGTAACCATTTTTTCGCCCTCAAACTTATTTCCAGGGTTAAGTTTTTATCGGAAAAAATTGTCTCTAACTCAAGAATAAATTTTTCTACTACTTTGAGAGCATTTAATTCGTTAAGTTTGTCGAACTGAATTATTGCATCAAGTCGATTTTTAAACTCAGGTGTAAAATATTGATTTATAGAATCATCAATATCAATAGATTCACTTTTAGATAAAAATCCTAACTTCTCTTTTGATAGATTTCTAGCTCCAATATTACTTGTCATAATTATTATTGTATTTGTAAAATCAACAGTTTTTCCGAGATGATCAGTTAATTTTCCATAATCAAATACCTGTAATAAAATATTAAAGAGATCTGGATGAGCTTTTTCTATTTCATCAAGAAGCACTATAGAATGAGGTTGCTTATCAATTGAATCGGTTAATTGTCCACCTTGGTCATAACCTACGTATCCTGGCGGTGCACCAATTAGTTTAGATATACTATGTCTTTCCATATATTCTGACATATCAAATCTTACTAGGTTTATTCCAAGTATATTCGCTAATTGTCTTGCTAACTCTGTTTTTCCAACTCCAGTTGGGCCAGTGAAAAGATAGGAACCAATAGGTTTTGAGAGATTGCTCAATCCGGCTTTAGATAGTTTTACTGCAGAGGCGAGCGATTTGATAGCATTATTTTGACCAAATATAAGTGTTTTTAAATCTCTCTCTAAATTTTTAAATTTTATTTTATCAGACGAAGATATTGTTTTTTGTGGGATTTTAGCCATTTTCGCAATAACAGATTCAATATCAAGTTCTGTTACTATTTTTTTTTTCTTTGCGTCATTTATTTTTACTGCAGCAGCAGCTTCGTCAATAACATCAATTGCTTTGTCTGGAAGTTTTCGATCAGCAATATATTTTTTTGCTAAGGAGACAGCTGTTACAAAACATTCCTTTTCAAATTTCACTGAATGAAAATCTTCGTAATAAAATTTTAGTCCTTCTAATATTTTGATAGAATCTTCCGATGAAGGTTCATCAATATCAATTTTTTGAAAACGTCTGCTTAACGCTCTATCTTTTTCAAAAAAATTCCTATATTCGGTGTATGTTGTAGAACCCATGCATCGCAATGTCCTTTTTGATAATGCAGGCTTAAGTAAGTTTGAAGCATCCATTGTACCAGAATTAGTACCTCCAGCTCCAATAAGTGTATGAATTTCATCTATGAAAATTATGTAATTCTCATTTTTTTCAAAAATATCAATTATTTTTTTTAATCTTTCTTCAAAGTCTCCTCTATACCTTGTTCCGGCAATTAATGCACCCAAATCAAGTGAGTATAAAGTACTATTTTTTATATTTTTAGGAACATCTCCGTTTACAATTTTTATAGCCATACCCTCAGCCAACGCCGTTTTTCCAACTCCTGGATCACCAACGAATATAGGGTTGTTTTTGTTTCTTCTTGATAAAATTTGGATTGCTCTATTAATCTCTTCTTCTCGTCCTATAACTGGATCAATCTTAGATTCACTCGCTCTTAAATTGAGGTTTGTACAAAACTTTTCTAAAAAATTTGGTTCATTATTTTCTTCTGAGTTTTCAGAGATTTCACCATTATCATTAATGTTACTTTGTTCAACTTTTTGAGATTTTTTTATTCCATGCGCAATGAAATTAATCACATCTAGACGATTAAGGTCTTGTTTTTGTAAAAAGTAAACGGCATGTGATTCTCTCTCAGAAAAGATTGCTGCCAGAACATTTTTCCCACTCGCTTGATCTTTTCCTGAGGATTGTACATGAATAACAGCTCTTTGAATTACTCTTTGAAAACCTAAAGTCGGTTTTGGTTCAAATTTTTCAGTATTTACTAAATCTGAAAGATTCTTGTGAATAAATTCTTCAAGTTCGGATTTTAAACTTAAAGTATCAACATCACATGCATCAAATATTTTTTTTGCATCGTTGTCTTCAATAAGCGCAAACAGCAAATGCTCTAAAGTAATAAATTGATGTGAACATTCTACAGCTTTTTCCATAGCTCTTTGGAGGGTTTTTTCTAGTTCATCTGATAACATTATTCTTTCTCTAATATACATTGTAAGGGATGTTGGTCACTTTTTGCCATCTTCATCACTGAATTTAATTTTGTTTCTGCAATTTCTAATGTATATATTCCACATATTCCTGAACCTTTTTGATGAACTGTCAACATAACATTTATTGCTTCCTCTTGATTCTTGTTAAAAATTTTTTTTAGTAGAGAAACAACATATTCCATTGGTGTATAATCATCATTCAAAAGTATTACCTTAAATAACTTTGGTTTTTTTATCTTTGTTAATTCTTTAGTAATAGTATTAACGTCATTTACTTGATCTTTATTACTGTTTTGATTCATTGCCATATTATAAAAATAGAAAAAAAATTGAACACTTTCAAGTTAATATTTGTTTAGAAAGTTCAGGACTAACTTTATTTAATTCATATTTGACAGTTTTTATTATTTGATTAAGGTTTTCAATGGAGTTTCCTTCACATCTTAGTACTATAGCAGCTTGTGTATTGGATGCTCTCAGAAGCCACCAACCAAAACCTAGGTCAACTCTAACACCATCTATTGAGGAATATTTTTTGTTTTTTTGATTTGCTAGCACGCTATCAATAACATTAAATTTTTCATTATCATCACAATCAATTCTTATTTCTGGAGTGTTAAAAAGTTTTGGGAAATCATCTATTATTTCAGAGAGTTTCTTATCACTCTCTGAAAATAAGTTTATTAATCTTACTGAAGCATAAAGTGCATCATCAAAACCATAATAGCCATCAGCAAAAAAAATATGACCACTCATCTCTCCTGCAAGATCAGCATTTTCTTTTTTCATGCAATCCTTAATTAAACTGTGACCAGTTTTATACATAATAGCTTTTCCCCCAAGTTTTTCAATGTAATCAAACAAAACTTGACTACACTTTACATCACCAATAATTGTGGCTTCTTGTTTTTTTTTGATAAGCTCTTGAGCAAAAATTAATAATAAAAGATCTCCGGGAACTACTCTGCCAAGATCGTCTACTAATCCTATTCTGTCACCATCACCATCAAACGCTATTCCAAAATCAAGTTTATTTTCTTTAACACATTTGATGAGATCCTTTAAATTTTCAGGGTCAGAAGGATCAGGGTGATGATTAGGGAAATTTCCGTCTATATCTTCATATAAAAGAATACTCTTCCCTAAAACCGATTTAGATAACGATTTCATTATTTGACCTGCTGCTCCATTACCAGAATCCCAGGCAATATTGATCTTCTTACTTTGTTTTAGAGATGAATGAAGTTTTTCTATATAATGATCTTTTATTTCTATTTTTTTTGATTTACCTTTTCTTGATCCTAATTCATAGTCTTTTGCGTTATTCGACAAAGTTATTAAATCTTTTCCATAAAACGGCAAATTATTTTTAACAATTTTAAAGCCATTATGATTTGAAGGATTATGAGAACCGGTTATCATTATTCCTGCCTCGGCACTATTGTAATAACATGAATAATAAAGCATTGGTGTTGGACCTAATCCTATATCATTTACATCCGCGCCTCCTTCAATTAATCCTTTAATTAATTCATCTTTTAATGGAACAGATGAAATTCTCCCGTCATAACCTACATTGACAACTTTGTTCGTTTTTAATGAAAGTGCAAATAAATGTCCAATTACTCGTGCATCGTTTGTATCTAGAGTCTTATTAACAATACCTCTGATATCATAAGATCTTATGATTGTTGAATTAAAAGTATGTCTCATATAAATAAACTTCGAGGCCTTCCTATCGAATAATAATCAAAACCTATTTTTAACATTTCATTAGGATTATATATATTTCTTAAATCTATAAGAATTGGTTTCTTTAATAAGCTTTTAACTTTATCAAAGTCAAGCGCTCTAAACTGGTTCCATTCAGTTAAGATAACTAAAGCATCTGCATTTTTCATAGCTTCGTAAGAGTTTTCGTACCACGATATACTTTTATTGAAACTTTTAAATACTTCTTTTGCTTCGTTCATTCCTTCTGGATCAAATAATTTTAATTTAGCACCTTCTTTTACTAACGAGGGGATTAGATCAAGGCTGGGACTATCTCTCATATCATCTGTGTTTGGCTTAAAAGTTAAACCTAAAATTGTAATGTTCTTATTTTTTAGTTGATTTAAAAAAACTTTTTTTACTTTTTTATATACATTTTTTTTTCTCTTATCATTGCTTTTTACAACATGCTCAACTAATCCCAAATTAGATTTATAATCTTGAGCAGTTTTAACTAATGCTAATGTATCTTTTGGAAAACATGATCCTCCATAACCTGGTCCAGGATGAAGAAACTTTTTTCCGATTCTTCCGTCTAGTCCCATACCTATAGCAACATCATTAACATTTGCACCAACTTTTTCACAAAGATCAGCTATTTCATTTATAAAGGTAATTTTTGTTGCTAAAAAAGAATTAGCTGCATACTTTATAAGTTCTGCTGTTTCCCTTTTGGTAAATATGATCGGAGTTTCTAGGAGATATAAAGGTCTGTATATTTCGCTCATAATTTTCTTTGCTTTTGAACTTTCACACCCAATAACAACTCTATCTGGACGCATAAAGTCATTTATAGCAGAACCCTCTCTTAAGAATTCAGGGTTAGATACAACATCAAATTCTAGCCTTTTATTTTTTCTTTTTATAATTTCAAATACTTTTTTTCCTGTTCCAATAGGAACGGTTGACTTATTAATAATAACTGCATAATTTTCTAGTGAACTCGCTATTTCCTCTGCAACTCTAAAAACATATGACAAATCGGCATGTCCATCTCCTCTTCTCGCGGGAGTTCCAACAGCAATAAAAATAGCTTCAGAGTCTTTAATTCCTTCAGATAAATTAGTACTAAACCTCAATCTTTTTTCATCTATATTTTTAATTACTAGATTCTGAAGACCAGGTTCAAATATTGGAATTGTACCTTTCCTTAAATTTTTTATTTTTTCCTTATCACTATCAACACAAGTTACATTTATCCCAAATTCTGCAAAACAAGTTCCAGAGACTAAGCCAACATAACCAGTACCAATAATAGATATCTTCATATTTTTTTTATATGCTTTATCAAATCTTTTTTGATTTCTGAATCATTAAGAGCAAAACCTAAATTGGCTTTAACAAATCCCAATTTACTCCCACAATCATATCTACTCCCAGAAAATTCATGTCCAAAGACATCTGAATTTTTTAATAAAAAATGTATCGCATCTGTTAGCTGAATTTCTCCCCCAACTCCTTTTTTTTGCTTATTCAAAAATTCGAAAATCTTAGAGTCTAAGACATATCTTCCTATTACAGACAGATCCGAAGGAGCTTCACTAGGAGAAGGTTTTTCAACAATATCTTTTATCAAAATATGGTTTTTAGTATCATTGTTTACTTCTACTATACCATATTTATATGACTCTTTCTTTACAATTTTTTCTAAAGCAATTACTGATCCTCCTATTTTTTTTTCTAAATCAATCAGTTGTTTAATAACAGGATATTTAGATAAAATAATGTCATCTGGAAGAATAACAGCAAATTTTTCTTCATTAATAAAATTTCTCGCACACCACACTGCATGACCTAGACCTTTAGGTTCATGCTGAAATACAGTCACTATTTCTCCAATTTGAGTTTGAGTTCTAATTAAATTAAGTTCTTTTTCTTTTTTTTTTTTTCTTAAAACATTTTCAAGTAATGTCGACTTATCAAAGTGTTCTATTAATGCATTTTTTTTTGACGTTGTTACAAAAATCATTTGCTCAATCCCAGATTCAAATGCTTCTTTTACAGCCCACTCAATAATAGGTCTATCAAGAACTGTTAACATTTCTTTAGGAGTTGACTTAGTGGCAGGCAGAAACCTTGTTCCAAGGCCTGCAACTGGAAATATAGCTTTCTTTATCTTTTTTTTCATGAGATATAATTTAAATCACATTATAAAAAAAAAATAAAGTCTCAATCCAAAAGAGTTTCTTTTGCTTTATTTAATTGAGAAGTTATCCAAACAGAACCTCCCACGTCAGGGTGATTTTTTTTTAATAAATCATGATAGGCCTTTAAAATCTGATCTTTGTCAGCACCTTCATCAAGCCCCAAAATTTCCAATGCCTCCTTTCTTGTCATTTTATTTTTAGCAAAGTTGTTTTGTATATTATTAGGAAATATCAATCTTTTTATAAATATAAGCAAATTTCTCCATCTAAATAAAAATAATAAAAATGCTGGTAATCCATAGATAAATTGTGGGTTCAATCTTATTAAAAATATAAAAATTACTAAAATAATAGATGAAATGAACAGTTTGAAAAAAAATTTAAATTTTTTTTTGGAAATATTTACTAACTTATTTATAAAAAAAATAAGTAAAATAGTTATTAAAATTCCTAAAATTATGTAAATTATCATTTAACAATTAATTAATTATATGAAAAAATATAAACTTTTATATTTTGTAAGTGAAGATCATTATTTTTTAACACATAAACTCCCTCATGCTCTTCTTGCATTAAAGAATAATTTTCATGTTTTAGTAGTATGTAATGATAATAACTTTAAGAAAAAAATATTATCTTATGGGTTTGAGGTTGTGAATTTAAGTCTTAACAGAAAAAGTTTAAATCCTCTTCGAGAAATTAAAACTATCATACAACTTTTAAACATTATTAACTCTTTTAAACCTGACTTAATTCAAACTGTGGCTTTAAAACCAATTTTATATGGTTCTTTATGCAGTTTTTTATTTGACAAAAGTATTAAACTTAACGTTAGTTCAATAGTTGGTTTAGGTTATTTATTCATAAACAAAGGATTTATAAATAATATAGTTAAAAATATTATTGAATTTTTTCTAAGAATTTTTTTTAAAAAAAAAAATAGTTTGGTAGTTTTTCAAAATAAGGATGATCAAAATCTTTTTATTAATAAAAAAATAGTGAAAATTGAACAAACTAGGATAATCGCTGGTTCTGGAGTTAATATAAAATTCTTTAAACCAGCTCCTGAGGTTAAAAAAAAATTTGACCTAATAATGCATTCAAGAATGTTAGTGGATAAAGGTGTGTTCGATTTAATTGATTCTTTAAAAATCCTAAGAACAAAAAATTTAAAATTGAAGGTTCTATTACTTGGTAATCCAGACAAAAAAAATAGAGCTTCAATTCATGAAGATGAACTAAAAGTATGGGATAAAGAAAATATTATTAAGTGGATACCCTTTACAGAAAATGTTTTACCATATATTCAACAGTCAAAAATAGGTATATTACCATCTTTTCGAGAGGGTTTTCCAAAGAGTCTTCTTGAATCTGCAAGCTGTGGTTTACCCTTAATTACAACCAATGTGACTGGATGTAGAGAAATATGTATAGATAAGTTTAATGGTTTTTTGGTCAAACTTAATGATCCAATTCAAATTGCAGATAGAATAGAAAAGTTATTATCTAACAAAGAATTGCAAAAAAATATGGGTATTAATAGCAGGAAGTTAGTTGTTAATAATTTCTCAGATGAAATTATCTCAAAGCATTTCCTAAAAATATATCAGAGCATTTCTTAAAAAAAAATATTCGCTATAAAAACTAAAATAATCCTTCAATTTGACCTAACTTATTTACCCCAACTTCATAAGCAGCAGGTTTTTTTGGAAGACCTGGCATAGTCATTATATCTCCAGCAATAGCTACTATAAATTCTGCACCAGCTGAAAGCCTTATTTCTCTTACACCGATTACGTGACCCTCAGGTGCACACTTATTTTTAGGATCGGTACTAAAACTGTATTGAGTTTTTGCCATACATACAGGCAAATGATTAAAACCCATATCATCAATTTCTTTTAATTTTTTTAATGCAGAAGCAGAAAAGGTTACATCTTTGGCACGATAAATTTCTGTTGTAATTTTTCTAATTTTTTCTTCAGGGGATTCTTCGTCTTTGTACAAAAATTTAAAATTAGTCTGTTTATTTTCTATAGTGTTTATAACCTCATTGGCTAAAGGCGCAGCTCCCTCACCTCCTTTAGCCCAATGTTCAGCTAAAATGGCATTAACACCAGATTCTAAACATTTTTCTTTAACAGTTTCTATTTCCTCATCAGAATCTGTTGGGAATCTATTAATTGCTACAACAGATGGCAAACCAAATTTAGATATATTTTCGATATGCCTTAGTAAATTTGGTATACCCGCAGTTAGAGCCTTGATATCTTTTTGTGCTAATTGTTTTGGATCTGCATTTCCATGAAGCTTTAATGCCCTAACAGTAGCTACAATGACTACACATGATGGAGTTAAACCAGACTTTCTACATTTTATATCAAGGAACTTCTCAGCCCCTAAATCAGCTCCAAACCCAGCTTCTGTAACCACATAGTCTGATAATTTTAAAGCAGTTTTCGTTGCAATAACGGTATTACAGCCATGGGCAATATTTGCAAATGGACCACCATGAATAAAGGCAGGGTTATTTTCTAAAGTTTGTACTAAATTTGGCTGTAAAGCATCTCTTAACAGTGCAGACATTGCACCATCAGCCTTCAGATCCTTGCATGTTATAGGTTTTAAATCTCTGTCATATGCAACAATTATTTTACCTAAACGTTCGTGCAAATCATCAAAATTATTTGATAAACACAATATAGCCATAACTTCAGAAGCAACTGTTATATCAAAACCGTCGTCTCGTGGATATCCATTTGCGACACCTCCAAGGGAGTTAACTATTGATCTCAGCGAACGATCATTCATATCCACAACTCTTCTCCAAGCAACTCTTCTGGAATCAATAAGAGGATCTAACTTCCAATAAATATGATTATCCAACATTGCTGCTAAAAGCATATGTGCAGAGGTTATTGCATGAAAATCACCAGTAAAATGAAGATTGATGTCTTCCATTGGAACAACCTGAGCAAATCCTCCACCCGCAGCTCCACCTTTCATACCAAAACAAGGACCCAAGCTAGGTTCTCTTAGAGCAACCATCGCCTTCTTTCCAATAAAGTTTAAACCATCGGTCAAACCTACAGACGTAGTTGTTTTACCCTCACCTGCTGTAGTTGGTGTCATTGCAGTCACCAAAATAAGCTTACCATCGTTTGTATCCTTCAACCTATTAATTGCATCAAATGTAACTTTAGCTTTATAATGTCCATAAGGCACTAATTCTTCATCTTTTAATTCTAATTGATTATTCGCAAGTTCAATAATAGGAACTTTATTTGCCTCTCTTGCAATTTCAATATCACTTTTATAATCACTCATAGTAAGATACTAAGTTTTTTTTTTTTTTTTTAAATAGTTTTTTTTTTTATTTAAAAGTTCTGTTGCTTTCTGCAGACTCTTATACTTAAATTTTTAAGGAAATTATTTTCAATAGATCTTTGCATCAAGAATTTTTCTTGAATTAAATAAGCTTCCTGCTCCCTAAAAGCATTTTCCATTTCTTTTTCATTTTGAAGAACATGAATTATTTCATGAATTAATATTGATTGATTACAAAAACTTTCATCAAAATCCATCTCTGTAATATAAATGAATTCGTTTTTTTTATAAAAAGCAATAACTGGGCAATTACCCCTACATGCCATTCTTTGAATTTCTTTTTTTGAAACTTCTAGTATTTTAGTGTTAAAATTTTTAGTATCATAATCTGTGTTAACACTAATCCAATTCAATAAGATCATAACTGTGGCTGTTTTTAACATTTATCCTCGTAAATCTAATATTAATTTTTATACAAAAGTGATAATTTATGCCAGAAAATATTTCTGATAAAACTGCGGAAATTTTAATTGACATAGGTTCAGTGAATTTCAATATTCAAAATCCTTTCAAGCTTACTTCTGGAAAACTTAGCCCAGTCTATTGTGATTGTAGGAGAATTATATCCTTTCCTGAAGAGAGAGAAAAACTTATAAACTTTGCTGTATCAAAAATAAAAGAACAAAAATTTTACAAACAAATTAGCAACATTTCTGGTGGGGAAACTGCCGGTATTCCTTTTAGTGCATTAATTGCCGCAAAACTCAAACTTCCTATGACCTATATAAGAAAACAAACAAAAAAATTTGGAAAAAAAGAGCAAATTGAAGGGATACTAAAAAAGTCAGAAAAAGTAGTCCTTGTTGAAGATCTATTAACGGATGGTGGAAGTAAACGTGATTTCATAAACGCATTAGAGAAAAAAGGAGCTTATGTTAAGGCGGTTTTTGTGATATTTAATTATGGAATATTTGAAGATTATTTTTATCATGGCGAGAACAAAATAAAACTTATTTATTTAACGAGTTGGAAAAGTATTCTTAAAATTGCTAAAAGAAAAAAAAAAATTTCTGACTCTAATTCCAAAATAGTTCATGAATTTTTAACTAAAATGGGTATTAAAAATTTGTAATAGTGCCTTCTATTTGGGATGTTCTTTTTGCAAATTTATTTTTCTCAATTATACCTGCAAGAAAACCAGCTCTTCCAGATTTAACAGCTAACTTCATTGCATATGCCATTTTAATTGGGTCCAGAGAACGTGCAACAGAAGAATTTAGTAAGATTGCATCAAAACCTATTTCCATTACTCTTGACGCATCGCTTGGTTTACCTATACCGGCATCAACGATCACTATACCTTTACACAAATTTCTGATTAGTTCTAGATTGTGTTCATTTCTTATTCCCAAACCTGAACCTATAGGAGATACAAGTGGCATAACTGCAATACAACCTATATCCTCTAGTTTTTGACAAAGAATTGGGTCATCTGAACAATAAGCAAGAACTTTAAATCTTTTCTTTATTAGAATTTTTGCTAATTTTACTAGTTCAACGCTATTTGGAAGCAAAGTTTCATCATCAGCAATTAATTCTAACTTTAATATATTCGTTTTTAATACTTCTCTTCCCAACTCTGCTGTTAAAATTACATCTTTTGAAGTGTAACAACCAGCAGTATTTGGCAAGAAAGTGTATTTATTTTTTAATGATTCAAATATATTTATCTTAGAATTTAAATCCATTCTTCTCATAGAAACTGTAACTATTTCTGTTTCAGAAATCTCCAAAGATTTTTCTAAAACACTTTGATTGGGATACAATGATGTACCCATAATTAATCTTGATTCAAATCTTTTGCCATCAATTAAAAATGAATCTGACGAACTTATCATTTATCCTCCAGGAAAAGGTGTAACAATCTCAATATTATCTCGATCGTTGAGTTTTGTTAATTCCCATTTTTTTTTAGACACTATTTTATAATTTAAAGCAACAGCAATATTTTTATTTTTTTTTATGTAAGCTTCCAATATATTTATTAAAAAAAGATCTTCTTCCGATTCAATAAATGTTGAAACACCATTTATTTTTAAATTAAACTTTTTCATATTAACTTATTTTAAACTAAATCTATTTGGAGAGAAACATTTAAACTTTTCTGGTATCTTCTCTTCACTAATATAACTACATACTATTTCTGAAGTAATAGGAGCTAATAGTACGCCATGTCGGTAATGACCAAAAGCACAAATTATATCTTTTGAAATATGATTTATTGATCCAATTATTGGCAAACCATCACATGTTCCGGGTCTTAATCCACTCTTAAACTCAATAATTTCGTAGTCTTGTATAAATGGAAGGTTTTCCCATAAATTTTTTGTTAAATAATATATTTCTCTTGTATTGATTATTGTTTCAAATCCTCTCTCATCCTCTGTCGCTCCAACAATAATTTTTCCGTCATTTCTGGGTGCAACATAAATATTTTTAAACCATAGGTTATGTTTAATTAGTTCAGCATTTTTTGGTGACTGAATACTGATAGTTACTCCTTTAATAGGTTTTAATGGTAATGAAATTTTAAAAGAATTTTCAATAATTTGATTGCTCCAGACCCCAGAAGAAATTACCACTTTTGAGGCAAAAATTTTCTGATTATTTAGCTTTACCCCAACCTTATTTTTTTCAAAAAGAACTTTATTAATTTTTTGTTTCTCAATTTTACCTCCATTCTTTAAAAAAGATATCTTTAATGATTCTCTTAATAATTTAGGATTTACTTGGTCTTGTTCTTTGCAAAACAATGAAGCGTAAGCATTTTCTGATAACAATGGTTCCAGTCTTAAAGTTTTATCTCTATCCAACATTTCAACATTAAAACCAATGCTTTCAATAAACCTTCTCTTAAATTTTATCTTTTCTAACTCATCAAAATTATTAGCAATCATCAGTGATGAATTTTTTTTGAACTGAATATCAAATTTAGAGTCAATGGTTAGTTTTTTTGAAAAATTCAACCATTGATTTTTCGACTCTAACATTAAATTAAAAAGAGAGAGCTCATAAGGTTTTGCTTCTATCAAAGGTGCAAGCATGCCAACGGCAACAGAACTGGGTTCTCCAACTTGCTCATAATCAAAAATCTTTACATCAAAACCCTGGCTAAGAAGTTTGAAACCAATAGCAAAACCATTTATTCCTGCACCTACAATAAAAATCATTTAACTTTTTAAAAAAAACATTAATTTTACTACTAATATATAATTAGATAAATAACTAGGTAAACATAAAATACGTTGAAAAAAAAATTAGATAAAATAGCGCTCAAAAATAAGCTTAGTCCAATAAGTTTTGAAGTTACCCAAAATTCCGCAACTGAAGCTCCTTTTTCGGGTGAATACAATAACCTCAAAGAAAATGGTTCATATCTTTGTGTTTGTTGTGAAGAAAAACTATTTAGTTCTTCTAATAAGTATAACTCAGGAAGTGGTTGGCCAAGCTTTACAAAAACCATCAATGATAATAATATTAAGCTCATTGAAGACAATAGTTTTGGAATGAAAAGGATTGAAGTAAAATGTCGAGAGTGTGATGCTCATCTTGGTCATGTTTTTGATGACGGGCCGGAACCTGAAAATAAAAGATATTGTATTAACTCAGTATCACTTAAATTTAGAAAAAAATAATTATGAATTATAACAATTTTTTTAATAAAAAACTGTCTTCTCTCAAAGAAGAAGGAAGATACAGAGTTTTTGCTGATTTAGAAAAAATCGCTGGAAATTTTCCTCAAGCTTTAAATTATAAAGATAATATCGTTAAAGAGGTAACTGTATGGTGCAGTAATGATTATTTAGGAATGAGCCAAAACAAATCCGTTTTAAATAAAATGTCTGAAGCCATTCAAAAGGTAGGAGCTGGATCAGGTGGCACAAGAAACATTTCTGGAACGAATCATTATCACGTCTTACTTGAGAGAGAACTTTGTTATTTGCATCAAAAAGAATCTGCATTGCTTTTTAATTCGGGTTATTTGGCAAATTTAGCTACACTTTATACACTTGGAAAGAATTTACCTAATTGTCACTATCTCTCCGATCAGGAAAATCATTCTTCAATGATTCAAGGTATAAAGCACTCAGGTGCCAAAAAAGTTATATTTAAACATAACTCTATCTCAGATCTTGAAGATAAATTAAAAAAAATTCCAGAAAGTGATTCCAAAATAATTGCATTTGAATCTGTTTATTCGATGGACGGTGATTTTGCTCCCATAAAAAGTATAATTAAACTGGCAAAAAAATATAATGCTCTAACTTATTTAGATGAGGTTCATGCCGTAGGTATCTATGGAAAAAGAGGAGCCGGTGTTGCTGAAAAAATGGGTGTAATGAGGGAAATAGATATTTTACAAGGAACTTTGGCAAAAGCATTTGGTGTTATGGGTGGATATATTACAGGACAAAAAAACCTAGTTGACTTTATAAGAAGTAATGCATCAGGATTCATTTTTACAACCTCACTTCCGCCATGTATTGCTGCTGGGGCGTATACTGCAATGAGACATCTAAAATACTCTTCAAATGAAAGGGAAAAACAAATAAAAGTAGTAAAAAAACTTAAAGCTGAACTCCAAAAAGTTAACATCCCTTTTATTGACCATCAAAGTCACATCATTCCTGTAATAATTGGTGATGCTAAGCTTTGCAAAATCGCAAGTCAAAAACTACTCGATAACTATGATATATATGTTCAACCAATAAATTACCCCACTGTTCCAGTCGGAACTGAAAGGTTAAGAATAACCCCAACACCATTACATAGCGATCATATGATTAAAAAGCTTGTTGTAGCTTTGCAATCAGTCTTTAGTTCTCTTAACATAAAGCTTGCTGCATAAGTTATGGAGATAGAAGCTTAGATTTCCATTTTTTATACTTCATGTAATAAAGCTCTCTTTCATGCATTCTAAATTTTCCCTGTTTCCAAAACTCAAACTCTTTAGGTCTAATTTTTATTCCCACCCAATATTTGGGTCTGGGAACGGATTGATTGAGAAATTTTTTTTTAAAATATTTGACCTTTTCTAAAAAAAAAGATCTTGTTTTTATTTCAGATGACTGTTTTGATGCCCACGCCCCGATTTGACTCCCTCTTGGACGAGAGTTAAAGTAATCATCAGAATCTTCATCAGAAATAATATTTCCGTTGCCAAAAATTCTTATTTGTCTATTTATACTCTCCCAATAGAAACACATTGATAACTTTTTGTTTTGTTTGAATTGTTTGCCTTTTTGACTTTCTAAATTGGTAAAAAAAGTGAACCCATCTTTATCAACTTTTTTTAATAAAACCATCCTAATGTAGGACTGATTTTCTCGATCACTTGTACCAAGGGCAAAAGCGGTAGGATCTTGAAGTTTTTTTTTTTTTACTAACTCAAACCATTTTTCAAATTTTTTATATGGATCAATCATAAGTATAATTAGAAATTATTATAAAATTATATTATACATAAAATTAAATAATGTTTTAATAACAATAAAACTATAAATAAACATTAATTAACAATGTGCAATGAATAAAAATATTTTAAACTTAACCGGCAAAAAAGGCATTATTATGGGAATTGCCAATGATAGATCCATCGCATTTGGGATTGCGTCTGAATTAAGTAAATTTGGTGCCGAGTTAGCTTTTTCCTATGTTAACGAACCCATAAAAAAAAGAGTTTTACCAATAGCTGAAAAATGTAATTCCTCACTTGTTTTTGAATGCGATGTTTCTTCAGACCAAAGTATTAAAAAATTTTTTAATAAAGTTAAAAATAAGTGGGAAAGTTTTGATTTCATTGTCCACTCCATCGCTTTTTCTGACAAAAATGAACTTAAAGGTGAGTATATTGATACATCCAGAGAAAACTTTCTGAATACACTAAATATTTCATGTTATTCATTTACAGCTATTTGTCAGGAAGCCAGTAAATTGATGACTAACGGTGGACAAATATTAACTATGTCTTATTTAGGTGCAGAGAGAGTCATGCCTCATTATAACGTAATGGGGATTGCAAAATCTGCTTTGGAAACTAGTGTCAAATATTTAGCAACTGATTTAGGAAAAAAGCAAATAAGGGTAAATGCAATTTCTGCAGGACCTATTAAAACTCTTGCTGCGTCTGGGATTTCAGATTTCAAATATATTCTCAAATGGAACGAATATAACTCACCCATGAGAAGAACAACAACAATTGAAGAAGTAGGAAAAAATGCCCTATATTTGTTATCAGATCTTTCATCTGGAGTGACTGGAGAAATAGTTCATGTTGATTGTGGTTACCATGTAGTAGGTATGAAAGCAGTTGACGCGCCGGATATATCAACTGTTTAAGATTATGACTGGAAGCAGTATTGGGAAAATATTAAAATTAACTACATGGGGCGAAAGTCATGGAGAGGCAATTGGCGGAGTTCTTGATGGAGTTCCATCAGGCATCAGCATAACAGAAAAAGAAATACAGTTTTTTCTTAATCAAAGGAAACCTGGTCAATCAAAATATACCACTCAAAGAAAAGAACCAGACAAAATAAAAATTTTATCAGGAGTATTCAATGGGAAGACTACTGGAACACCAATATCTCTTATTATTCATAATGTAGATAAAAAAAGTAAAGACTATTCAGGTATTTCTGAAACTTTTAGACCAGGTCATGCAGATTTTACATACCACAAAAAATATGGTAACAGAGACTATAGAGGGGGTGGAAGAGCCTCTGCCAGAGAAACAGCAATAAGGGTTGCAGCAGGCGCTATTGCAAGAAAAATTTTGGGAAAAAAAACTTTAATTAAAGGGAGTTTGGTCCAACTCGGCGACAAAAAAATTAACTATTCTAACTGGGATAATAAAGAAATTGATAAAAATGAATTATTCTGTCCGGACATATCGGCTGTCGAATCATGGAAAAATTATTTAAAGGATATAAGAAAGAGAGGTTCCTCTATTGGTGCAGTTATTGAAATCAGAGTAACTGCAGTTCCCATCGGATTAGGCGAACCTATTTTCGATAAAATAGATGCCTTAATTGCTCATGCAATTATGAGTATTCCAGCAGTAAAAGGAGTTGAAATTGGAAAGGGTTTTGAGAGCGCAACACTTATGGGTGAGGAAAATTCTGATGAAATCTATTCAAAAAATAAAAAAATTTTCTTTAAATCTAATAATGCAGGGGGAACCTTGGGTGGGATAACATCTGGACAAGATCTAATTATAAAATTTGCTGTAAAACCAACAAGTTCAATACTAATTCCAAAAAAAACCATCAATAAAAAGCTTGATAATATTTCCATTATTACAAAAGGAAGGCACGATCCTTGTGTCGGAATAAGGGCAGTTCCAATAGGAGAAGCTATGATAGCTTTAATTTTAGCAGATTGTTTTCTGATACAAAAAACAAGAAGTTCAAAATAGTTTAGCTTTTTTTATTACTCACACATATAAAAAACTCTTTATTACCCTTTTGTCCTTTTATTGGACTTTCAATTATACCAATAATGTTTTTTTTTAATTCAGTCTCAAACCAACACTTTATGTCCTTACAAACCTTTTCATGTATTTTTGGGTTATGAATTATTCCTCCTCTTTCAATATGTTTTCTTCCCGCCTCGAACTGTGGTTTAATTAAAATAAGTAGAATAGAATCACTTTTCATCACATCAAGACAAACAGGAATAATTTTTTTTATTGATATAAAGCTAACATCACAAACTAAAATATCCTGTTTTTCCTCTGTCACAGAAATTGAAATATTTCTAGCATTGAACTTTTCAAAAACTTTTACTCTTTTATTGTTTCTAATTTTCCATGCTAACTGACCATAACCAACATCAAAACAAAGAATTTTTTTCGCACCCTTGTTTAATAAAACATGTGTAAAACCTCCTGTTGAACAACCTAAGTCAATACATTTTTTATTTTTAACATCAATTTTAAATTTTGTTATTGCATAGTTAAGTTTTATTCCTCCTCTGGAAACCCAACTATGCGCCTTAGTTTTAATTTTAATTACTGATCCTGAACGGACAATATATCCAGCCTTATCAATTTTTTTTTCATCTAAAAATACATCCCCTAACATTATAATTGCAGATGCTTTCTGTCTTGATTCAACTAAGTTTAATTTAACTAAAGCGATATCTATTCTTATTTTATCATATTTAGCATCTATCAAAGAACTCTTAAACACTAGATTTAATATGTTCTGCTTACAACTAACTGAGTGACTTTAATCAGAGTATCAGATTCTTTTCCGAAAACTTTTAAAATATCGATTGCTTCTTCAATTAGATCATTTGCCTTTTTTTTTGCTAAATCTAGTCCAAAAGTTGTTATAAATGTTTGTTTTCCCATTGATTGATCTTTATTGATTTTTTTACCTACCATTTCTGTTGATCCCTCTACATCGAGAATATCGTCCTGAATCTGAAAGGCAAGTCCGAGATTAGATGAGTATTTCTCTAAAATTTTAAAATGGTCATTTTTTGCTTTAGCTAATATACATGGGGAAATACATGAAAATTTGAAAAGTTCTCCTGTTTTTAACTTTTGTAATTTTTTAATATCTTCTATATTCAAGTTTTTTTTTTCCGCCTCTAGATCTAATTTTTGGCCTCCAACCATACCATTCATTCCTGAAGATTTGGCTAACTGATTTACTAAATTACATCTTATTTTAGGATCTGGATGAGTTTTTTCATCTGAAAGAATTTCAAAAGCATAAGATTGTAAAGCGTCACCAACCAATATAGCTGTTGCTTCATCGAACTTGATATGACATGTAGGGTTTCCTCTTCTGAGATCATCATTATCCATTGCTGGCAAATCGTCGTGAACAAGAGAATAGCAATGAATTAACTCAATGCTAGATGCGACTCTGATAGCATATAAAAAATCAACGCCAAAAATCTTAGAAAATTCGAGAACAAGTATAGGTCTTAACCTTTTTCCCCCAACTTCTATTACATACTTGATTGCCTGAAATAATGAGGTGTTATTATATTTATCTTCTTCAAATATTTTAAATATATTTTCAGTTATTTCTTTTGAATATTTAGAGAGATACTTTGCAAAGTCATTCATGAGTCGATTTTCTAATCATCAAGAAGTTCTATTTCATCATTTTTGGTAATTTTTTTTATTTTTAATTCAGCTCTTTTTAATTTTTCACTGCAATGATCCTTTAATTTAATACCCAAATCATAGTATTCTATTGACTTTTCAAGATCAGCATCACTTCCCTCGAGAACTGAAACAATCTCTTCAAGTTTCTGAAATGACTCTTCAAATGAAAGTTTTTTAATTTCTTCTTCAGATAAAATATCAATCATAACTTTTGTAAATTATATCTTTTTAATCATAACACAAAGTACTTTATTATGTTTTTTCTTATCAAAAATTTGATATTTATTTAACTTACATAATTCTAGTAAATCATCTTCGGCTGACGGATCGTCTGTTATTACTTGAAGAATCTCATCAGATTTTATTTCTTTTAATTTCTTTGCAGTTTTAATTACAGGAAGTGGGCATTTAAAACCAGTTAAATCAAGATTAATAATTTTTTTATTCATATTATGTTCAAAATATATATATATTTATAAATATATTAATGCTTAAGAGATTATACTATGAAAGATCATATAAAAAAAAAAATTTTAGTTTTATTGCTTTTTTTTTACCCCGTAGTTTTATTCAGCGAAGAATTAAAAGAAATTAGAATCGGCACCCTTCAATACGGAAGTGTTAACTGGGAATTAGATGTCATAAAACATCTTAAACTGGATGAAAAAAATAATATTAATGTTAAAACTGTAAAGCTCGCAAGTAAAAATGCAGCTGCGGTAGCTTTACAAGGAAAAGCAGTTGATCTAATTGTTACTGATTGGTTTTGGGTTTCTAGACAAAGATCTCAAAAAAGAATGTTTTCTTTCGTGCCACATTCAATGTCTGCAGGAGGTTTAATTGTAAATAAAAATTCGACAATAAAATCGGTTGAAGATTTAAAAAATAAAAAAATTGGGATAGCAGGTGGTCAAGTTGACAAAAGTTGGCTCATTTTTCGAGCTTTCTACAAAGAAAATTATGGCAATGATTTAGTAAAAGATACTGAACAAATTTTTGGTGCTCCGCCTCTTCTAAATAAAAAAATTGAACAAGGTAGTTTTGATGCTATTTTAACTTATTGGCCTTATCAAGCAAGACTCTTAGCTTCAGATTTTAAAAGAATAATAAATATTACAGATATAGTTAGCGAACTTGGAATCTCTTCAAATGTTCCTATAATAGGTTGGGTTTTCAGAGATGATTTTGGAGTTAAAAATAGTGAAGCGCTTGAAAGGTTTTTAAAAACCTCGAATGAGGCTAAAAAAATAATGATGGATTCAGACGATATATGGGAAGTTATTAAACCAACTATGAGAGCTGAAAATAACGAAACATTTATCAAACTTAAAGAAATTTATAGAGAAGGTATACCTGAAGGATTTAATTCAAAACAAGTTACTGAAGCCAAACTACTTTATAGAAAGTTAGGGGAAATCGGCGGAAAAGAACTAATTGGTAATTCACCTGAGTTATCCTCGGGAACTTTCTGGAAAAAATAAATGACTTTGTTGATCCAAAATACTTTTTTAAGAGTATTTTCCATATTTATTTTTTTAATAATATGGTCTGTGGCTTCTGGAATAGTAGAAAATAATCTTTTACCCAGCCCATTAAATGTAACAAATAAAATAATGTCAGAGATTGATAATAATGAGTTATTTTTTCACACTCTCATAACTTTAAAAAGAGTTATTCTTTCATTTATAATCGCTATGATTTTAGGTACTGTGTTTGGAATTCTCATGGGAAGGAAAGAAAAAATTAATACTTTTTTCGATGACTGGTTAGTTTTAGGGCTAAATATTCCTGCATTAGTTGTTATAATACTATGTTATGTTTGGTTTGGTTTAAATGAAACTGCAGCGATACTTGCTGTTTCTTTAAATAAAATACCAATGGTTGCTGTTATTTTGAGGGAAGGTGCCCGGTCAATTGATAAACAATATATTGAAGTTGCAAAATTTTATAACATAAATAATGCTAAACTTTTGTTTAAGGTTATTCTTCCACAGCTTTATCCTTATTTGATGTCAGCAGCAAGATCTGGTCTTTCTTTGATATGGAAAATTGTTTTAGTTGTAGAGCTTCTTGGGAGAAGCAATGGAGTTGGATTTAAATTATATGGATTTTTCCAGTTTTTTGATATAAGCGGTATTTTGGCATATACCTTAGCTTTCGTAATTGTAATATTAATAGTTGAATTTATTCTTGTTAGACCCCTCGAAAAAAAACTTACTTCTTGGAGATAGTTAAAACCTAAAATGAGTATTCACATTCAGATTAAAGAAAAAAAATATCAAAATAAACATAATAATGGTTCAGTTACTGCTCTAAAAGAGATTGATGTTTTTATTAAAACAAAAGAATTTGTTTGCTTAGTTGGACCATCTGGTTGTGGAAAAACAACTCTTATGAACATTGTGGGTGGATTAATCAAAACTGATAAGCAAAAAATTCTTATTAAGAATAAACCAATCAATCAAGACAGTCTGCTTGGTTATGTTTTTCAAACTTCAAGGTTACTTCCTTGGTTAACATTATATGAAAATATAAAACTTGTTCAAAAAATAAATAATGACGATAAAATATTCTCAATATTTAAGAACTTTGATCTAGAGGAATTTACCCACACATTTCCTAATACAATATCTGGAGGAATGAGAAGAAAAGTTTCACTAGCCAGAGCTTTTGTAAATAACCCTGATGTATTGTTAATGGATGAACCATTTGTGTCTCTTGATCAACCAACAACCGAAAACTTATATAATGTGTTAGTAAATTATTGGAAAAAAAATCCTACAACAATTATTTTCATCACTCACAGTCTCAAAGAGGCTTTACTTTTGGGAGATAGAATTCTTTTTTTATCAAAGAGACCAGGTAAGATAGTTCTTGATTACAAAGTGAAATCAAAAAGAATACCTCTAAAAATTGATAATAAAGAAGTTGAAAAAGAATATATATCTCTTAATAAAAAATACCCAAACCTTTTAAAAGGACTTGTATAGTTATGGAAAATCAATTTTCAATTTTTTTTGATTATCTTGATAAAGGAGGCCTTATTTTTCTTATTTTATTTTTGATCTCAATTTTATCCATATCAATTATAATATATAAATCCTTTCAGTTTATGAGACTTAGCTCAATAAAAACTGATGAATTTGAGGAAGAAATTAACAAACTCAATAATTCTAACAGTCTCGATCTATCAAGATCAATGATAAGTCAATCTAAACACCCAATTTCAGTGATATTATCAAAAAGTATAGACATTTTAAAAAATAAAAATATGGGAATTACTGAGAAATACTCAGAAATGACTAATATTGCCATAAATCAAATAAAGAAAATTGAAAGTTTTTTGCCAACTCTTGATATAATTGCTCAAGTCAGTCCTTTATTGGGTTTGCTTGGAACAGTGATTGGAATGATTGAATCTTTTAATCAATTAGAAATTGGGGGAAGTTTGGTTGACCCCTCTATTTTAGCAGGAGGTATTTGGAAAGCACTTCTTACAACTGCAGTTGGGCTAATAGTTGCCATACCAGCACTTGTATCACATCATTATTTTGAAAAAAAAATAATCAAACTTGAGCAAGAAACAAATAATTTACTACTTCTACTAAATAACTATAAGAGATGAGGAAAATTAATCTTTTACACAAGCAAAATAAAAAAAATATTAAAGTAAACATAATACCTTTGATTGATATAATATTTCTAATGCTGGTCTTTTTTATGTTAGCAACCAATTTTTCAAATAATAAACTGATAAACTTTTCGATAGATGGTAAATCTTCAGATGATAAATCAAACAAAAAAACACTTAAATTAATTATTAGTAGTTCTGGTGATTATAAGATTAATGATAAAATTTATAAAAAAAAAGATATAGAAAAGCAAGTATTAAAAGTTTGGGGAAGTAATAACTTTTCAAATATTTTTGTATTGAATGACAAGAATGCAATAGTACAAGATTTTATATTTATTGTTGAAATTCTCAAAAAAAATAAAATTAACAAAGTAAACTTTAGCAATCTCAATGATTAACTTTCCAGATAGGAAAAAAAAAAATATTGATCTTATCCCTATGATCAACATTATTTTCTTGTTGCTTATTTTTTTTATGCTTACAGGAACAATTCAAGTACGAGAAAATCCAAAAGTTGAAAATCCAATATCAATATTTGCATCTAATTCAAAAGAATTTGAAAAGAATACATTTAATATCACTCTAACTGAGGAGGGTGGGATATATTTAAATAATAAAATTTTTACCATGATTGAACTTAAACAAGAGTTATTAAAATTAAATATTAGTACAAAAATTATATTCAACGCTGATAAAAACTCCAAAATAACTGATGTGAATAAAATTATATTTTTACTCAAAGAAAATGATTTCAAAAAGGTTTTCTTCAAAATAATTCATAACGATGAATGATCAGTTTTTCTATAAAAAGTTTTTGATTGCTATCGCGCTTTCAATTTTTTTCCATTTAAGTTTTTTGTATGTTTTTTATAAAAAAAAAGAAGAAAATGAAATAGTTAAATATACAGTAGTTGATTTAGCAAGTTTCAAGAATTTTACAAATGAAGAAATTAAGCAAGTAACTAAAAAACCCCCACCGGTTAAAAGAAAAATAGTAGAGAAAAAATTAAAGACAGTTGAAATTAAGAAACCTGCAGAAAGCACGGATAAAAAATTACTTCCAAAACAAAAGAAAGTTATAGCAGGAATTGAAAAAATTCAGAAAGTTAAAACCGAAGTTAATGAAAAGATAATTGAAGAGGCTAAAACAAATGTTAACGAAGCAAAAAAGCAAAAAGATACAATTACAAAAAGTATTGATTTTAAAAAGAGTCAATTAAAAAAAGATAATGAGCTACTGGTGAATCAGTCAATGGCATTATATCTTAGAAAAATTTCAAATGAAATTAATAAAATTGCCAATAATGTCTATCCCAAGAAAGCTATTAGAAGAAAGTTACAAGGAAAAATTATTACAAGAATTAAAATTGGCAAGGATGGAGAAGTTGTTGATATTAAACCTGTTACAAATAAACCTAAAATACTTGTCGAAGCAACCAAAAAATTACTCGAAAAAATGGGAAGATTAAGTACCCCACCACAAATACTTTTTCAAAAAAACAGAACTATTACTCTTGAAATTCCTGTTAACTATTTACTAAAATAAATAGTTTTGTTGTAATTTTACAACATTCCGTAACTAATGTAACAATATTGTTATTTTTTGTTTTAATAGTATCTATAAACAGTGTAAATATTGTTTATTATTAATTTTTAAATTAAAAGGGAGGGAAAATTGAAAAATTTTTCTAAAAAAATAGCGATAGCTGCTATTCCAGCAGTAATGGCCTTGTCAGCTCCACAAGCAGAATCAAAGATTCTACTTATGAGTCAAGAAGGTTGGGAAGTTTCTTTTGATGGTGCAGCAAATGCTTTCATTATGAAGAATAGTATCACTGATGCACCTACTTCAGCATCATCTGGTGCGAATGGCGCGGCTACTTACGAAACTGCAGGTGGAATCATGGGCGGAACAGCCGGTGGTGAAACTGTTGGTATAGTAACCGGTCTTCTTCCAAACGTTTGGGGTATGACTTTAAAAGCCCCTACTAATAATGGAATTGATTTTTCTGCAAGACTTGGTCTTTACACTCACATGAATGGTGGTGAAAATGCACTAGGAAATGGTCAAATCAACCTTCGTGAAACAAACGGTTCTGTATCAGGAAGTTTTGGTACAATTCTTATTGGTAGAAGCCTTGGTATTCACCAAAGTAGTGCAATCTTAAACGATATGTTATTATTTGGTGTTGGTGCTGCTTCATCTGGAAGTAATAGTAATACAACTTTAGGTAGAATTGGATTAGGTTATTTATATACTGACTTCCAACCGCAAATTTCTTGGACTACGCCTGGTTTAGGACCTATTGGCATTAAAATGGGTGTTTTTGATCCAAACGAAGTTCATGCTGAGACAGGAGCAATTGATGCTACTGAATTAGTAGCGCCAAGATTTGAAGCTCAAATCACTTATTCAACAGCAGTAAATGGAGTTTCTGCAGATATGTGGGTTGATGGTTCTTATCAGTATACTGAATTTTCTACTGCAGCTCAAGCAGCTAACTGGGGTTCACAAGGTGAACTTGCCATTGGTGAAGAGGGTATTTCATCTGTAGGTGGAGCTGCTGGTATTAAACTAAGCTACGACAAGTTTTCACTTGTTGCATCTGGTTTTTACGGTAGAGGAATGGGTATCAGAGGACAGCATTCAGTTGGAACAACTGAAGCATCTACTGGTGCGCTTGATTCACTCGGTAAGCCAAGACAATCATATGGTGGTTACTTACAAGGAGTAGCTGATCTAGGAGTTGTAAGCGTTGGTTACTCTTATGGTGGTAACGTTCAAGTACAAACTGGAAATGATAAATCATCAACTACAGTTGCTGAACTTAACTATCAGGATATGCACTCTGGTATGATCTGGCATAATGTTACTGATCAATTCAGACTAGTTGCTGAGGGTGGTTTTTCTACTCGTAACTGGCACATGGGTTCTGATCAAGAAGACACATTCGGTGGTGTTGGAGGATTTTTCTTCTGGTAAACCGAATTTCGTTTGATTAATTGAAATTAATCCAAATTAAAAAGGAGAGTTATTAGACTCTCCTTTTTTTTTCGTTATAATAAAACTATGATTAAATTTTTATCTGCAAGCGTAATTATACTTTTACTCTCTTCTTGTTCTTCCGTGACTAATTTATTTTCAGGAGGAGACAAATTCTTCTATAAAAATGGTTATGAAAACGTCAAATTGAACATTGAAAATGAAAATGTTAAAAACATTCATCCAATCATATTAACAGAAGATAGAATTCAAGGAGCTCTTCGTTTACTTCTAGTTAAGAGGAAAAAAAAATCTATGCCTCTTCTTAGTGAACAAAAAATGGAGTTTTTATCGACTGGAATTTCTGATGCATTGGCAGAAGCAAAACCAAATCAAGATGTTATTTTCACAATCGAAGATTGGTATAAAGAAAGATATATAAGTGTAAATAAAGTTACCTCGGCAAGAGTTTTTTATAACAGATCTGGTTTAAATATCATATTTGGTTCAATCCTTAGAAAGGGGAATATGAGTGAAACTGATCCTATGGTGAGTGCTGGCGTAAATCCAGATTTTATAAAAAATCCACTATTACCTGGATCAAGATATAAAAGTATAAAAAATAGCGCATATCTTAGCGCTCCTCCTAATACAGGTGTATTTAGGCCCAGAATTGCAAAAGGGAGACTTGACTGGTTAGTTTTTACAAAGAAAGCACTTCAAAACAGAGGTGCATTAAGTAGTTCTGAAAAGATGCTGGCACAACAAAGTAATATTCAGGTGCAAAGTCTCAGCGATGAAGTTTCTAAATTAAGAAATGAATTGAAAAGTCTTCAGAATAATCAGTATCGATCACAAAATTTTAGATACCCGCCACCCAACAACAGATATAGATATCCCCCTCCACCACCAAATTATGGTTATGGATATCCTGCTCCAAATTATAGATATGCCTATCCAGCTCCAAATCGCCAATATCAAGGTTATAATGCTCAAAATCCTACACAGGGAGGACAATATAACTCAACAAACATTGGTAGTCCTGTAAAAGAAATTCAAGATTTAAGAAATAGAGGGCTAATCAGTGAAGAGGAATACAAGTCTCGAATAAGAAATTTAAAAAGAAACTAGAACTCAATCTCTAAATTCCATAATATTGAACTACTCGACGAAGCGCTTGTTAATCCCTGAAGATAACCTAATACTATTTCAAATTCATAATCATTTAACTCAATTTCTTTTTCGAACTGAACACCATACGTGTGTTCTTGTTGATGATAAGTTTTAAAATTACTAATGTTACCAAACTCTGAGAATCCAACAACACCAATTTGAACATCAGAAAATAAAGGTTCCGAAAATAACAGGTAATTTGAGAAAGTGAATTCAGTTGAATTAGATGATTGACTACCAATTCCTTTTTCAAAAATAAAATTACTTATAAGATTAAAATAGTTGTTTTCAAATTCACTCAAGAACTTATATTCAATTTCATCTGCTTTTGTACCCTCAGAAACAAAATTATAAGAAAAATAAATAGCAGCCGAATAAAATTTAGATTCAAAAAATTGCACTTGATTTTGAAGCTCAAGCTTTTCCCAATCCAAAGGAGTGTCCTCTTTATCAGAAATATGAAATTCTACTTCGCTTTGCCAAAAACTAGTCCATGAATATTCTGTTTCAAGAACATGATGGTGTTCCTTATTTTTTACATTATCTTGATCTAAGTTAAAATGTCCCCTCCATTCTAGTGATTGTCTACCCTCATCCACCTTTGCGCCATAGACCTTATGATGCGAATACACTGAATTTTCAAAAAAAAATAAAGAAAAAAAAAAGAAATACTTAAGCATCCATGAGATCCTCATTGAGAATTGTCATATGAAATTGGTAGGCAATTTCTCCGTCCTCATCATCTCTGTATATAAGACCTATAAATTCCTCTTTATAATATATTTCAGCAGAATCATTTCTGGAAACTCTCTTAATAGAAAAATTATCAGAACTGAATTTATTATTTAGATAAAACTCTAATTTTTTTACTTCAAATGAATCCATTATAACTTTAAATAATATTTAAAAACTAAGACATATTTTATGATATTACTCAATAAGTACAGAAAAAAAAACAATATGAAAAAAAATATTATCACTTTAACTATTTTAGGGCTCTTTCCGTTCTATTTAAATAAATTGGATTTTCTTCATTTAAAATATAGTCAAATTAATTTTGAATTAGCTAAGTTAATTTACGGAGCAATCATCATCTCTTTTTTATCTGGAATGCAATGGCAGAGATTTATTATACAAAATGAAACATCGATAGTAAAATTAGTTATACCAATGTTGATTACATTATGGGGATGGTCTTTTATATTAAATTTTTGGATAAATGGACATTTTATTATTATTATTGGTTTAATACTTACATTACTTGTTGATTTGTTTATTCAAAGAGATTTTCTAACAGATTGGTTTATAAAATTGAGAGTTTGTGTAACATGTATATCAGTTCTATCTTTTTTAATATAATTTTTTTATTGTTTTTCAACAACTTACAAGAAATTTAAACTATTTTCTTGAATAAAAAGTTTAAGATAGTCAAAATGTAGACTGTTTAATAACTTATGGGGAGGATTGAACTTAATGTTGTTTTATTTAAATTCAATATTTAAAGTTTTTATCATTCCCGTAATATTTTTAATATGAATCTGCAACATTTTATTTGTTGTAATTCTGTGTTATGAAAGGACACTTATTATGGAGAACATGCTTCAAACTTCTGATTTTGTTGGGGTAACATTTTGGATCATTTCTGTTTCAATGGTTGCATCAACTTTTTTCTTTTTTTCTGAAGCCAATAATGTTGGAAAACATTGGGGTACTTCAGTAAGAGTTGC
>MDTB01080090.1_pt1 | contig 93672 bp, 76 predicted proteins | sample 811161 | NCBI WGS metagenome assembly MDTB01 (sample SAMN05326650, study PRJNA326480) | marine metagenome | isolation source: seawater | place: Mediterranean Sea | collected 2009
ATTTATTCCACCAGTGCAAGGAGGATAAATGATTATTGCTGAAATTATTTCTGGAAAAATTAAAACATTCCCTAGCGAGGATGATCGATCTGATGAAGGATCAGAATTGGTTTTTAATGGACGTGTTCGAAGTATGGAAGATGGTAGGCCAATTCTTTTATTGGATTATGAGCACTATGAAGGAATGGCAGAGATTCAGCTCAAACAATTAGCTGAAGAGACAGCAAAAAAATTTCCAATTCGTGATTTGCTATGTCGACATAGAGTTGGTGAGGTCAAGATTGGAGAAACTAGTCTGCATGTAGTAATATGGTCAAAGCATCGCGAGGAGGGTTTAAATGCAATTACTTATTTTATTTCAGAATTAAAAAAACGTATCCCAATCTGGAAATGGGCTATTCTGCATAATGGTGATAGGATTCCTAGTATGTGTAGTCATTAAATCATAAATCTTCATTTAGGCTGATGAAGAATGAATGATAAAATGAGCAATTTAGGTTTAAATGAGGAACAAAAAGTAAATCAATACGGTGAAAGAACATTAACTTATGCTATTCCAACTGTTTTAAATATAGTTTGTTGTGAATCCTATAAACTACTGACAAAAGTAAAAAAATAATATCGGAGAAAAGACGAACTGGTTAATGTTACAAAGAATAGTTTATGAGTAAACCCGCTGTTTTTTTTTGATAATATCGAAATATATTCCAATTAGATTTAAATAGAGATTATTGCTATCAACGGTTTTAAAGAAATAGTTCCTAGATTGATTTTCTTTTTCAATTTCACGGCCTTAAGAATGAAAGATCTGTGATGCGAATTGGGGGTATAATCCTTGCTGCAGGAAGCTCAAAAAGGATGGGTGATAGAAACAAGCTTCTCCTTAAATTGGACTCTAGACCAATTATTAAACAAGTCTGTAAGGTAGCACTCAATACAAATCTGAGCCCAATATATGTAGTAACTGGTTTTCAGAAAAATCTTATTGAAAAAGTGATTCCCTCAAATATTGACAAGATTATACACAACAAGGATTGGAACTCAGGCATGGCAAGCTCTATTTATGCTGGTTTGTCTTGTATGCCAAATAGTATAAATGGCTGTATGATAATACTTGGAGATATGCCTTTAATTAGAGTCGAAACTATTAATTTACTTTTATCAGAATTTAAAAACCATTTATGCAAAAAAATTGTTTTCCCAGTATTTAGAAATAATCAAGCAAACCCTGTAATCTTCCCTAAATTGTTTTTCCCCGATATCTTAGCCTCCAATGGTGACAATGGTGCCAAAAGAATTTTGATGAAATTTGCAGACAAAAGTGTTGGAATTCCCATTGAATCTGATGAGGTCATACTTGATTGCGATACAGAGGATGATTATTTTCTAATCAATACGAAAATATCTTAAAATGTCTAAACACAACGATTTAATTCAGAAGATGGCCATGCTTGAGACGAATGAGATACCATATGCTATCGCTACAGTCTTCAGTGTTTCAGGTTCTTCATCGGGAAAAATAGGAGACAAAGCACTTTTTGATAATGAAGGGCAGAGGATCATTGGATATATTGGTGGTGGTTGTATTGAAAATAGAGTTGCTGGATCAGCAAAAGAATCTTTAATTGATGGCCTTCCAAGAACTATTGAAATAGATTTAGATAGTGATGAAATGGATATGGGCATCCCTTGTGGAGGATATATGTCAGTTATTGTAGAACCTCAAATTTTAATACCAACCATTCTAATTAGGGGTATGGGAGGAGTAGTAGAAATTTTGTGTCAAATTGCAAATTTATTGAAATTTAAGGTTATAGTTCAGACCTCTGAGGGAGAAAAAGATCGCTATCCTGATGCAGCTAATGTAATTACTGAACCATTAGAAATCGAAGATATAGACTTTAAGGTGGATTATTTTATACTAGCCACTCATCATAGAAATGATGATCAAATTACGCTCGAAGCACTTAAAAAAGGTATTAAGTACGTTGGAGTCATTGCCAGTGCAAAAAAAACACAAATTATTTTAGAATTTTTAAAAAATAACGGAATAAGTGATGAAGAGCTAGATAGTTTCTTCTCTCCTACGGGTCTTGAGCTAAAGGCAAAACTCCAGAGCAAATAGCTTTAAGCATCCTCTCTGAAATTGTTATGCTTTCAAATAATGGTACTGGGAGACAAATGAGAGACTTAAGTCGTGATAAATAAATTTTTCCTAATTTGAAAATCTCTTTTTACATGTAAAATATTTGATGAAAAAACCTATCTATTTAGATAATCAGGCAACCACTCCAGTAGATCCTATTGTGATGGATAAAATGTTACCATTCTTTCAGGAGCATTTTGGGAATCCAGCAAGTGTGCACCATTTCTATGGAAGAAAGGCAAAAGAAGCAGTTGAAAGTTCAAGAGTAATTTTAGCAAAAGGAATCAATGCAAGCTCCAGAGAAATTATTTTTACAAGTGGTGCAACCGAAGCAATTAACCTTGCAATTAAAGGTGCCGCAGAAAACTATGAGGATCAAGGAAAACATATTATCACACAAGCCACCGAACACAAGGCTGTTTTAGATACTTGTAAAGCACTAGAGAAAAAAGGTTGGGAAATTACTATTTTACCTGTTAATAGCAAGGGTAATGTAGACCCTAGATCTATTCTAAACGCTATCAATGATGATACTATCTTAGTTGCAATTATGCATGCTAACAATGAAATCGGTACAATCCAGCCGATAAAAGAGATTGGGGCTATCTGCCAAGATAAAAATATTATTTTCATGGTTGATGCATGCCAAACTTTTGGTAAAATTACCATCGATGTGGAAAAAATGAATATTGACCTTTTAGCTGCAACTTCGCACAAAATATATGGGCCGAAAGGTATTGGTTTTTTATATATAAGGCAAAAACAACCAAAAATAAACTTAAAAATGCAAATTGATGGTGGAGGTCATGAAAGAGGTTTTAGGTCTGGCACACTTTCTGTTCCTCTGATAGTTGGTTTTGGGAAAGCATATCAAATAATGGAGTATTCTAAAGATGAAGAGAATAATTATTTGATGGGGTTAAGGGATCGTTTAAAACAAGGAATAGCAAGGATTAACCCTGAGGTTATGGTAAATGGAGATCCCGATAATTGTTTACCTCATAATCTTAATCTTTGTTTTCCAGGGCTTGATGGAGAAACATTAATAATGAGAATGAAAGGGATAGCTTGTTCTATGGGATCAGCATGCAGCGGCCAAAATTTAGAACCTTCTCATGTTATAAAAGCAATAGGAAGGGAAACGGAATTATCACATTCCGCGATACGATTTAGCCTAGGAAGATTTAATAGTGAGGATGATATTGATATGGCGTTACTAGAAATAAACGATGTAGTATCACATCTTAAAAAGAAAAAAAATGTGAGAAAAAACAATATTCTAAGTGGCCATCAATTTTAATGATACAATTATTTCTGCGATTAACTTAATGATTAAAAATGACGCAGTTGTTCTGGGTATTCTATTAGTAATTCTCTCATTTATTTTTCAGACATCTAGGAGTGAAAATAAATTTTGGAAAAAGTTTTATAAATATGTACCTACATTATTACTTTGCTACTTCTTACCTTCTTTGCTCAATACATTTGGTATAGTATCAGGAAAAGAATCAAAACTATATTTTATTACATCAAGATACTTGTTACCTGCTAGCCTTGTATTGTTAACCATAAGTATTGACTTAAGAGAAATTCTCAAATTGGGTTCAAAATCTCTGATTATGTTTTTCACAGGAACGATTGGAATTATTTTTGGTGGACCGATAGCCTTATTTTTTTTATTGTTTTTTTCCCCAGATTTATTAGTAATCAATGGTTCTGATTCTGTTTGGCGTGGTTTCACTACAGTTGCAGGAAGTTGGATTGGCGGTGGCGCTAATCAGGCTGCAATGAAAGAAATATTTAATGTTAGTGATGATTTGTTTTCATCTATGGTAGCTATAGATGTAGTAGTTGCTAATATTTGGATGGCATTTTTATTATATGGTGCAGGAATGTGTAAAAAGATTGATAAATGGACAGGAGCTAATACTGGATCGATAAAAAATCTAAAAGAAAAGATGGAGAACTATCAATTAAAAATCACTAGATTGCCAAATTTGTCTGATACTTTGTTTGTAATGGCAGTTGCATTTGGAATATCCGGATTAGCACACTTTTTGGGTGATATAATTGCACCTTTCATCAGCAGAAATGCCCCATATCTTTCTAGATTTAATCTTACATCTAGTTTTTTTTGGTTGATTATTATTACCACAACTATTTCCATTATTTTGTCATTTACACCAATGCGGGAAATTGAGGGAGTCGGTGCATCAAGATATGGAAGCCTTTTTTTATATTTACTTGTTGCTACAATTGGTATTAAAATGGATGTGTTAGCTATTTTTGATAATCCTATTCTTTTTCTTGCAGCTTTTTTCTGGATTATCTTTCATGCTGCTTTATTAATCATTGTAGCTTACATAATTAAAGCACCATTTTTCTTCTTAGCCGTTGGAAGCCAGGCAAATATTGGAGGTGCTGCGTCAGCTCCAATTGTAGCATCGGCGTTTCATAAATCTTTGGCTCCTGTAGGTGTTCTGCTTGCGGTAATGGGTTACGCAGTTGGGACATATGGTGCTTGGTTTTGCGGTGTAATGATGAACGCTATATCTCCATGATTTTAATATTAGCATATATTTTGCTTATTGGTGAACTGGGTGCCTGTTGGATATGGGCTGTTTCAGTAAAGGGGGAATCATCTCTATCAGAATTAAATAGTACTGAGAAACAATTAGTTCTTCAACAATTAGAGTCTTTTTATATTCAATCGCAATATGCTCCCGATGGATGGGCCATTATTAGTTATTCAAATGTTCAGATAGATTCTATAGATTTAATTTTCAGATCAGAAATATCTGCTCATCAAGACTCGTTAAACTACTGGAGCGGAGCAAATAGTATGCTCTACGAAAGGGAGACCTCAATCGCAATGGGTCATATAAGGATTGCCACATCAGGAATTAGCGATATACCAAATCCGCATCCATGGATTTATCAAGATAGCATAATATTTTCTTTTGCCCACAATGGAACTATTGATAAAAATTTGCTCCGAGGGCTAATTACCAGTAATGGGTCCGATAACTCATGGCTAATTAGTAATCCACCTCAGACTTTTGGAATTCAAAGCTGGCAGAACGAGGAAGGTTGGCAGGGCGTGGTTGATTCTGAGTTGATTTTTTTATACATAATTCAGCAAATAAAATCAAGTGGCTCAGTGCTTGAGGGATTTGATTCAGCTTTATCGTCCCTATTAAGTGCGGGTGTATCACCTTGGCAATTGAATATAGTTTTCTCCGATGGTCGAGATTTGTACGCTTATGGAGCAAGTGGCGGGCTGTATTTTTCTGAAACTGAGTCACACTTTTCATTAATGTCATCACCTCCAGCCAGTATTTCTTCATCAATGTTGGAATGGCATAGTATATCGAACGGCGAGTTACTTGTTTTTCGTGATAGTGTATTGATTCGTTATCCAAATTTTGCTAGCATAAGTGATGTGATTCTTAACAATACACCTACAGCCTACTCAGTTATTAAGACTTATCCAAATCCATTCAATAATAATGTAAACATCGAATACAATATAGTAGGTATTAAAGAACCAAAACTCATCATTTATAATGTTTTGGGGGAAATGGTTTACAGCGAAACTATCTTTCTTAAAACAAATTATGAGGGGAACACAAGTTGGTCGCCAATTGGATATGAAGGTAACACGATGGCATCAGGTACATTTATTGTAACGATTAGAGGGAAAAATGGTTATACGAGTAAAAAGATTCTCTTTATGAAATAGTTTTAATTGTGTAAATTTCTCGGTTTACGCTTGAAATAATTAAAGCATTTATTAAAAACACTTTGGGAGCAAAACCTTGGCAAAGTCTAAATTAGATAATATCAACGAAAAAACTATAGAAAAAGAAGTATTACAAGCTGAAAAGGAAGTAAAAGAACAGAAAAAGAAAAAACAAAAAGTAAGTAAGGTAAATAGTGGTAGTATCAGTATGTACCTTGCAGAAATAGGTAAATTTGAACCTCTTCCTCCACAGAGAGAGGTTGAATTAGCCATTCGAATACAAGAAGGCGATGAAACGGCAATGAAAGAACTTGTTGAGGCTAACTTACGTTTCGTTGTCTCAGTAGCAAAAAAATATCAAGGGAATGGACTCTCACTTGCTGACATTATAAATGAGGGGAATATGGGCCTGATCAAAGCAGCAAAACGCTTTGACCATACCCGGGGTTTTAAATTTATTTCATATGCCGTATGGTGGATACGACAATCAATTTTACAAGCTCTGGCAGAGCAGTCGAGATTAATCAGATTACCATTAAATAGAGTTGGAACCATAACAAAAATCACTAGGGCAGCTGAAAAATTGGAATCAGAAGTTGAGAGGCAACCAAAGGGAAATGAAATTGGCTCTCAGCTTGAAATGAGCGGGGATGAGGTACTGATGGCCATGCAATATTCCCGAAGACATAGCTCGCTTAATTCCCCATTTCAAGAGGGTGAAAATAGTAGTTTGCTCGATATTATTGAAGATTCTCAGGCAGAGGAACCTGAAACTCAGATTATGATGGAGTCAATGTCGGAAGAGGTAATGGCCGCACTTGAGACTTTATCAGGTAGAGAGAGGACAGTCCTTGAAATGTATTTTGGAATTAACAGGGATAGTGCCATGACTCTCAATGAAATAGGAGAAGAGTTTGACCTTACACGTGAGCGCGTACGTCAAATCAAAGAAAAAGCGATTCAAAGATTACGACATCGTTCTCGTGCAAAAAGTCTAAGAAGGTATCTAGGTTAGTTTAAACCTTTTTTTATTGTGGGCTTAACCGCAATTTCCCAAAAATCGTAAAATTAAATAGGAATCGTTTTCTGTTTACTTTTTACCTTTTTAATTATATTATATATGCTGTTCTGCAAAATTAAAATCATTCTAAAAGTTAGAATACCTTAAAAGCTTATTTTTGGAGTAAATATGACTAGAAAGCCAGGGTTTTGGATAGCTTTTACGATTGTATTTATAGGGTCTATTAGTTTCTTCATCAATAATTACGACAAAGTTTTCCCTGTACTTTCCCTAGATATACGAATGAGTAGAGAGATGGCCTTAGATGCAGCTGCAGAACTAAATAAAAAATATAATTGGAACCCTGTTGATTATCGTACAGCGGTAACATTTTATTCCGAAAGAGATTTGCAAACTTTTGTAGAGCTTGAAGGGGGAGGGTTAGGCACATTTAAAACACTTTCTGAAGATAGTATTTATTTTCCATACGGTTGGAAGGTCCGCCATTTTCAAGAGAAGGACCCCAACGAGGTTTTTGTCTGGTTTACTCCATCTGGTATGCCATATTCATTTGAACAAATTCTTAGTGAAAAAGAACCGGGTCCAGCTCTTAATCGAGAGCCTGCTTTTGATATAGCAATGGAAGGAATAAAAAAAGACTGGGGAATAGATATTAGCAATTTTAGTATTATTGATGAATCTGAAAAAGTGCAACCAAGCGGCAGAGTGGACCATATGTTTACTTACCAAAGGAATAATTTTGAATTAGGTGAAAATGGTTTTTTAAGGCTGAAACTTATTGTTAGTGGAGACCAGCTAACTGGAGTTATTCATTATTCTCATATTCCTGAAGCTTTCCAAAGAAGGTTCGAAGAAATACGTTCAGCTAATAATACAATTGCGTTTTCAGCAACAATGGGTGTTATTTTTCTATATGGCCTTGGTGGAATCATTATTGGAATTTTCTTTCTATTGAGAGAGAGGATTGTCCTTTGGAAGAGTGCACTTTTCTGGGGCGTATTTATTGCTTCTTTACAGACCTTATCAGAAATCAACTATCTACCTCTGATGTGGATGAATTATGATACATCCATTCAAGTAAATAGTTTTATAGCTCAGTTAGTTGTTAGCTCGTTAGTTAATCTATTCTTATTTTCAATAATATATACTCTTTCATTTATTGCGGCGGAAAGTCTATCAAGAAAAGCGTTTCCAAAGAGGATTCAATTCTGGCGTATTTGGGATGAAAAAACTGCAGCATCTTTACCAGTTTTAGGTCGAACGATTGGAGGATATTTTTCTGCTACAATTTTCTTGGTATATATACTTGTTTTTTATACCTATACCCATGATAATCTGGGTTGGTGGTCGCCTGCAGATACGGACTATGATCCAAATATCTTAGCTGCATATTTTCCTTGGCATAGCTCTATTGCGCTATCCTTGGGTGCAGGTTTTTGGGAAGAATGCTTATTTAGGGCAGTGCCTCTTGCTGGTGCGGCTCTAATCGGAGATCGATTTGGCAAGCGTAACCTATTTATTTGGATTGCCATGGGTGTTCAGGCAATTATTTTTGGTGCAGGACATGCTAATTATCCAGTTCAACCTGCATATGCGAGAGTAATTGAGCTTATCCTGCCCTCTTTGTTTTTTGGACTGATCTACTTACGCTTTGGTTTGCTCACGGGCATAATTATGCATTATGCAATTGATGTTGTACTTTTTTCACTACCTCTTTTCGCTGCTCAGGTGCCCGGTATATGGATTAATCGTTTTTTTGTAATTTTATTTTTGATGGTTCCATTATTGGTTATCATATATCGAAGAATAGAATCGGGTAAATGGTTTAGAATAATTGGTCCTGTGTTGAATCAAGATTGGAAGGCTCCAGAGCACAAAGTAGTTAATATTGAAGATGAATCCCAGAAAACACATTTCGCCAAGAAAAGTAAATATCTTTCAAAAAACCGACTGTTCATCGCTGCAGTATTGGGTTCATTTTTTTGGCTATCTCAGATTTCTTTTAAAGGTGATCTTCCAAGTATGGAAATTTCAAAAAGTGATGCAGCGGAAGCTGCAATGTCCCCTCTGACATCATTAGGATTTTTTCCTGACTCAGGTTGGACACGGCATATAAGACCTCTGATCCAAAACAATAAAGAATATCGATTTATTTGGCAGACTGCCGGTTCTGATATTTTTACAGGAATGATAGGCACTTATCTTCGCGAACCGGTATGGCAGGTTCGATATCGACTTTTTGAGGGGGATGTTGCATTAAGAGCTGAGGAGTATCTATGTTGGATAAACTCTAAAGGTGAACCAGTTAGGGTTCTTCATAGAATGACAGAGGAGCAGAGAGCTAATTCTATTGATGAGCAAGAGGCCCGTAATAAAGCTTTGGAATTTTTAGAAAATAGATATGCTTTAAAAATTAATAATTTAGTTGAGTTAGAGGCTAGATCAGAAAAAATGCCTTATCGAGTGGACTGGACTTTTCAGTTTCAAGATACCTCTATTATTACACTCGGTCAGGGTCAACTAAGAAATATTATAAGAATCTCAGGAGATAAGATTACAGATTTTGATCGTACCGTAAACGTACCAGAGGAATGGACTCGAAAAGAAAATGAGAAAAATGCAAAGAATGAGCCATTCAAGTTTTTAGTTATGTTTGTGATTATCTTTTCATTATTAACCGCAATTTTCTCTGGCCTGATTCGTTGGACAAGGAAAAAGTTCCAAATGGAATTATTTATTAAATCACTTCTAATCCTAGTAGTTTTAAGTATTGTCAGCGCATGGAATAATTGGCCAAACATTACGTGGAGTTTTTCTACTTCAGAACCTCTTTCAGATCAACTTTTCCAAGCTTTTTTTAGTGCCGGATTATCGATTGTTTTCCTTAGTCTAGCCCAGGCGCTACTAATAGGTTCAACTCATAACCTTATGCACTCGAGTATGAACATACAAAAATTATCCAGCCCGGCAAAAGGTGTTTTTATTGGAATATTTATATCTGGATCTATGAAATTTTTTGGAATTCCTTTCCCTGATTTAGAACCTGTTATTGGGTATTGGTCCGCATTATCAGGAAGAAATGCGATACTAGGAACTATTTTACAAGGTCTATCAGGTTACATACAGCTAACACTTATTGTATTGGTGGCAGTAACGGGAATAAGTGCACTAACAAATAACCTAACAAAAAGAATTCCAATGGGGTTAGTGTATTTTTTCCTTCTTGGATTAGCTATGGCAAGTGGAATTGATGGATCTCTTGATTTAAAATTATTGTGGATTCTTTTCGGAATTCTTTTTAGCATTATATTCTTTATGATCTACAGTGACTTGATTCGCTTTCAGCCAGAAATTTTACCATTTATTACAGGTGTAATGCAAATTTTTCCTATCATGGCTAATGGACTTTTGGGCCTTTATCCTGGAATACTTATAGGCTCAATCTTTGCCTCAATCTCAATTGGAGTTTTTTCTTATGGATGGCATTTAGAACTAACTAAGCTACCAACAGCAAAAAACAAATGATAGGGTTATATGTTCTTCGAAGTAAAACACCTTAAATAAATAATCTATAATTTTAAAATATTATAATTTTTATTGAAAGTAAAAAACATAAATAAAAAAAAATATTTTCTGGCTTTTATGCTAGGATCTTTTTTGATTTCTGATCTAAGAGGTCAATTTTTGGATACTACTGATCCTCTTCCAATAATGGATTTTCCAGTTGCTAAAATACAATCTGGATTCTTTTCTCTTGAGGGCTATTTTAAAGTAAAAAATAAAAAAATATCTGGTATTGTAATTCGTATTGAGGCAAGAACTATTGATAGTTTTATTTTAAAACTCTCAAAAGACAAAGAGGTTTCATCTTTTTTAGATCAGATCATGTTTTTCCCAGAGCCATATTCAGATAGGATCATTGCTGTGTATAGGCCACCCGAGTCTTTTAACGCAGATACTGTGTTCTATGATATCAAATCTAACAATAATTTAAAAATTTTATCTGTAGGTGTATATGATTTAGAGGAAGAAGAAAATCTTATATTTGATGACAGTGTTAAAAGATTAGATCATTTCTCAACTATTAAAAAGCCTACTATAATTGGTCGCTTGTCTTGGGATGCAGACCAACCAAAGTCGGACTATAATTACCATCCATATTTTAACAGATTAACTCTTCACCATGCTGCTGGTTGGCAAGCATGGACTATTGAAGAGGGTAAAAAGCAAGTTAAAGCAATCCAAAAATTTCATCAAGATGGTAGGGGATGGAATGATATTGGATACCATTTTGTTATAGACTTGGCTGGGAACATATATCAAGGGAGACCAGAGACCGTTATCGGAGCGCATGTAGGTGGTGCGAACACTGGAAATATTGGAGTCTGTATTTTAGGTTGCTATCATCCTCCAGAGACCAATTGGTCATGCTTTGATGTGATGACTAAAGACACGGAAAATGCCTTGATTTATTTATACTCATGGATTGCAGATTCCTATAATATTGACCCTAATGTACTATTGGGTCATCGTGATTATTTTGGTACCACCTCTTGTCCAGGAAATAATATATGGCCGCTTATCTCATCCTTGAGGGAAGAAATTGTTCTCTTTATTTCAGGCGGTGGTCCGCCCTTATCGTTTCGCCTATTCTCAAATTACCCTAATCCCTTTAATTCATTAACAAATATTTCATTCCAGTCTATGGGAAGACAAACAGCCAGTATAATGATAATAGATTTGCAAGGAAGGATAATTAATTCTATAAACAGTTTGAATACTAATTATGGTAAAAATATGATTCAATGGAATGGCCTCGATAAGAATGGGGGGGAAACCTCTTCAGGAGTTTATTTTTATACTGTAACTATCGGAGAAGAAAAAAGGAAAGGGAAAATGTTATTAATAAAGTAGCATCATTTTTTAAAAAAAGCATGAGAAAATATTTTGTATATGTAATTGAATTGGATCCTGTAGTATCTGAAAAACGTTTTTTTCGTTTAAAAAACCCCAAGTTCATAAAAGGGAACCCATGTGTTTACGTGGGACAATCAACTAGAAAACCATCTCTTAGGTTTGAACAGCATAAGGAAGGATATAAATCAAATAGTTTTGCTAAACTTTTTGGAGTAAGACTATTACCGGACTTATATGAAAAATATAACCCCATACCTACAAGGGAGGATGCATTAGAAATTGAGTCGATGATTGGTGTAAAACTGCGAAAAGCAGGTTTTGGAGTTTGGTATAACTAAGATTACAACTTTATTTTCTAATAACAGTTTTTAAAAAATAATTGGTATAATAGGTAAGAACAAAATTATTTTATGTGAACTTATATCGGGTAAAAAATTATGGCTGATAAACAAACAAGCCTTGAAGATTTGAAATCTCAGGTGAAATCATTTGTAGATAAAAGGGAATGGAATCAGTTTCATAGTCCCAAGAATTTGGCAATGTCGCTATCTATTGAGTCAGCAGAGCTAATGGAGCTTTTTCAGTGGTTAGATCTGAATGAGTCTATTAAGGCTATGAAAAAAGGGCAACTAAGGAATGATGCTTTAGATGAGATTGCAGATATTATTATCTATGCTATCGCATTTTGTAATAGTAATAATATTGATATTGCGGAAGCTATAAAGAATAAAATGGAAAAAAATATTAAAAAATACCCTATTGATAAATTTCAGGGACATTTTTAATCAAGGTTTTGAGAATAAAAAAGATTTTTAACATAATTCAAGACTAGATCCAAAGTAACCGATCAAAATTTTTTTCTGCATTAAAGCTATTGATAAGTTAGCGCTTATAATAAACATAGAGTTAGCTTCGATTTATCTAGTTATTACTGGATGCAGAAAAAGGTTTATATTCTAAAGTTCATGTGGATATAGATAAAAAATCAACTAGAGTCGGCAATCTAAATTTTTTTGGTGTGCCAATAAGCAATACCTATGAAAATAAACTGAATTGGCAGTCTTATCCATGCAAAAATAGGTGAAATATTCAGAGCTTCACCATTGGTCATAGCCAGATATATGTTTGCCGGGTATACGGCAATTAACAAAATAATTAATCCCCATCCAGCAAAGAACCTAGTTAATGGAGGAACAAGTAATGCTCCAAATAAAATTTCAAAGAAACCGCTTACATAAACTGCACCATATTTAAATGGAAAAGAAGGTGGCATAATTTTCACATACCATTCAGGACGTAAAAAATGATCAGCCCCTACAGAAGCATAAAATAATGCCATTATAATGACACTAAGAGTTTTGATAATAGGGTTCAAACTATTTGAGAGAGATAGTCTTAGTTAAAAAAATCATCAAATAAGAATCTATTTTAAAACTAGCACTTAGTTTAGTTAGAATAGTTCAGCAACAAAATACTAAAGGATTTAGGACATTAGTTTTTAAGGCATACGTATTTTATCGATCATTTTGCTAACATGCTCTGGTACAGGAGGATTACGTTTTGCTACTATAAAAGCTGTCGTAAAATTTACAAAAGCACCTACTGCCCCAAAAGCATTAGGTTCAATACCAAAAAACCAATTAGGTTTCATATTTCCGAGGAAAGCTGTTGATTCAATAAACATAATTCCTTTGTGTTGAAACACATAAAACAGAGTAATACCAATTCCTGCAAGCATACCTGCTATAGCACCCTCTTTGTTCATTTTTTTTGAAAAAATCCCCAACATTAATGCAGGAAATATCGAAGAAGCTGCTAGGCCAAAAGCAAGAGCAACCGTTCCAGCTGCAAAGTCTGGTGGGTTAAAACCAAAGTATCCTGCAATAGCAATTGAACCTGCCATAGCGAACCGACTTGCTTTAAGTTCTTGACTCTCAGAAATATCTGGCCAGAAAACACCTTTCAAAAGATCATGAGATATTGAAGACGAAATTGCAAGCAGAAGGCCTGCTGCAGTTGAAAGAGCAGCGGCGAGACCGCCTGCAGCCACAAGGGCAATTATCCAATTAGGGAGATTTGCAATCTCAGGGTTTGCAAGGACCATGATATCTCGATCCACCTTTATCATTTCATTGCTATCATAACCATTGTATTGTATAAGGCCATCATTATTTTTATCTTCGAATTTTAGCAAGCCTGTTTTTTCCCAGTTTTTAAACCATGATGGCCTGTCACTATATTTTAGATTTTTTAGTTCATTAGGTTGGTCGATGGTATTAACGAAATTAAAGCGTGCCATCGCGGCAACAGCAGGAGCTGTAGTATATAAAATAGCTATAAAAAGAAGGGCCCACCCTGCAGAGGAACGTGCAGCTTTTACAGATGGGACAGTAAAAAAACGCATGATCACATGAGGTAGTCCTGCAGTTCCTATCATTAATGAAAGAGTGAAAAAAAACATGTTAAATAAGCTTAGTCTTGCATTTGTAGTGTATTCATGGAATCCTAAGTCTCTTATAATTATATCCAATTTATCAAGCAAATATGTGCCGTCATCCAACTTGTCTCCAAGGCCGAGCTGAGGTATCGGGTTCCCAGTTAGCATGAATGAACTAAAAATGGCAGGAATAGTATACGCTATAATCATTATAATGTATTGTGCGATCTGTGTGTATGTAATACCTTTCATTCCACCCATCACTGCATAAAAGAAAACAATGACCATTCCAACAGTAAGTCCTGTATCATAGTCAACCTCTAAGAACCTAGAAAACGCAACTCCAATCCCTTTCATTTGTCCAATTACATAAGTAACAGATGCAATAATCAGGCAGACCACAGCAACAAATCGTGCTGTCTTAGAATAATATCTATCACTTATGAATTGAGGGACCGTAAATGATCCGTGTTTCCTTAAATAGGGAGCCAATAAGAGAGCTAGCAAGACATATCCTCCAGTCCATCCCATAAGAAAAACTGACCCTCCATAACCATAGAAAGCGATTATGCCCGCCATTGATATAAATGAAGCAGCAGACATCCAATCCGCAGCAGTAGCCATTCCGTTCGCAATGGGATGTATGCCGCCACTGGCAATATAGAATTCTTCCGTGTTTTCAGCTTTGGCCCAAAAAGCTATTCCTATGTACACTGCGAAAGTTATACCAACAATAATAAATGTTAGATTCTGAAGATCCATTAACTAGGTATTATTATTAGGAATTCATCATTTGATATATTTGTCATCTACTTTTTCGATCTCTCTTGCATAATAAAAAATGAGATAAACAAAAGTAAATATAGAACCCTGTTGTGAAAACCAGAATCCAAGCTTGTATCCACCGATTCTTATTGTATTTAGAACATCTACCAATATAATGCTGAATCCATAGGAAACAGTAAACCAGATAATTAGGCACCTGGCAATGAGTGATATATTCTCTTGCCAATAGCTGCTGTCTGTATTCATAAATTTTAAATTACCATTATTGATAAAAAAGAATCACTTAATTAAGTTATTTAAACCCTTGGACCTGCAGAATCTCTTTTGAACTTTTATTTTGTACAAAAGCAATTACTTTTAGATTTTTGACATCCCAATCCACTTCAGTCCAGCTGGTCTCTTGATTGTTTTGAGGGTAATTATTTGGCATTTCCCATTCATAAGATTTTGTATACTCTTTATCATCAAGCGATAATAATTCTCCTTCAAGACCATCATTAATCCACCCCAGAAAAACATCCTCATGATGTTTTTGACCGTTATAACCTTTATAATTGATACTATCGAGTGTGGCCGCTATAAAAAGGTGTAAAGAGTTTGTCTGACTGAGATCAGTGCTGCTACTTATACTGACATGAACCTGTATAACTGGTCCATCTATTGAAGAACCTTCAAGACTAATAGACAATGGAGTTTTTTGATCCATCTCATATGAATACATGTTCTGACTAATTGAGGAGTATTGGCCATTGGTATAGACAGTTGGAACACCACCTACATTGTACCATTCGCCTTGTCCTCCCTCGCCGAATCTGGTATAACAAAAGTCCTCCTCTGCAGTTCCACCCCTTAAAAATTCGTATAAAGGATCGCCAGATGATGGATGATAAGTATGGTAGTTTATAATAAACCATTTGTTGGTCACCTCTGAGCCGACGTAGTTCTGATGGTTTGGGTTAAAATAGCTCATTAGAAGACTATCACTCTGAGGGCAATAAGGACACTTTGTTGATCCTACAAATTCGGTTAAAACATTTTTTTCTATCTCTTCGTTTAACCCAGGCCCTGTTTCTGTCCAAATATCATAAGAATTTTCTTGAATATCATCAGCGTCACTACATGAGAAATGTCCAATTATAAATAAAAAGACAACTAAAATTATTTTTGACCAATCTTTGATAATAATTACCTTTCCTGGAAAATTGAAAGAACAGTATACTTTGTACACCTATTCATAGAATATACTAATCAATGAAAAAATAATTAATGTAATTATGATAAATTTTTTTCTGTTATGGTAAAGAGCAAAAAAAATCCTATTAGAATTTTGTCCACATTAAAAATCGTTATTATTTTTTCTTGTTTTTTAATTTTTAAAAACAATATCACCGCTAAAAATTTAAATTCACAATTTTATTTTAATGTGCCAGATACTTTAATAAATGTTAAATCAGATACTACAATTAATTTTTCAGGATTTATAAAAAATGAATCAAATAGAACGTTAAACTTAAAAATTATCAGAACCTTAAATTCTATTCCAATAGGTTGGTCTTCCTCTATTTGTGCAGATTTCCTATGTTTATTAGAGACCGTAGACACCTTACTATGTTCAGTGGCTTTAAATGATTCTTTACAATTGGGAGTTTTAGTTAATGTAAGGGGAGTTGGTTTAGGAAGTGTAAGATTAAATATATCAGACACCCTGGATCCTGCTAATAATATATTTGTGAATATTAGTGCCGAATTTTTAGAAAACTTAGAAAATCATGGTCAAAGTTTCATTGAAAAAAGAACCTATTTAAACCAGAATTATCCAAACCCATTTAACTCTGAAACGTTGATTAAATATAATCTTCCATATACATCTGATGTTGACATTATTATCTTTGATATAGTTGGTAGAAATATTCGCAGTGTAAGTAATAAGGGTCAGGAGCATGGGAGCTATGTGTTTCATTGGGATGGCCTTGATAGATATTTGAGTCCCGTAAACTCAGGAATCTACATAATATTAATTAAATCTGCATATTTTCAAGAAATGAGGAAAATGACACTTGCAAAATGAAATTTTGATATTGTTATATTATTTTAAAAGTGCCGTTATGTTTTTAGGTAACGTACGTAAGACTAAAAGTGTACAAAGGCCTAACAGAATTGCTCCATTAAGTACATGAAAGCTGGTGATGTAAGGAGACCTTTCAGTTAAAACAGTAATAACTCCTAAACTGACTTGGACTAAAACTGTTAACATTATCATCCATATCGATTTTGAAATATTTTTTTTATTATTTGTTTTTAAATTAAAATAGAAAAAGCAGACCACTACTATAGTTATGATCATAGCGCTAAATCTGTGCAAGAAATGGATGATGACTTGTGTCTTTGAAACTGATTCGAGGTTCGAATCAAAAAGTGTAGAATTGATATTATGAATCATTTGGTTTGAGAAATCAGGGAACCAAAGTCCTCCCATTGTTGGAAAATCCGGTATTGCTAAACCTGAGGATGTATGTCTTATCATGGCCCCAAGTATTAATTGTAGATAAACCATCAGAGTAATAAAAAAACTACCCCTCATTAGAAATGTAGATGAGTTTTCTAAATTTTGTCTTGAAAATCTTTCTTCTGAAAGACCGTAGGCCATGATGATTGTTAAAACAAAAAATGTCTGAGCGAGTACACCGTGTATAATTGAAATTGCTGGAGGCAGAAAAAACAAAACGGTGATACCTCCAAGCGACCCTTGAATTACTACGATTCCTAATGAAAAGTAACTTAGCTTTTTAAGCCAAGGATCGACTTCTTTATTTAATTTAAATAAGACCGCTTGCGTTAGCATGAGAAAGCCCACTATTGATGCGATTAATCGATGACCATGCTCATAAAATATTCCTCCGACCATATCTGATAAGGGAAATGAAAACATCTGTTTTCCAAAAGTGGTCGGCCAGTCAGGAACCGAAAGTCCAACCTCATGACTTTTAACTAAAGCACCTGCAAAGATAAGCAGGGCTGTAGAAAATGCAGTAATTTTTGTGAATTTTCTTAGGAGCACAGTAGGGGAGTATATCATATGTTTATTTTGTCAGCTTTTTTTATAAACCAAAATTAGCTCAACAATCAGTACCATTTCTCACTGTTTTATGGTTAAAGTTTAGCCCAAATAATAATAATTAAGACCAAAATTGAAAAAAGTATAAAATTTTATATTTTGGTAATAAGATTTTGGCTTCTGATTATCATTGTTGATAAACCATAGAATGTTCAAATTGTAAAATAATATTTTTTCAACTATTTTGGGAAGTAAGAAATGAATTTTACCCTAATATTTTCAATGATTCTTAGTATGATTATTTTTAGTCTATCGTTGCTCTTTTTTTTGGAGACTTATAAAAATAAAAATTATAAAACCAAACTTAAGGTAAATGATAGAATAGATAATAAGGTTGCGGAGGAAATGGCAAAAAAAATTATTTCTGAATCCAACCTCCATCGCAAAAACAGATTTTCTAATGACAGATAATAGAATATTAATTACTTTTAATGAACATGGGTAAGATAATTGCAAGAACTACTTTTGTGCTTTTGTTTTCTTTTCTTAATGCTAACAATGATCCACCTTATCAAAGAACAAGAGATAGAGAAATTGATGTACACCATACAAAAATTAATATCGGTGTAAGTTTAATATCTAAAAATATTAGTGGGAATGTGGTCCATACTATTAGCCCCTTGAAGTCAAGCTTATCTCATATAAAACTTGACTCCAAAGATTTGATAATCCGAAGAATTCGCGTAGATGGTATGGATATTGAATTTTTTCAAGAAGATAATTTCGTTAATCTTAAATTGAATAAATCAATAAGTTGGGAAGACACAATAAATGTCAAAATTGACTATACAGCTCAGCCCCGGAAAGGTCTTTATTTTGTGACACCTGACGCAACTTATCCTGATAAGAAGTGGCAGGCATGGACCCAAGGAGAGGATATGGATAATAGCCATTGGGTTCCAATTTATGATTATCCAAATGATAGAGCTACTTTTGAATGTATTTTAACCGTGGACAAGAAATATAGTGCTATCTCTAATGGAGAGCTTGTATCAAAAGTAGATAATCCGGATGGTACTCATACATGGCATTGGAGAGAAAATTTTCCCATGGTGAGTTATCTAATATCTTTTGTGGTTGGAGAATATGTAAAGATTGAAGATTCATTTGAGGGTATGCCAATAAATTATTGGGTTTATGAGGAGAATATGGAACAGGCATTGCGCTCATTTGGTAAAACCTCGGACATGATTGAATATTTAAATAAGATGACGGGAATTGAATATCCATATGAAAAATATGACCAAATAATAATTGAGGATTTCATGTTTGGGGGAATGGAGAATATAACCCTCTCACATTATACTGATCGAACTATTCATGATCAATATTCTGTACCTGACTATAGCAGCGATGGTCTTGTCGCGCATGAGCTTGCACACCAATGGTATGGTAACATGATAACGACTAGAAATTGGGCAAATATTTGGCTTAACGAGGGCTTCGCAACCTATTTTTCCAGAAAATATAGAGAAAAAAATCTGGGATACGATGAGGGCGAATACATCAGATTGCGAGAAATTCGTTCCTACATGGCACAGGACAAGAGAAAAAGACAGCCCATGGTATATCATTATTTTCATGAACCAATAGATTTATTTAATAGCCACGTTTATTCAAAAGGCAGTCTAGTTTTGAATATGATTCATGATTATTTAGGAGAAGATGAGTTTTGGAGATCAATAAAGTATTACACAAAAAAGAACATGTTTGACCTTGTTGAGACAAATGATCTCAAAAGATCTATTGAAACTGTAACCGGGCAAAATATGGAGTGGTTTTTTAAGCAATGGGTTTATGAGGCTGGTTATCCGGAGTATGATGTGTCATGGAGCTTTGACTCAAGGAATTCTGCCGTTATTCTACATGTAAAACAGGTCCAAAATTTAGAAAGCTCTGGAATTTTCAAGATGCTACTAAAAATTCAATTGGATAACGAGGTGAAGTCTGTTTGGCTTCAAGAAAAGGAAATGAAGTTTGAAATTCCAGTAGAAAACCGTCCTAAGCTAGTTGTCTTCAATGCTGGAAATCGTATTCCATGCAAAGTTTCCTTTCATAAAGGAAATGTAGAATGGTTTCGGCAACTAGAAAGTGGAAAACACGTGCTTGATCGGATATCTGCTGCAGAAGCCCTTTCTTTGAAAAAAGGCAGAAGTGTAGAACTTGCATTGTTGAAGTCAATAAGTAATGATCCATTTTGGGGAGTACGTAAAGAATCTGCTTCTTCTTTTTCAAAGTTAAAATCAAAAAAATACAAAGAACAATTGATGCAATTAGTGAAAGGACAGGATAATAGAGTCAAACGAGTTTTGTTCAATTGTCTCGGAAATTATGAAGGGGATAGAGATGTAGCAAAATTTTTAACAGAGATTATTGAAACTGAGACTAATTATTACGCTATTGCAGATGCTTTCTCAGCGTTAATAAAGGTTGATAGTATTGCTGCAGAGAAAAAAGTTGACCTGCTACTTAATAGAGACTCGTTTAATGATGTTATAAGATTATCAGCCATATCATATTTTGGAAGTGTTATATCTTCAAGAAACTATGAAAGGCTTAAACAAATTTGTTCTTATGGAGGTACAACTTGGGATGCTCGATCTGCTGCGTTAAAGCAACTTGAGAAGTACATAAAAATTAAACCCAGAACAATCGATCTCTTTGTTGAATATCTTTCTGACCCAAATCGTTCTGTTAGAGCTACAGCAGTTAACGCTTTAGGGAAATTTGGAAATAGCACTCATGTAGGGTTCCTGGATGATCTTGCAGAGAAAGATCCTGTTTTATCTAGGTATGTGAGGGTAGCAAAAGGAAATATCAAAAAACCTAACCTTGGCAAAAATTTTATTACAAAACAAGAGATATTTGAACTAAATCAAAAATTAGATGAGATCAGGAAGATACTTCAATAATGTCTAAAAATCTGTCCATTTGGTTGATGCCCACAAAAGCTGATACCAAATATCTAAATGGCATAATAAGTCAATTATCCCAAGATTATGATTCAGATTATTTCTCTCCTCACATTACACTTTACAGCCCGCTTTGCGGTCTATCTAAATATATTGAAGAGAATATTGGAGAATTATCGAAAAACTTACTGCCTGTTGATGTTACAGTGAAAAAAATTGGATACACAAATAATATATGGAAAACTCTATTTGTTGATGTGGAAATATCTCCAGAATTAACTGATATTCAGAGCACCCTTTTAAATTATATTCCAAATAAAAAAATATATCAGTTTTTGCCTCACATCAGTCTTATTTATAAAAAGTTATCATTAGAACAGAAAAAAAAAATAATAAAAAAGATTGTTCTGAAGAAATATTTTACAATGGATAAGATAGCTATTGTTGAAACCGTAAAGGAAATAAATGATTGGAAGATATTTTATTTATCAAAATAAATTCGTTGATAGATTTAAAACTAATCATAAATTTGGGTAGAACTAATATTCTACTTTTTGTTGGATAATAAAATAATTAAAAAGAGAAAAAAAATGTTTAATTTTAATTATTTACGATAATAAAAGAGTCATGAAATGAGATATTTGAAATTAGTAATCCTTGTAATAGTGCTCGGGAATATACTAGGTTGCTCAAAGGAGCAAACTACGAAGGTAATCAATACTCCAACAATTCAATGCGGTATGTGCCAAAAGAACATTGAGAGTGGTTTGAAAAGTGTCCCTGGTGTTAGCAAAGTCACTGTTAATTTAGATTCAAAAACAACCAGTGTTACTTATGATGCACAAAAAGCAGATATAAAAAACATTGAAAATTCAATTTCAAAATCAGGATATCAGGCAAATAATGTAAAAGCAGATCCCGTTACCTATGAATCTCTTCCTGATTGTTGTAAAATCGGATAATTTATTTTCTTAGACTTTAAGTTTTCTAGGCAACAAAATTATTCTTTACAAATGTTCCTGTTTTTGTAAATTCCATATTAAATCCGAGAAGTTGCGATTATGAAACTGATTATACGGCTATTATTATGCATTTTAATGATGGGTATTCCATCCCTATCATACGATGGATTCATATTCCAAAATTTGGTAGCTCAATCTAAAAAGAAAAAATCTTCAAAAAAGAAATCCTCAAAATCCAAAAAGACAACAACTAAACAAAGAAAACAAGCCAGCTCGCTATATAAGCGAGGTATGTCAAAAGCCAAGAAAAAGAATTATTCAGGCGCATTGCAAGATTTAAAAAAAGCATACAAACTAGTTCCTTCAAAAAAAACTAAATCCCAAATAAGCAAGATAACAGCACTTTCAAAAAAACAAAAAAAAAGAAAGATCATCTCCAAAAATGTTGAGAGCATTGAGAATCCTTCAATGATTAAAAAGGGACCAAAAATAAATACCGCAGCATTTGCTGACGAATTATTTAATCTAACTGGAGAATTGAAATCTTCAAATAGAGAGCTAGCTAGAGCTACAAGATATTTAAATGATAACAAGCCTAAAAAACAGAATGTTAGCCTACAACCAAAATCATTTTTGAGCACACAAGACTTCGAGAGGGAAGCAAGACTAAATCCTGAAAACTTATATATTCAAAGACAACTCGGTCTCCACTACGAAGGTATTGGAGATTGGTCAGCTGCTAAAGATATTTACCTTCGTGAAATTTCCAAAAATCCTAATACTCCAGATGTGCATTTTTTTCTTGGATCCTTGTATGCAAATATGGGCGAGTATTCAAATGCTAAATTTTCCTTTGAAGAGGCACTTGGATTAGATCCAAATCATCAAGCTACCATAGAGGCGATGTCTCTGTTTACCAATAATGATGATCAGAGAAGACTGAGCCAAGAAATATTGAACCTTTCATCAGAGCGTGCTCCAGATGGACCAGCTCAGAGACTTAATGCAATAAAACAAGATATTATGTCAGGTGATATCAACAACGCTGTTCGTATGGCTGAGGAAGGAAGCAATAAGTATCCTCAACACGTAGGTTTCGTACAATTAAAAGGCGAAGCATTTTTAAAAATGGGTGAGATGGAAGACGCTAAGAAAGAGTTTCAGCGCGCAATAAAGCTCAACCCAAAAGAATTAAAACCTCATTTATCATTAGCTAATGTTTATTTCTCTCAGGGTAAGTATGTCTATGCCGCTTTGTCTTTTAGCAATGCAGTATATCTTGATCCGGATAATATTGATAACCGATACATGCAAGGTCTTTGTTATTTTAATGCCTCTGAATGGGGTAGAGCTGCGGCAGCTTGGGAAGATCTCCTTCATTATAGCCCTAACAATGGATTGATAAACAATCTTCTCCCTCAAACTTATTACATCATGGCAGTGGAGTATAATAGAATTGGAAATCCAACAATGGGCAGGCAAGCATTTAAAAATGCTTTATCAGTAAACAATAATTCATCCGTCTGGCTCCCTGGTGCTATGGCAACATTAGGAAAGTTTTATCGTGAAAAAAATATGTTCAGGGAATCACTTGTGGCCTTTCAGGAAGTTTTAGAGCTTAGCCCTAATGATGCAAATGCATACATGGGTATTGGTATTACATATTGGAAAATGGAAGAGAAACAATTAGCACGCGCAAGCTGGGTGCGTAGCTTAGAAATAAAACCTGAAAATAATGATTCGAAAGGTTGGCTCATATTGTCTACTCAGGATTCTTAGTTTAATCACTTCTTTTATTTTATATTAAATTTTGAGAGTATTATTTTTTTTTATATTAATGAATATTCTTTTTTCGGAAAATGTCCATCAGGGAGATGATTTAGTAAAAAAAGGAGTTTATGCATTCTATAACTACGAATATGATAGGTCATTAGAAATACTAAACCGGGCTCGTACTGATTATCCCAACCATCCAGGAGTACATTTTATTTGGGCCGCTGCTAGTTGGAGCAGAAGCCTTGCGAATCACTCCGCAGATTCAGCACATATTATATTGGAAAAAACGCTTGCTGAGGTAACGCCTATATATGAAAATTTAGTTAAGGAGAATCCTATTGATCCATATTATCGATTGTACCAAGGTTCTGCAATCGGGTTGAATGCAAGGGTAACATTAGCGAAAAAAAAATGGCTATCAACTCTTTTTAGAGCCTACAAAGGTTTTATAATCATAAATGAGGTACATAAAAATAATCCTGAAATTACTGATGCACATTTACCGCTTGGAGTTGTAGAATATTACAGCGGAAGAAGCAATCGGTTATTAAAATTTGCTGTAGAAATTTTTGGTCTCAACCCTTCAACATTATCAGGACTTAATCAAATTAGTATTGCGGCAGATGGTGGTGATTGGTCCTGGATTGAAGCAAACGGAATTTTAAGTTTTTTATATCTTTGGGTTGAAGACGATCCGGTGCTTGCTGCAAAACATTCACGGAGAATTGTTGATAATTTCCCAAATAATTTTTATTATAGATTGATGCTTCTTGAAGCCACCACAAAAAACGGTAATTATGAGGAATCAGAAAAGTTAGTAGCCAATTTAAATATTATTTCTGAAAAATTAACTATAAGACAAAAAGCATGGTATTTTCCCTACTTAAAATATGAGATTGCATTCCTAATGTTTGAACAGAAGGATTATGAGGGTGCTTTAGCATTTGCCCAAGAGGCTATCAAAACTTACGATGGTGTATTAGATATAATTTTGGGATTTGCATATTTACTAAGAGGTAAGATACACGATTTAAATGGAAATCGTAGTTTGGCAAAGTCTAGTTATGAATCGTGTTTAAATCTCAATAATTTATCATCTGCTATGATTGAGGCTTCTAACTATATGCAGAAACCATATACCGCTCCAAAATAATGCAAGAATACTGCAATAGCCTTACAAAATATAGTCGCTGGAGTACAAGAGAGGTTTCCTGTGGAGATATAGCCATAGGCGGTGGGAATCCTATCAGAATTCAATCAATGACAACCACTGATACAATGGACACCAGGGCGACAATTGATCAATCAATCAGAATGATAAAAGCAGGATGTGAGATTGTTAGGATTACTGCACCAAGTTTGAATGAGGCAAAAAATTTAAAAGATATTAAGATTGGGTTGAGCAAAAAAGGAATAAAAACACCCATTGTTGCGGATATACATTTTACACCGAACGCTGCATTAGTGGCTGCTAGAATTGTAGAGAAAGTTAGGATCAATCCTGGCAATTACGCAGATCGAAAGCAGTTCAAAAACTATGAATACTCCGACCAATCGTATATTGAAGAGCTTGATAGAATTAGGAATAAATTTTTGCCACTTGTAAATGTATGTAAACAAGAGGGCACAGCAATGCGAATTGGAACTAATCACGGCTCGTTATCAGATCGTATTATGAGTCGCTTTGGTGATACTCCAATTGGCATGGTAGAGTCTGCAATGGAGTTTTTACGTATTGCTAAAAATGAGAATTATAATGACATCGTTCTTTCAATGAAGGCAAGTAATACACAGGTAATGATTCAAGCATATCGGTTATTAGTAAAACACATGGTTTCTGAAGAAATGAATTACCCATTACACCTTGGCGTGACAGAAGCTGGCGAAGCTGAAGACGGACGTATTAAATCTTCTGTTGGTATAGGTACCTTATTAGAAGATGGTCTGGGTGATACAATTCGGGTAAGCCTAACAGAGGAGCCAGAGTTTGAAATCCCAGTAGCAAAGACTTTATTGGAGAGATATGAGAATAGAAATGAAAATTTTGAATTAGAGCCTATAATTTCGTTACCCTACAATCCATTTTTTAGGGTAAGACGTGAGACAAACTCTGTAAAAAATATTGGTTCAAAGTTTGTCCCGAAGGTAATTGCAGACCTTTCGAAGTTTGATGTAATAAAAAAAAATGACCTTGCTCAAATAGGATATAATTATCTAATTGATGAGGACAAGTGGAAAATTTCAGATCAGGCCCCAGATTTAATCTATCTTGGGAGAAAAACTATTGATTTTAAACCGCCTGGAGCCCTTAAAGTTTTAGCTGATGCGGGCTGTTATGAGAAAAAAAATGGACAATTTCCATTCTTATCCATAAAGCACTATAATCCTGAAATATGGGATCCTAAAGAAGCGGTATTTTTAGAAATTGATGCAGATGATTACGGCGATGTCTCAATGAATAAATTAAAAAAAGGTAAAAACATAATCATTGTTCTATCTTCTTTAAAAAAAAATAGATACCCAGATTTTAGAAGATGGTTTGTGTTTTGCGTAGACAATAGGATAAAACATCCTATAATTATAAAAAGCGAATATAATAATCTAACAGATGAACAATTTTTATTGTACAGCTCAACTGATTTTGGAGGACTTCAAACAGATGGATTCGGGGATGGAATCTGGATCAAAGCAGATCAAAAAATTGAATATTCAAATATGATTAGTTTTGGGATTTTGCAAGCTAGTAGGTCAAGGATTTCTAAAACAGAATATATTTCTTGCCCTTCATGTGGTAGAACACTTTTTGATCTGCAAGAGACTACTGCAAAAATTCGATCGCGCACCTCTCACCTCAAAGGGATAAAAATTGGTATAATGGGTTGTATTGTTAATGGTCCAGGTGAAATGGCTGATGCAGATTATGGCTATGTGGGAACTGGAGATAAAAGGATTTCATTGTATAAGGGACAAGAATTAGTTATAAAAAATATACCAGTTGATACTGCGGTGGATTCATTGATTAATTTAATGGATAAATATGGCGACTGGGTAGATCCCATTGATGATTAACATTGAACATGGATTAATTAGAATCGTATAATTAGAAGTCAAAAAACTACTAAGTGAACACAAGAGAGGTATTTATGAAGTTATTAATTTCAATATGTTTTGCAACTATTCTTGCTGCTCAAGGTAGTCAAAATGTATTGTCGCCAGCGGTAGCACATTGGAAAACTCTAACAACAGATGAAAAAGAAACTTTCTTATATTCTTATTTAGTTCAGGTTTATGAAACCCACAAAGAGCTTGAGGAATCAGAAGGTTTTGGGGGAATAACTCAATGGTATTACGAGAATCGTGCTGAAACAGTTTATGGCATTTTTGATAGAATGTATGATAATAAAATTGCCCTAGGTGATATGGTTAAGTGGGTAGATGAATATTATAGTCATGGAGAATATGCAAACAGTCCATTCTTTGACGCTCTTGTTTTTGCTTTGCGCTTTAGTGAAGCATCTGGTGCAACAATGTGGGAAAAATATGAAAATATAAAGTTTGATAAAATCAAACCAGGAAAGGGGTAAATCTGTTTAAACGTCCGAAATTTCTCGTACAATGGTTAGATATATATAGGGTAGGAGGTTTTAAAACTCTAATTAGAAAGAAAGGATTCTCAATCGTATTTGCTTTTATTCTTTTTTATCTTATAAGAGACTCTGTACTTTACATTTTAATTCCTTATTTGGCTTATCAATCTTTTACTAGCTGTTTTTAACCATATAACAAAATGACTATAGGAAAGTTTTTTTAATTGCTTTTACTTTGTGTTTTAAAAAGCTTCAGTGTTTCAGAATCAAAGGTTCTTAATATTATCTCATGAAATATTTGATGATATTTCTAGTTCCAGCAATGATATACCCAAGGTTTAGTGGAACAGATAAACCTGTATATAATTGTGGATTATCGCATACTTCAGATAGAATCTTGGATTTTAAATCAACATTGACACCTGATCAACAGAAATTAGATATATCTTATTACAAATTGGATATAGATATATTTATTGAGCAAAGAATCATAAGCGGAACGTCAGTTGTTAGAGGTAAATTTATAATGAATCAACCTGACTTTATCGAATTAGACTTTTCTAGCGCAATGAGGGTAGACTCGGTAAAGTTTCATGGACAAATATGGCCGTTTGTGCATGAAAACCATATGTTGAAGGTACATCCTCCTGCAATTACTGTGTTTGAGGAGTATGAATTTAGTATTGAAATATTTTATGGGGGAACCCCTATACCTTCTGGATTTGGTTCGTTTAATTTTGACACCTACAATGGGGAGGACCATATATGGACTTTGTCAGAGCCATATGGTGCAAGAGATTGGTGGCCTTGTAAAGATGATCCCTCAGACAAAGCAGATTCTATGGATATTATAATTTCATTGCCTGATAATCAGATCCCAGTTTCTAATGGTTTATTGATTGATGAAACAGATCTAGGAAATGGAAGGAAGAAATATCATTGGAAAGAAAAATATCCAATTTCAACTTACCTAGTATCGATAACAACTTATCCCTACAGATTTTGGAGTGATAATTATATAAGCCCTCATAATGACACGATGCCTATTGATTTTTATGTTTATCCTGACCATTTTGATATAACCTATAATAATTATCTTAAGACTAAAGAAATGATAACTGTTTTTTCAGAAAAGTTTGGACAATACCCATTCATAAATGAAAAGTATGGTCATGTTGAATTCAACCGTGCAGGAGGAATGGAGCACCAAACTATATCTAGCATGGGTGGTTACTCAGAGTGGCTAATCGCTCATGAGCTTGCTCATCAATGGTGGGGTAACTTAGTTACTTGTGCAAGCTTTAATCATATTTGGTTAAATGAGGGTTTCGCCCGTTTTTGCGAAGCACTGTGGCAAGAAGAAAAATATGGCGTTGGTGCGTATCGTGATTATTGGAGTGCGCATGCTTACTATGGTCCTGGTACTATCTATGTAGAAAATCCCACCTCAACTTTAGAAATTTTCAATGGAAATCTAAGCTATAATAAAGCAGGATGGGTTTTACATATGCTGAGAGGAGTTTTAGGAGACTCAACTTTTTTCAATGTTTTGAGATCATACGGCAGCAATGATTCTCTTGCCTACAATGCTGTTACCACTGAAGATTTTCAAAATGTAAGTGAATCAATTTCGGGAATAGATCTCGATTATTTTTTTGATCAGTGGATCTATGGCGAAGGATATCCAAAGTACTCAATCTCTTGGGAAATAAATCAGAACTCTGAGCTTATTGTTAACATCCAACAGGTTCAGAAAACACAGTATTTTAAAATGCCAATTAATTTGCAACTTTTACTACCTGATGGTGTTAGAGAAATAAGAGTTGAGAATAGTCAGGCCTTTGAGAGCTATAATCTTGGAAGCGTCGGGTATTCGACATTTAATTTAATCCTTGATCCAGATGAGTGGATATTAAAAGAAGTTGAATATTTGAATATGGGGTATGAATTTCCAGGGCCTAGTCAAATAACTCTATATCCAGCCTATCCAAATCCATTTAATTCCGGGACAACAATTTCATTTTTTATCCCAGAGACAGTTGGTGAACAAAATGGTAATATAAAGATTTATGATTTGAGAGGAAATTATTCTGGTTCTATTTGGTCTGGGAAAACAAAAATAGGATTAAACCAAATTAATTGGAAAATTTACGATAAATCATCTGGTATTTATTTCATCGTCCTTGATACAGAAAATAAAAACTTTACTCAAAAAGTTCAGTTTATTAAATAGTATGGATAAGATAAGAGTTTTTAACTTAAAAATTCCAGGAAAGCATGGTATTTATGAATTTGAAAAAGAAAAAGATTATTTATTTGAAATAGATCTTGAGGTTCACAAATCATTAAGACAAGCTGGATTGAATGATAAAGTAAAAAATACAATCGATTACAATGATTTAATATTATTGACAATTGATATATTTAGGTCTAGAGATTGCAACCTAATTGAAACAGTTGCAGAGTCAATATGTACAGGTATAATCAAAAAGTTTTCAGTAAAAAAAGTCATTGTCAAGATTAGAAAACCACATGCACCCATTCCAGCAAAGTTTGATACGGTTGAAGTTGAAGTCATAAGGAAGGTATGAATGAGTGCAAAAGTGTATTTATCATTAGGATCTAATATAGGTGATCGAGAGTCTAATCTCGCACAAGCTACAATGGCACTTTCGATAAACCTTGACATCATGAATATACAAAGTTCTTCATTTTATGAATCGGAACCTTTATATAACACTGACCAACCTAAGTTTTTAAATTCCGTAGTATCATGCGATACAGAATTGCAACCATTCGAATTTTTTGATGTAACTGAAAGAATAGAGAAGATGCTTGGTAAAAAAAGGAACCTAAAAAAAAATCATCCAAGAACGATTGATATTGATATTTTGGTATTCGGGAACTCTTTCTTGGAGACTGCAAATTTAACATTACCGCATCCAATGCTTGCATTACGCAAATTCGTTTTGATTCCATTTAATGAAATTGCTTCAGATTTTAAAATTCCTAATACAAATATGACAGTAAAAAAACTTTTGGAATATTGCCCAGATAATTCTTCTGTAACAAAACACTATATGAAGACACAGGCATGAGAAATCTATATTACATAGCAATTGAGGGTGCAATTGGAGTAGGTAAAACCAGTCTAGCCAGCCTTATTTCCAAGGAACTTGGTGCTCGTTTAATTCTTGAGGAATTTGATGACAACCCCTTTTTAGGAGAGTTTTATACTGATCCTGAGAGGTATGCTTTCCAAACCCAATTGTTTTTTTTACTTCAGCGATATCGTCAACAGCAAGAGTTACGCCAATTAGATATGTTTCAGAGTTTATTGATTACCGATTATATGTTTATAAAAGATCGATTGTTCGCATCACTTAACCTTAATGAAAATGAAATGCATTTGTATGATACAGTAGCAAATCTTCTTGAGAGGAATATTATAAAGCCAGATTTAGTAATATATCTGCAAGCCGATACTAATAACCTAATGAAAAATATTGAAAAAAGAGGACGTGAAATCGAAAAAGAGATAACTTGGGAATATATTGATGCACTAAATCAGGTTTATACAGAATATTTTTTTCGTTATCAAGACACGCCCTTAGTGATAATAAATACAAATAATATTGATTTTGTAAATAATAGCAATGATCTTGATGAAGTCATTAAATACATACGCCAACCAATCACGGGCACTAAATTTTTTAATCCAATTTCAGCGTTATAATTATGCGATGGTTGATATTAGGTTTTGTTATTTATGTTTTATATCGTTTATGGTTACCATTAAAATCTCTACTAGTAATTAATGAGAACTATAAGCAAAGTAAACGAAAAAGTTCTATTAGCAAAAAGGTTGGGAAGATGGATATTTTAGATGCTGATTTTGAAGATAAATAAAGTTTCTTTTCCCTATTTGTTTAATATTAATTCATTGTTAATATATAAATATTTTGATTTACTAATATGTTAAAACTACTAATCGCAGTTGGACTCCCATCTTTTTTAGTTGCACAATTTAATGATGTGCATCAGGGATTTGGATTGGATATTGGCTCGAATGGATCAGGAATCTTTCTTGCTAGGCAATATACCCACGAATCAGGGAAATATAGCTTATCCGGTGAACTAAGATTCTATGATATCAAGGCCAGTGAAGAAACAATTGTTTATGATTGGTATTATAATCAATATCAATCTGTAGGCGGTAAAAGCTTATTGCTTGTTCCATTTTTCCTAGGATCAAATTATTATCCATTTGCAGGTAAGATCGCAAATAACTTTTCACCATTTATCACACTTAAAAGTGGGCCCATCTTAACGATAAATGGTCAAGAGTCTGGAAAATTTATAAACCGATGGGTTAACTCTGATACTCATGGATCTTGGGGTGGTTTTGCTGGCGTTGGCGCAGAAGTCAAGACAGTAAGTTCAACAACAATTATGCTTCATATGGGATATGAATATTTACCTCTTGCAAAAACTTCGGATGGGAAAAAAGATTATTCTGGATTGTTGATTCATATATCTTTCAATCGTTTGAAAAAATGATTTTAGATCATGCTTTTAAAATTAATCCAAATGATGTCACATCAAATAAGTTTACTTTAAGTAAAGCAGAATCCTATCATGCTATTAGAGTTCTTAGATTAAAAAAAAAAGATAAAATCTGGCTTCTCGATGGTAAAGGAAATGGTTATCATGCTAAAATTGAGATCCTTAAATCAAATGGTCTATCAGGCCAAATAATTAAACATTTCCCTAACTACGGAGAAAATGATCATTCAATCAACTTGGCTATTTCCTTAATAAAAAGAAGTAAATTCGAAATAGTTTTAGAAAAAGCTACTGAACTTGGGGTTCAGAAAATTACTCCTATTGTTGCAGAGCGTTGTACAAAAACGACTCTTAATTTTGATAGGTCAAAAAAAATAATCATAGAGGCATCAAAACAATGTCGCAGAAGTAAATTTCCTATGCTTACAAAACCAATAGATTTAATAAACTATTTTTCTGTAAATGTTGGGCAAATGCTGGCAGGGGTTATGACTTCACCAAATAAGCTGGAAGATGTAAATTACACTTTGGATAAACCAGTCCATGTTATTATTGGCCCCGAGGGAGATTTTTCAGATAATGAATTAAATATTATGAGAAAAAATAATGTGTTTAATTATAATCTTGGCCAAAGACGTCTTAGGTCTGAAACAGCTACACTATACTCTCTATCTGTTTTAAATGAAATATTAAGGTAAAATGGAAAATTGTTTATTTTGTAAAATTATCAATAAACAGATTTCCGCAGATATAGTATATTCAAATGGATCTATTCTTTCCTTTAGAGATATTAACCCCGTTGCTCCCACTCATGTTTTAATTATTCCCAAATTTCATATATCAACTCTCAATGATATAAGGAACAACCATTCAAATATTCTTGGAGAAATCATGTTAGCTGCAAAAGAGGTAGCTGCTATTGAGGGAATAGCAAAGGAGGGCTATAGAACCATATTTAACTGTAACAAAAATGCTGGGCAGACGGTGTTTCATATACACCTTCATCTGATAGGGGGTAGAAGCTTAGGCTGGCCTCCAGGATGAAAATAAGTAAATATTCCCAATGCAAGGTGGAATTATCCTCTCATTTCTTGTAAATTTAGCTTCCGCAACCAAAATTTTAATTAGTGTATATATCAGAACTTAAACTTCATGGCTTTAAATCTTTTGCAAAAAAAGAAGTTATGAAATTAGGACAAGGCGTGACGACAGTTGTTGGCCCAAATGGATGTGGTAAAACCAATATCGTAGATGCAATCCGATGGGTTCTTGGTGAACAAAAGTATAGTGTTCTTCGCAGTGGAAAAATGGAAGATGTAATTTTTAATGGTGCCGCTAATGTAAAACCTTTAGGGGTATGTGAGGTAGCGCTCACGGTTCACAATAATAGTGGAAAGCTACCTATTGAATATAATGATATTGAAATTGCCAGAAGAGTGTATCGTAGTGGCGAATCAGAATATTTTTTAAATAGAACGCCATGTAGATTAAAAGACATTAACGAACTTTTTGTTGATACAGGGATGGGTGCAGATGCCTATTCAGTGATTGAATTAAAAATGATTGAACAAATTCTTTCTGAAACCGGAGAAGATCGCCGGAAAATGTTTGAAGAGGCCGCTGGTATTAACAAATATAGGCACCAGAGGAAGCGAACAATTCGTCGATTTGAGGTCACGAGAATGGACCTTGATAGAGTAAACGATATAATAATTGAGGTTGAGCAAAAAGTTAAAAATTTAAGTTTACAATTAAAGAGATATAAACGACATGAATCCTTAACAAATAGCCTTGAGGAAAATGATCTGTCTCTAGCCTATTTACAGGTATTTCGCTTCAAATCAATGCTTTCACCGCTAAAGAAGAAAATAAAAGACTTTAACCATTTAAGAGAAAATAATAATGTTGAATCAACAAAGGATGAGGATTCATTAAAAAGCCTAAGGATAACATATAAAACTCAAGAAGATGATATTAATCGAATGCGTGAAAAGATGAGGAAGATAAAAGAAGATCGAGAAACTACTAGGAATAACATACTTATTGGAACTGAAAAGGGACGCAGTATTTTGTTAAACATTGATAGGCTTGAGAGAGAGACCATTAACAATAATAAAAAAATAGGTGAGCTGAAGCAACTTAGTATAAGTTTTGATAAAGAAATGACTAATCTTGAACCTGAAATTGATAGCCTAATTGAAGCCTATAAGATAGAAAAAGAAGTTTATGATAAACTTGAAAGTGATTATCGTAAGGCTGAAAAAAAACTTGACAAAGAGCAGAGTGTCAGATGGGAAATGAAGCGAAAACAAATGGAAGAGCGGACACTTTACGATAGAACACAAGCGCTTTTGGATGAAAAACAAAATTCTCTTAAAAAATTAGAAGAAAGTTTAGCAGAATCAAACATTATCAAATCCAGTCAAATTGAAGAATTAAAAAAAAATGATATAGAAATAGAAAGTATTTCAAAAAAAATTCTTTCAAACAAGAAATCGCATATAAAAAATGAAGAAAAACTTACAAATCTTGTTGAAAGTAAACATTCACTATTGGATGAAAAAAGAAATGTTTCTTCACATCTTGAGATTTTAAAAGGTCAGTTAGATTTTTACAATGGGTTGATACAAACAAAGGAAGGTTTTCCAGAAGGAACTAAGTTCATACTAGAGAATCCTAAAAAATTTCAAGGAGTTCTTGGGACTGCGGCTGATATGTTTCAGATTGAACCAGATTTGCGGGATGCATTAGAATCATCCTTGGGAGATTTATCACATTGTCTTATTGCTGAAAATAAAAAATCTGCTCTTGATACCATCAAAAAGGCTAATGATTTAAAAGCTGGTAATTTGACCATTATCCCACTGGAGGAAGTTTCGAATTATAAACTTGATTTAAAACCTGTTCCGATGAATTCAAGAATTCTTGGAAGAGTATCTGATTTAATCACTACTGGTGAACAGCTAATACCTTTAGCAAAATATTTGTTTGGTAATATATTGGTTGTAGATAATTTGCAAAAGTCTACCAGTCTTAAGGACCTTGATGGTTGGGGTTTAGTAGATAAGTCAGGATCCTATTTTCGCAGTGATCTCGTTTTAAAAAACCGCCAAAAATCCACTGGCGGAAGCATGATTGGTAGGCAAATCAAAGTAGAATCTCTAAAAGATGAGATCAAGGAAATTAATAAAAAAAATAATTATATTAGCTCCCAACATGATGCTATCGATAAAAAAATTAGCCTCTTAAAAATAGATATTGAAAAACAAGAACTTGTAATTCAAGAATTGAAAAAGAATTTATCTGAGCGTGATTCCGTAAACCTAAAGATACAAATTCAGCATGAACAATTAATTATTAGTATTTCAAATTTTGACAAATCTATTACGGAAAATAAGATTATTCTTAGAGAATCAAAAATAGCTCTAGAGACCTTAGAACCAACTACTTTAAAGGCCTCGAATGAGCTTAAACTAATTGAAGAAAATGTTGAGTATGCGAATAAAGACTTACTAGAGAAAAGATCAAAAAGGGATAAATATCACCAAAACATTCAGAACCTAAGAATTCGCTTAGTTGAAATAGAATCATCAAGGGATAATGTGAAGTATAAGCAATCTTCAAGCAGAAAAAGAGTAGAAGAGTTAAAAACTAGACAGGAAACTATCTCCAAAGAAATTGAAAAATTAAAACAAAAAAAATCAAACCTAGACAAAAATATCAGTATTGGTGAAAAAGACCTTCAAGGAGTTAATGCTGAAGTAAGTAAACAGAGGTCCGTGATCGACCTAAAGCAAACTGCATACAGAGATACATTTGATTCAATTGAAGATATTCAAACAAAAATCGCCTTAGAGCAAAAAAATAGGGAAAAAATTCTGGAAGAATTAAAAAATGCAGAATTAGATGTTTCTGAATATGCTCAAAAAATAAAACTTGTCGAGGAAAGAGTTTTAGATAGATATGGAAAGTTAATTGAGGATGAAAAAATTGTTGATCAAACTGAAGATGAGTTAAAATTGAATATGGATAAGATTCAGCGAAGTATTGAAAATATTGGACCGATAAATATGGCGGTGAAACATGAGCACGAGGAAGAGTTAGATCGGTTATCGATATTAAATGATCAGCGTGAGGATTTATATGCTGCGGAAAATGATTTAAGAGAGACGATACAAAAAATTGACCGTGTCGCTAGAAAAAGGTTTCAGGAGACTTTTGAGCTTATAAAGTCAAATTTTGAGGATTTGTTTAAGCTTTTTTTTGAGGGCGGTAGCGCTACACTTAATCTTGTTGGAGATCCGGATGCTCTTGAGGCTGATATTGGTATCATCGCTCAGCCTCCGGGCAAGAGAAATACTTCCCTAAGGCTTTTATCGTCTGGAGAAAAAGCATTGACTGCTATTTCATTGCTTTTTGCTATTTACCAAGTCAAACCAAGTCCTTATTGTATACTTGATGAGGTAGATGCTCCATTAGACGATGTTAACATAAGGAAGTTCACTAAAGTACTACAAAAATTTTGTAATGAAACTCAATTCATAATTGTTACCCATAATAAATTAACGATGGAAATAGCTGATTATATGTATGGCGTTACACAAGAGAGGAAAGGATTGTCTAAATTAGTATCGGTTAAATTTGATTGATGATCCCTTTCCTTAAGTTACATATTATAAAATGGGGTCCTCTCATCAGTGTTATTATGTTAGGAATAATTATTGGATGGGTTTTTAAAAGATTTATACACTCCCTACTTGTCACAGCTGCAAAAAAATCAAAATGGGAGGGCGATGATGTTATTTTAAAAGCCTTGGAGCCTCAAATAATCTTTTGGTTTTTCTTGGCATCTTTTTCTTTTTCATTAAAATATTTTCCCGTAGCTGACCCGGTTGGTTCTTACATCTCACAAATTTTAATAATTTTACTTATTCTTTCGGTAACACATGCCTCCTCCAAATTGATTTTAGGTCTATTTAATTTATGGTCGCACAAACAAAACAAAGGATTCCCATCAACTGTTATGTTCACAAACATACTAACTATAGCAATATATGTCATAGGTGTTTTAATCATTCTTGATTTATTAAAAATTTCCATTGCGCCTATGCTTACTGCACTGGGTGTTGGTGGGCTAGCAGTATCACTTGCTTTAAAAGATACACTTTCTGATATTTTTGCAGGATTACATATTTTGTTGAGTAAAAAAGTTCAGCCGGGTGATTTTATACATATCGATTCTGGGGAAATGGGTTATGTTACCAACATATCATGGAGAAATACTACTGTATTGGAACGGACCAATAATATTATCCATATTCCAAACACAAGGCTTTCCTCGGCTATAATAAAAAATTACGATAGTAAAGACCCAAGTTTTTCTGTTAAAATACCATTTGGTGTGGCCTATTCAACAGATTTAGATGTAGCTGAGACTATCGCCATGGAAGTTGCAAATAAAGTTCAAAATCAGCTGGAGCAAACAAATAAAGAATATCATCCATCTGTCAGATTTAAATTATTTGCTGAATCAAGTATTAATATGATGGCTTATTTTAGATGTAATAAATATGGCGACCAGCATGTAATAATACATGAGTTTATTAAAAATCTTCATGTCCGTTTCGGATAAGAAAAAATTGAAATACCATTTCCAATGAGGACTGTCATTAAGCGTGAGGAGTCAGTTAAATGAAAATATGGATTATCATAGGAGCACTTCTACTCTCTCTTGCTATTATTTTGGGCGCTTTTGGCTCCCATTTCCTCAAAACAAGGTTTTCTGAGAGTGATATTGAAATTTTTGAAATAGGGGTTAGATACCACACTTATCAGGCTTTAGGTCTTATCATCCTTGGTGTTATGAGTTTTCATTTTAACCATGATTTAATTTCTCTTCCTGCATTGATTATTACAATCGGCCTAATAATTTTTTCTGGTAGTCTTTATTTTTTAGTGCTCCTCAATCTTCGCTGGCTAGGCGGGGTAACACCAATAGGAGGTATATTTTTGATTTTGGGCTGGGCTCTACTGGCTTTTAATTTGATACGCAGTTAACCTTTTGACGCTAATTTCAAATGGAAATGAAAATCGCTGGCTTAAACTCCCAACAGCTATATCATTTGTGGTGGCGGCAATGATTGGTACCGGAGTTTTTACAAGTCTTGGTTTTCAACTGATTGATATTAAATCGGTCTTTTCTTTATTAATGCTATGGGTAATTGGAGCAGCAATTTCTTTGTGTGGAGCTCTCACCTATGGAGAATTGGGTGTTGCTATGCCTAATTCAGGAGGAGAGTATAATATATTAACCAAGATTCTTCATCCATCGATAGGTTTCTCTGCTGGATTAGTATCTGCGACCGTTGGTTTTACTGCTCCAGCGGTGCTTGCAAGCATGGCACTAGGGAATTATTTTACTGCAGCCGTACCATACTTAAACCCTAAGCTAGTTGCTTTCCTTGTAATAGTAATGCTCCATCTATTACATATGAATAGTATTAAACTAGGCACCGCATTTCAAAATTGGACAACAGGTATAAAGTTAGCTATTATTATAATCATTATTATATTTGGATTTTTTATCGAAAATGCGCAAAATATTTCGCTAATTCCAAAGTACAATGATATTGCTTTAATGTTAAGCCCAAATTTTGCTGTAAGTTTAGTTTGGGTCTCGTATGCTTATACAGGGTGGAACTCAGTTATCTATATAGCCGGGGAAATAGAAAACCCAAAAAAAAACATTCCGTTTTCAATGATTGTTGGAACTGTTTTAGTAGCTTTTCTTTATGTTCTGCTAAATTACATTTTCTTACTAAGTACTCCAATCCAAAACATGGAAGGGCAAGTAGAAGTTGGTTATATTGCCGGAGTTTTTATTTTTGGTCAATCGGGCGCTACAATAATTACGCTTGGAATTTCTATTATTTTATTGTCTACCATTAGTAGTTACGTATTCATCGGTCCTAGAATAATTCAAGCAATGGGGACAGATAATACTTTCATCCACTTTTTTAAGAAAAAAAATAATAAAGGTATTCCAATAAGAGCGTATTACCTACAATTTGTACTTTCTCTTATTTTTATTTTTTCGTCTACTTTTGAGCAAGTATTGATGTATGTCGGAATTACACTCATAATTACTACCACACTCACAGTAGGATCCTTATTTGTACTTAGGATAAGAGTACCTAAAATAAATATGGCTTATAAAGCATGGGGTTATCCATTTACTCCATTAGTATTTATGTTAGCGAACTTGTGGATATTATTTTATGCCTTCAAAGAAAAGATGGTAGAATCTGTAATTGGAGTAGGAATTTTTTTGATTAGTATTTTTATTTACTATCTACCTCGAATAAATTTCAAATTAAGAAACAATTAATTATAATAAGTTATATGAAATTAAAAATAAAACCATTTTCAAAAAGTGTAAGAAAGTACTACTTAAACCATGGTCATTTCCATGATGGAGATGCAGGTCTTGATTTGTTCATTATTGATAACCAAACTATAAATGGCGGAGAAACTGCTAAAATACATCTCCAAATATCGTGTGAAAATTCAGAATCAAAACCTTATTTTCTAATGGCGAGATCAAGTATATCTAAAACACCGCTGAGATTGTGTAATGCTGTTGGTTTAATTGATGGAGGTTACAGGGGTGAGATAATGGCGGCAGTAGATAATATTAAATCTGTTCCCTTTACATTAAAACCAGGACAACGATTGTTTCAAATTGTTGCAATGGGCGGTGACTCAATAGAACTTGAAGTAGTAGACAAATTATCAGAAACCGAACGAGGAGCAGGTGGATTTGGGAGTACCGGGGATTGATGATAATAATGCCATATTGGCATAATAATTATAAAAAATATTACATAATGAAATACCTTTTGCAGTGGCATGATTTTTGAAGCGTCGTATATGTGAGTTATTTAAGCAGTGCGATAAAGTCATCTTGGTTATACACAACCATTGTATTAAATTCGCCGCCGCTTGTAGTCAATAACGAATTAATACTTAACTAAACAAAGAAAAGAAAAAAAGGAGTTTCAGATATGGGACTAAGCCTGAAGCCTCTGGCTGACCGAGTAGTGGTCGAGCCTGCACCAGCTGAGGATAAATCCGCTGGTGGAATTATATTACCTGATACAGCCCAGGAAAAACCGCAACAGGGAACTGTTCTAGCGGTAGGACCAGGAAAAGCTAGCGATGCAGGTAGTTTAATTGAAATGACCGTCAAAAACGGCGATAAAGTACTATACGGAAAATATTCTGGTAGTGAAATTGCCATTGAGGGGACGGACTATATAATAATGCGCGAAAGCGATATTTTAGCAGTACTATAAGGAGAATAAAATGGCAAAAGAAATTGCATATTCCCTCGATGCTCGAGGTTCTTTGAAAGCTGGTGTAGACAGGTTAGCAAATGCTGTCAAGGTGACACTAGGCCCAAAAGGAAGAAATGTTGTAATTGAGAAGAAATTTGGTGCACCAACTGTAACAAAAGATGGTGTTACCGTAGCAAAAGAAATTGAATTAGAGGATAAGCTTGAGAATGTAGGAGCCCAAATGGTTCGCGAAGTGGCATCGAAAACATCAGATGTTGCTGGCGATGGTACTACAACTGCCACAGTTCTAGCGCAATCTATCGTTAACGAAGGGATTAAGAATGTAACTGCTGGTGCAAATCCAATGTCAATTAAGCGAGGTATAGATATAGCTAGAGACCATGTTGTAAATGCAATAAAGGCTCAGTCAAAAGATCTTCCAGATAGTCAACAAATTGCCCAAGTGGCGACTATTTCTGCAAATGATGATACTGAAATTGGAGAAAAAATTGCAGAAGCAATGGAAAAAGTTGGAAAAGATGGAGTTATTACCGTAGAAGAATCAAAAACCGCAGAAACTTTTTTAGAAACGGTTGAAGGTATGCAGTTTGATAGAGGTTATCTATCTCCATATTTTGTGACCAACTCTGAATCAATGGATGCAGAAATGGATGATCCTTACGTTCTAATTCATGATAAAAAGATTAGCAATATGAAAGATTTGTTGCCGCTTCTAGAAAAAGTAGTTCAAACAGGGAAACCAGTATTGATCATTGCTGAAGATGTCGAGGGTGAGGCACTTGCTACGTTGGTAGTCAATAAATTGAGGGGTACTTTTAAGGTTCTAGCTGTGAAGGCGCCAGGTTTCGGTGATAGAAGAAAAGCAATGCTTGAAGATATCGCTGTTCTTACAGGAGCCACTGTTATATCTGAGGACGCAGGATATAAACTTGAAAATGCTAATCTTGATTACCTTGGTACAGCTAAACGTGTTGTTTCTGATAAAGACAACACTACCATTGTGGATGGCGGAGGTTCGATAGATGCTATAAAATCACGAATAAATGAAATTAAGGTCCAGGTAGAAAAAACTACTTCTGACTATGATCGTGAAAAGCTTCAGGAGAGGTTAGCAAAACTATCCGGCGGAGTTGCCGTTATAAATGTAGGAGCAGCCACTGAAGTTGAAATGAAAGAGAAAAAAGCTCGAGTAGAAGATGCACTTCATGCTACAAGAGCTGCTGTTGAGGAAGGTATTGTTCCAGGAGGCGGTGTTGCGCTGTTGCGATCAATACCAGCATTAGATAAAGTAGAAGTTGAAGATGAACAACAGGTTGGTGTCGATATAATGAGACGCGCTCTTGAAGAGCCAATTAGGCAAATTGTAAGTAACGCAGGGCAAGAGGCATCAATCGTCGTGCAAAATGTCAGAGATAAGAAGGGTGATAATGGTTACGATGCTAGAAATGATCAGTACGTGAAGATGTTTGAAGCAGGAATTATTGATCCAGCAAAAGTTGCAAGAGTAGCTGTTGAAAATGCAGCTTCCATTGCAGGAATGATCTTAACTACTGAAGCTGCGATTACTGAAGTACCTGAAGAAGACAAAATGCCTCCTATGCCAGCAGATCCTGGAATGGGTGGAATGGGTGGAATGGGTGGAATGATGTAAAATTCTAAACATCAACTTTAATTACAAAAAAAGCCCCGATTATTGCTGGGGCTTTTTTTTTATAATTCAGAGTAGTGATGGAAATATTGCTGTAGTAATTTTGGCATCATGTCTCAGTCAAAGCGCTTTTTTATTATTGATGGTTACGCGGTATTATTTCGTGCCCATTATGCCTTGATCAGGAATCCTTTAATTACTACTTATGGTTTACACACCAGTGCATTGTTTGGATTCTCAAACCAAATTTTAAAGATAATTAAAGATGAAAATCCTGATTATTTGGCATGTGCCTTTGATACGAAAGGAAAAAACTTCCGTCATAAGCTATATGAAAAATACAAGGCGAATCGATCGGAAATGCCAGATGAAATGCAATCCCAGTTACCTCATCTATGGGAAATTTTGGATAAAATGCGAATTCCAGTGTTTAAAAAAGAGGGTTATGAAGCAGATGATATAATTGGATCTCTAGCTACTGACGCAGAAAAACAGGGCTTTTCTACTTATATTGTGAGTGGTGATAAAGATTTCATGCAGCTTGTCAATGATAAAATATTTTTGTACTCCCCTGGAAATAAAAAAAATCCAGGCCCAATCATTTATACATCAAAATTGGTGGAGGAAAGATGGGGTGTCGAGCCTGATAAAATCATTGACCTTTTAGGTTTAATGGGGGATAGCTCTGATAATGTACCTGGAGTCTCTGGAGTTGGAGAGAAAACGGCATCTAAGCTTTTGCGAAAATATGGCACTCTAGAAAATATTTTCAAAAATATTGAAATAATTACTAATAAAAGAGCGTACAATGGCTTGAAAAATGGAATTGAGGATGCAAAACTAAGCAAAAAACTTGTAACAATTGTTACCTCATTGGATCTATCATACAATATTAAAGATTTAAAGATAAAATCCATTGATTTTAAAAAATGTTCAGAAAAATTTTCGGAATTAGAGTTTCATGCTCTTGTTAAGAAACTACACTCTAATTATGAAAAAAAAGACAATAAAAACACAACCAATACCAAGAAAAAATATAATATCATTTTAAATAGAAAAGATCTCGATCAATTGATAATAAAATTAGAAAATTCTGATAAAATATCTTATGATGTATGTGCCCTCTCAAGTTCACCTATGTCTTCCGAAATCATAGGAATTAGTTTCTCAATAAAACCTAATTCTGGCTTTTATGTACCTTTTATTTATAAAGGAAAAAAAGAAAATAATTTTGATAAAAATGGTGATCTAAATTATGTAATGAAAAAATTTGAAAATATATTTTCTAATAGTAATAAAAAGAAAATTGGGAAAAATATTAAGTTTAATTCTTTAATCTTTAAGAAATATGGTATCGATACTGAAGGTATACATTTTGATATTTTACTTGCTGCCCACCTGCTTAACCCTGATTCACGATCCATCAACCTTAGATCATTGAGTTTGGATTATTTAAACTATGAGAAGTCCAGCTATCAGGATTTAATTGGTAAAGGTCGTGATAGAAAAACTATTGATCAAATCCCTCTAAAAGAATTTGCATTTTACGCTATCGAAGTTGCCGATATTATATTACAGCTCAATGAGATTCTTAGGTCAAAATTAAAGGAATCAAAGCTAGATAATTATTTTTTTGATATTGAAATGCCACTAATTAAAGTTTTGATTGAAATGGAGTATTTTGGAACATTTGTAGATTCTAAATTTTTAGGAAAAATGTCAGAAGATATTAATAAAAATCTTAAGAAATTATCAAATTCCATTTTTAAAGTTTCAAAGGAGGAATTTAATATAAATTCTACTCAGCAATTAGCAAACGTATTATTTGATGTTTTAGAGTTACCTCAACTAAAAAAACGTAGTACTGCAGAAGATATTCTCAGGAAACTTCAAAAATATCATGAACTCCCCAAAATGATTTTGGAATATAGGAAATTTAATAAATTGAAAAATACATATGTAGATTCGCTTCCTGGGTTAATAAATGACCATACAGGCAGAATTCACACTACTTTCAACCAAACTATTGCTGCTACAGGACGCCTTTCTAGTACGAAACCTAATTTTCAAAATATTCCAGCTAGAACTGATGAGGGGCGTGAAATAAGAAAATCATTTCGCGCAAAAGATAATTCTTGGAAAATATTATCCGCAGATTACTCCCAGATAGAGTTAAGAATAATGGCTCATTTAAGCAAAGATAAAACATTGACTTATGCCTTTTTGAACAAGGAGGATGTACATTCACAGACAGCTAGCAATGTTTTTAATGTTGATATTAATGATGTGACACCAGAGATGAGACGAACATCTAAGATTGTGAACTTTGGGATAATGTATGGTGCTGGTCCGTTTAGGATGAGTCAAGAATTAGGGATACCAATTAACGAAGCAAGTGAAATTATTAGAATGTATTTTATAAAATACCCAGGAATTAAAAACTATATTAATAATACAATAGAAAAAGCAAGAATACAAAAGTATGTAGAGACAATACTAGGTAGGAAAAGATCAGTCTGGGATATTCAATCAAATAATAACCTTCATCGAAAATCTGCCGAAAGGATGGCCATTAATATGCCAATACAGGGTTCTGCTGCTGAGATGATCAAGCTTGCCATGATCTCTATTGGAGAAAACATTACTCAAATGGGAATGGAGTCTAAATTAGTACTCCAAATACATGATGAATTATTATTTGAATTTCCTGTGCATGAGCAGGAAACACTTTTGAAATTAGTTATAGATGAAATGGAAAACGCAATAAAATTATCGGTTCCAATTATCGTAGATCATGGTATTGGTAATAACTGGTATGATGCGCATTAGGTATTAGTATGGAAGCAAGTATAACATTAAAAAAGGTTGGAAAACTTGTAGGCGAAAAAACAATACTTGCTGGGTTAACCTTTGGAATAGAACGAGGTAGTTTGGTAGCCATAGTTGGGGTGAATGATTCAGGAAAATCATCCTTACTCAAATTGCTCTCTGGATTTGAGAATCCTGATTACGGACAAGTATATATACATGGTCTAGATATGAATAAAAGAAGGATTGATACTAGACATTTAGTTGGTTATGTTCCTGATGCTACTGACCTGGATCCATGGCTAACCCTAAGACAAAATATATTGTTTACAGCAAACTTATTTAATATTTCATCAAAAAATGCAAAAGAAAGAATAAAATATTATTCTGATACCCTTAAACTAGGTTCATATTTAGATGAATTAGCAAAAGATATTTCACATGGAATTCAAAAAAAAAACAATGCTAATAAGAGAACTTGTTCATGATCCTGAGGTTTTAATTATTGATGAACCAACGGGATATATGGACGCGGAGTCAAATAGGATTACATGGGATTTACTCAAAAAGCTAAAAGGGAAAAAATCAATAATCTATGTGAGTAATTCATTATCTGAAATTGAAGATGCTCATGATCGAATTCTTGTATTTAAAGAAGGTAGAATAGTAATGGATGGACATATAGATACCCTACTAAAAAGTACTTTAGATTACCATCAATTTCAGGTGGAATTTCATTTATTATCTGATGAACTCTATAAAAATTTATGCAATGTTCCGACAGTAATTTCACCCAACCGCCTAAACAACACATTCCACTTTTATGGCAGAACTAGAAAAGTTTTTTTTGATGTTGTCAATGTGGTCTCAGATGCAAAAATGATTGATCTAGAGGTAAAAAAACTTGGCCTTCGCGATTTACTTGATTCTGAGTTTGCTGGAGGAGGATTAGAATGATCAATGCTCTATTGAAAAGAAGAATGTGGCTATGGCAGAACCGGTGGTTTTCAGGCCTTGGATTGGTTCTGATTTTCCCAGTCATATTAATGTTATTAATAACTTTTTCTTTTAAGAATATTTTCGTAAACAGTATTAGTAATATTCCTTTTGATGCGTGGATTTTAACTGGCCTTTTATATATAGTTTCATCTATTTGTATGTTTCCTATTTTATATAGAGAATTTTTTAATCTAAGAATTCACAGAAAAATGTTAGTTCATGTAAGTTTGGCTCCGTATTCGAAAAAAAAAGTTATATTTGGTTACCTTACAGTAGCTGCAATTGAGTCTGTGGTGATTGGAATAGTTTCATTTTCAATTTTTTGTTTGTTTATTCCAATGCAACTCACCGTTATTGAAATATTAATGTCCATTCTTCTTTTGATTATATACCTTTATACTCTTGGTAATCTTATAGTAACTATTTGTTTATTAAGTGAAAGTATTACCACATTTTTTTTCATAACATTTTTTATTTTAATGATAATCCTCTTTGGAAATGGATTTATTATTGAATTTCCTTTCTTTCCTTTAGTAATGGAAAAATTACTAAAAACTCAACCGCTGTCCTTACAATTTCAAACTCTACAATTATTTATTAATGGAGAATATTTTGATTGGGTCAATATAATGATTTGCATTTTAATAGTAAGCTTCTGGACTTTGTCAAATAGTTATTTATTTCAAAGAAAATTGAGACAATGATAGCTTATTTATCTGGAGGAATGGAATATGCTCCCAAAGGAGGGTCTGCATGGCGAAATGAAATTACAGATTGGCTTAAAGTTAATCTTAATCACAATGTTATTAATCCAGTGAACGAATCAAAAACTCTTGCTAAAAAAAAGAACATATTAAACTACAGAGATTTGCAAAATTCAGATCCAAAACGTTATTTAGAATTTATCAGATCATGTATTGATAATGATCTAAAATTAATTTTTGATGATGCTGACTATATTATCACATTATGGGATGATAGTGTGCTAAATGGTGGAGGTACGCATGGTGAAGTTACAATGGGATACTATTTTAAAAAGCCTGTCTATCTAATCAATAATTTATCTTCATCCAAAATGAGTGGATGGATTTCTTCATGCTCAACTGAAATATTCAATTCTATGCACCAATTGAAAACATTTTTAAAACAAGAATATAAATTGTGAATATAATAGGACCGAAAGCTTATATCCACGTTGATAGATTAAAACAAAATCTTAAAAGAATACAAAAAAGAATTGGAAACAGATTCCTTTTATGTGTGGTTAAATCTAATGGTTATGGGCACAATGCAAAGATCATCGCAAGAGAATTATCTAGGCAAGATAAGCAAATTGGTTTTGCTGTTTTTGCATTTGAGGAAGCAATTGAACTACGGAAAGAAAAAATAAAAAACAAAATTTTAATTTTTTCAAGAATACATGATTCTTGGATTGATAAGGCATTTCATTTTGATCTAGATGTAACTGCTTCAACGATTGATGATTTAAAATTACTAATCAAAATGCATAAAAGTGGAAAATGTCCCTCATTCCATTTGAATTTTAACACTGGAATGAACAGATTAGGTTTTGATTATAATCAGTCTGAATCAGTTTTTTTGTTATTAAGGAAAAACCCTAAAGTCCCTCTAAAAGGTATATATTCACATTTTGCAACAGCTGATGAGAAAGATCTTAAATATGCATATTCACAACTTAATACTTTTAAAAAAATAGTCGCTATAGCAAGCGACAATAATATTAATTTTAAGTATATACATTGCTCGAATAGTGGTTCCATTTTAAACATGGATGATTATCTTTTTAATATGGTTAGGGTTGGAATGATTCTTTATGGGGTTAGTCCATCTGAGGAGAGCATTATGGATGACAAATTAAGTCCAGTCATGAGTTTTTGTGGCCCAATTGTAAATATCCGCAGAGTGAAAAAAGGAACTAAAATAAGCTATGGAGGAGAGTATTCTACTACCGAAGATACTAATATAGGAGTAGTTCAAGTAGGTTTCGCAGATGGATTTCCTAGGCCCTGGTTTAGAAATGGTTATATAAGCTATAAGGGTGAAAAATATAAGATAGCCGGTAGGGCTTGTATGGATCAATTTATGGTTGATTTTAAAGAAACCAATCCGAAGGAAGGTGATTCAGTTCTGATATTTGGTAGACTTGGTCCGGACGAAATTCCCATTGAACAAATTGCAAAAGAAATAAGTACTACTTCATATGCACTCCTTACCTCTATTCATGGAAGGACACAGCATCTTATAAAGTAATTACATTAATCAATGGAATATTAGGAAAACAAATAGTCTATAGCTTTATGGAAAGTCAGAGCCATATGCTATATCTTGTATTTCGATATTTGTAGAAATATAGAACAAGTCAAAAAAAATATTATTTTCACTTTACAAAAAATAACTAAATATAATATGGAAAAATTATTATTCACTTTATTGATTCTTTCATCAGTTTTTTCAAATCAAAATACTTTGCCCAATCAATTTATTTATTTAGATGACTTTATGCCAAGTATTGTTATAGATCTAAGATATAGTTCGAACTATAATTTTATTGGGGACAATATAGATGGATACAAAAATAATAAATGCATTGTAACTAAAGATATGGCTGAGGCATTAAAAAAAGTCCAGAATGAATTACAGGCTATGGGCCTTGGATTAAAAGTCTATGATGCCTACAGGCCTCAAATGTCGGTTGATCATTTTTTAAGGTGGGCAAGCGATGAATCGGACACCTTAACTAAAACAGAATTTTATCCTACCTTAACCAAAAAAGAATTATTAGATAAAGGTTATATAGCAACTAAATCTAGTCATACTAGAGGTAGTGCTATAGATTTAACAATAGTTTCTTTTCCTCTATCTAAACAAAAACCTTTTAAAATAGAAAACCAATGGGAATGTTCAGAAGGTAATTCTGCTTCGCAACAAGACAACAGTTTAGATATGGGCTCTGGTTATGATTGCTTTCATGAAATTTCCCACACAGGCAGTATGATTATCACATCTCAGCAGCGTGCGAACAGGCTCCTATTAAAGTCTTTGATGGAGAAACAAGGATTTAAGAATTATTATAAAGAATGGTGGCACTACAACTTTATTGATGAACCTTTTCCAGAAACTTATTTCAATTTTTCAGTGGACTGATCCAGAGTAGGTGTAATGGGTAAAAATCAGTTTCCTAAAGTCATCAGGCTGGAAAATTAGCTATCATTTTGCTCAGGTTTTCGTACCCATGATCGTCTATTTTCAAAAGATCTCACTTTAAGATCAGCCCAGTCATTTATGATCTCTTTAAGTTGATGGGATTGTTTCGGGTGGTTAGATAGATTTGATTCAATTACCTCAAATAGTTCTTTTTTTCTTTCCTGTACTTGGCCATAAGTAACTAAGTCTTCATCGGCAGAGGCTGTTTTTTTTATTTTAAATTGATCTCTAATGTAATCTGCCTCACTCATTTCTTTTTTCCCATGGGTAGATAAAGCATATATAAGAATTGCTGCTACAATAATTAAAATAAGTATTTGTGGGCTCATTTTTATTCCTCCTTACTTATTAAAAACCAATTCCAGTAGGATCAATACCAAGCACTCCAACCCAATAGACTATTACCATTACAGCTAAAACTATTAAAGCCGCTGGCCATCCAACGGACGCCATCCTGATAAAATCTTTTGATTCTAGTTGTCCACTTGCATAAACAATTGAGCTTGCAGGAGTACCAATTACTAACCAATAGGCCATAGAGGTAGCTATAGCAAGTGAAACACCTACTAAAATAGGATTAGTACCTGAGCTTTGAGCCATATCAAGTACTACAGGCCCTATAACTGCAACTGTTGCACCTGCGCTCATTAAGTTTGTAAGCACAGCACCAATAACAGCCATGAGTATTACTAGCCCAACACCTTCATTTAAGCCTAGTGGCGAGACTATGAGCATTATTTGGTCTGCAAACCAGCTAGAAGCTCCAGTTGATTTAAAAACACTACCAAGACTAATACAGCCTGCGTACAAAACAATAACACCCCAGCTCACCTTGTCTTCATAGTCTTTCCAAGAGGTAAGCCCTAGAATCATATAAGTCACAGCGCCAGAAACCGCTATGCCGCCAAGACCAAGTGAAAATCCTAAGATATTTGAAACAATTGATTTATCTGTTATCCAGAGAATAACAACGCATAGCATGACAAAAGCAACAGTATATTGTTGCTTTGTCATTGCACCATGCTTGGCTAAATCTTTCTTTAGTAAATCCACAGCCTCACTAAGATCATCGACTTCAGGTTTAAAGAGAGCAGGTAATAAAAAAGCCATAACAATTGCCATTGCAAATGTGTAAAAGACACCCATTGAAAGCCAATTTATAAAAGATACCTCTACACCAATATTTCCCAAGAATCCGATCATTAAAGCATTTCGGGCACCACCAGTAGGGCTCATAGGCCCTCCTATCATGCAACCAACTGCGATTGTAACCATCAGAAGTGTACCAAGTTTTGGAGCAGGAGTTGATTTGTTTGTAAGAGTATACAGGGCTAAAGCAATTGGTACATACATTGCAGCTACAGCATGTTCTCCAACAAATGCGGTTGGGATTGCGGTGCCTAATAAAATTCCAATCACAATGTTTCGGGTTTTCGTACCTGCAAGATTGATTACTAACATTCCAACCCGTTTATCTAAACCGTATTTGACTAGAGTTGCACCGATCGCAAGAGAACCAGCTATGAACCATACAGCATCATGAGCATAACTGAGCGCAACCATTTTTGGAGCAGTAATACCAAAAAACAACTGTACTAAACCAATTAGAAGAGCAACAGCAGGCATTGGTATTGCTTCTGTAGCAAAAAACACCACACAGGTGGACAATAGGGCAATTATTAATTTTATGTTAAGGGCTTTTTGTTCTATGTTGGCTGCAGGATCATTTCCAAAAACCTCTTGTGCTTTCTCGATCATGGATCCAGGAGTTGGCATTAATGCGATGAGTATAAAAACAGCGAGTCCAACGCCTAAAAATTTAAAGTCAGTGGTTTTAGCAAAACCACCGCTATTATTATTATTTGTATTTCCCATGCAGACCCTAAATGTGGTAAAAAATGGAATTGTAAAACAAGTAAAATTATTTGTTTCTATAAATTAATTAGTTTCTTATTTAGTTTTGCATTTGTTGCCGTTAACTTTTGAATATAAAATGAACTGGATCTATCAACTCCTATGGCCTTGGCTATTGATCAGTGCAGTAAGTGCAAATGGCCTTAAAAAACAAGAATTTAAATATTCCAGAGTAATGGAAATTCCTGATTTATCATTTTTTCCAAATGTTTATACGGGTCTAGATATTCTGGAGCAAATGGACTTCAATCCAATAGTTTCAAAAAAAATAGGAATTTTAACTAACCATACTTCTGTAAACCGTAATGGTGAGCATATACTTGACATGTTAAAGAAACATGAAAAGATCAAAGTCCATGTTTTATTCGAGCCTGAGCATGGAATTTGGGGTATAGAAGATAAAAGATCAAAACTTATCGGGAGAGATAGAATAGATCCGTTACACGGAGTTAAAATTATTAACATTTTTGATGGAATGGTATATCCTCCTAAGTGGGCCATGTCTGAATTAGATTTCATAATCATTGATCTACAAGACACTGGCGTTAGATACTCCACTTATATTGCATCTGTGACAAAATTATTCGAAGCAGCTAGTGATTGGAATATACCAGTAATTGTCCTTGATCGTCCGAATCCAATACGCGGTGATTTGTTGGATGGACCAATACCAAGAATCGAATTTCAAAGTATGGAGGGATATCATTTACTTCCTATTAGGCATGGATTAACGCTCGGTGAAGCCTGCATTTTAATAAATGAAATGGGCTGGGTTAACGATGCGAAATTCGTTGATTTAACAATTATCCCAGTGGCAAATTGGGAAAGGGATATTTGGTTTGATCAAACAAAATTACCTTGGAAGAATCCTCTACCTTCCATTAAAAATTTAGAAACCTTATTAGCCTATGCTGGGATGGATTTATTTCGCGGAACAAATTTGAATATAGGATTTGGCACAGATTACCCTTACATGTTTATAGGGGCGCCATGGTTAGTTACAAACTTTTTTTTGGAAAAACTAAATGATTATAATCTTCCGGGTGTGATATTCGAAGAATTAACTGTCAGACCGAAAGGATCTATTTATTACAATCGAGTACCCAAATATGATGGCAAATCATGCAGTGGGATTAAGATTTCAATAATCAATAAAGATGAATTTGATCCAATCAGGACGGCAACGACAATAATGGCATTAATCTATCATTTACATCCAAGAGAGTTTTTTTGGGTCGGGGAAAACTACATTGATAAATTGTTTGGATCTAGTTTGTTGAAAACAACAATTGCACAAAAAAAATCTCCCGACACATTACCCCCTCAATGGGCGCATGATATTTACTTATTTAATCAATTTCGTAAGCCCTATTTGATTTATCCTTGAAAATATTTTTAATTTATATGTACTTTTCGTTTTATTTGATTAATAGTCAGGTATTTCCTACGATACCGAAAAACGTTTTCAGAATTTCTTTTGCAAGAGGAACAGAGCAGGGTAGATGGGAAATGGCGGAGCAAGGGTTTGAACTCTCTGACATTGGTAAAATGTATTTTAATCATGAAGTTCAAAATAAACTAGGTCATTTTTCGTCTTTGAAAGATCTATATCATATAGGCAATTCCCCAATTGATACAATCGAAACAATTGAATCTTGGCTTAAAAGGTTTAATGAACAGACATCTTCTAGCCTCCCGTTATTTGAATCTGGTTTTGTAGATACTAACAGCTCAATCTTTTTAGGTGGAAAATTTCTTGAACAAAAGAAAAGAATGATTCATGGACGAAAATTAAATATCGCCTATGGAATGGCTGATAATATTACAATTTCTGTAGACATTCCTTTATTTGATAGGTATACGGTGAATCAATCCTTTTCGGCTACCGGTGACAGAATAGAGGGCATAAACGAAATAGTGACATATTTGCAAAATGCTAAATTAAATCTAGAAACATTCATAGACTCAGATAAATATTTTTTTATGAGAAAGGGCCTCAGAGATACAGTCCAAATGATTTACGATAATTATTTTTCTCCTGTCGGACAAAACTCAGTCTTATGGGCTATTAAAATGCCTGATGACCCTTTAAATGAAGGGTTTAATGACGAAAGATTTTTTGATAAAACATCACTTGGAGATTCGGTGAAGCTTAGTGATCTTATTAATTATTATTACCCTTCTAGAAAAACAGCAAGTGGATTAGGCGATATAAAAATGAGTTTTACAATACTTTTGTGGGGTTCACCATCATGGGCAGAGGCAGATCAAAGAGGTGCTATATATGGCAGGCTAGAAATATTGTTACCATATGGGTATACTATTGGATCATATTTGATTGAAGGTAAAAATCAATTTAAAAAGGCTAACATTGGAAAAGGAATAACAAGATGGTCCCCCGGCATTTTTGGAGAATATCTCTTTAATGGGGAAATGAGGCCAAGAATCTTTGGTAATTTAAATTTTGCAGCAAGTACTCCTGAATTTTTATATACTCCAGTCAATCTTTTCTCAGCAACCCATACACACCCAGATTCTATAGTTACCATCATTGGTGAGGAGTTTAAGTTAAGTCAGGGTAATTACATACAGTACAATATTGGTTTTGATTTTGAACCTAAACCCGATAGGCTAAGAGTTAGAATAAAAACTAATTACACAAATAAATCAAGGGATAGTTATCTGTCAAATGATAAAAATTGGGATCGATGGATGGAAACTCATGAGGGTTATAATAGCAAGTTTAGTACAAGATCTGTTTCTTTGGAGGGATTTGTTCTAAACTCCATCTCAAAAAACAGGGTTGGTCCATTTTCTTTCAATATGTACGCTGGATTAAAAAAATCTATATTTTCAATTAACACCTATGATTTATGGAAATTTTATTGGGGCGTTAATTTTTATTTACAAAGTTGGTAATAGTTAGAGTATCAGTAGATGAATAAAAAAAAAATAATAAGCTGGTGCTTTTATGATTTTGGAAATTCTGCATTCACAACACTGGTAGTAACTTTTATTTATTCTACCTATTTTACAACATCAATAGCTGAAAATGAGATCGATGGAACTTTTTTATGGTCGAATGGAATAGCTATCTCAGCCATAATAGTAGCCCTGTTTTCCCCTTTACTTGGTGCAATTGCGGATAAGGGAGGTTATCGGAAACAACTTCTAGCTATCACAACTTTCTCATCAGTCTTTGCAACAGCCTTATTATTTTTTCCAATTAAGGGACAGGTATTATTTTCACTAACTCTTTTTATTATCGCAAACGTTAATTTTGAATTGGGAGGTGTGTTTTACAATTCATATTTACCAGAAATTGTAGATAAGAAAAAAATAGGGAGGATATCAGGGTATGGCTGGGGTCTTGGCTACTGTGGTGGCTTAATTTGTATGCTCATTGCTATGTTAGCTTTTATTAGCCCAGATGATCCATGCTTCGGATTTTCAAAGGATACAGGCTCTAATATACGTGCCACAAATTTGTTAGTGGGGATTTGGTTTTTATTTTTCACTCTTCCCGCAATATTGTTTTTAGAGGATAAGAAAGTGCACCCTAGAAAAAACTTTTCCTTACTTTTGTCTACATCAATCCAAGAATTAAAGACGACGTTTAATGAAATCCGAAATTACAATAATACAGTAAGGTTTTTAATTGCTCGCCTAATATATAATGATGGTCTCATCACTATTTTTGCATTTGGAGCCGTCTACGCTGCTGGAACCTTTGATTTTACTTTTAATGAAATAATGATATTTGGTATTGTACTGAATGTTGCTGCAGGATTGGGCGCGTTATCTATGGGATATTTGGATGACATCCTTGGTGGGAAACGTACTATACAGATTTCCCTTATTGGATTAATATTTGCTACAATACTCGCAGTTTTTACAGAATCAAAATCATTATTTTGGTTATCAGGCATAATAATAGGTCTATTCGCAGGGCCTAATCAGTCTGCAAGTCGCTCATTCATGGGAAGACTAACGCCGAATGATAAAATAAACGAATTTTATGGTTTTTTTGCATTCTCAGGTAAGCTTACATCATTTCTAGGTCCTTTAATTCTTGGTTTGTTAACGAAATATTTCTCATCTCAGAGGATAGGCGTATCTGTGGTGTTTTTCTTTTTCTTTGTGGGCCTAATTATGATAAGCCGAGTAAAAGAACCTGAAAACTTTAATTGATTCAAAACACAATTAAAAATATTATTGCTAAATTAATTTTTATAGAATTAAGTTTGTATATGATTCAGCCCCGTTGATGTGGCGTGCTCTTCAGAGAAAATTGTTTTTCTCGAGGGTTTTTCAACGGGGCTTTTTTAATCAGTTTTTACTTTCAACAATTAAAGTCTTTTTTAAATAGTGTAAAAAAAATTCAAATAATTTCATGAGTAAAATAACTAGATATTCTCAATTAGTAATGCCTCAAGATGCAAATACTTTCGGGACGCTATTTGGAGGGAAAATGGTTTCTTGGATGGATATAGCTGCATCAAAGGCAGTACACAGATTTTTGTATGATACAGAAATAGATGCCGCTCTCACACGGGCAATAGATACAATTGAATTTAAGGAAACCGTTTTGGTAGGTGACTGGGTAAGTTTTGAGGCAATGATTACAAAAACTGGTAGCTCATCAATTTTTATAAAAATTGATGCTTACAAAGAATCTAGAAAATCAACCAAAACTCTCGCTTGTACTGCAGTATTCACTTTTGTATCGGTAAAGAAGCTTAAAGATGGTACTTATGTTAAAATAAAACACAACAAACAACCCTAATGTAAAATGACAAAAGTTAAAACAAAGGAGAATTACATTAAAATTGATAATTATGATTTAAAATCAATTAGTGACTATCAAGAAATCTATAATTATTCATTGGAGAATCCCGATCTTTTTTGGTCAGTTATTGCAGAAAGAATTGATTGGTATGAAAAATGGACTTCTGTAAGGAAATTCGATTTTGCTCGGGGCCAAATAAAATGGTATGCTGGCGCAAAATTGAATGCTTCTTATAACTGTATTGATCGTCATATTAAAAATGGACATGGAGATGAAATAGCAATAATATGGGAGGGTAATGATCCAAGTTCTTCTAAATTTTATTCGTATAAAAAATTACATGAAGAAGTTTGCAAATTTTCTAATGTTTTAAAAAAACAAAATATAAAAAAAGGTGATAGGGTATGTATATATATGCAAATGATCCCAGAACTTGCTATTGCAATGTTGGCATGCGCAAGAATTGGAGCTATCCACTCTGTAGTTTTTGGAGCATTCTCAAGTGAATCCCTTCAGGATAGGATCAACGATTCAAAATGTAAAATTTTGATTACACAAGATACCGGATTGAGGGGAGAAAAAAATAACATACCGATGAAATCTAATGCGGATAGTGCAGTTTCAAAAACATCCTCAATAGATAAAATTATAGTTGTTAAAAGAACAGGGAAAGAAGTCAATATGGATCCAGATAGAGATATTTGGTGGCACGAATTAATGTTAGATGCCGACCCTGTCTGTGAACCAGAAATTATGGATTCAGAGGATCCTCTTTTTATTTTATATACCTCAGGATCAACTGGCAAGCCGAAAGGAGTTTTGCACACCACCGGAGGATATTTAACTTACGTTTCCTATACCCACGAACTAGTTTTCAATTATAGACCAGGCGATATATACTGGTGCACAGCTGATCTTGGGTGGATAACAGGCCATTCTTATATTATTTATGGGCCTCTTGCAAATATGGCTACCACTGTAATGTATGAAGGTGTCCCTAACTTTCCTGATTTTGGACGCTTTTGGGAAATTGTAGATAAGCATAATGTAAATCAATTTTACACTGCACCCACTGCTTTACGCGCTCTAATGAAAGAGGGAAATAGTTGGGTTAACTCAAGCGATTTAAACTCACTCAGAATACTTGGAACCGTAGGGGAACCAATTAAAGAGCCTGAGTGGAATTGGTACAATAAAATAGTTGGAAAAGAGAATTGTCCTATTGTAGATACCTGGTGGCAGACCGAAACGGGAGGTATTCTTCTGACTCCAATTCCTAATATCACAAAAACAAAACCGGGCTCAGCAACATTTCCCTGTTTTGGTATTGAGCCAGTGCTTCTTTCTGAAAATGGAGAAGAGATTAGAGGGAATGGAGTTTCTGGCCTTTTAGCAATCAAATCTTCCTGGCCTGGGCAAATGCGAACTGTTTATGGTGATCATCAACGATTTATTGATGTATATTTTTCAAAATACCCAGGTTATTACTTTACTGGAGATGGAGCTAAGAGGGATGAAGAAGGATATTATTGGATCACAGGCAGAGTGGACGATGTTTTAAATGTTTCAGGACACAGAATAGGAACTGCTGAGGTTGAAGGAGCCATAGGAAAAACAGAAGGCATAGCTGAAGCAGCAGTTGTAGGTTATGTTCATGAAATTAAAGGCCAAGGTATCTTTGCATTTGTTACACTAATGACGGGTATCTCCCCATCCCAAAAAATCTATAATGATATCATCACCACAGTTACTAAAGAAATAGGCCCACATTCAAAGCCTGATCAGATACAATTCACTCCTGCTCTTCCAAAAACTCGTTCTGGAAAGATTATGAGGAGAATATTGAGAAAAATTGCAGAAGAAGACATAGAAGATTTAGGAGATATATCTACTCTTGCTGATCCCAGCGTGGTAAAGCAGCTTATTTCTAATAAGCAGGCAAATTAATTTTTCAAAATTTCGTTAAATAACATAAAAAATAATTGAGGAAAAAATGTCATACATCAGATCTATTAATGTAAGAAAAGAATGGGATAAGGTTGAATCTTTGGATCTAATTATTTTCGGGAAATTTGAGAGACAGACTTTTTCTAGTGAGCTCAAAATAATAGGAAAAGAATTCCAAAATACCTTACGAATTGCAGAAGAACTTGGTGATATGGAAGGGAAAATAGGTGAATCAAACTTATTTTATTCGAATGGTTTAAGAATATTAATAATTGGACTTGGAAAAAAAGATGAGTTAAATACCCAAATTGCAAGAAATGTAGCTGGAAAAATTTCACGTATTGCTGTAGAGAAAAAGTTGAAAAATATATCAATAGAATGTTTTTCTAGTTCGCATGAGATTTGTCAAGCAATAGGCGAAGGCTTAGTTTTAGGAAGCTACCAGTTCCTTGAACATAAAACGAACAAAAAAGAAAAATTTGATATAGATCAAGTTAATTTAATTGGAGGTGACAAAGAGAGTTTAAACAAAGGGATAGAAATAGGAAAGGCAGTGTGTTTCGGAAGAGATTTATCTAATCACCCGGGAAATATCACCACACCAACTAGACTTGCAGAAGTAGCAAAAGAAATTTCTGATGAGGGTAGTATCGGTTGCGTAGTTTTTGACAGAGAAGAAATTATTTCCAAGGGTATGGGTGGGTTAGCAGGCGTTTCCCAAGGAACGGATGAACCACCTAAGTTTATTATTTTAGAATATTTTGGGGCTGATAAATCAATTAAACCTAAAATATTAGTAGGCAAAGGATTAACTTTTGACGCAGGGGGAATTTCGATCAAGCCTGCATCAAAGATGGATGAGATGAAATTTGACATGTGTGGTGGAGCATTAGTACTAAGTATCATGAAAGCCCTTACGGTATTAAAACCAAAAATAAATGTTGTTGGTATTGTCCCCTCTACAGAAAACCTTGTTGGTGCTAAGGCGTATAAACCTGGAGATATTTTAACTGCTTATAACGGGAAAACAATTGAAGTTTTAAATACTGATGCTGAGGGAAGAATCATACTTGCAGATGGTTTGTCATATGCATGTAAGCACTACGACCCTGAATTTATTTTAGATTTTGCAACCCTTACTGGTGCTGTTTTAGTTGCTTTAGGACATATTGCAACTGGAGTTCTTGGCACAGACAAAAAACTTATGAAGCGTGTAAAAAAATCATCAAAAAAGACTGGTGAAAAGATCTGGGAACTCCCTTTGTGGAAAGAATATCGAAACCAAGTTAAATCCAAAATTGCAGATGTTAAAAACACAGGTGCGCCGCGGCAAGCAGGCACTATAGCAGGGGCAGCGTTTCTAAATGAATTTGTCGATAAAGATATTCCTTGGATTCACTTTGATATTGCAGGTACAGCATGGGGCCAAAAACCAGATAGTATAAACCCACCTGGAAGCGCAACCGGCTGGGGTGTTAGACTAATTTTAGACCTTTTAAAAGCTTGAGGAGATTAAATTTTCTTTATATTTTTTTTATTTTTTTCATTCTATTGTCATACTCTGATGCTAGGCTTTCCCAGTTGAAATGCTTCACAACATCTTGAGAACTTTTCAATCTTATTTGCTTATAATGTTTCAGAGCCCAGCTAATTTTCTTTTGTAGCTCGTCCTCTCTATTGTAGAGATGGTTTCTGTGATATTCTACTGGCAAAAGCTCTGGATATGCAAGCCGATTTGGTAAAATAGCCCAGGAACCACAATAAATAGCTTCTATAACACTCACACCAAAGAAATCTTGATCAGACGTGATAGGTAAAATGTCTGCCCTCCAAAGCCACTTCGCATAATCCTCAAAAGAATCTGCAAATCCAAATTGAACAATATTTTCTTTAAATATTTTTTTTGCTTTTTCGAAAACAGTAGGAGACTTGCTAAAGTTTTCCCCTAAGATTGCTAGCTCAAACTCTTGACCATTATTTTTTATATTCTCAAGAACGGAAAAAAATAATTCAGGGTTTTTATCATACTCCCATCTGTGGTTCCAGAGTACCAAAGGCTTTCCTAAATTTTTTACTTTATAGGTTTCAAACTTAGCTAAATCTAATCCTAAATATAGAACCTCTGACTTTGATTTAATACTATCTATCGATGAAAGTTCATTGTTATCAGGAAAATGTTTCAAAAATGGGGTTAAAGAATTTAAAAAAGTATTTTTGTGGAAATTGGAGTTAAAAAACACACGATCAGCGGCCAATGCTGAGGTATAATTAATAAAACCATAATGAATGTCTCTGTTTTTTTGTTTATCCCGGTCATTAGGTGACCATGGATAGTTGATTTGATTTTCATGGAAATATAATGCGATTGGAACATTTCCTATTTTTTTTTTGGATAACCCAATAAATGTTGTTAAATCTAACATATCTGTTACAACAATAAGTTCAGGGTTCCATACCATATCTTTATATTTTTGAGCTAATGTTACTGCTCCCCCATGCATTCTCCATTTCCAGAAACGGCCAGACATTGATAAAATTTTTATCTGATGTGAGCTATTATTTTGATATCCCTCTGCCCACTGTTTGTGAGATCCCGTAAAATAGGTTTCAACCAATAGAATTTTCAATTAAAAACTCCGATCACAGCAATTAAGTTGCATAAATAAATAGATTTCGTTGCCCGAGACTGGATTCAAACCAGCACGTTACTTTGAATACTAGGCCCTGAATATATCGCGTCTACCAATTCCGCCGCACGGGCATTTAAAATGTTAATCTATATTTAACTAAAACTAGATTGTAAATTTTATTGAATTAAAGTTGCAGGTCACAAGGATTAATCTTGGATGAGATGGATTCATTCTAGTATCTTTTAAAGGTTCTATTAATATGGTAAAGTCATCTGTTGCATCAAACCGAAAAGCATACCATGAGTTTCATATCCTTGAAAAGTATGAGGCAGGAATTGAATTAGTGGGTAGTGAAGTGAAAAGTATAAGAGAGGGAAAGGCTAGCCTGAGAGAATCTTATATTTCTGTGCAGAAAGGTGAAATGTGGCTTAAAGGCGCTCATATTTCTTCATATAGCCATACTGGTTATAATGGGCATGAACCCGTTCGTGATAGAAAATTATTAATGCATAAAAAAGAAATCAAAAGAATTGGAAGTAAGCTTGCCGAAAAAGGCCTCACTGCCGTACCTACTAGGGTTTATCTAAAACAGGGATGGATAAAAATAGAGGTAGGTATTGCAAAAGGGAAAAAACTATATGACAAACGTGCTTCAAAAAAGAAATTGGATATGGAAAGAGATATACTCAGAGCCTTAAGAGGTAAATAATGAATTTTGCGCCAGTAAAAGAGCAGATGGATATAATTCGAAGGGGAGTACATGAGATTATACCCGAGAGTGAATTAATTGTAAAACTTGAAAATTCATTTAAGAATCAAACTCCTCTCATAGTTAAACTGGGCTGTGACCCAAGTAAGCCAGACCTCCATATTGGACATGGTGTAGTTCTTAGAAAATTAAGACATTTTCAAGACCTTGGACATCAGGCTGTTCTGGTAATTGGTGATTTTACTGCAATGATTGGAGACCCATCGGGGCGTAATAAGACTAGACCGCAACTTAATCTTAAAGAAGCAAAAGAAAATGCGAAAAGCTATGTTGAACAGGCTAAGATTATTCTAGATATAAAAACCTTGAAAGTTAAATATAATGCAGATTGGTTAAATAAATTAAATTTCAATGATGTCGTTGAATTGACAAGTAAGTATACAGTTGCGAGAATGCTGGAGCGGGATGATTTTACTAAAAGGTTCAAGTCCGAGATTCCGATTTCAATACATGAGTTTTTATATCCTCTTGCGCAGGGACAAGACTCTGTTGAATTGAAATCAGATATTGAGTTAGGAGGCACAGATCAAAAATTCAATCTTTTACTAGGAAGAGACCTTCAAAAAAATAACGGGCAAAATCCACAGTGCATAATTACTACTCCTCTGATTGAGGGAACAGACGGAATAGAAAAAATGTCAAAATCATACGGGAATGATATAAGTCTTAATGATAGTCCAAATGATATGTATGGAAAGACATTATCAATACCAGATGAACAAATTGAAAAATGGTTTGTTTTAGCGGCTGATGCAGATGAAAATATGGTGCAATCCATAAGGGAAAAGTTGAATGATCCAAATGTCAACCCGATGCTAGTTAAAAAAGAATTAGCAAGGTCGTTGGTGGAGCTTTATTATGATAAAGAAAAAGCCCTTTATGCAGAAGAAAATTTTCAAAATGTTATTATTGAAAAGAATATTCCTCAAGACATACCAATCTACTCATTAAATGAGGAAGATTTAATTGTGAATATAATTTTTGTTTCAGGAATGTTAAAAAGTAAAGGAGAGGCAAGGCGTATGATTAAGCAAGGTGCTGTAAAAATTAATGGAGATACTGTAAATGACATATACGAAAACGTTAAACCTGGACCAGAGAGAATTCTTAAAGTTGGCAAAAGAAGATTTTTGAAAATAATAAGAAGATAGTTTGATCAAAGGTAATTAATTTATTTCTATTGTTTGCACTAAAGGTTTGTATCCAAATTAAGGATTAGTGAAAATTTGTTATTTAAAAAGATATATATTCAATCATCAACACCTTATTACTTAGCATAAAAAGAAAATATTTGCAGAATTTTGATAATATAAAAATTTTTAGTCTCTTGGCACTAAAATTGTTGCCATTTGTGCTTAAATCAATGTGCATCAGAAACCTCTGTTTTCGATAATTTGCTGACAATTAATAATATTTCAAAACACTATAAGGGTGTAAGGGCAGTTAAAAATATATCCCTAAATGTTAAAACTGGGGATATCTATGGATTCTTGGGACCTAATGGTGCTGGAAAAACAACCACTATTAGAATGATAATGGGAATTATTAAGCCTGATAAAGGTAATATTAAAATTCTTGATAATAATCAGAATATTCTTAACTATAATATGATAGGTTATCTTCCTGAAGACCGAGGTTTATATCAAAAGCAAAAACTTGGTGAAATTATCATTTACTTTGGTATGCTGCGAGGATTAAAAAAAAATGAAGCAAAGTCTAAGGCTTTATTTTGGTTAAATCGTTTTGATTTAATAAACCAAGTAGATAGAAGAGTAGAGGAATTGTCCAAAGGTAACCAGCAGAAAACACAATTCATTCTTGCATTAATTCATGATCCGAAATTAATAATACTGGACGAGCCCTTTACAGGCCTTGATCCTGTAAACCAATTATTATTAAAAGAAATTATTAGTGAAAAGAGTAGCATTGGAACTACTATTCTTTTCTCCACTCATCAAATGGAACAAGTGGAACGTTTATGTAATAATATATGTCTTTTAAATAATGGTAATATTATTGTTGAAGGAGAACTCGATGATATAAAAAAAGAATATCAGGACAATATTATTGAGGTATCTTTTCAAGGGTCATTTGAGAACGAAAAATTAAAAAAATATTTAAGTGAGATAAATTTTTCCAAATCTAAAATAGTTGGAAAACTCAGAACTCGCTCATCCGAGTTCATACAATGGTTCAGCCATCAAGCTGTAATCCAATCATATCAGGTTAAAAGACCAAGCCTTGAGCAAATTTTTATCGATAAGGTAAGGCCTAAATAATGAATACAGTCTGGATTATTTTCAAATGGGAATATATCAATAGGGTTAAATCAAAGTTATTTCTCATCACCACCTTTGTACTTCCTGTTTTTATGATTGGCTTAATGTATGTACCAACACTTTTAATGGATCTTGAGCCTGAGACAACAACAAAAGTAGGCTTGGTGTATGAGGATAATATTGACCCATTAGTTCAACGTTTCAAGGATCAGGTTGGAGAAAATTATATTCTGAAAAACGGGAATCCTCAATTTATTTTTGCGCGCCAAAAGGATGAAATTATCGCTATGGATAGTATTAGAAGCAAATCGCTTGATGGTTATCTCTCAATACCTTCAACAGTAACAATTAAAGGCAATGTTCAATACTACAGCCATTCACTTAGCAATATTAAAATTCAATCTCAGCTCAGGCGGACATTAAATCAAATTGTTATAGAACAGCGGATGATCAATAATAAAATTGATATAGACGTTGTAGGGAAACTTAGCCAAGCAATAGGCTTCGAGACTTTCGAGCTCGATAAGGGCGGTACGGCCTCAAAAGGAGATCCAATCTCAAGCTTTTTCATTCCTTATTTGTTTTTGATGATTCTTTTTATGACTATTTTCATGAGTGGTCAATTATTGCTACGCTCAGTAATAGAGGAGAGGAGTTCCAGAACAATAGAAATATTACTATCATCTGTAAAACCTGATCAGCTCATGATGGGAAAAATACTGGGTTTAGGTGCTCTTGGTCTAAGCCAAATGGTTTTCTATTTATTGGTGGGACTTGCAGCGGCCTATTACAAAAAACTTGCAGTGATTGAAATAGGACAACTTCCATTATTCCTAATTTATTTCTTAACTGGGTATTTATTTTTTGCATCTATTTATGCTGCTATGGGCACTTTATTTACATCAGAACAGGAAGCCCAACAAACAAGCGGTCTAATTGGCATTATTGCAGTTTTACCTTTAATTTTTGCGTCATATTTTATCACAAATCCAGGATCATCTTTTACTGTTGCAATATCATACATTCCCCCTCTAACTCCGTTCATGATGATTCTAAGAATAGCCACTGATACAGTTGGAGGAACTGAAATATTATTAACCTCTTTTTTAATGCTAATTTCCTGTTGGATAATGATCAAAATTTCTGGAAAAATATTTAGAACAGCTATCTTACTTTATGGTAAACGTGCCACCTTTAAAGAAGTTATTTATTGGATAAAAGCATGATAATAAGCCAGAAATATCAGAATTTTTTTAAATTGCAGTACTAATGACAGAATTATTGATCTATTTTCTTTTAGCTGTATCGATATCATTTTTGTGTTCGTTACTTGAATCAATTTTATTGAGTATATCCCTGGCCCAAGTTGCGGTTATGGAAAAAGAGGGTAAAAAGTCAGGACAGATTATGGCTGAGTTGAAAAATAATATCAATCGACCGCTGGCTGCAATTTTAACTATAAATACGATAGCAAATACTGTTGGTGCTGCAGGTGTTGGTGCTCAGACTCTTTCAATATGGGGGAATGAATGGGTCGCAATTGCATCTGGGATATTGACTATATCAATTTTAATATTTTCAGAAATAATACCAAAAACAATTGGAACCATTTACCATAAATCATTAGCAGGTTTCGCATCATACGTTATTAGGAGTCTAATGTTTGTTTCATGGCCATTTGTGATGCTTTCAGAATCAATGGCAGGAGTTTTAAACAGTGGGAAAAATGGCCAATCTAAAGCATCAAGAGAGGAATTAATTGCAATGGCAGAGATAAGTGAGGATGAGGGCAGTATTGATGAACAAGAAGGGGATATAATTGAAAATTTAATGAAGCTCGATAATATTCCAATAGAAGATGTCATGACACCAAGGTCAGTAATCTTTTCTCTGCAAGAAAATCAAACGGTGGGAGATGTTTTGGAAATTCATTCTCCTATAGCATTTTCTAGAATTCCTATCTATTCAAAAGATATGGATGATATAGTAGGTATTGTAAGTAGGTACACTTTAGTCACAAAACAAGGTGAAGATCAGTTTGATACAAAGATGAGAGAAATACTTAAACCTATTCACACAGTAACTGAAAAAAAATCTGTCTCTGATGTCTTGGAGGAATTTGTAAAGCGTAGGCAGCAAATATTTATTGCCACTGATGATTTTGGGACTACAACTGGATTGATTACTTTAGAGGACGCGATTGAGACACTTCTGGGCGTAGAGATAGTTGACGAATATGATCATGTGGTAGATATGCGAAAACTTGCAAAAGCAAAATTAAAACAAAAAAAAGCGGCCGATAAAAAAATAATTAATTAATTCCTATTACCATTGGAGCTAATACGGATGGATTATAATTTCTCGTTTTATTATTTGGGAGAATGATATAATATGGCTAAGAAACAAAAGAGTTTTGCGGATAAAGCTGCAGAACTAGGAAAAGGTTCTGAATCGGTATATGTTAAACATATAAAAAGTGTTAAATCTGAAGATACAGGTAAATGGAGATTCAATGAACAGATGGTTAGAATGAATAAAGGTGAAACACTTGATGTAGCACTTAAAAGAATTGAACAAGTTGTAAATCTTGTAGATATTGATTTATCTCAATTTGATACTTTGAATGAGAATGTAGATACAGACAAAACTTCGGATTCTAAATCAGTAAAAGAGGAAGATAAACAGCTCAAAGAAAGTACCTCTGAAAAAGAGTCTGATGAAACAGAGGTAGCCGAATAAGAATAAAATTTATCCCAAGTTAAATTTGGAGAGGTGGCCGAGCGGCTGAAGGCGCACGCTTGGAAAGCGTGTATGCGTTAATAGCGTATCGTGGGTTCGAATCCCACTCTCTCCGCATAAAGTTCAGATGATTAGCATAATTTAGTTTTACTGTTTTGATAGCATTTTAAAATAAAATTATCAAGCTAGGAGGGGTGGCAGAGTCTGGTTGAATGCACTGGTCTTGAAAACCAGCAAGGGTTTACGCCCTTCGGGGGTTCGAATCCCTCCCCCTCCGCAAAAACATAGTTACTTTTTGAGTATTAACAAAAAAAAGATCTAATAATTATAAAATGATTCCTCGATTCAGATTTGCGCCTAGCCCGACTGGAAAACTGCATATCGGGGGAGTGCGAACTGCACTTTTCAATTTTCTTCTTGCAAAAAATTATAATGGTAAATTTCTTCTGCGTATTGAGGATACTGACCTGTTGCGATCTAAACAAGAGTATACAAAGCAAATTCTGGAAGCTCTAGAGCTGTTAGGGCTTTCTTGGAATGAGAAGATCATATATCAGTCAAAACGCACAGATCGATATAGAGAAACAATTCAAAATCTCCTAAATGAAGGTAAGGCATATAGGTGTTTTTCTAAAAGGGACGAGTTAGATGAGATCCGTGAAAAAACCGGAACATATTATTACCCAGGTATTTGGAGAGATCGAAGTAATATAGAAATTAAAAAAGAGCTTTCAAAAAATACCCCATTTACAATACGACTAAAGACCCCTAGTAGTGGTACAATAGGCTTTAAGGATTTGATATATGGAGATGTTGAGGTTTCAAATAAAGAAATAGACGATTTTATAATAGCTAGGTCCGATGGTTCTCCAGTGTATAATGTTGTTGTTGTGATTGATGACCATGATATGAAAATAAGCCATGTCGTACGTGGAGAAGATCACTTGGCAAACACTCCAAAACAAATATTAGTCTATGAAGCCTTGGGTTGGGTAATACCTAAGTTTGTCCATTTACCAATGATTTTAGGGGCTGACGGGAAAAGGTTAAGCAAAAGAAATGGTGCCACTGGATTGGATTATTACATTCATCAAGGATATCAACCAGAGGTAATAATTAATTATCTATCTCTACTTGGTTGGAATCCAGGTACAAAAGAGGAAATCATGTCAATAGATACTTTGATTGAAAAGTTTGATTTAGGTCAGGTTAATAAAAAAAGTGCTGTTTTTGATATGAAAAAACTGGATTGGTTCAGCTCCCAACATCTGTCCATTCAGCCAGACCATAAAATACTTTCGGCAATTCGAAACATTATGCCTGATTGGGGAGGCGTAATGAACGATGAGTACTGCACTTCCGTAATTAAAATCTCTAAACCACGTTCTATATCTATATTAGATCTAGTAAAAAAATCTGAGTACTTTTTCAGCGATCCAAAGCTAGATGATCAAAATGAAATATGGGATACAGATTCTAGGGCTATTGTGAAATCTATGGGGAAAACTTTAGAAAAAAATTCTGAATGGGATTCTAAATCAATTGAAGATAATTTTAAATACTTTTCAAAAAATAGTAGTTTAGGTTTAGGGAAAATTATCAAACCACTTAGAGTTATTATGTGCGGTACGCTGAACGGCCCATCAATATACGATATTATGGATATTTTGGGAAAAAATACCTGTATGTTAAGAATATCAAAAATGTTAAAATTCATAAAGAACAATTAGTATGGACAAAAAAAAACAACCTGTTAATTTTATTCAAAAAATTATTGATGAAGATAATGATTCAGAGAAGTGGAGCGGTAGGGTTCACACTCGCTTTCCTCCTGAGCCAAACGGGTATTTACACATTGGTCACGCAAAATCTATTTGCCTGAATTTTGGTATAGCAAAAAAAAATAAAGGTAAATGCAATCTCAGGTTTGATGATACTAACCCTCTAAAAGAAGATGAGGAATATGTTCAATCTATAATTGAAGATGTAAAATGGCTTGGTTTTGACTGGGAAGATCGGTTGTTTTTCGCATCGGATTATTTCCAGAAATTTTATGATTATGCCATAACACTCATTAAAAATAATTTCGCTTATGTTTGTGATTTAGATGCAGATAAAATTCGTTTAAGCAGAGGTACACTATCAGATCCAGGTAAAGAGAGCCCATTCAGAAAAAGATCCGTAAATGAAAATTTAGACCTTTTTGAAAAAATGAAGCGAGGTGAGTTTCCAGATGGTGCAAAAACACTCAGAGCTAAGATTGACATGAGTCACCCAAACCTAAACATGAGAGACCCGATAATTTATCGTATACTCCATGTGAGGCACCACAATACTGGAGATGATTGGTGTATTTACCCAATGTATGATTGGGCTCATGGACTAGAGGACTCAATAGAAAAAATTACTCATTCTATTTGTACTTTAGAATTCGAAGATCACCGACCACTATATGACTGGTACTTAGATAAGCTAGGAGTTTATCATCCACAGCAAATTGAATTTGCAAGGCTGAATCTCAATTATACTGTTGTAAGTAAACGAAAATTAAAAAAGTTAGTAGAAAACAAAATTGTTGATGGTTGGGATGATCCTAGAATGCCAACTATTTCTGGCTTAAGAAGAAGAGGTTATACACCTGAGTCTATTCGAAGTTTTTCGGAAGAAATAGGAGTTACTAAGCGGGACGCAGTTGTGGATATTGCAAGATTAGAGAACTCTTTGAGAGAGAATCTAAATAAAACTGCACCAAGGAAAATGGCAGTTTTGGATCCCTTAAAAATTATAATTACAAACTATCCTATCAATAAAACCGAGTATGTAGACGCTATTAATAACCCTGAAGACTCTGGTGCTGGAAAACGTAAGATACCTTTTTCAAGAGAAATCTTTATTGAGAGATCAGACTTCATGGAAAATCCCCCAAAGAAGTTTTTTAGGCTTGGTCCGGGTCGAGAAGTTCGCTTGCGATATGCATATTTCGTTACGTGTAATGATATTATAAAAAACGAAAATGGAATAGTTGAGTCACTCCATTGCACCTACGATCCAAAAACAAAGGGAGGTAGAGCTTCAGATGGAAGGAAAGTAAGGGGCACGCTACACTGGGTTAGTGTAGACCATTCTATTGATGCAGATATACATGTATATGACCGATTATTCAATTCTGAAAATCCAGAATCCGGAGGTGATTTTATGGAAAATATTAACCCAAGTTCATTGAAAATTATTAAAAGTGCAAAACTTGAGCCAAGCTTAAAGAACGCTGTCGGATCTACGACTTTTCAATTTGAAAGACAAGGATACTACACAAAAGATGGAAAAAATAATTCGAATCAGAATAATGTCTTCATGTTAACAGTTTCACTAAGGGATTCATGGAAGAGATATCTTAAAAAAAATAAATCCTAAATAATGATGTATTATAATTATGCCTGGATAAAACCAAAGATTAACCCTAATTTGAATCTATGAATCCAAACATCAGGATGCGGAATATTCTATTTGCCTTTTTATTGCTAAGTTCATTAACTGGGCAAAACTTTTTTGTTTACTTGTATATCCTTCCATTTGAGAATACAGAAAACGATCCCACAATCGAATGGATAGCACCAGGTTTAACGGATATGGTCAGACAGCAAGTAAAGAATGAATTTGGAGTTAAAGTTAGAGACAAGGAAGATCTTCAAGTCATCATGAATGATAGGTCGTTAATGTTAAAGCAAAGTCGAGGATCTAAAAATTTGCTTGTGTTGGGTCAATTTCTTCGTAAAATGGATAAAGTTGACGTATCAATTCAGCTAGTGGATATTGCGAACTGGCAAGAGGAAGATGCAAGGAAATTATCTGAGGTGTATAATAATATTCCTTCTCTGAACAAGAGAGTGGGTGAGACTTTAAAAAATATGATTGTGCCGTTCTTGCCTAAAAAAGTTTTATCCAATAGTTTAAAATACCCAACTTTTCAGTCACCTGACCTTAAAACAAAAAATAATAAATTATCGAATGAATCAGAAAAAGTAGTACAAAGTCTAGATTCACATATTGCAGAATTAGAAGCCTCAATGGATGCCCTTCTTGGTGCTCGAAGAAGAGAAAACCAGATACAAAAGAGAGGAGTGAGTGTAAAAAAACCTGATGGAGAGTGGACTCTAGATTTTGATGTTGATAGGAAAGTAAGGAACAATCCTGAGAATGCTGCAAATACAAAGATGCTTTCTACAGTTTTAGATCAATTATTACATAATCCCTATGATATTGAATTACAACGGCCTGAATTTATTTATCATGATGATGATGAATTATACATGACAGTACGGTTTCCAGTAGTTTATAAGCTAAAGGAGCAAATCATCAGAGATATGCTCACTACGTTACCCTACTCAGGCCTTGAACAAAATGGAAGTCTTACTATTTTCTATTTTAATAGAGAATCGTTCAATTTTCCAGTTGATGTTGTTGAGTCTATTAGAACTGGTTCCTATCGATCAATCCCGGTTATTCGTATCTATGATGAGCAAGAAAATATACTGATTGTTATTGCTGATTCTCCTGAAAATAATATTCATTCTCGGCAGAGTGACAAGGTGCTATATCTACCTCAGAACCAATTTTCTCCGCTAATTGAATTTACTGTTGGGGGATGGTCAATGCAGGTTGCCATGGAAACCGTTGAAATACAAGCCGTATATGAATTTATTTTGCCTGTATCTGAAGTGGAGAGTCTTAGTAATGTTAGCTTGAAATTTATAAACGAAAATGAACTAGTTTCTTTCTTAGAACCTATCTTATAACACTACAATAGTAAGACCTGTGTTTAATAAAAAGTTTTTTCTGTGCATTTTTCTATCAAATATCATAAATGCATATGATGGATCATCTAAAATTCCTGATTTAGAAATAAAAATGTTAAGCGGAGAAAAAACAACAATATATAAACTTCTGGAAGATGGTCCTCTCCTTATAGATTTCTGGGCGACTTGGTGTGCTCCTTGCAAAAAAGCAATGGTCCATTATGAAAAAATGCAAAGACAGTATAAAGACCAAGGGTTTAAAATAATAGCAGTTAACCAAGATACACCAAAAAGTTTCTCTAAAGTCAAGAGTTACATAAGATCAAAGAAATATTCTTTTTTAGTTGGTCTTGATCCAAATAAAAAAATTGGCAGGAAACTTAATGTCGTTTTGCTTCCAACTTTAATTTTGCTTGATATAAATGGAGCAGTTGTGTGGCGACATCAGGGATTTATTCCAGGTGATGAAAAAGAGATTGAATTGCAAATACTTAATATTCTAAAAAAATGAAACGATGTACTTTTCTGAAAATTGTTTTTTTCGCCACTTAGTATCATTTATTTTTCTATTTAAAATAGCATTCTCTCAAAATAACTTCTCAGGAAGTAGTCTGACCCGATATGGAGAGAGTAAGGATGGTATTAACTATTCAGAGATAATAGTTAATACTAATACAAATTTTAAAAACTATCATTTATGGACCCAGTTTGAGTTTAGTAATCCGCCTGAGTTAGGATTCAATATGAATGGGCTAAGAAAGATTCAATTAGAATATACTACTCTGGTATCAAGTATTAAGTTAGGAGATATTTATGATATATGGGGCCGAGGGCTTATATTAAACCAGATTGATGATCAATTAATTGACTTAGATAATGGAATCCGTGGTGCTGAACTATCATATGTAAAGGATCAATTTCGTATTGATTTATTACTTGGTAATAGCTCTATCTGGAAATCCACAACCAATTTTCCTGGTTCAAATAATTATAGACATAATTATGAATTAAAACATAAAGTAATTGGTTCTAATCTATTGTGGTATAAAGATAATGTAGAGTTTGGATCATCTTTTTTGCAATCAAGGGAAAAACATCCAATTTATTCTGCTCCCTCCATTGACACTTTGAAGCTTGTTCATAGACTTTACAGTAATCGAATTTCTTATTACAGTGAAAATTTTGATTTCTACTTTGAATATTTAAATAAAAAATCTCAAAATGAGGCTAGAAAAGATTTTTCTCGAACTGGTTATGGAATGTATCTAAACCTTAATAAATATCATAAGGAGTGGGCAATTGGGATTGACTATGTGAATTATGACTTTGCTCGATTATCTCCGGATATATTCGTCAGATGGAATTTTGTTGATAACCAAGGTCTTGCAATAGATTTTCAGCAACCGCCAATTGCATCAATGGTCCATTCAAGTACGCTTTTGGGAAGAATAAATAGGCAAATTGATTTCAACAATAATATTGGATATCAGACTACGATTTCAGGTCCTCTTTTTAATAAAACAAGTTTTATGGCAAATTATTCTGTAGCCAGTAGAACTCATCAATGGTATTCTGACTCTCTTTTTAATTGGTCTATAAATAATAAAAAACTTTATGTACCTGAGAATAATCCAGGTGTACTTCCATTTAAAGAGCTATACTTTGAAATCAGTGGGTCTAGTTATCGGGATAGACTACATTTTATATTTGGCTTGGCCTTTACAAAAGATATTTTTGAGCTTTATAAAAATATTCAAACAGAGGATCAAACTTCTACTAAATACAAGGTTCGAGAATCGAGTACAATTCCCTTACAATTTAATTGGGAATTTAAAAATGGTTTATTTACAGAAATTAAGTATGAATATCAAAAGCTAATTAAGGGTACTTGGACAAAAACAATATCTAATGGAGAGATTTTGGCCGATAGTTTGAGATCTGATTTTGATGTTTATGATTTTGAGACAGGTGTTTTAACAAGAAATCCGGCGCAATATAATGATTTTATCTCAGTTGGGTTTGGTAAATCTCCAAATTGGTCAATAGCATTAATGATTGACAGAGTTTCTCTTGATGATGTTTTTGATTCAAATTTCAACGATAGAGTGACAACTTTTGAATCTATCATCGGAAAATTTATTGAACTAGAGAACACATGGTCCTCAATTGAGCTTACATACAATCTTAGCTCCAATAACAGGATCTCGATCATGTATGGTAGTCAAAAGGGAGGAGTACTTTGTAGTAATGGTGTTTGCAGAGTTATACAACCCTTTATTGACGGATTTAAGATAGATATTACCTCTATATTTTGATTTGTTTAATTATTTTGCAAATGCATGGTTTAGTAAACTAAACTTTGTTATGTATTTTAAGGAAAAAAATAAAAAATTTATTGGAACCTTGTTTTCATTTATATATATAATATCTTTTTTGAGCGCGCAAAACGGTAAAAGTTATTTATCCGGAAAAAATCAAATCTCTAACCTTAGAGAAATAGTCGAGCATGCTGATAGAGCCTCAAAAAAAGTATTTGTCGAGGATTTTACGGGATTGAATTGACCATACTGTCCTAGCGCAAGTTTTGCGATTTCAGAACTATTAGATGAGTACCCGGAAACACTAAACAGTATTGAGTGGCATAGTCCCAGCTACACGCCAGCTAATAGTGATTTTTCAATGAGCCAAGAATACAGCCAGAGAGAGAGCTACTACTCCGTTAACGGAATTCCTCATTCTCAATGGGATGGAATTGAGAGTACAACTGGAGGATATCCTGATGGGAACTGGCAGCCTATGTACAATCAATTCTTACCTATATACAATAGTTTAATCATAAACAATACCCCCTACAGTCTTGAAATCAGCGGTAGTATAGTTTCTTCGATTGTGACTTATAATGTACTGGTAACACTCGATACAGACTTTTCAAATAGTAACAACACCGTACATGTTTTTGTCACCGAAGATAATATAAACAGTTATTGGAGTGGAGCCGGTGCAAATCATGATGCTAGAAATGTAGCAAGAATATGGGAGGTTCCCACAGAGATATCTATATCCTCAGAAGGCGAAACGCAATTAGTCACTGGTGCTTTTGAGATTTCTAGTTCTTGGGTTCAATCTAACGTAAAGTTAACAGTGATTGTTCAAAATAATATTACAAAAGAAATTTTACAGTCATCTTCAACTTTGATAGATGATATGAATGCTGATCTAGATGAGGATGGTTTCAACTACTATGAGGATAATTGTCCAGACATTTATAACCCTAATCAAAGTGACATCGACAGTGATCAAATGGGGGATGCATGTGACTTATGTGATAATGAAAATATTTGGATATTTGGCAATTTAAATGGCGATCAAGATATATCCGGTAAACCTATTATCAATATAATAGATGTTTTAATTCTGGTAGATATGATGCTATCTGAAGATTTTGGAAACTGTGCATATGAAATAGCAAACATAAACAATGATAATCATGTTAACCTCTTGGATGTAATTACCTTAGTTCAGCTTTTATTAAATGAAAATTTCGTTAACCATGGCCAGCTAGAGTCCAATGGTTCTGTATCTATATTAAGTCAAAAGGACAATGTTAGCCTCAATATAATTGGTAATAGAAAAATCAGTGGGGTACAGTTTGAACTAAATAATACTAATGACATGGAGTTTCTAGAAAATCTCAATCTGCCTATTGGATGGATTATGAATTATTCAAATAACTCTATGAATACAAATGTGATTTTATTTGATGTATCTGGAATAAATTCAAGAAATAATATTCAATTAAGCGTTGGTAATGTTAAAAGAGAATCAATCAAAAATCTTTTAGTAGCAGATGAATTAGGAAATGAGATCAATGTTAAATTTCTAGATACAGAAAAAGAAAAATTATATCCCAAGCTCTACAGTATTAATAACATTTATCCCAACCCATTTAATCCAACACTTTCGATTGATGTCTCAATCTTTACTGGTACCTCGTTAAAAATTATTGCATACAATTTACTTGGCGAAAAAATCGATATTATTATTGATAAAAATCTTCTTAACCCAGGGTCTTATACATTTTTATGGGATGCTAGAGACTTTGAATCAGGAATGTATTTTATCCAAACAACGACATCTTACCAAAAATCAACTAGAAAAGTAGCATTAATTAAATAGAAACATCAGTTATTTAATACCAACTGAAGATTGGTATTGCTGTTTATCCTAAAAATTGAGCTATATTATCACCCTAAAAATAAAATTTTATTTCTGTATAAAAATATGCGCCCGTAGCTCAACTGGATAGAGTGCTTGGCTACGGACCAAGAGGTTGGGGGTTCGAATCCTCCCGGGCGTACAGTATCTAAAATCATTTAGTAAAGTAATAATTTCGCGGGATTTCTAAATAAACTTGTTTGTACCTTTTAGGTACATTTGAAAAGTTAAATGCCCCATTTATAAAAACAGAACTAATTGATTGTCGCTCCAGCGGCCTCCATCTCGTCTAAAGCTTTTTTTGAGTCTTCAGGTTCCACATTTACCCCGCGAATTCCTTCCCTAATTACTGTGACACTAAACCCTGCATTTATACCATCTATTACGGTGGCTTTAACACAATAGTCTGTAGCTAATCCGCATACAGTCAGGTTAGTTATCCCTTCCTTTTTAAGTTTTTTTTCTAGATCTGTTCCATTGAATCCAGAGTATGCTTCTTCATCTATAAGAGTACCTTTGCTTATAACTACTGCCTGATCGATCATTAGGTCTGGATGGAAGGCTGCTCCAGGTGTATTTTGTACACAATGTATTGGCCAAGGACCACCACTATTTTTAAAGCTTGTGTGGTTAGGAGGATGCCAGTCTCTGGTAGCATAGATCGGACTTCCTGAGGCTTTATATTTTTTTATAAGTGTGTTAACCGTAGGAATAATCTTGTCTCCATCTTTCACGGCAAGAGAACCTTTAGGGCAAAAATCATTTTGCAGGTCAACAATAATTAACGCAGAGTTTTGAATGGGATTTTCTTTATTTGGGCTAGATAATTCTTTGGATTTTAATAGATTCATTGTAGTACAACCTTGGTTTAAAAAAAGCCCGAGAGCAAGGGTTAAAGATGAAAACTTTATTTTTAGAATAAATTTTTTTTGATTTAACATTTTAATCCCAATTATGATCTAATGTTATTGACTGAAAAAGCATTAGATCTGTTAATATTATTTTTGATACTTTCGTAAATCTTTAAGCGTAAATAACAATTATATCAAGGGTTAACCTTAACATAATTTAGTTCCGTTTAATACTAGAGATCTACCTGTCTGAGTCTTCGATTGGGTCTAATTTTACGTCCAATTTTTGCTGTTTCAATACCTTCAACTTTTATAATATCCGCTGTAAAGTCATATTGACCCCTTAAGAAAGCAGAACCTACGCCATAAGCATCTGCTGGAACACCTTCTTTTTCAAATTGATGTATCCTTTCAGCATCAAATCCACCAGAAACAATTATTTTTACATGAGAAAAACCCTCTTTGTCTAATGCTTTTCGAACATTATTTACAAGTTGTACATTTACACCTACGGGTTTTTCATGACCCATGTAAGGAATAACAGATTTATCTACCATAGTTGCTGATGTATCTAGTCTAACACCCCACAGTCTTTTTCCAAGTTCTCTGGCTACTTCAATTGATGTTCCTACGCAGTCATTATGAAAGTCTACTAGAGCAATTAGATTAGTATTGGGAAAATTCCTTTCAAAAAGTTTGATAGCTTCTACGGTATCACCATAGCACCCTGCAATTAGAGCATGAGGAATAGTTCCAGCCCCTGAACTACCCCACCACTCTCCTTGAGCATCAGTTGATACGGAGCTTGCCCCGCCGATTCTAGCTGCATATCCATCGCCACCTTGCATCGACCAGTGATCAAACCTTGCAGGGAAGTATAAGACGGGTTTTTTACCAGCGGCAGAAACAACTTTTCTTACATTAGTAGCTACTTTTGTACGCCTTGTAAGTATTCCAAGGTAAATAGTTTCAAGATGAACATATTCACTTAGAGATCCATAAATAGTCATCATAGTCTCCCAAGGAGCTATAGTGCGTCCATCGCGAAGAGTCTTAACAATCAATTCCCCGGAGGTTTGCTCCCAAAGGTCATCAAGTTCTGCTCCAATATCGAGTAAAAGCCTTTGCGCATTTAGCATATTTTCTTTTGAGTTATGGTAGTGGGAACGGACTTGTCTTTTTTGTTTGATGTAATCGTCAAAAAGTTTGTAGGCTCTTTTCTTATCATTATAGTGACCTGTACCTAGCTTTATTACCGCTAGAGCCTCATCAACCCCGCAGACAATTGCCTCGTGTTTTTGAAAAACCTGCATGAAAGCATTTCGCTTAATTTTCGAGTTCTCTAAAGCCACTTTGCTTCTCCAAAAATAGACATCACTTCGGTATCCTCTACGAATTTCATGTACAGGAATATCAAATGTCTCTGGTGCTAATGGTTTCCAGTTGGGTTTAGAGTTTGTGATGATTTTTAAGTTTAAAAAGTTTTGAAGATTATTTGATTAGTATAATAAGAAAAAATTTAAAAAAGGTTTATGCCTCCTCAAAACTTATTCTAAATAAAAATTAGATCTATATTGTTTTTAAATTAGAAGTGTTCTAATCTAAAAAATCATTGCAAAAATAGCTTAGGTTATAAATTAATGATTTTTTGCTTATTCAAAAGATCGTTCTGAATAAACTTAGGAGACATTCATGAAACAGTATTTTACAGGTTTTTTTACAGCTTTATGTTTATTTACAAGCTTTATTTTATTTATTGGATCACAAAAGAAAAGTTTGGGGAACCTAGTCGTAGATTCTTTAATTGTAAAAGGGGATGATGGTTCAATGACGACCATAGTAGGAGGTGGTTTAATCACATACAATACCAATGGGAAGCAAAGTTGTTATATTGGCACAGCGGATCAAGGTGGAGGGGTTATCAGGACATCAAATATAAATGGAAAAGAAACTTGCTACCTTGGAACCAATATTTTATCAAATGGAGAATTGATAATAAATAATAATAAAGGAAATACGATCGTTTGGATAGGCTCCATTGATAATAAAAATCATAGGGGTGATGGAGGAATAAATCTGTTTGATAGATATGGGGACTTTGGTTGGGGAACGTCCGGAAAGCGATAATCATTTATCTTTATATCTTGATTTAGGATCTCTGATAAAATAAATAGTTTTTTTCATGAAATAATTGATTTTCGTATTATATACTGTGTGAGAATTAAAAATTGACTCTAAAAGATAGTAATAGTAATATTTACTAAAGGTATTGTTGCGAATAGAAATTCCTTTGACGGAGTGGTAGATGTGATGATATCCTAAAACCGGCTCTCACTTAGTGTAAGCCAAATGCGGAGTTCAACATGTTAAAGAGAAATATATATTCCTCATATAGGGGTTTATCCTTTCTTAACCTATGGATACTAGCTTTATTACTGTGCGTATTGCCAGTCAATAATCTTTGGGCTCAAGATCCTGGCGAAGAGGAAGAGCTGCAAGAATTTTTTGGAGATGATGAAGAATTCTTTGAGGATGAGGAAGAGTTCCTAGATGAGGAAGAGTTCTTAGATGATGAAGAATTCCTAGATGAGGAGGAATTTGATGATGAAGAGGAATTTGAAGAAGATGAAAATGAACTTATTGATGGGGAGGAGGATGCTCAGCTTGCAGACCAAGCTGATCGTTTGGGGTATACTATCGATATCACAGCCAGTTCTCCTCGTTATGTAAATGAAGAATTATTGAAATGGAACTCAAGTGTAAACGCTCGGATAAGCATTGAGTTTCCGTTATTAATGCAGCTTTTAGGGGCCCAGTTCCGATTTGGAGCAGAGGTAGGGAACTTTGGTTTCGAGGATGCCATGCCGCCACAAACTGCAACACTTAAAGGTATTACTGCAATGGGCATGCTTGCTTTCCCTGCAGGGCCTGGAAAAGTGAAAGTTGGCCTAGGGCTTGTTGGTAAATCATTTGGGATTATGGCTGAGGCTACCTATGGGCTAAGAATTGGTCCCATGGACTTAAGGATAGGCGGAAGAACAACAGAGGTCATTGGAGCAGAGACAAATGAGGGTATCCCAATACGTGCAGCCTGGTGGGACGGACTGATTTCCATAGGAATAAATCTTTAATATTTAGATTAAAATAATTTTCATTTTAGACATGAATAGAGCAGTCAAGAATTTATATATCCTCATTGGGTTTATCGGTTTTATTTTTCCGCAATCAGTTACAATTACGCCATGCGGAGGAGAGAATGTTGACGGAGTATACAATATAGCAAACTCAGCAGACGAGTGTACAGATGTGAATGGCGCTGGTGGTTTTACGTTTGCTTTTCAGAATTTTGATCTAAGCACAAATCCAAATTTTGATATTTTGTATGGTTGGGCTGCAAATAGTTATACAAATGTTGCGCTTTCATATGGTGTCGCAAGCTCGGGTTCTTTTTCTGTTCATGTTCCTCAAAGTTCTTTTGGAACAGGTTTTCCCTCAACGGGGCAGGCAATAAAAACTATATACGTTATAGTAGAAGATCTGAGAAACCGTAATTACTATCCTGCAGCAGGAAAATCATTTAAAATAGATGTTGATCCGCCATCTGTTACAACTGTAAGTATAACCTCATCAAATTCTGATGATACATGGGCAAAAGTTGACGACCGCATTACCGTTTCCATTATATCCGATGAGGCGCTTGATACGGATGAGTTTACTCAAACAATTGCAGGAATTGCTTCTTCAAAAGAAAATACGGATGGAGGTACAAATAAAACCTGGAATTTTTTCACTGATGTTACAACTGGACATACGCAAGGTCAGGCAGCATTTACTATCTTTTACAAAGATATTAATGGCAATAGCGGAACTGCTGTGACTGCAATTACAACTGGATCAAATGTTTCAGTTGACTATACTGCTCCCTCGATTGACACAGGTTTTCCAACATTCACCTCTAATAATAATGTCAACTACATGGCAAAGGCAGATAACGTCGCAACACTGACTATGACATTTGGTGAGATACTTAAAGGTAAGCCAACCGTAGCAATTGGGGGGAATACAACAAATGTTACTGTGACGCCTAATGAGCCTGCTTTGACTTATGTGGCTACGAAAACACTGGCTACTGGTACTGCAAATGATGCATCGTATGATCCTGACCAAGTTGCTGTTACGATCTCAAACATAGAAGACAGAGCTGGAAATCCTGCAGCAGCAAACATTACAAATGCAAATTTCTCCAACTATATTGTTTTTGATGAAACAGCGCCAACTCAGCTAGCAGGAGGAAACACATTTGTTATTAATGAGGCCGTCAACTTTGATAATGATGCAGATACAAAATATGCAAAGGATGGAGAAACTGTAACGATAGTGTTTAAAACAAGTGAGCCACTTGGTGATGCAACAGGAGTTGGTTGGGATAATGTCATTGCTATGATTGGTGGATTGCAAGGGACCGTGACAGGAGGAGGAACGGGGAAGCTTCAAGAATATACAATCACAAGGGAGCTAAATTCTACTGTTGATAACGGAGCTCTTGCAATAACTGTAGACTACACAGATGTTGCAGGGAATCCTGGAAACCAAATAACGCAGGGTGATCTTGATGGTGGGAATGTGACCTTTGATAAGTCAGGTCCGACCATCACAGTCACAAATACACAGTCTAATAATGGCACAAGCTCCCTAGCAAAAACTGGGGACATAATAACAGTTAGCATATCTTCGAATGAACCTCTGCTTAGTATACCTTTCGGTACTGCTACAGTAGGTACTACTGTAGGAGGAACTTACACAGGAAATACATTTTCTGATGGTAACCTAATAAATCCAACGGATGCCGCAAACCCAAGCCCAGGTAGGGAAACGTGGACTATTAAATATACAATGGCCGGAACGGAGCAGGAGGGTCCTGTGAATTTTGAATTTATAGCCTTTGATTACGCAGGAAATTCAACTTCCAATTTATATACTGATGGTCCTAATGATGGGTCTACGGTGACTTTTGATAAAACTTTACAAACACTGACCTTAGTTAATATTGTATCAGATAACGCGGACCCTGTAATGGCCAAGCAGGGAGATGAAATAAAACTAACTGTTGAATCCCCAGAGCAATTAGCAGCCGCACCAACTGTTCAAATAGCCGGAAATACTGTCGCGGCAAGCGTTGTCAATGCAGGCTTAAAATGGGAGTACACTCATGATATGGCTCTTGCTGATAATGAGGGGGTTGTTTCTACTAGCATTGTTTACTCAGATCTTGCAGGAAATTCAAATGGAGATGGAGATGCAACAAACGATAGCTATAACGATGGTGCTTACACAGCGAGAACTGATTTAACTAGTGTTACTTACGATAGGACTAAACCGTATTTCTCAGTTGATGCTAATTGTGCTGATTGTGCTGTCACCATGGCATCTATTGATAATGTTTCAAACACCCATGCTACGCAAGGAGATAGGGTGAGGCTAACGCTTGTACCATCAGAAAATTTAAAGGACGGTTCTGTTTCCGTTACCATGGCAAGTAACTTGGTAACGGATGATGCTGGAAATACCGCGTCAGGATCTGGCGATGCGGCAACAATCGATGGAGCAAATCGTTCTTGGACAGCAACTCATACTTTAGATGAAAACGACACAGAAGGTTCTGTCTATTTTACAATTACCGCAACTGACCTTGCTGGCAATTCCCTTGCTGCGACAAGAACTGGTCTGACTAATGGGGATAGAATAGTTTATGACCGGACTCCACCAACTGCGACTCCGACTCTAATTTTATCATCAAACAACCCTAACAACTCAGCAGGTAATCAATATGCCATACTTGATAATACAGTTAGTCTAAGTATAACGGCAACAGATCCAATTTTGGAGCCAACAGTTACCATAGCGGGGACAGTTGTAGATCTAGTAGACGCTGCTGCTAAAGCAAATTGGGATGCTAATTACACAGTTGCAGCTGACGCTACTGCAGATGCAGATGGAAAAATACAGTACCAGCTCACACTTAAAGATCAAGCATATAATGAAACTCAAATCGCACTTACAAATGTTGGATCTGATGGTTCTGAGGTTTTATTGGATTTGGTGAAACCAAATGTCACTGACGACGGAACGTATATTAATATATATTCAAACAATGATAATACTGAGCTATCTAGCCCCGGAGATAAAATAACATTAAAAATGAAATTCAGTGAAACCTTGGGTTCTGATCCAATAGTCAAAATATTAAATAGAACCATCGCAGACGTCACCGGGCCTGATGCTGGTGTTTATACTGCCGAACTCACTGTAAGTACAAATGAAGATGATAATGGTGGTGCAGGAACCGTCATTAATAACGCAACCGCAAATTCTGCAATATTATCTATAACTCAAATTAAAGATGCTGCAGGAAATCAGTCTAACCCAACAGAGATCACCGCCACAACAACCGGTACTGTTACATTTGACAAAACTGCGCCTCAATTTGCAGTAGGAAATGGTGTCGTTATGACCTCTGACGCCACTGATCATGATGATACTGACCAAATCATTTACGCTAAGCAGGGGGACAAGGTAGTAATTACAATAACTGCAGATGAAGCCATACTCGATCCGAATGCATCAACAAATATTTCTATGATGGGTACTACAGCGGATATTACCTGTACTGCTATTGATGGTGTGGACGCATTTGAATGTGAAAAAGAACTAACCGCGGGTCACTCCGCCGGAGCGGTTGCTTTTTCTGTTTTAATTAATGATCTGGCGGGAAATCAATCTGCCGTCACAAAATCTGCGGTTGAGACCGGTGGAAATGTTGTTCACTATGATAAGACTGCTCCTTCCGTTAATACCATTAGTTTTACATCTCCTAACAATACCTCAAGTTCAGCCTATGCCGTGCCAGGTAATATGATGCTGTTAACCTTTGTAACGGATGAGAAAATACAAGATCCTACTGTAACGATTGCGGGAGCTGAAGCGATAGTTTCGAACGCAGCCACTGATGGTACTCCAGTCACAGATAAAAAAACTTGGAGGGTTACCTATACATTGACAGGGGATGAGACATTTGATACTAATACAAATCCTGCAACAGTACCATTTTCCATCACCTATAGTAACTATGCAGATATTGCTGGCACTGTGGAGACGCACACAAGATACACAGGAATACATGGGGGTAATGCTGTAGAGTATGATTCAGACGCGCCTGCTTTAACAGTCGCAAGCTTCCAAAGCACAGAAAACTCTGATGGAGAGGATGTGATTAGTCCTTTGTTTGCAAGAGAAGGCTCTAAAGTTACCCTGTTAATTACCAGTACTGAAGATCTGGATGTCAACACAATTACAGCCACAGTTTGTGGGTTAGATGAAACTGCCGTCACTAATCCGCCTATTGTAACTCTAATCAATAACAGCAGGACGATTAAGGTAACGAAGGTTTTAGGTTCCCAGGCAGCCGAAATCGCTTCTCTAGATGCCGATGGTTTTATTGACTTTAGTATTTTTGCGAGGAACACATTTGGTTTTGCAATTGCAGAAAACATAACAAAAGATGATATCACGGGAAGCAGTGTAAAGTATGATAGGACTAATCCATCAATTAATGACTTTTCGATATCATCGAGCGGTGGTCAGTCAATGGTGGGTGGTAAGTTATATGCTAAAAAAGATGATGTTGTGACAGTTACTGTGACTGCTGATGAGGACCTAGATACGCCATCAATTTTGATTGGAAATCAGGCTGTCACAGGAGAAATTACAGTGGCCAACGTTGATGGGAATGCAAAGCAGTGGACGGCAACTTACAAGATGGGCTCTGCGGCTGCAGGGACAGATCAGGATGGTACCATATCAGTTGCCCTGACGTACACCGATCTAGCAGGTAATTCAGGTATGGCAAAATCCCAGACAGATCTTACAAACGTAATGGTCTATGATAAAGTTGCACCAAGTTTTGAGATAAACAATTTAACAACGGTTACAATTTCTTCAAACAACACTGGGTCTAATTCTAGTATTCAATCTGGTTCAAGAGCAAAGATAGGTAATAACCTCTCTTTGCTTTTTAAAATAACCGACGTTGGGGGTATACCTGGATCAGATGACGAGAATTTCATTGTATCAATTGGTGGTGTCACGGAACAGGTTACTATGTCAGATCCTGCTGTAGATGGAAATGTAACAACCTATACAGCCTCATTCAATGGAATCCCTGATATATCCGCAGGTGTAGAGGCGGGTGGTGGTGATATAAATTTTTCAATCGCAATAAACGACTATGCGGGAAATAGCGCTCTATATGGAGATGATACTCTTGCAGCCGATGGGGGTACCAATGTTATCTTTGATAATACATTACCAACAATCGGTGCTTTAACCATTGCCTCGTCCAATGCAAAATACAACAATACAGATTACGCTAAGGTAGGAGACCAAGTAACCGTAAGTTTTACCGTAGATGAGGATGATGCAATCTTAACGGGGAAACCTGTTTTAAAAATTGCTGGTGATTTATGCAACAACGCAGCTGGAGGTAATATTCAGGTTATGTCACTTTCTATTGATCGAAATGGTAATGGGGAGTGGGATACGGGAGATAGTTTTAGCGCCACTTACGTATTGCAAAATACGGACCAAGAGTGTACCGATAACAATGATCGCTTAAAGTTTTCCGTCTATGTAGATGATATTGCTGGAAATAGATCTTTAGTTAAAACAGCGGTTGACACAGATGATGATACCTATGTGGTTTTTGATAAAACTAATCCTACTGTTAACGAAAATATTCTTGACGGTTGTAAAATATTTTCTAATACCGACGGCACACTATCTGTCAGGCACATAAAAGCAGGTACTTTGGCTTCTCCTGAGACTTTCCAGTTGCAAGTTACCTTTGAAGAAGTTGTAAAAGAGCCAACTATTCTCTTCGACTTTGAGCCTACAGATAAAAGTCCTGAGACAATTTCAACAGTGGATAACCAGACTTTTCTAGCAACCCTTTCTTTAGATACTGATGATGTAATTCCTACCTTGAATAATGATACGATTTTTTTCACTGTCAATTTTGAAGATTATGCGGGTAATACTGGTAATCAGCACTCTACAACTACTGACCAGAGTTATGTGGTATTTGATAAAACCCCTCCTAGTCTTACAACACTGGGTATATCATCAAATAATTCTTGGGATGATCTCTATGACATCAATCATCCTAAGGATCCAGATAATTACGCAAAAACAGGAGATCAGGTGGTGGTAACTGTTGTTGCGGATGAGGCATTACATGGAGGGGATGGAGTTAATAATGGAGTTGTTGCAAAAATAAAAACTGCAAACACAACTTTTACGCCTGTTGACATAGTTGCTTCATCAAACAATGACAAAACCTGGAATAATACATATCTCATGCAGCCTGGAAACTTGGAAGGCGTTATCGATTTCACCCTCACAATAACCGATTCAGCGGGAAACGTTCTAACTGGTCTAACTAACGCAAATATCAATAATGGAACATCAATTCAATATGATCAGACATTACCTCCAATGACAGGTGTAAGTATTTCGCTCTCTTCAGGAAGCGACACAGGTATAAATGACTCAGATTTATTAACCAATCTTTCAAGCCCTAAGTTTGATTTGTCTGGCCTAACAGTTGGTGATAGTGTTTATATTATTTCTTCTGGTGATACTCTTTACAGGAATGTAGTGGGAGTCGGTAGAACGTCGTTAACTGATTTATCTCTTTCATCTTCCTTGGCTCATAATGTAACGCCAGGTTACGAAGTGAAAGTAAGCCAAAGGGACCCTGCGGGGAACCTGTCTGCTCAGGGAAGTGATCCAAAATTAACACTGTTGGTTGATTTGGTTGCGCCCAACCCAGGAAGCCCTCCAAATTTAATTGATGGTGATGACAGCGGCTGGTCTTCAGCTGATGATGTAACGAAAACTGCACAACCGAGTTTTGAAATCACGGGTCTTACAACCGTCTTAGATTCTATTGATCTTTATGTAGAGGGGGTTAACCCCGTATCTGCACCCGTTATTGTATCTAAGGAAAGAATGACCAATCAGTACACTCATACGATGCAGGTTGATGATGCCATAGTAGCAGGAGGAAGATATAATATTTACTACAAACTAAACGATGATGCAGGCAATACTAGCTCTGGTAGCGATACTTTAAGCGTAAAGTTTGATTTTATTGCTCCTCAGCAACCAGGACAACCGGACCTTTTACAGGCTGCAGACTTAGGGGAAGCATCTGATGATAACAAAACAGATACAAATAAAGTAGCAATAAAAATTGATTATAAAGAACCGAGCACGAGAGGATATTTGTACAGAACTAGGGTAGATAACATCCCTGCTGAAACTACACAAGTATTAGGAACATATTCTATTTCCGGAAATTTAATTGTTGGGAATGATGGAACCAAAACATATAATTTAGAAGATGAAGTCAATGATGGCGATTCTGCCAGAATTGTATACTATCCAATCATTATTGATTCTGCGGGAAATTCAACACAGGGTCCAGATCTTACTTTGTGGTATGACTTTAAGGATCCTACTGGAGTTATAACCTATAGTGATGTAGATGATACGGTCTGGGCAGGAAACTCATCAACAATAGCGAGCCTAAGTTTCAATGAGCCTCTATCAATTTCACCTAGGCCTACTATTGCTCTTACTTATCCCGAGGGTGGAGGTGTTGTTGGCCCTGTAAACCTTGTAAATGATGATAATGGACTAAATAAAAAATGGCGTTACACGATCAATTTAGATGATCCGGCATATCAAGATTTAGACGGATATATGGTTGTTACTATTGACGCAGATGATATAGCTGGTAATCCTGTTACTCCCGCTAATCTTAAAAATGACAGTCTCCTTTTTGATAATACTGCTCCAAAATTTAGAAATATTTATCCAACAGATAGTTCTTATATTAATGTTTTAAATAAGTTTCACTGGTTTTTAACAGATATGCCGATGAATTCAGGTCTCCAATCAGGATCTGTGCATTTTGATAATTTAACCATACCATCAGTCCCTGATATTGAGGTCCAGCTAACAGGAACTGAGCTTACTAATATAAATTTTGTAACTGATTCTGCTGCATTCCTAAATGGAGAACCTAAGCTTGTGGATGGGCATTTGTACAATATAACTTTTCAGGGTGTTGATATTGCAGGGAATACGGGTGTTGATACAGTCTACAGTGTCCGCTATGATACAACTATGCCAAGCGGGACTATGAATTTCAGTCGTTTATTTGCAAGTAAAGACACTTCTGTTATTTGTACTGTGAAATTCAATGAACCAATGTTGTCTGCGCCACATATCAGTCTAGACTATGGTGGATCTATTGCAACAGATAGTGATCTTGATAGTATTGCAATGCAGGCCACAGCTGATAATTCCGTATGGGTCTACAACGCAATCATGCCTGATGGCCTTCAAAACCAAGGAATTGTCAAGCCTATGGTGTTTGCAAGAGACCTTGCAACTAATATCCTTGACACATTAATAGTGGGTTCCTCAGACTCTCTTTTTCTGGATAATACAGTCGCCACAGCGACACTTAGTTATACTAACACAACTCAAGACACAATGCTAGTCTACCAAACAAGTGCGCTACCAGACACTATACGGAATGTTGGTGTTGGAGGTGACACAATCCGTATATCGGTGAAAATGAATGAACCTATTTTAACTGATCCTGTACCAAACCTCACACTTAATTATAATTCAGGTGAAGGTGATGTGGTAACGATCACTGATCCGATAATATCAAACAACGATTCTACTTTAGTATTTGATAACATTATACTTTTAGATGACGAAAGAAATGATGGATATTTAAAAATTGTCTTTAATGCAAAAGATCGCTCAACAAATGTTGTTTCATTTTACGGAGGTAAAACTGATTCTATATTTATCGTTGATAATAAACATCCTGCACCATTTAATCTTAGCGAGATTCGTCTGAGCTCTGTTAACCCATCCCTTGTGGTAGACTGGCAAGACTTGAGTAATAGTTGGGTAGACATGGATAACGATCCAAGTAACCACTGGTACAATAAAAGAGTGAGTCATTTTTATGTCAACGTACCCTTGCCACCTTACGATTCTCCTGGGCTAACCGACACAACGATGTGGGGTGGTATGGTTGATATCCAGTTTAAAAACCTTCGTGGGCCTATAAATGGCAAGGAGTGGGTAACCATTGGCGCATCAGACACCCTTGATCCAGAGGTAGATTTTGATTCAACCATGTTTTATAGAGATACCGCTGAGGTTAATGCTGCGATAATGCCATTTAATGGCTTTATCCTTGGTGATTCCCTATTAGTTCGTGCAATCCAAACTGATAGGCATGGCAACAAAACAATAAGCAATCTTGGTGATGGGGGTATCCATAAATTTTTCTATGATAGAACTCAGATGAATATTGGTTCTCTCCTAGGTGGAAATATTTTCACAGAAGATACACTTTTTTCAACAGACACAATATCTGCACAATGGAGTGATTTTCTGGATCCAGGTGGATCAGGTGCATCAGGGTTTTGGAAGTATACATTTTCGGTAGCTCGTCATATTTCAGTTCAAGGAGATACAGCGTCTGACACAACTATGAAAGGGTATCACAATGGCCAGTTATGGCAAAATTGGGTGGAGGTAGGAACCCCTGATAATAAAGCTGAATTAGTGTTTAATACCCCTGATGCAGACACGCTTAGACACAATACCATCTACGAGTTTTTGATTTTTGCGCAAGACCTTGCAGGTAATATGTCTGATACGCTTTCATCTGGTAAGAAATTCAAGAAGAATTCAAAGCCAGTGATTTCTTCAATTAATTCCTGGTTAATGCAAGAAGATTCAATTTACACTGAATTTCAAAAAATTATTACATCAGATATTGATTCTCTGACGTTCCAGGGTGATATCATAAATTGGACCGTAAAAACCTTACAAGATGGCAGTTTATATGATGATAATCCAATTAATATAGAAGGCAATAGAATGAGCTGGTCTCCACTACAAGAGGATGTTGGGAATTATACGATCAGGGTGATTGCTGAGGATTTAAGTCAGCTTAAAGATAGTACTGAATTTTCTCTAGAGGTATTAGCTGTAAATGATGCTCCTGTTCTAAAGTTTGTAGATGATATGGGTTTTTTAATTAACCCAGATAGTATCTTTGTTTTTAGTTTTGAAGAAGATATTCAAACTAATCCGATTTTAAACCTGACCCAATATGTTGATGACGTTGATAACAATGACACTACTGAGATTACATGGCAAGCCGTTATTCTTGACACTAACCAGCTTGGAAGTCCTTACCCTATGGGGAAAGTAATAGTTGGACCAGGAACATCTATTAAGCAGAGAGTAAGACTTATGAAAGAGTTTATGGGAATAAATCCTTCAGAAAGTCTGAATTTTAGTAAGCGTACCCGTCAATCAAGGACACAAAGAAAAAATAATATTTTAAATATTAAGTCTCCATCGCTGAGTGATCATCCAATCACAATAAAACTTGCGGATAGTCTTGCTGATGGAACAATGAATGCTATATTTGATAGTGACTCTAATTACTACGGGAATAATCATCGCGTAATTTTTATCGTTCAAGATCCTTTTGTGCCGGGAGATCCTTATTCTGAATTGGAAGCAAGGGACACAGTCATGATTAGTGTACTTGAAAAAAATGATCCGCCTATCTTGCAAACAATAGATGATAGGGAAATTTTAGAAAATGATTCTCTATTAATTGATTTTAGTAGTTATACGACAGATGTAGATGATTCAGCTCTAACCTTTATCGTTGAGGCGCTAACAAATGCTGAATTTATGTCCATAACCCCAGACTCTTTCTTGTCCGAAACTATAGGAGATTCTGTTGTTATAAAGCCACAGTCCTTGTGGTCGCAGGATGCGCAGATTCAGGTGATAGCGATGGATGAAGCAGATTCTGATACAACAGTATTTATACTTGATATTATCAGAGTTGAGAGACCCGCTCCATCAGTATCTATAATACAAAATAATGTTTTCTCGAATTATTTAGATATTATTGTTGTTGATACAGTAGAGAAAACAACAAAAATTTCATTTGAAATACAGAGCGAGCCTCTGACTATGAGTGAGATAGCACCCTATACTTGGAGTACAAATTTTAATTTTGGAGTAGAAAAAAGTTATTCTTTTGAAATTCGTGCTGAGGCAGTTGTTGGTGATACACTATGGGGGAATGCATTTACACTTGCTCTTGCAAGGCCAGCATCTAGGTGGCTAGGAAGTAGCTCTGATGGCAGCTTTACAGTGTCAGGACAGCAGGGCAGCGTTAAATCTGATCAGCCACTCTTGATTGTAGACTCTACTATGTTTAGCAGGAGCTTTTATGATGAGGCCTCTTATATTGTGGGAAATGAAAATATTTATTTTGATCAGCCTGTACGCGTTTCTCTCGCGTCAAGAAATGAAGAGAGAGCTCTTTATACTCGACAGAGCGGTAGATGGGTGGAACTTCCGTCAGTGAGCACAGAGACCATGGTTGTTGCTTACTCTGGTCGTGGCGGGTATTATCGATTGGGTCCAAAAACAATCATTGTTCCTGATGTGACTAATCTACATCAAAATTATCCGAATCCTTTCAATCCGGTTACCAATATACGGTATGATGTGGGCCTTTTGGATGGGCTTAAACAGAACGTTTCGATTAGTGTTTATAATTTACTTGGGCAAAAAGTGCGAACTCTAGTTGAAAATAAAGATCAAATTGGACACTTTACAATCCAATGGAATGGAGAAAGTGATTTTGGAAAAGAGATGCCAACGGGTATGTATTTTGTTCAGTTAACCACATCAACAGGCATAATTAAGAATTCAAAAATGATGTTACTAAAATAATGAAAATGATATCAAAAAATATGACCCTTATTTTATTGGCAATCTTAACCTATTTTTCATCAGGGTGCAGACAGGACTATGTACCAACAGATGATGAGCTCGCAGACTATGGGTGGGTCCTGTTCTCCCAAAAAGATTATATCGGAGCAAGAGACTGGTTTAAGCAAGCTGTTGAAAAAGACTCATCTTATATGGACGGCTATTGTGGGCTTGGTTGGTCAAATGGGAAAATGGGATATGCGGATACTGCATATAGTTATTTATTTCAAGGCAAAGATCTCGTCTATGATGATGTCCGATTTCCCAATCAGGTAAACTTACCAATTGACATTATTGCAGGACTTGTTTTTGCAAGCAGAGCTATGGGAAATGATGCCCTAACAATTACCTATAGTCAAGAGTTTGATTTTAAACAAAACCAAATACAGATCGAACTTGGTGATGGTTCCTACAGGTGGAAATTAAAAGAATTTTTATTTAACTCGCTAAAATATAATTCCAAGATTGATGCCCATGATATTCGACTTGCCTGGTCTACAGCCCAGTATAATACCGGGAATTTCTCTGAGTGTGTTTCAAATATGAGAATTATTTGGGAAGATACAGGCATTGATACGATCTTTGAGCCAGATATTTCCACGGTTCAAGGAAGAGATCAGATCGCGAAAGAATTAGAGGCACTCCAGGCCAAACTAAGTCTTTAGATCCTAGTGGATAATACAGGCTACATCTTTTCCTCTAAAAAAGATAGCTCCTACTGGATGCTAGAAGCGTTTCGCATGGCAAAAAGAGCATACCAGATGCAGGAGGTACCGGTAGGTGCGATCGTTGTCTGTAATGAAAAGATAATCGGTCGCGGATATAATCAGTGTGAACAATTAAAAGATCCAACAGCCCACGCAGAAATTTTGGCCATAACCGCCGCAACAGCAACCATCCACAACTGGAGACTAAATGAATGCACAATGTACGTTACTAAAGAACCATGCGCTATGTGTTCAGGGGCGATCATTAACTCTAGGCTTAAAATGCTTGTATTTGGAGCATACGATAGAGAAAGAGGCTGCTGTGGATCATTGTATCAACTTTGCGGAGATCGACGCTTAAAATCCAAAACGGCGGTGAAGGGTGGTGTAGAGGAGGAGAGATGTTTGGGTATTTTAAAAGATTTTTTTTTAGAGACAAGAAACCCAAAATAATTTACTCCAATAAAACGTCGTTTCTTTTTAATATTATTATCAAATGGAGAGGTGGCAGAGCCTGGCTGAATGCGCCGCACTCGAAATGCGGTTTTGGGGCAACTCAAACGGGGGTTCAAATCCCTCCCTCTCCGCAATATGCAGTTTAGTACTGCTCATCATGAAAAACCTTGTTTCTTCTTTTTAAAATATATCCTATAACAATATGATAATTATATAGATAGAAATCATTTTTGTTTTTAAATCTAGTCTGAATTTTTGTTATAATCATGGAAATCCCATTTTCTGTCTTTTATTAATTTCTACTTTTTTCAATTCACAATGATTTTAGTTTTGGTTGTAATTATACAGGGGATTTTGATCAGGAATATTCTTTTTTGTATTGACAGTTATAATCAAATGGATATGATTTTCATTCTGGAAAGTAATGATGAACTAAATTAAAACATGACTTGTCGTTAAATTAATTTTCATAAAGATTTTATAAAAATTACTTTAAGTTATAGCTGCAAATATATATATTTCAACAGGTTTACTTTAATACAATCCGTTTTTTATTTTTAAATCCCTATATACTTTCCACTAATTAATACCAAATTTTAGTAAAATATAAGATCTGATTTTTCTGCAATATAGATCCTTATAAACAACCTTAGCTTTGGATGCCTTAGTTTCAATAGATTGACTTGTAGGCTAAATTATTAGGAATCAAATTAAATCTAATGTTAATTACTTTGAAGGAATTAGGCGTCTTAAAATTGCCCTATTAGTTTTTTTGGAAGGATCTAAGAGATGGTTAGTTAGCTATTATCGTTTTGCATAAAATCTTATTTAAAAAATTGAAAACTAAAGTATAATAGCATTTATATACAAAAATTGAAGTAAAAAATTAAATAAAAAAGATTAAAAGATTAGGTTTGAATTTTATCTGTACTCAAAGAAGATGGGTATTCTCGAACTATTATTTAACTTAGTTTCAGATTTAAATCGTAAAAATTTTATTTAGGAATCAATTAAACTCAAAAAGTGAAAACGTTATAAAAGAATTTGTAATTATCACAACATGCTATTCATCGAGAACTTTTAATCATTGGGTTTTTTGTTTATCAAATGATAAGTAGATTTTCGCACACAAAGCATACCCAAATTACAATCAAGATCAATGCGTAATCTTTTAGAATACCTAAAACTATGGAAGGCTAGAGCGATACTCGCCTCTATTTTCTCTGCTTTAAATAAAATTTTTGACATAGCACCAGAAGTTTTGATCGGTGTCGCTGTGGATCTAGTAGTTAAAAAAAATGATAGCTTTGTCGCATCACTAGGTTTTGAGTCCATTGATTCTCAGGTTGCATTTATTGGTGGGGTCACATTTCTGATATGGGCTTTGGAATCATTTTTTGAGTATCTTTATATGATCCATTGGAGAGGACTTGCACAAAACGTTGAACATGATCTTAGGGTAAAAACCTATGATCATGCTCAAAACCTGAGCCTTGATTGGCATGAAAAACAGTCTACAGGAAATATCACCGCGATTTTAAATGATGACATTAATCAGCTAGAAAGATTTTTAAATAACGGGATCAATCAAATTATACAAATTACCGTTTCCACC